>WNFG01001419.1_pt1 | contig 31372 bp, 27 predicted proteins | sample 5400431 | NCBI WGS metagenome assembly WNFG01 (sample SAMN13153346, study PRJNA577476) | soil metagenome | isolation source: 120 cm saprolite under Douglas fir tree site 2 hole 3 replicate 2 | place: USA:California | collected 2015-04-18 | reverse complement strand
GCGCTCGCCTACTGGCTCTCTGCTGAACGTGAAGTATTCGTCGCGGATGATGATGGCGAGATCGTAGGAACCTACTGCTTGCAAGCAAACCAGAAGGGCGGCGGAGCGCACGTTGCCAATTGTGGCTATATGACCGCCATATCGACGACAGGCCGTGGCGTGGCGCGAACGATGTGTGCGCATTCGCTCGAACGCGCTCGTGCGCGCGGATTCCGCGCCATGCAATTTAATTTCGTGATCAGCACGAACGAGCGCGCTGTGCGCTTGTGGCAGAGCTTCGATTTTGAGATCGTCGGCCGCCTCCCGAAAGCGTTCCTTCATCCGGTGCTCGGCTACGTCGACGCCTACGTTATGTATCGCAATCTCTAGCCGGTTTGCGCTGATGCGCGCGGCTATGCTACACATGCTGCATGCCTGATTTTGCCGCTCCCGTCGAACGACTCATCGATGAGCTGAAACATCTCCCCGGAATCGGCCAGAAAACTGCGCAGCGCCTAGCATTTTTTCTGTTGCGGGCGGCGCCCGAGGATGCGTTGGCGCTGGCGGACGCCATTCGCGACGCCAAGGAAAAAATCCGCGCGTGCTCCGTCTGCCACAACATCACGGACTCCGATCCTTGCTTGTTTTGCGTCGGACCGACGCGCAGCAAGAAAACGATTTGCGTGGTCGAAGAAGCCCACAACATCATGGCCATTGAGAAAACGCGGACGTACAGCGGCATGTACCACGTGCTGGGCGGGTCGCTCTCGCCGCTATCGGGGCGAGGACCGGACCAACTCCACATCAAGCCGTTGATCGAACGCCTAAAAGGCGGCGCCGTCGAAGAGATCATCATCGCCACCAATCCCACGGCCGAGGGCGAAGCCACCGCGGTTTACCTGTCGAAACTCTTAAAGCCGCTAGGAGTGCGCGTCACGCGCATCGGCGTTGGGATTCCAGTGGGCGCAGACCTTGAGTACGCGGACGAAGTGACGATGTTGAAAGCCATGGAAGGCCGCAGGGACCTCTGAGCCCCTGAACATTAATCCCGCTGTAACGATTTCCACGAAACTCACACTACCTGACAATGCAGGGGCCTCGTGCTTCGCTTGGGGCTCGGGAGAATCAGGTATGAATACCAGGTTAGTGGCCGGCATTCTTGGCCTCGTGTGCCTCAGTTTTGCCATCCTAAGCCTCACCGCTGCGAGCGCATCTGGCCAGGACAATTCACTGGATTGCAGGCATTTCAGCGAAAAGAACGGCCCGCGCCTCGCTACCAGCCTGGCCGACAGCAGCTATTTTCGTTTTGCCGCGCAGCTCAAAGAGATCAACAAGCAAGCTCTGGAGCGCTTTCAAATCTGTACCACGCAAGGAAGCCTGGACAACCTGGAATTGTTGACCCAGGGGAACGTCGAGTTTGCCATCGTGCAGGGCGACGTGATGCACGAGGGCTGGTCCGGCGAACAGCCTCAAGAACATGAAAAAGAGCGCTGGAAGCAGATTGCCTTTCAAAATATGGCGCTGGTGCGGCCGCTATTCAGCGAAAAGCTGCACATTGTCACCGGGCCACATGCCTATATCTCGACCGCTGCGGACTTGAAAAACAAACGTGTCTGGCTGGGGCGTGGACGCAGCGGAACAAACTCGACCGCCTGGGAATTGCTGCGCGCGGCGAAAGTGGAGTCCATCAAGGAAGTCCGCGATATTAAAGATTATGAGGAAGCAAACAAGGAGCTTCTCGATGGAGAACTCGATGCCTTTTTCCGCGTCACCTCCGTACCGGTGGATCCCAACCTCGAGGTGATGCAATCGAAAAACGTCTATGAAGGATCCTTGACCTCTCTTTTTGACAGAAATGAGGAGGTGCGGCTGCTCAACCTGGATCAGCCGCTGATCGATCGGCTCCTGCAAAGTCCCGCCTACCTGCAAGTTCCCATTTATCGCAAAACCTATCCGGGACAGCGAGACGGCATCATGACCATCGGTATCGAAGCGATGCTCATTACCCGTGCGGGGCCGATGCCCGGCCATCTGCCAGTGAGCGATATAGACGTGAATAAGCTCAACGCGGCCATCAGCAACACGAGCGGGGACATCGGAAGGCGCACCAATATTGACTTGGACCTCATTGACATGCGTCTGGACCCAAAAGGCGACAGCATCGAGAGAGCGCTGGCTTCGCATGCTCATCCGGCGGCCGAGCACGTCCTTCTCCTGAATCCCAACCGGCGTTTCTACCTGGGGGGCTTTGCGGTCGTATTCCTCGCCCTGCTGGCGTTACTCAGCTTCCGTAGCAAGCGGGCATTGGAAACGCTGGGCGGCAACACCAGGTTTATTGTCAACGGCGGATTGCTTGCCGCAGCTTGCGGGGTTTTCGGCGTGGCGCTCTGGTATTACGAGGGGCGCTTCAGCTTCAGCTTTCACAATCCTCTCGCGGCTGCCAAATCGCTTCTGGTGTACTTCGCGCAAGGCCTGAAGACCGAAACGTTGATGACCCAGCAAGGACAACTGATCGCGCTGGTGGCGCTGGCCGTCATCGCCACGCTGGTCCATTCCATCAACTCGGACGCGCTGGACGAGGGCGTGGGCAGTTGGTCGAAGAAACTGGCGCGTTGGTTCTACAAGCAGGCCGCCAGGTTAAGGCCAAGTGAGCGGCACTTCGTGATTCTCAATTGGGATCAACGAGCTGCGGACAAGGTCGCGGAATGGATGAAGGATCCCATGAACGCAAAGAGCAGGATCACCATCGTATCCCCGCACCTCGCTGAAGTTCCCGGGCCGCCGCACAGCGATAAAATCGAGATTTTGCAGGGAGATCCGAAATCACTGGGCATCCTCGAGAGAGCCCGCGTACAGGATGCCAAACACGTTCTGGTCTGTTCGCTGTGGAGCCGCTCGGATCCTTTCGACCGCCGCCGCGGCATGGACGTGGAGCTGGCGGACAATTACACCATTCGGGCGATTCAGGGAATCCGGGCTCTCGAGTCGCGCAATCATCCCAGCCATCCTGTGCCTATCGACGCGGAGATCTTTCTGGAAAGCAACCGGCACGCGGCTCAGAGTGCCGGAGGCGCGGAAACGGAGATCAGAGCGCCTAAGTTTGCCCCTCCGGGTTTTGGAAAATTCGCGCCGTCTGGAATTGCGCAGCCGTCAACCCCGCCGCACTGAAATTCACTCGGGCGACTGGCAGCGGAATAGAAATGGGGCCCCGTTTCGAGATAATCCGCCGTTGGCCATGTCAGCGCCGTACTAGCGATCGATAGCCAAAAAGATTCAGTACCGCTAGTAGCTCTAGCGCCCTCTAGCCAACGCCACCGTTTCGGTATACAGTCACATTGCCGCGGTGGTTGTCCCCTCGCCAAGACGCATGGCAGCCGCATCGCGGCTGACTGGAGGTGCGCTTATGCCGAGCCTGGCGCACTACATGACGCAGTACGACCACGAGCATCAATCCGGATGGAATAAGTTCCTGCACGGTGTTGGCATCCCGATGATTTTTGCCGGGCTGGTCCTTCTCCTGTTTATGAAATGGATCTGGGGAGCCGGATTTTTTGTAAGTGGATGGGTACTTCTCTTTCTCGGCCATCGCATCGAAGGAAACCGTCCGGCGTTTTTCCAGGGAGCGTTTTATTTGCTGGTCGGTCCAATCTGGGTTGCAAGGGAAGCATGGATGTTCCTAACGGGCACGCACCGCAGGCCGGCCTCGGAAGGTACTCCGCAAAGTGACGCGATGAAGTAGATGCAGCGATTTCAATCGTCTGCGCGCAATCTTAAAATTCTGAGGGGCAGCGGCGGTCTGTATGAACGAGTCAGGCGGCGATTTTGCCGACGAGATATTGGAAATGGTGTCGGAAAGCGCTAATAACGCCAGCGCGGAATTAAGGAAGCGCCGCAGCACGCGCATCGTGCAAGCGGTTCCCCTGGTGGTGACGGGTGTCGACGCGCTGGGGCGTCCGTTCGTGGAACGAACCTCGTCCCTGATCATCAATTGCCACGGCTGTCGCTACCAATCGAAACATTACGTCCTGAAAAACATGTGGGTGACGATGGAGATTCCGCACCCTGAAACTGGTCAGCCGCCGCGCGCGGTGCGCGGGCGAGTGGCTTGGATTCAACGCCCTCGAACGGTCCGCCAGCTTTTTCAAGTGGCGCTGGAGTTGGAAGTTTCCGGCAACGTGTGGGGCATCGCATTTCCCCCCGAAGATTGGAGCGCGTCCCCCGAGGTATCCCAAATCGTGATGAAGTTGGATGCGCCGCCGGAAACTTCGCCGTTACCGCCGCCGCCGATGGCGGAACCGGATGCCACGCTGCATTTGGGGGAAGGGGAACTTCCTCCGGCCGCTGGAGCGGACAATATAAGACTGTTCCCTTCTCCGTCGAGCACCACGGATGCTTCCATGCAGCTGGCGCGGCAGGTGGCCCGGTTGGTGGCCGATGCCAAGCAGCAAATTCAAGCCGCGACGCGGGAAGCAGCTTCGCAGGCGGTGTCGGCGGAGCAGCGGCTGTCCTTCGAACAGTGGGAGCAAAAGTTTGCAGCGGGTCGAGCGGAAATCGTGAATGAGACCGCGCAGGCCATCGAAAAGTTTCAGCACGAAGCGGATGAACATTCGCGGACGGCCCATGCTGCCGCGGCCGAAGCTCTGCGGACGGAATTGCCGCGTTGGCTCGCGCCGCAACTCGAGCAACTCACCCGCGAGCTGACAGCAAACCTTTCCCGCGAAGGCGCGGCCCAGCGCAATGAACACGCGCAGCAACTGGAAAGCATGACAGAGGGACTGCGGAAGGCAGTTCAACATGGCGAGTACGCGGCATCACGGCTGAAGACGCAAGCGGAGCAAACGCAAGCGCAAATTGCCGCGCAAGCGGAGTCCGCAACAAAAGTGCTTGAGGAAGCAGCGCGGCAGCACGAACAACATGCCGCCGCTCAGCGCGAGGCGTTGCTCGCCGCTGCCAACGAGATTCAGCAACAGGTAACAGCGGCGCTCTCCTCAGCGCAATCTTCCGCGCAAGCGCGGCTCGCGGGCGAATTGGAAGCAGCGCAAGCGCGATGGCGCGAAGCGATCGAGCATACTCTCGCGGAAACGCAGGATCGCGCTGCCGGCGGATTGAACGAGCACGCGCGCGAATGGATCGCTCAATTGCGGGATGAGATTGCGCGCCACGCAATAGCTGCACGCGAATCGGCGGCAAGTGCGGCTTCAGAAGCAGAACAGCGCATGACCTCGTTGCGGGACTCGTTGCAGGAGCAGACCCAGCGGCTGGAGTCGGTTCTGGCGCTTGCCGCGGAGACCAGCCAGCGGCTCGAACAGCATTCCGCGCAGCTTGAAAGCACGCAGCAGCAAGCGCTGGCCGGATTCCAATCGCAACTCGAAAATGTATTGAACCCGCACCGCGAAGAATTGCAGCGCCGCTCCGAAGCGACCCTCGAGGATCTCAACGCGAAAATCCGCGCGACCTTTGAAGAGGCGAGCCGCAAGGCCGTGGCGCAGTTCGACCGGCAAATCACGGAAATGGTGCAGCCGCACGTCACTCGCGCCGAAGAAGCGGTTCATCGCCTGGCAGGAGGACGATCCCTGCTGGACGCCGCGCTGACCATGCAGCAAGACCGCATCCGCAACTCCGCCGACGAGGCTTTCGCGGAATCACTGGCGCGCTTCCGCGAAAATCTGGGCAGCGTCGACCAAATCCTGCAGGAATCTTCGCAAGCGATCACCGGACGCAATCTGGCTGACTTGGAAGGAAAAGCCGGAGACTTAAAGCACCAGATGGTCGAAGAACTCCTGAAATCCGCGGAATGGTATGAAAAAAAGGCGCAGACGCAAATTCAGAACCTGACGGAAAGAATCGTCGGGCATGCGGAAAACCAGTTGCGGGAAAAAGCCGGAGAGATTTCCGGCGTCTTCGCCAGTGAACTGGATCATGCCAGCCGCAGCTTCGTGGGACACACGCAGACGCAGATGGAAGAGGTGGTGCGGGATGCCTTCGAGCGCGCGCGGGCGCTCTTTGGGGAAGCGGCGGACACCACCGCGGCGGCGTTCACCGATGAGGTTCAGCGCACCGGCCGGCAGGAGCTCGATGGATTTAACCAGGAAATACAACGCTCCACGGCTGGGGCACGGTTGCAAATGGATGCGGCGCGCATGGAGATTGTGCAACAGACAACCGCTGAACAGGAAGCTTTCCTGAAGCGCTTCCAATCTTCCATGGGCGGAGCGCTCGAAGCCGGCGTGGCCGAAGCCCAGAAGAAGGTTTCGGAAGGATTCGGGCCGCTGCTTGACTCTTGGAAAGCGATGACCGTTGCTCATCAGCAAGAGATGCAAAACATTTACGGCCACATGGGCGAGCAAGCTGCTGAGCAGTACAAGACCCGCTTGGAAAATGTTTCCAACCAGTGGATGCTAGCGACAGTAGCGTCGCTCGATCACCAGTCGCGCGAGATGATTTCAGGAATCGCCGCGACCGCCGAAGAAAAACTCCGCCAAGCCTGCGCCCAGGTATTCGCGGGCGTGGGAGAATCCCTGCGCGAACGCCTGAGGGAAATGGCGCAGAGTTTTACGCCCCCCACGGAACCACCCACACTAGCCAAAAGCGCCAATGCGGGCAGCTGAATTCCGAAATCTCCGAAGCCCACAATGGCACAGCCACCGCATCGCTACCCAACACCCCGCAACTGCTGATTCGCTAGTTCCCTGCCAGCCCGGTATAATTCCCGAGGTTCCAACCACCATGGCCAACCATGCTTACCTGCGCGTGTGGACGCGCGATTTCTCGTTGGAAACAATGATTGCCGAATTCGCTCGCTTCCTGACGACCGCGCCGCTTTCGGCGGCGGAGAACACCTTTAGCGAACTGACCGTGCAGGCCGTGGATGCCACGGAGATCCCTGTCGCGGAGTGGGATCTGCGCCCGCTCAAAACAGGACCTGCCGAGGTTGCCGCGCTGGCGGTGCAGCATCTGAATGCCGACACGGCGTACATCGCGAGCGCCAAATGGGACTTATGGAGCTTCGATATCGAGACTCTGAAGTGGCAGCACAAGCCGGAGCCACTGGTGCTGGCGTGCCACGGCTGGGAGTATGACGGCGGGCTTGCAGCGACAGCCGGACACTTCATGGCCGACTTGGGCTTCGAGCACTTTTTCACCGGGCACGGCGGGCTGCTCGCCCCGGGAGCGGCGTCGAATCCATTTAACTCCTCGGATCATCCGATGGAGCATACTTTCCGCCAGTGGATGGCGGTGAGCGCCAACTTGAAGGAATATCACGCAAAGACCCGGCAAAACATCCAACAATTATTCAACTGGGTGGAAGCCATCGAGCAAGCGCTGCCGGTACAGCGCAGCGAGCTTGGCTCCGAAGGAGAGGAAAACTTCGAAGCTCGGCTGGACGCGATTCTAGGGCAGCGTTAGCGCATTCAAGACTTGGACAAGCCCGGTTCGCGGAGTCCTTCCACCAATGGCGGCCAACGGCTAGAATTGCTTTAGCAGCCTTGGCGGGGAGTGACCGCGGATGTGGTGAACGCGACGGAAACGCTCTACGCGCCGGAGAAGGACGGGAAGCCTGGGCGAGTGGCCGTGATCACGCCCGCGGCTGTAAATATCTGATGGAAAAAACTTCACAAAGCGATTGTTCGTGTGCTAACCACGCAGGCATCGGGCCGTCCTTGCTAAAAGAGGGCTCCGGTATTGGCGCGGCCCGCAGGTGGAGAATCCCCCTGAAATTTTCGCTGAGTTTCCTGTCCCTGGCTATGGTTCTGGGCGGATGCGGCGCGGATGCGTCAAAGCCTGAAGCTCAAGCGGAAGCCAAGCCTGCGAAGCCTGCCGTGCCCGAAGAGATTCAGTTGGCGGCGAAGTCGCTGCTGGGAAGCGAATCGCAAGTGCTGGCGTTCGGCGACCTGGCAAAAAACGGCAAGCAGGAATTTCTTGTGGCCAACGTCGTGCCAAAAACGCCCACCAACAATTTGCCGGGAACCATCGTGACGCGCGTCGTCGTGGCTGAAAATACCGACGGGAAATGGGCGGAAGTTCTGCGCTGCGACGAACACCTGAAAAATGAAAAGGGGTTTCTAGGCTGGACACCGCTGGCGCCGGTGACCGGCTGGCGCCTGCAATTCGAGCAAAACGCTGAAAAGGGCTTGCAGCTGTACTTCACCCCGCTGAAAGGCGTCACCGATTCCCACGTGCTCCCCATCGCCGTGCAGTGGAATCCCGCGACAAAGCGCTACCAATCGCTCGACCGCAACTACGAACATTTCCTCCTCGAATCGCCATCCTTGCAAGATGCGAGGTCCACGCTGCGATGAGCGCTGCCCAGCAAGCCTCCAATAAGCCCGCGCCCAAGGGCTCAACGGAAACTCCTGCTGCCAAAGGTCTGCGCAGCCTCGTGCCGTATCTGCGGCGCTACACCGGCGGCATCGTTTTCGGCTTGCTCACCGTCGTGTTCATGAGCATCATCGGCAACGTCCTTCCGCTCGCCACCGGCGTGATGACCGACACGCTCGCCGGCAATGCCATTCCCTTTGAACACTCGACGCAAACGGCAGGTCCTCTTGCCGTGGCCCTGAATCCATCCAAGCTCAGCCGTTCCATTCCTTACTATGCCCCCGGCAGCCGCCGTACCCTGGGCATCTACTGCCTCATCGTCGTTCTCTGCGTCGCCATCAAAGGCGTTCTTTCTTTTTCCGCGCGCTGGACGCTCATCGGCGTCTCCCGCGACATCGAATTCGACATTCGCAACGACCTCCTGAAGCGCCTGCTGATCCTCGAACCCGAATTCTACGTCCGCAATCGCACCGGCGAGCTGATGTCCCGCGCCACCAACGACCTGAACGCGGTCCGCATGGTCCTCGGCCCCGGCATCATGTATAGCGCCACCACCATCATCACCATGATCCTGGCCATTTTGGTGATGGTCGCCCTCTCGCCGTCCCTCACGCTCTGGGTTCTGCTTCCCGCGCCAATCGTCGCCATTGCCGTCTGGTTTTTCGGCAAAACGATTCACGACCTCTACGAATCCATCCAGGCCGCGCTCGCCACGCTCACCGCCCGCGTCCAGGAAAATCTTGCCGGCGTGCGCGTCGTGCGCGCTTACGCTCAGGAAGAAGCGGAAATCCGCGGCTTCGACGAGCCTAACCGCGAATACGTCTCGCGCAACATCAAGCTCATCCGCACCTGGAGCATGTTCATGCCTTCGCTCCAGGCGCTCATCGGCACCACCTTTTTGATCGTGCTATGGCAAGGCGGCCACCAGCTCTTCCGCGGCCAGATTTCCCTCGGCGCTCTCATCGCCTTCAACGGTTATCTCACTCTGCTCGTCTGGCCGATGATCGCCCTCGGTTGGGTGACCAATATCTTTCAGCGCGGCGCCGCTTCCATGGGCCGGCTGAGTTATATCCTCACCGCCAAGCCGAATATTGACGATCGCCACGCCAAAGTTCCGGAAGGCGCCAAGCCTCGCGGCGAAATCGAATTTCGCCATCTTAACTTCACCTACCCGACCACTCTTTCTGGAGCCGGGTCGTCAAACGGTGCCTCCAAATCCAACGGCAACGCTTTTCATCCCGTCCTTCGCGACATTCATTTCAAAGTTCCCGCCGGCTCCACGCTCGCCATCGTCGGCCCCACCGGCAGCGGCAAGACCACTCTCGCCGCTCTTATCGCCCGTCTCTGGGAAGCGCCGGACGACTGCGTGTTGATCGATGGGCGTCCCATCCGCGAGTGGCCCCTCATCACCTTGCGCCAGTCCATCGGCTTCGTGCCCCAGGACACCTATTTATTCGGCGAGACCGTTGGCGGCAACATCGCCTTCGGCTTGCCGGAATATGACGAACAGCGCGTTCGCGAAGCCGCCGATATTGCCAGCCTCCACGGCGACGTCCAGGACTTCGGCAAGGCTTACGAGACCATGGTCGGCGAGCGCGGCATCACGCTTTCCGGGGGACAGAAGCAGCGCGCCGCCATTGCCCGCGCCGTCGTCCGCGATCCGCGCATCCTGATCCTCGACGATTCCCTTTCCGCCGTGGACACCCAGACCGAAGAGCGCATCCTCAGCGGCCTGCGCGGCATCATGCAGGGCCGCACCACCATTCTGATTTCGCACCGCACTTCGACCGTGCGCGATGCCGACCAAATCGTTGTCCTGGTCGAAGGCGCCATCGCCGAGTGCGGCACGCACGACGAATTGCTCTCCCGCGGCGGCTACTATGCGGATTTGTACCAGAAACAGTTGCTGGAAGAAGAGCTCGAACGCGCATGAGCAACCTGCACGAAGAAGAAGCCCTCGGCAAAGCGTACGATTCGCGCTTGATGCGCCGGCTTCTGCAATACATGAAGCCCTACAAGTGGCGCGTGGCCCTCGCGCTCATCATGGTGGCCATCGTCACCCCGCTGGAACTGGCGCCGCCACTGATCTTTAAGAAGGGCATCGACAGCTTCTTTGTTCCCGAACTAAAAGGCGCCATCACCGAAGCATTCGCATGGAGGGGCATTGGCTGGCTTAGCCTCATCCTGCTGGCCGTGCTGGTGTTCGACTTCCTCGCCCAATACATTCAGATTCGCATCATGCAGCGCGTTGGCCAGCAGACCATGTACGACATGCGCGGCGAAATCTTCGCCCACATGCAGCGCTTGCCGATGAGCTACTTCGACCGCAATCCCGTCGGCCGCCTCGTCACCCGCGTCACCACCGACGTCGACGCCCTCAACGATCTCTTCGCCGCTGGCGTCGTCACCATGATCAACGACTTCTTTCTCCTCGTCGTCATGGCCGGCTTGCTTTTCAAAATCGACTACCGCCTGGCGCTCGCCACCCTTGCCGTCCTTCCCGGCATCCTCATCGTCACCATGATTTTCCGCAACTTCGTCCGCGACGCCAATCGCCGCATCCGCACCGCCATCGCCCGCATCAACGCTTTCCTCCAGGAATACATTTCCGGCATGAGCGTCGTGCAGCTCTTCAACCGCGAACGCAAAGCCATGGACGAATTCGAAAAACGCAATCGCGACAATATGCTCGCCTGGCGCGACGCCATTCTCGCTTACGCCCTCTTCTACCCGGCCGTCGAATTTCTCAGCTTCGCCACCATCGCCCTGATTTTTTGGTCCGGTGGCATCCGCATTCTCTCCGGCACCCTAAGTCTCGGCATCCTCACGGCCTTCACCATGTTTGCCCAGCGCTTTTTCCGCCCCATCCAGGATCTCAGCGAAAAATTCAACATTCTCCAGTCGGCAATGGCCGCTTCCGAGCGCATTTTCAAGCTGCTAGACGAGCCAGTCCTCGTCGAATCCGATCCCAACGCCATTCCCCTCGACCAGCCCCGCGGCGAAATCGAATTCCGCAACGTGTGGTTCAGCTACCGCAACGTCCCCGAACCCGCCGACGAAGATTGGGTCCTCCGCGATGTCTCCTTCCGCGTGGCCCCCGGCCAGACCTTCGCCATCGTCGGCCACACCGGCGCCGGCAAAACCACTCTGATTTCTCTGCTCCTCCGCTTTTACGACGTGCAGCGCGGGCAAATCCTCCTCGATGGCAAGGACATTCGCCTGATCGAATTGCAGGATTTGCGCCGTCAATTCGGCATCGTGCTCCAGGATCCTTTTCTTTTTACCGGCACCATCGAAACCAACATCCGCTTGGGCACTCCCGGCATCGACCGCGCCACCGTCGAACACGCCGTCGACGAAATCGGGCTTGGTGAATTCATGCGTTCTTTGCCGGAAGGCGTGGGCACCAACGTAAATGAGCGCGGCTCCACTCTCTCCGTCGGGCAGCGCCAGCTCATCAATTTTGCGCGTGCCCTGGCCCACAATCCGCGCTTCCTCATCCTCGACGAAGCCACCTCTAGCGTGGACACAAAAACCGAGCTGCTGATTCGCGAAGCCTTGAATCGCCTGCTCTGCGGCCGAACCGCATTGGTCATCGCCCACCGCCTCAGCACCATTCAGCACGCCGACCGCATCCTCGTTTTTCACAAAGGGCGCTTGCGCGAACAGGGCGCGCATCAGGAGCTTCTCGCGCAGCGCGGAATTTACTATCGCCTTTACCAGTTGCAGTACAAGGAGCAGGAGCTCCATCTGCCCATCGAATCCAGCCGCTCGGCCGAACCTTCGGTCTTGCCCGCCAGCGACTGATCCTTCACCATCCACACATGCCGCCCATTCCGCTCCTTCTCTCCGCCGGCGAAGCTTCCGGAGACATGTACGCCGCGCGCCTCGCCACCGCCCTGAAGCAGCGCCTGGACGTGGCCCTTTTCGGAATGGGCGGGCCGCACATGCGCGCGGCCGGCGTCGAGATCATCACCGATTATTCCGAGGTTTCCGTGGTGGGCATAACCGAGGTTCTCAAGCGTCTGCCGTTCTTACTCCGCGCCATGCGCCGCCTCGTGGACGAAGCCGCGCGCCGCCGCCCACCCCTCGCCATTCTCACGGACTTCCCCGGTTTTCATCTGCGCCTGGCCCGCAAGCTGCTCCCCAAAGGCGTTCGAAATGTCTATTACATTTGCCCGCAATTCTGGGCCTGGCGTCCCTGGCGCGTGAATTTGGTCCGGCGCCGCTTCGCAAAGGCCCTGTGCATCTTTCCTTTCGAAGAAAAGTTCTACGCCGATGCCGGTGTGCCCGTGAAATTCATCGGCCACCCCCTCGTGGAAAACGTGCAACCCACCATGACGCGGGAATTTTTCTGCCAGAAATACGGTCTGGAACAAGGAAAGCAGATTATCGCGATCCTGCCAGGCAGCCGCCGGGGAGAAATCGCGCACCACGTTCCAGTGCTGGTTGAAGCTGTAAGGCAAATTCGCAAAACGCTGCCAGGCCCGCCTCAAATTGTGGGTGCCGTTGCGCCCGGCCTCGACGTCCCGCCGCTGGAGGCGCAATTCCCCTCCGATTGGCATGTGCGATTCGTCACGGAAGACACCTATAACGCGCTAGCCGCCGCGGACTTGGCCATCGTTTCCAGCGGCACCGCCACCGTCGAAACTGCGCTGCTCGATAAGCCCATGATCGTCGTTTACAAGCTTTCTCCGCTGACCGCGCGGCTCGCAAAACCGCTCGTCCGCACCAAGTTTTTCAGCATGGTCAATCTGATCGCTGGCCGCGCTGTCGTCCCTGAATTGATCCAGGACGATTTCACCCCGCAGCGCGTCGCCGCGGAAGCGGAAAGGCTTCTTTCCATCTCCGAAGAAGCAAGAAACCGAGTGGAAAAAATGCGCCTCGGGTTGGAAGAAGTGCGCCGCCTCCTCGGCCCCCCGGGTGCCGTCGAAAGAGCCGCCGATGAGATCGCCCGGCTCTTGCACGCCGCTCCAAGCAACGCAAAGTGAAGGGTTTGGTATCCTATACATGTACATTGGTGCAGAATTGAAGACAATCGAAAGGGGTCCGATGGCCCTTCGCCGTAGAGTTCCTGCTACATTTTTGTTCACCGCGCTGATCTTCCTGTCCTGCGCCGCCGCGCCGCTCCGCGCGCAAGCTCCACGGCCCGTGAACTTTCTCGCCGAACATTACGATGTCTCCGCCTCGCTCGACCCCATCGGACAATCGCTTTCCGCCACCGCCAAAATCGAATTCAAAGCCGTGGAAGCCTCCAGCAGCGTGCGCGTCGAACTCCACCCCAATCTGATTGTGAGAGAGGTCAAAGGAGCCGACGGCAAGCCGCTGACTTTCGAGCGCGACAATCAAAACCCGCTTTTCGTCATCGTCCAACTCCCCACTCCTATCGCCACCGCGGGCCACCTAACACTCACTTACACCTACGCGGGTCTGCTCGTGAATGAAGAGAACAGCCCCGTCCCCGGTGTGCGCGCCGCCCTCATCAACAAAGATGGCGCCTACTTGCTGCTCCCCTCCAGGTGGTTTCCGCTTACAAATTTTCCTTCTAATCGCTACACCGCAACTTTCCGCCTGAACGTCCCGGACACCTTCGCCGTCGCCGGAACCGGCAAAGCCTCTGCCCCGTCGCCCATGCCCGCGAAGAACGCCGTCGAAGGCAATCGCCTTCTCTACACCTTCGAGTGCAAAAACCTCGCGCCTCATGGCACTTTCGTCGCCGGCAATCTCCAGCTCAATCCCAAGCAGGCCGAAGGCGTCAATGTCGCCGTCTACGCCCCCCGCGCGGCCTCGGCGAACGCCCAGGATTTTGCCTCCAGCGTCGCGCGCTCCGCGATTATTTTTTCAGACATGTTTGGCCCTGTCCCCGATCCCACTTTCACTTTGATCCAGATTCCCGATGGAACTTTTCGCGATTACGCCGCCCCCGGAGTCCTGCTCCTCAGCCAGCGCACTTGGGATCCCAAGGGCGCCGACCGCACCATCGCGCGCCTGGTGGCCTCGCAATGGTGGGGAATCCAGGTGATGCCGGCAACGCCCAGCGACGTCTGGATCAGCGATGGCCTGGCCCGCTATTGCGAAGCGCTTTACGCCGAGCAAAACGCCGGCAAAGAAGCCGGCCTCCGCGCCGTGGACGAATTCGCCGTCGGCGCGCTCATGTATGAAGATGCCGCCCCGATCGCGCAAGCAGCACGCCTGGTTCCTTACTCTCCCGACTACCGTTCGGTCGTCATGAATAAAGGCGCCATGCTTTTTCACATGTTGCGCGCGCAAATGGGCGACGTGGCCTTCAAAGCCGCGCTGCACGACTTCTACTTTCAATTTGCGGAAAGGAGCGCGCGCATCGATGATTTTGAAAAGATCGCCGAGCGCCACGCGCAGGCCGCCGCGAAGACTCAGCAAGACCCGCCGAACTTGCGCGGCTTTTTCGCCCAGTGGCTGAACTCCACGGGCGTCCCGGAGTTCACGCTGGAATACGTCGTCTACCGCACGCCGAAGGGCTTTCGCGTCAATGGCAAAATCAAGCAGCCGCTGGACACCTTCCGCATGCCGGTGGAATTGCGCATCGATACCGAGGGAAATCCGGAGCTGAAAACTATCGACGTGATTGGCACCGAATCCGGCTTCACCGTCGAAACCTTCGGCCGCCCCAAGCCCGGCGGCATCAAGATCGATCCCAACAACCTCATCCTCAAAGGCAGCACTGCTCTGCGCGCCCGCGCCGCCATCGCCCGCGGAGAGGATCTCGCCGAGCAAGGCCGATTTTACGACGCCGTCACCCAATATCAGCGAGCGCTTTCCATTCAGCCCGGCCGCCCGCTCGCGAATTTCCGCATGGGCGAAGCCTTCTTCTACCAGAAAAACTATCAAGCCGCCGCCAACGCCTTCCGCGAAGCCTTGCAAACTGTGCCCGAGCCTTCGGAAAAATGGACCGAAGTCTGGAGCCACATCTACCTGGGAAAAATTTTTGACATGCTCGGCCAGCGCGAGCGCGCCGTCAACGAATACTCCAAAGCAAAACAAACCAACGACGACACCGGCGGCGCACAAGGGACCGCCGAAGGCTTCCTGAAGAAGGCCTACTCCGAAGGCGGAGTGTCCGTGCCCGCCCCTACCCCCGCCCAACCCGCAAAGCCCGCCACAACAATTCCGCCGCCAGCCTCCGGCGAAAAGCCCGTCTTGAAAAAACCCGCTCCTCCGCAATGACAAGGTCCTTTGCAGGCTCAGCTCCCGGGGCCGGCAGTCACTCCGTTTCCGATCGCCAGACCCCGGTATAAGTTATTGATGTAAACGAAAAAATGCCAGCAGCATTACTGGCTTCTTCCTGCCGCCGCGCTTATACTCCCTATCAAGTACCCAACGGCTTAGAACGACAGTTCCTCTTCAGGAGAGAAGTGCAACTGCCGGTCCCGCGGACAACTCGTCGGGGCTTAGCACGCTTCTAAGTCGAAAGGACCAGGTCAGTATGGCGCCAGGAAGTGTCGCTGCTTCTTGGCGTAGATGGGGGCATACAATTCGTGTGTGGTATATCTGGCTATACCCACCGTGGTGGTGTCTTTAATCCTTCCGCGATTCTGGAATCTACCGATCGTTTAATTCATCGCGGCCCGGATCAACAGGGAACGTATGAGTCGCCCGAAGTGTCTCTGGGCGCGGTGCGGCTGAAAATCATTGATCTGGCGGCCGGCACCCAGCCGTTTTTCAGCGACGACCGCAACACCGTTCTCGTTTTCAACGGCGAAATCTACAATTACCGGGAACTGCGCCAGGAACTGCGCGGACTGGGTCACCGTTTTTCGACCCGCAGCGACACGGAAGTGCTCCTGCGGGCTTTCCTTCAGTGGGACACGGATTGCTTCCGGCGGCTGCGCGGAATGTTCGCGGCGGCATTTTGGAACGAAAACCAGCGGAGACTCGTTCTGGTCCGGGACCGCGTGGGGATCAAACCACTTTACGTTTCCCGCTTGGGCGAGGACATTTACTTCGCTTCGGAATTGAAGGCCATTTTGTTTCATCCGCAGATTCCCCGCCGCTTGGACCTCAGCGCTCTCCACTATTTCCTCGCCATGAATTATGTGCCCGGTCCCCTCACTCTGATTGAAGGCATCAAGAAATTGCGGCCGGGACACTTCCTGGAATGGCGAGACGGGATGGTCCTTGAGGAGCAATACTGGAGGTTGCCCTATGGGCAAAATGAGAATTGGACCGCGCCCGACGCCGAAGCGGCGCTCGATGACCTTCTAAAGCAGTCCATACAGGATCATTTGCTTTCCGACGTTCCGGTGGGAATCTGGCTGAGCGGTGGAATCGATTCTTCGGCGCTCCTGCATTACGCTTCCCAGGCAACCACGAAAAAATTGAATACGTTTTCCATCACATTCCGGGGGCGGAGCTTCGACGAGACCCCTTATATCCGCCAACTGGTGGAGAAATATGAGACCGAGCATCTGGAACTTGATCTGAATCCCACGCTTGATCTGCCGTCGGCCATTGAGGAGCTGGCTTACTATTCCGACGAGCCCTGTGCGGATGCCGGGGCAGTTCCCGTGTGGTTTCTGTCGAAACTGAGCCGCAAGCGCGTGACGGTGGCGCTGAGCGGCGAAGGAGCCGATGAACTTTTCGGCGGCTATGTGACTTATCGGGCGGACCATCTTGCGGGCTACGCCAGATGGTTGCCGGAGGCGGCGAGGCGTTCCCTGCTTGGCGCGCTCCGGTATTGGCCGGTATCCGATGAAAAGATCGGACTCGAGTACAAGGTGAAGAGGTTCCTGGAAGGATCCCTGCTCCCCCCCGACGAGGCACACGTGTACTGGAACGGGTCTTTTTCCCGGAGCCAGCAGATGAAACTCCTGCTGCGGACAAATCACGCGCGAGTGCAGGATCTATTCGCATCCGATCTGCCCGAGCCAAATGGCGACGGGAACCTGAGTCGCTTTCTGGCATTCGATCAAAAATATTATCTAACCGACGATCTGCTGCAGAAAATCGATCGCATGAGCATGGCCCACGCCTTGGAGGTTCGTCCGCCGTATCTGGATCATCGCATTATCGAATTCGCCGCTTCCCTGCCCGACCGGCTCAAAGTCAGCGGGCGTTGCCACAAACTCATCCTGCGGCGATTGATGAAATCAAAACTGCCGGCGAGTGTGTTGCGCCGCTCAAAGACCGGACTCGACATCCCCACGCACGATTGGCTGCGCGGGCCGTTGCGCCCGTTCCTCGAGGATACCCTTAGTCCGGACGCCGTGAAGCAGACCGGATTGTTTCGCCCGGAAGCGATCGAGGGGTTGAAAAAAGACCACTTGGGACGGCGCGCCAACCTTGGCTTTCACTTATGGGGCCTGATGATTCTATTTCTATGGATGAAACACTGGAACATTCAAACCTCAAGCGACCTGCATCTTCCGCCCGCCGCGGAGGAATTGGTTTCGAAACCAGCGGTGTCCTGATCTTTCTGGCCGCGGCTGTTTTCTTCGGTTGCATCGTCTCGCCACCCTCCTTGATGGACGATGTCGATGCCGTCCAGGCACAAATTGCCCACAATATGCTGGATTCCGGCGACTGGGTCATTGCGCGCCTGGATGGGGTCCCCTATCTTGAGAAATCACCGGCGATTTACTGGATGATTGCGATTTCCTACCGCATTTTCGGAGCGCACGACTGGGCCGCGCGAATTCCCGTTGCACTTGCCGCGGTGTTGCTTGTCTGGGTCACCTGCCTCTACGGACGTTGGGCGTTTGGGGAGCGGGCAGGCTATTACGCGGGCCTGGTCCTGGCCACTTGCGTCGGCTTGTTCTTGTTTACGCGCATTCAGATACCGGATGTGATGCTGACGCTGAGCGTCTGCCTGGCCTTCTGGGCCTTTCAGCGCGCCACGGACCCGGAGGAGACACACCCGCATCGTTGGGCGGCCGTGTTGGCGGCGAGTCTCGGCGTGGGAGTGATGCTGAAGGGTTTGATCGCGCTGGTGATACCGGGCGGAGGAATCTTGCTGTACCTCGTCTTGACGAGGCGGCTGTTCTCCCGCGAAGTGTGGAAGAGCATGCATGTGGCATCCGGAGCCGCGATTTTTCTGGCCATCGCCGCTCCCTGGCACATTCTGGCAACCTTGCGGATGCCGCCGTACTTCAACTTCGCCATGCATAGTGGCCCGGGGGAGTACCACGGCTTCTTCTGGTTTTATTTCATGAACGAGCACGTCTTGCGTTTTCTGAATCTTCGCTACCCGCGCGATTACAACACCGTTCCCCGGCTGGCGTTCTGGGGACTGCATCTGCTGTGGCTATTCCCCTGGAGCGTCTATTTTCCGGCCGTCGCCCGGCAGGATTTCAAGCCCGTCGATCGAGCCGGCAAAACCCGCCTTCTGGCCCTTTGCTGGACGCTGTTCCTGCTGATTTTCTTTACCTTCTCCACCACCCAGGAGTATTACTCCATGCCTGTCTACCCGGCTCTGGGCCTGCTGCTCGGTAGCACTATGGCGAGAGACGACTCATGGAGCCTTTGGGGCACAAGGGCCCTCGGCGTGATTTCCGCGATGTGTGCCGTGTGTATTGCGATTCTTCTCTATCTGTCGCGCGGATTGGCCGCTCCCGGTGACATCTCTCAGGCACTCGAGCAACATCCGGCAGCGTACACGCTGTCGCTGGGCCATATGGGCGATCTGACCATCCATTCCTTCGCCTACCTGCGCCCTCAGCTAATTTTGGCGGGCTTGGCCTTTCTGATCGGTGCCGTGACCTGCTGGATCGTGCGTGGTAGACGAGTCTATCTGGCCATCGCTCTGATGATGGTGCTGTTCCTTCAAGCCAGCCGCATGGCGCTGGTCGTCTTTGACCCGTACCTTTCATCGCGGCCGCTGGCGGAAGCTCTGCTGCGCGCTCCCAAAGGAGAGCTGGTCATCAACGGCGCGTACTACGCCTTTTCCTCCGTTTTCTTCTATAGCGGCCGAAAAGCATTACTCTGGAACGGACGGAGCGACAACCTGGAATATGGATCGTATGCACCGGGCAGCCCGCCCGTGTTTATTGACGACCGCCAATTTCAATCGCTTTGGAATTCCCCTGACCGCTATTTTGTGCTCTCCGACGGAGAGGGAAAGGGCCGCCTCCAGCAATCCGTGGAGAGTGGCAGACTATTCCTTGTGGCAGAAAGTGGAGGCAAAACGCTGTATTCAAATCTGCCGGTCACCCCATGACCTGCTCGGCCACCGCGAACGCCCCTCAACGAGTACTCCAAAGCCGAGCAAACCAACGAAGAAACCCGCGGCGCCCAAACATTTGAGCGTGGAGGATGTTAGGGAGCAGAGACGATGGCGGATTGGTCCTCTCTCTCGAGTTTAGCCAGTTGTTCGCGCAAACGCGCCGCTTCATCGCGATATTTTGCAGCCTCGACATGGAACTTGACGGCGGGGACGCTGCCGACCGCATTGAAAATCTTGGTGATCGCATCGTTCTTGCCTTTGCCGGTATGTTCCAGTTGGTTGGCAATATCGTCTTGGTTTTGTGCGTCGCCTTCCAATCCGGCAATGCCACCTTTGAACTGGTCGAGATTGTCGATGCCGCGCCGATTGCCCTGATCGGCGGACATCCGGTACCAGGTCACGGCCTTAGCGTCGTCGGGCTCCACGCCTTGCCCGAATTGATACATCCAACCCAGTTGGTTTTCCGCGTCGCTATCCCCGTGCGCCGCAGCTTCGACGAACCAAAACATAGCCCTGGCATAATCGGTTTGCATGCCGAGGCCATTCTGAAACATATAGCCGATATTTTCCTTGGCGCTGTCGTTGCCATGCTCCGCGGCTTTGTAAAACCAGGCAAGAGCCTCGGCGTAATTCTGGGGCTGGTCCCATCCCTCCTCGGCAAAGTAGCCTAGCTGGTTTTCGGCGTCGGAGTTGCCGTGGCCGGCGGCACGGAGATACCAAGCATGAGCTTGAGCGAATTCCTTCTTCACCCCGTATCCGCACTGGTAAAAGTAGCCGACTTGCTTTTCCGCTTGCGAGAGATTCTGGTCGGCCGCTTTGCGGTACCAATCAAGGGCTTGCTTGTAATTACGCTTGACGCCAACACCATCCTCGAACGTGGCGCCCAGATTGTACGGCGCGAGCGCGTAGCCCTGGTTCGCCGCGGAACGATAGTAGGCTAGGGCGCGCTTGTAATCCCGCGGCACACCAAACTTATGTTGATACATGTAGCCCAGTAGATTCTGTGCAGGAGCGAAGCCCTGGTTGGCGGACTTGAGATACCACATCAGAGCCTGGGAGTAGTCCTGGGGAACGCCGAGGCCGTAATAATAATGGTTCGCCACGGCAAACTGCGCTTGCGCGTCCCCCGCGGCGGCGGACTGGCGAAGAGAGTAGAAGTCATCGTCCGGCGGTGGTGCCGTCGCCTTGGTTGACGTCTGTACCGGCGCCTGCGCTCGCGCCGCGGAAACCAGCGCGAATACAAAGAAAGCTGCCACCGTGGCCCTGGTCAGAAAGCTCATGGAGGTATCCTCCGTCGAAAATTTCAGACAAATAGCCAGGAAGGATGGGACTGGAATGGCAGCTCTACCTTATTTGACTCGCTCGCCGCCATTTTCCACCATGACAGCGTCCCACCGCAATCAAATGACATCCTCCAATAGCCTGGCAGGCGGAAGCGCGTTTAACGATAGTCTGCTGGTACCAAAACGACAGAATGTGCTCAAAGTTGTATATGCGGCCCAGTCAGCCAAAAGGAAAGGATCAAGGCGAGGTGCATTTCGCATGCACGGTGTCGAATGGTCAGGCGCGAATGTCCCGCGATTCCCCGGAAGCCCGGCTGCTCGAGCGCGCAAGTCTAAGAGCAAGCAGGATCATGAGATCCCAGAACAGTACCGCGGCCGCAATCCAAAGCAGAATCGAGGAGATCTGTTCTTGATTTATCCCAATGAGGTAGGAGCGCTCCTTGACAATTTCTTCGTAAGACTTGTTGCAGCCGCGGTAGCTCACGGAGATGAATCCAAGGAAGGCTGGAAGAAAGAGTCCGGCAGGGAACATCGCCTTTAGCATTCGAGCTAAGTTCCCTGTCGACAGTGCTTGGGTAATTCCCCCGAAGGATCGGCGCAGATAGAGCCTAGTTGCGCCAGCAACGGCGATAGCCAGCGCCGCCACGGCAAAGTAGGAAACGATCAGGTACCGGTCATTTGTCATCTTTGATCTTCAGCGAGGCGAGGATGATCGTGGTTAAGACAAGATACCCGCCGAGATATAGAAGCATCTGCTCGAGGACGTTCGATAAGCCGGAAGCTACTTTCCAAACGTATTCCATGAAGTGGGAGCCGGGCTTAAGGTCGGAACTAAATCCCAGCGCTCCTCCAAGGGCCGAGAAAAAGAGCAGGACGAAGAACGATCGGAGATAGAAAGCCACGCCGTCAGGTAAACGCACTGTGCGTTGCAGCAGCCCCTTGCAGGGCCTCTCGCAATGAGAGAAGGAGGCCAATAGCGAGCGCGGTCGATAGTATGACGAGTGCAATAAACGCATATGTGTTCGCGTTCATATTCTTGCCTCCCACCGATCACGAGCTTCGGAACAGCGGCGCCTCCCATTTCTGGAGGTGTAATGTAGCGAAACGCGATTGCACTTATATCACAACTTTGGCCCGCGAATCTGGCAGTGCGACAAGACGATGTGCAACGCGCGCATCGGACCTCACCCACTAACCAAAAACCTTCTTGACTTCCCATACTTCATTTGGTAATCTACTTCCCAGGTAAGAGTGCGGGTTTTTCCGATTGCGGCAGCTTCTCTTGCCGCCTTTTTTATTTCCGGCATTCGCAAATTCCCGCTCGTGTTTCTCACTTGAATCTGCCCCGCCCGCGGCTGCCCGGTGCGGACACTTTGGAGTGCGATGACTTGCCGCCGCTTTTCCGTCGTCAAATCCGCACCCCAGCAAAGCAGCCGCAGCCCCGGCTCATTGCAAGAAAAGCAGCCCCGCTTCGATAGTGATGTAAACCCCTAAGTCCTTTAGATGCAACATTTCCAAGCCGCCGCGCATGTGTTGCAAACAAAGGACTTATGCATCATCTAAGTCCTTTAGATGCAACACTTACAAAAAACACGGGGGGTATCCTGCCGCCCCTCGATGGAATCTGTCTTGAGCGCATCGCGACGAATGAAGATTCAGACCGCGTCGGAAGGGGATCCTCCTACATTTGAGTGGGACACTAAATCAGCCGTCAGATTCCCCCAAGGCCTGTCAGTCGCCCTGAGACATCACCCTTTCGCTGGATAAGGACCTGGAACCGTTCCCCCATGCCTTCGGGGTAGATCAACGTCTTCAGTTGCAGCCGCGCTTTCGTGCGCTCCGCTTCGGTTTGACCTTCGTCGTAGAGGTCCGTAAATTCATTCCGCTGCCCGAGCGCCAGCAGAAAAGCCGTCTGTGAAACGCAGCCCGCCGTTTCCAGGCCCGCTCGTTTTCCCCAGCGTTCCAGCGCGGTGAAACTCACGTGCGCCGTCAAGTCCTGTTCCCCGGGCGAGGCATAAAACTCTTCGCTGGCGCGATGATTTTGATACGCCAGCAGCGTCCCGCGCATGTGGCGCTCGTTGAAAAGTTCGGCCGCCGCATGCCCGTAGTCGATCGTAAGCACGTATCCGCGTGCCAGCCGGCACCCGATCTCGCTGATCCAGTCGCACGCTTCCAACCCAGCTTCGGCGTGCTGGCCCTCTAACAAGACGATGTCTTGCGCCCCAAAATACTCGGAGATCGCGCAAGTCGAAAGCGGCGCTAAAACGTCCACGAACCGCCCGTCGCGGAAGTCAACAAGAATCTCTTTCATCGCGCCGCCATCCATCAGCACCCGATGCACCGGCAGCGCGTCCAACAATTCATTGGAAAACAAGCAGCCCGTGGAAATGTGCGCCGGAACCTCCGTCGAAGCCGAGAAATGCCCAGCGTCCGCGTGGTACTTCGCTTGAATCACGGCTTGTTCGCGCCGCGACGCGGAGCGCTCCACGGCAACGTACTTCAGCGCTTCATAAAACGCCGGTAGCTTCGCTTCGCAAAAATCGAGAACTTGTGCAGCGAAACGCCCCACTCCTGCGCCCGCCTCGACCAGCGCAAACTCCGCGGGACGACCGAGGTGTTCCCACATCTCGGAAAACTGCCGCGCCAGGAGACGCGCAAAAATGGGATGCACATCAACGCTGGTGTAGTAATCAGCGAAACGCTTGGACTCCGCTTTGCTGTAATAGCCGTGCATCGGATGGTACAGGCATTCGCGCATGTAATCCGCGAACGTGATCGCGCCGAAGCGCCGAATGCGGTCGGCAAGTAATTCCGCGAGCGGCGTCACGCGCCCTTGGCTCCTGCCGGATCGGTTGCAGGCTCCGCCTGAATTTTTCTCCACGCCCGCTCAAAAATTCCTTGCGCCGCCTCGTCAAAAAGCACGAAATAAACGGTCTCGAGCGAAGTCTCCCCGCGCAAATGCTGCGTCGCCTCGCGAAGCATGATCTCCGCGCAGTCTTTCAGCGGAAATCCCGCAATCCCCGTGCCCACCGCCGGAAACGCAATGGTCTTCAGCCCGCGCTCATTCGCGATTTTCAAAGAATGCGCCGCCGAATGCCGCAGCGAGTCCGCATTTGTCTTTCCGCCAAGCTGCATACTAGCGGCATGAATCACGAATCGCGCCTTCAGTTTTCCGCCCGAGGTAATGGCCGCGTAGCCCACGGGCGCCCAAGACCAAATCGTTGTTGGCCGCGTTGACGATGGCGTCCACATCCATCTCCGTCAAGTCGCCCTGCTGAATTTTAATTTTCTCTGCGAGTGCGCTCATGCTGGATTCAATCCGTTCTTTCCGGCGCGGCTATGCTTTCTTCTCCGCGGCTTTTTGTTGCGGGTAATCGTAAACACCACGCCCCGTCTTGCGTCCCAGCCGGCCTTCTTGAACGTATTGCCGCAGCAAGGAATTCGGCCGGTACTTTTCGCCAAGCGTTTGATGGAGATACTCGAGAATCTTGAGCCGTACATCGAGACCAACGAGATCGACCAGCTCAAACGGGCCCATGGGGTGATTCAGCCCCAGTTTCAGCGCTTTATCGATATCTTCCGGCGTGGCAATTCCCGCTTCGAGCATGTTGAACGCTTCGTTGCCAATCAGCGCGTTCACGCGCGTGGTGATAAACCCGGGAGCTTCGTTGACGATCACCACTTCCTTGCCCATGCGTCCAGCGACTTCGCGGCAAGCAGCCACCGTTTCATCGGAAGTATGCGGCGTCCTCACCAGTTCGATGAGCTTCATTTTTGGCACGGGATTGAAGAAATGCATCCCGATGCAGCGCTCGCGCGAAACGGTGACGTCCGTGAAATCCGTGATCGAAAGCGAAGACGTGTTGCTCGCGAAAATCGCCCCGGTCTTCGCGAACTTGTCGAATATGGTAAAGAGTTCCAGCTTCATCTCCAGCTCTTCCGGCACCGCTTCGATGATCAGCTCGGCGTCGCGAATGGCGTCTTCGACGTTGCCCGCCGTCGAAATCAGCGATAGCGCCTTATCGCGAACGCCCGCTTCAACCTTGCCCCGAGCCACTCCCTCCTCGAAGGATTGCCGGATCCAAGCGATGCCTTGTTCCAGCACGTGACGTGAAACATCCTCGAGCACGGTGGTATATCCGCCGAGAGCAGCAGCGTAAGCAATTCCCCGCCCCATCGTACCTGCGCCAATCACTGCGATTGTCTTCACATCCATCCGTTGTACATTCTCCTAGTATCGCGGAACTTTCGGATCGATCTCCACTGACCACCGCTCAATACCGCCGGCTAAGGATTTCGCCCTTTCAATTCCCTGAAATCGCAACCACGCCGCCGCGTCCAGGCTGCGCATCCCATGATGGCAATAGCAAATCACTTCGTCCACATCCGGAAGCGTCTGCAAGCTCGCCGCCAGCGATCCGAGCGGCAAAAGTCTCGCGCCCTCGATCCGGCAAACCTGGTGTTCCCATGGCTCGCGCACGTCAATCAAAACCAAATTTTCCCCGCGGTCCAGCCGCGCCTTCACGTCCGCGGGCGTAATTTCCAATTCATCCATCGATTCTCCTTTTCAAATCGGCGCGCTGTTCGATCCGAAGCTGCATCGCTTCGTTGCCGATGGTCATGATCGTCGCGGGGCTTGAACCGGGAAGGCTACTTGCCCTGAAACTTCGGAGGCCGCTTGTCGAAAAACGCGCGGATTCCCTCGCTGCAGTCTTCCGAAAGATAGCAGCGGACTTGCTCCTGAACTTCTTGCTCGAGAGCTTGCGCGAGTTCTTTCTGCTCGCTCCCAAAGAGAGTCCTCTTGACCGCCCGAATGGCAAGAGGCGGGCCCAGCGCAATTTTCTGCGCCAGCAATTTTACCTCGGCTTCCAGTTGTGCGCCCGGAACGACGTGGTTGACAATGCCCAGGCTCAGCGCGGTTTTCGCGTCGATCATCTCACCAGTATAGAAAAGTTCGGCGGCCTTGGCCGGTCCGGCAAGCTGCGGCAGGAAATATGTTCCGCCATAATCCGGAAATAGGCCGACCTTCGCAAAATTCTGCCCGAAAGTCGCTTCTTCCGCGGCAATCCGAATATCAGCGGCCAGCGCAATGTTCATTCCCGCGCCCGCCGCGGCGCCGTTCACTGCGGCGATTACCGGCTGGGGAATGGTCCGCATGCGGAGAACCGCTTGCATGCCCGAGCGCAGCAGCGGCTCCAACTCCTGCGTTTCGCGGCCCCGCCGGCCTTTGCCGATCGCCGCGAGATCCCCGCCCGCGCAAAACGCGCGCCCCGCGCCGGTGATTACTACTACATGAATGCTATCGTCCTCGGCAATATGCCCAAGCGCGTCGTTCAGCGCAGTGGCCAGTTCGTTATTCAGCGCGTTCAAACGCTCCGGGCGATTCAACACCAATGTCGCGATGCCCTCGTGCTTCATTTCCAGAAGGACTGGTCCGGCTTGCGCGGGTTGTGGACTGTTGCTCACGCGAAACTCCCTTCAGTGGCTGCGGGCCTCATGTTCCTTGCCGATGCGCGCCACCAATTGCGCCAGTTTTCTAAAATGCCGTAGCTTCTCGCTCCTGCCCGTAGCATTCGCGCCGCTGGTTGAAGGCAAGACGTAAACGCGCGCGCCGTAGAGCAGCTCTTTCTGCATCCCAAATTTGCATTTTCGTTGGGAAAACTGTTCGTACGTCAATTTCCCGTTGAACGCCACGACGTGAGGAGCAAACTCCTCGAGCTTCTGCGAGAGGACGATGCGGCCTTCCGCGTAATCTTCGCGCTTCAATTCCTCGATGCCTTTCGTGGGACGCTTCACCAGGTCGGTCAGCCCAACGCCGAATTCGATCACCCGCTTGTCGTCGTGGTAATCGAACGGCTCCGGCACAACCCCGCTCTCATACAGCATGGGCCAGAATTCGTTCCCGCGCCCGGCGTAATAATGCCCCACACGGACCGAAGACTCGCTCGGATTGCACCCGACGATCACGAGCTTCATGCCTTTGCGGAGATGGTCGGGAAGCGTTCGCATTGCGTCATTCTACTACGCACCTTGATTTTACTACTTGTCTACGAAGTGAGGAGCATCCTTTTCGATTGAAGCGGCCAGACCGTCATGGGTACCTCGGTTGCCAAAGGGAAACGTCAAGACCCGCCGCAAGGCGCTCTAAGTAGCTCACAGGAAATGACTTGAGCATGGCTACGAAAGGGCGCGCAATGCCGCCATTTTCTCCAATCGCCGCAACCCCGTAACCTTAATACATTTCCTGAATCCCATCGCCAGCAGCTACATCAAAAGAGGAGGAAGGCGGAAGTGTTCGATGCTTTGTGCTACCTTTATACATTCGCAAGCGAGGACGCAGCCGCCCTTCGGCATGCCTAAATCATTGAGCGCATCAAACCCCCACCGCCTGCCTTCCACCGTGGCGCGCGACGACGAGCACCTGCTGGTGGCCGCCGCCAAGCGCGGTGACGTGCATGCCTTCGAAGAACTCGTGAGCCGCTATGAAGCGAAAATCTTCCGGCTGACCATGAACATTACGCGCAATCGCGAAGACGCCGAGGACGCGATGCAAGACGCTTTCCTCAAGTCGTTTGCTCACCTCAAGGATTTCCAGCAAGACTCACGCTTTTATACCTGGCTGGTGCGCATCGCCGCGAACGAAGCGCTGATGCGCCTGCGCAAACGCCGGCCGAACCAGTTTTCGCTCGACGAACCCGTGGAAGGCGACGAAGACCTCCTGCCCCGCGAGCTTGAGGATTGGGGGCCAAGCCCGGAGCAGCGCTTTGCGCAGACGGAAATGCACGAGATCCTGTCCGAGGCCATCGACAAGCTCGAGCCGGACTTCCGCGTTATTTTCACGTTGCGGGACATCGAAGAGCTTTCCACCGAAGAAACCGCCAAGGTGCTGGGCATTTCGATTCCCGCGGTAAAATCCCGGCTGCTGCGGGCGCGGCTCAAACTCCGTCAGAAGCTGGATCGCTATTTTCGGCGAGGTGACACAAATTGAATTGCAAAGGCGTCATTCGCGAGATTTCCGATTACCTCGACGGCGAGCTCGATCTGCCGATGAGGCAGGAACTCGAACGGCATCTTGAGGACTGTGGAGACTGCAAGATGGTGGTCGACCAAACCAAGCTGACCGTGGAAGTCTTTTGCGATGCGGAACCGGTCGAACTGCCGGCCGACGTGAAGTTCCGGCTGCATGATGCCTTGCGCCGCAAGCTCCATGAAATAAGTCACTAGGCTGCTTCCCTATCTTTTTCCGGCTTCACTCCAGAGCGGCAATTCCCTGCCAAGCTTTTTCTCTCGCGCCAGGGCATACACTTTCATGGCCACGGCGAGATCCCAGGATGCAATCCCATTCGATTTGAAGAGCGTGACTTCCGTGTCGCTAGTCCTGCCGCTGGTTTTCCCGGCGACAATTTCGGAGAGTTTCTTGACTCCCGTCCAGCAAATCTCGTCGCCATGAAACGCGATGATCAGGTCGCCCGCTTCCTGGCGCGATTGCTCGACGGAATCCACGACGATGATGTCGGCGCTGGCGACGGCTTCATCGTCCAGTTCGCGCTTGTGCGCATGGTTCGCGCCGATGGCGTTGATGTGCACGCCGGGCGACAGGTCCGCGCCGCTGACCACCGGTTGCGCGGAAGTCGTGGCGGTGCAGACGATGTCCGCGCCGCGCACCGCTTCCGCGGCGGAGGCGGACGCCTGTACAGGAATTTGCAATCTCTCGGACATCTCCGCGCGGAATTTCTCGCGCTTGGCGGCATCGCGCCCGTAGACGCAAGCGGATTCCAGCTTGCGAACGGCGGCAACCGCTTCGAGCTGCGTCCTGGCTTGGCCTCCAGTGCCAATGATGGCCGCAACACGAGAATTTTTGCGCGCCAGGAATTTCGTGGCCACGCCCGAGGCCGCGCCGGTACGCAGTTGCCCCATGTAATCCGCTTCAATCATCGCCACCAAGTCGCCGGTGGCCATTTCGTAGAGAGGAACAAGAAAGCGCAGCTTGCCGCGCACATAGGTGTACTGCTTCATGGCCACGAACCCCAGCGAGAAATCCGCCGCGGCCATGTAGTGAAAATAACCGCCGCCCGGCAATTCGAAGCGCCGGCGCGGGTGCACCACCACTTCTCCCGTGGCCTGCTTGCGCGAAATTTCTTCGACGGCTTCCACGGCCAGCGGCATGGTCAACACCGCCCGCACTTCGGCTTCGCTGATATGCAGGGTCATCGTTTTACTCGCTACCTCGGCCTGCTGCTCTCAGTGTGCGCGCAGCATCATTGAGTTGCTCCATATTCCATGCGTTTGCCCTGCTCCAATCACGTGCACTGCAAAAGAATTCCGAAACAAATACGCTATTTTGCCGGCAGCTTGGGCGGTTTCGCCGGGGTGCGCTTTCCGAAAGCTTCGCCCGGTTCACGAACGCGGCGAACCACAGTCTGATTCAAACGATACGCGCGTTCCTCTTTTTTGCCGTCCATGACCCGGAAACGAAACTCGGGTTCGCCTTTGGGCCCTTTGCCGACGCGAACGGGCAGTTGGCCGCACAGATTATTTTCGATGAATGCAGTTTCGTAGCGGCTCTTCTTGACGTACCAGGTGTATACGCGGAGCGCGGTGAAGTCGCAGCCTTGGCCTTCCGGCCCGCGCGCCGCGGCCAAAAGATACTGCGGCTTGTCGCCCGCCGGGTCGCTTACGCGATTCAGTTCAAACCACGCCAGCGGACGGATGTTTGCGGAACTCGCTCCTTCGCGGACGGGCTCCGGCAGATCCAGCTCGATGAAACGCGCCACCACCCAGCCGGCGATGGGCACGGTCTGATCGCCGGGCTGCGTGGTGTTGGCGGAATCGGCGCCGCGGGCGGAGTCTTCGCCTGGCGGGCGCGTGGCGACGCCACGAACCAGGAACCAGTCCTCTTTTTTCGTTTCCTGCGGCTCATTCGCGGCGTCTTTTTCATCCGTGACCTGCGCCCAATCGGCCACGGCGCGTCCGACAATCTCCACAGGAACGTTTCGTGCGAATTTATAGAGGCGCGGCTCGGTTCGCCCGGGCTGCACGCGCAGGTTGGTCGAGACCTTGGTGCGCCCGCGCGCTTGCACGGGCATTCCGCGGGTTTGCTCCAGCAGCTTGATGCTGCGCTGCCACAGGGCCGGTTCCATCAGCTTGCGGCTCTCCACCCAGCCTACCGTGCCGGCGCTGGTGCGTACTTTTACGTAGTCGTTGCGTTTGCCGACCACATCGACGCGCTCGCCATAATGCAGCATGCCCACCGGCTCGCGGACTTGCGCGATGCCACTCAGGAGAGGAGCGGCCTTTTCGCTGACGAAGGCTTCGCCCAGCGTTTCATGCTTGGGCCGGAGCATCCAGGCCAGCAGCGTCACGAGCGCCAGCAGGGGCACGGCAATGAGTAGTTTCCGCTTCATGCGCGGCCTTCGAACGAAGTGCCGATGGCGCGCAATGGAGACGCGTGGAACACGGCGCGCTCCACGGCGCGACTCACGCGACTCCATCCGTCGGCTTCACGTCCGCCGCAGCCGACACCCATCGTCTCAAACTTGGTCATGATTCTCCGCTGGTCTTCGCTGTTTGCTAAAGTGCGCTGTTTGCTGAAGTTCGCTGTTTGCTAAAGTTCGCTGTTTGCTAGAGTTCGCTGTTTGCTAAAGTTCGCGAATCGCTAAAGATTGTACCTGAATCCCCGGCAACGAAGGGGCCGCCGCACACGCGGGACAAGGAAGTTGTAGGGCCCGCCTTCCGAGGCGGGCCGTTCCTGCTAGAATTCTGAAGCGTTCGAAGTGTGCTCTTGCCTGGAATCGCGGAGGATTTTTCATGAAGTCTCTCAATGCGCTTCAGCCGCTGGGGTTGCTGGCTCTGCGCGTGTGTCTCGGGCTGATTTTCTTTTCGCACGGTTATCCGAAGCTGGCGCACTCTGGCGCAGGGATGCAGGAGTTCTTCGTGCAGCACGGCTTGCCGGGCTACTTCGTTTACGTTTCCGGCGTGTTGGAAGTTTTCGGCGCGCTGCTTTTGGTCTTGGGGTTGTTTACGCGGGCAGCGGCACTGTTGCTGGCCATCGAAATGGGCGTGGCTATCTGGAAAGTCCACAGCACCGGCAGCTACCTGGCGGTACACAACTACGAATTTCCTCTCGCGATGCTGGCGGGAAGCTTCGCGCTTGCCACCGTTGGCGCCGGACGATTGTCGCTCGATCATCCACTGTTCGAAGGCAGCGGTTCCCGGCCTCCCAGATATTCGAAGTTCGCCAGGTAAAATACTGACGGACGAATCATCCCAAGGCGTCCGTCTCCAGCGGCCCAATTTCGCGGGCACTTAAATGCAAACTATCTCTGGGAAGCGTAATTTCCGCCCCAAGTGCAAGAGTCCGTTTTCCCTAGCTTTTCGATATCAACTTGTCCTACACTCCGCAACAATCTCCCAGGGCTGCAACGAATCTCGGTCAAACTGCACAATGTAAGAGGGACGATGGCCACAGCCGTAGCTCATCCAAGCAATCCCGTAAAGTCTTCCATTGGCCTGCCAGGCCGCCGTTACGACCATGTATTCTTCCCGGCCATGGCCCTGCTGATCCTGGCGACCGTTTTCGTGGGCTTTGCGCGCA
>WNFG01000558.1_pt1 | contig 31375 bp, 23 predicted proteins | sample 5400431 | NCBI WGS metagenome assembly WNFG01 (sample SAMN13153346, study PRJNA577476) | soil metagenome | isolation source: 120 cm saprolite under Douglas fir tree site 2 hole 3 replicate 2 | place: USA:California | collected 2015-04-18 | reverse complement strand
AAGACGACACGTTCAAATGGCTGCAAACGGCCTATGACGATCACGCGGTTTGGATGGGATATCTCGCCGTCGATCCGATTTTTGACCGATACCGCTCGGATGAACGCTTTAAAGATCTTCTCCGGCGCGTAGGCCTGCCGTGACTGGCCGTCCGCAACGCTCTTCGAGACGCGATCGTGCCCGAACCGCGCATTTCATCTGATCGATGAGATTAGCTTTGATGCAAGGCTGCTGGTCACAAGGCTCGCGCGGATCGAAGCATCCCCCTTCAACTCGCGAATACCTAACGCCGAAATAACACCCTGCGCTACAATACCCCCACTGTAATTTGCGGCACCAGGTCCCTTCCTCGGTCTCGGGAGAACGGCTCCTCATCACCATGCAGCGCTGCAATAATGGCAGCTGGGAATAAGAAAGGTTTTCCGCGGGTACCCCTTCGTGCACCAGCAAGACTTCAGCGCATCTCCCGCGCTCCGCTCGCGCAAATCAGAGCGCATTCTTCTGCTTCTCTTTCTCCTCTCGCTTCCATTCCTCAATCCCTGGGTGCGCGGCGACGGCGTCGGCTATTACGCCTTTGCCCGCGCTCCGCTGATCCAGCACAGTCTCGATTTCACCGAAGACTACCAACATGCCAACGCCAGTTTCCGCGGCCCGCGCCTCGACGAAAACAACCTGCCCAGATCTGACTTTCGAACGCCCACCGGCCACCTCGACAACCATTTCACCGTCGGCCCCGCGATTCTCTGGGCGCCTTTTCTTCTTTTCACGCATGCCGGCGTCCTCCTCGCGCGCGCCTTGGGTTCTTCCGTCTCCGCCGACGGTTTCTCCGCTCCCTACCGCATTGCCATCGCCCTCGCCACCGCCCTCTACGGTTTTCTCGGCTTGCTCTTGTCCTTCCGCATCGCCCGCCAATATGTCGTAGAGCGCTGGGCGCTTATCGCCACGCTCGCCGCCTGGTGGGCCAGTTCGCTCCCCGTCTACATGTATTTCAATCCCTCCTGGTCCCACGCGCATTCCGCTTTCGCCGTTGCCCTTTTCTTTTGGTATTGGCACGAAACGCGCACCTTCCGCACGCTCGCCCAGTGGCTGCTCCTCGCCCTGATCTCCGGCCTCATGCTCAACGTTTACTACGCCAACGCCATGGTCCTCGCCGTCCTCGCCGTCGAAGCCCTCCGCCAATATCGCGCCGCGTTCCGTCATCACACCGCCCCCGCTCAAACCTCTGTAATGCCACGCATCCCCGAACTTCTCCTCCGCCACTTTCTCTTCGCCGCCACTCTCTTCGTTAGTCTTCTCCCTACTTTCATCTCCCGCTATCTGGTTTACGGAAGCCCTTTCGAATCCGCTTATATTCCACTCCGCGACTGGCTCTGGTCCTCGCCTGTTTTCTTCAGCGTGCTCTTCTCTTCCAATCACGGCCTTTTTTTCTGGACTCCCATTCTTCTTCTCGCCCTCGCGGGGCTTTTTCTCTTCGCCCGCCGCGAACCGCGCCTCGGCGTTCCGTTGCTTGCCGCCTTTTTCGCTTTTTATGTTTTCATCTCCTGCTACCCCGATTGGGCTGGCATCTCCTCTTACGGCAACCGTTTTTTCATTTCCCTCACTTCTTTTTTCATTCTCGGCCTCGCTGTTTTTTTCGATCGCGCCGCGCAACTCTTCCGTTCCCCCCGCGCCGCATTCCTCGCCGCGCTCACACTTCTTGCCGCCGCTTCTCTCTGGAACGCCGGCCTGATGTTCCAGTGGGGCTCGCATCTCATTCCCGCGCGCGGCCCCGTCTCTTTTTCAGAAATCGTCCGCAATCAATTCTTCGTCGTCCCCCGCCAGCTCTCCGCCGATTTCCAACGCTACTTTTTCAAGCGCAAAGCCCTGATGCAGCAAATCGAAGACCGCGACAATAAGCAACTGGAAGAAAATCCCCCGCCTCCCTGAAATCTCCTTTAACACCCGCACCTTTTCTTCTCCAATGTTCTTGGAGGGGCGCAATAGATTGCGCCCCTCCGCCACGCAGCTGTCCAACTTGCTTCGTCTTCTTTCTTTTCCTCCTCGTTTTCCGCGGCCTCCGCGTCTCTGCATCCCTCCCCGCCTTCTTTCTTTTCCAATTTCCATTTTCTTGTTTCTGCCCTCTTCCGCCTCTTCCTCTCTTTTCTTTGGTACTCTTATCAAGGGTTCGTCCGCTTTCAGGAGATTTCGCTTCTCACGCATGGCATCCGTCACGACTACGAACGCCGTAAACCCCGATCCCAGCGGGGTCGGGCCATCCACCACCGCACTCCCGCCGCGCTCCGCTACCATTCGAATCGAACCGCCCCGCGGGCTCTTCGAACTCCGCCTCCGTGAAGTCTGGGCCTATCGCGAACTGCTCTATTTTTTCGTCTGGCGCGACGTAAAAATCCGCTACAAACAAACCGCCATCGGCATTCTCTGGGTGGTTTTGCAGCCTGTCCTCAACATGCTCGTCTTCACTCTCTTCTTCGGCCACCTCGCCAAGCTCCCTTCCGACGGCCTCCCTTATCCCGTTTTTTATTTCGCTGCGCTCGTGCCGTGGACCTATTTCGCGTACGCCCTGTCGATGACCACCAACGTAGTCGTCGACAACCAGCGCCTCATCACCAAAGTCTATTTCCCGCGCCTCATTCTTCCCATTTCCGCCGCGCTTTCCGGTCTCGTGGACTTTGCCATAGGATTCTGCGTTCTGGCCCTATTTACCGTCGCTTACGGAATCCGCCCGACGCTGGCAGCGCTGTGGCTCCCCGCCCTGCTGGCCCTCGCGGTGTTCACCGCGCTCGGCGTGGGACTGTGGATGTCGGCGCTGAATGCGCTTTATCGCGACGTGCGCTACGTGATTCCCTTCGTGATGCAGTTCTGGATGTTCGCCTCGCCCGTGGCCTATCCCAGCACCCTCGTCCCGGAAAAGTGGCGCTGGCTGTACGGTTTGAACCCCATGGCGGGCGTCATCGACGGCTTCCGCTGGGCGATCACCGGGCGAGGGCACGCTCCCAGTCTGCTGCTTCTGGTTTCCAGCGCCGCCGTCGCGCTGGTGGTGCTCGGGGGACTTTTTTTCTTCAATCGCATGGAGACCGCGGTGGCGGATCGGGTTTGAGGCGAGTTCCAAATTTGTCACCGCGGAAAAATCGGAGCGCGCTTCTTCATCATGACGACGGCAAAGATTCGCTTCGCTGAGGTTCGATCGGGGGCGCCGGAGCGCGGCTCGTGGGCTTCGCGTGCCCTGGAACATCCGTTTTTCGCGTGGGCGGGGATGCGGGCGCCTCGGGCGCAGCATACTATGGCGGAACACGACGCAATGGAGCGGTTTGCGCGGGGATGCCGGAGCGTTGTGGAGATCGGGGTGGCGGAGGGAGCGTCGGCGGTGGCGCTGCGGAGCGCGATGGATCCGGCGGGGACCTTGTACCTGGTGGACCCGTTTCATCTTTCGCGGGTGCCGATGCTGAATTTCCTGCGCCGGGCGGCGCGGCGGGCGGTTTCGCGGAACGGGGGGGCGCAAGCCGTGTGGATCGAAGAGTTCAGCCATGAAGCGGCGCGCCAATGGAGCCGCCCCATCGATTTCCTCCTAATTGATGGCGACCATCGGGAGAGCGCCGTCGAGCAAGATTGGAGCGACTGGAGTCCCCACGTTGTTGAAAAAGGAGTGGCCGTTTTTCACGACGCCCGCCTTTTCGCCAACGGCTGGACCTCCCCCGATTACGGTCCCGTGCGCTTTGTCGATCGCGCGTTCCGCAACAATCCTTCCTCGCCGTGGACTATCGTCCACGAAGTCGATTCCCTCGTCATCGTCACGAGAAATGGACGCGCGGCACCATGACTAACGGCGTCACTCACGGCCCAGCCCTCGAAACGCAGCCGGCGCCCAATCTCTCCGGTCGCATCCCGGAACTGGACGGGCTGCGCGGCTTGGCCATCCTCATGGTGATCCTTTGCCACTACGTGGGCGTGGCGGACAGCCGGCCTCTCGGAGCCTGGGCGCACCGCTTTCTCTCGGCCTTCAGCGCCGGATGGAGCGGCGTGGACCTCTTCTTCGTCCTCTCCGGGTTCTTGATCGGCGGCATCCTTCTGGATGCCCGCGGGGCGCCGCACTACTTCCGGGCGTTTTATATGCGCAGGGTGTTCCGGATTCTGCCGATTTATTACTTTTGGACGCTGCTTTTCGGTGCCATCGTCATTACGGTGCTGGTCTTTTTCCCGGGCCGCCTGGGCGTCAACTCCGGCGACCTCCTCCGCGTTCCCCTCCAGCTACTCTTCCTCCAGAACGTTTTCATCGGCATGCCGTACTTTACCTGGAACTGGTTCGTGGTCACCTGGTCGCTGGCCGTGGAGGAACAATTTTACCTGCTGGCCCCGCCGCTGATTCGCTTCCTTTCGCTGCGCCGCATCGTCGCGGCGCTCGCCGCTACCATCATTCTGTGCCCCGTGCTGCGGTTTATGCTCTTCCGCTACTGGGCGCTGGGCACGTATTTCTGTGCTTATCTGATGCCCTGCCGCGCAGACTCGCTTTCCTGCGGGATGCTCATAGCGCTGGCCTGGCGCGACGCGCGCTTTCGCGAATTCCTTCGCACCCACGCCGCGCTGCTGCGGCGGGTCCTGTACGTGCTTTTCCTGGGCGCTGGCGGGCTGCTCTGGTGGCTGGCGCACCCCATCAACGCCGTCACGGTCACCATCGGCTACACCTGGCTGGCCCTTTTTTACAGCGCCCTCATGCTCACGGTGGTTTCGCAACCCGGCGGCTGGCTTGCCGCCGCGGCGCGCTGGCGGTTTCTCGGCTGGCTCGGCGGCATCTCCTACTGCGTCTACCTGCTCCATTTCACTTTCGTCCTTCTCGCACATCGTGTTCTTCTCCATACCGACCTGGAAATTTATGATCTCCGCGGCGTGCTGGTATCCCTTCTCGCGCTGGCCCTGACGTTTGGCGCGGCCACGCTGTCCTGGCGCTTCTTTGAAAAGCCGCTGATCCGCCGCGGCCACGGCTATTCTTATGGGGAGAGCGCCGCGGAATCCGCCCCCCCAGGTTTCGTGATGGATCCCGCCACGGTGGGAGAAGGTAGAAGATGAGCACAGCGGTGATTTACGGCGAAGGGCTTGGCAAGGAGTACCGGCGCGGCTTGCAAGTCGACGACGGCCTGCGCCACTCCATCGAAGCCTTTCTTCGGTCGCCGCTGGCTTCGCTTCGCCGCAAGAAGAACGAGATGTTTTGGGCGCTCAAGGACGTGTCGCTGGAAGTCCGCGAAGGCGAAGTCCTGGGCTTGATCGGGCGGAACGGCGCGGGCAAGACCACGCTGCTGAAGATTTTGTCGCGCATCACGCGCCCGACCACCGGCTGGGCGGAGATTCGCGGCCGCGTCGGGTCGCTCCTGGAAGTCGGCACGGGCTTCCATCCGGAGCTGACGGGGCGGGAGAACACGTACCTGAGCGGCGCGATCCTGGGGATGAGCAAAGCGGAGATCGAGCGCAAGTTCGATGAAATCGTGGCGTTCGCGGAACTGGAAAAATTCATCGATACGCCCGTGAAGCACTACTCCTCCGGCATGTACGTGCGGCTGGCGTTTGCGGTGGCCGCGCACCTGGAGCCGGAAATCCTCCTCGTCGATGAAGTCCTCGCCGTCGGCGACATTAATTTCCAGAAAAAATGTCTCGGCAAAATGGGCGACGTGGCCAGAGCCGGGCGCACCGTCGTCCTCGTCAGCCATCAGCTCAATCAGATTCGCCGCCTCTGCCATCGCGTCATTTGGATTGACGCCGCCTCCGTCCGCCAGGACGGCTCTCCGGAAGCGGTTGTCAACGCCTACGAGGCCGCCATGAGCAAGAGCGAGGGGGATCCCGTTGGCTCCCGGACAGGGGACCATGCCCGAGGACATTTCACCGGCTGGGAAATCGCTAATCGGAAGAGTTCCTCGCCCCACTTGCTCGACTTTCTGGGCCCCGTGACGGTGCGATTTACGCTTAAGCTGAATGAGCCGATTAAGCGCGGTACTCACGGAATCGCGCTTTATAACGCGGATCGCCAATTATTGTGGGGCTGGGCCGCATACGAGCTAGACCTCGAGACTGGCGTCCATGACTTCGTCTATCAATTCCCTATGCTCCCGCTGAAACCGGGCATTTACACGTGGATGGTGAGCTTCTTCGACCGCGAGGAGCTAATCGACGTGGGAGACCTGACGCCAGAATTCCATGTCGTCACTCCATCCTTTCAACACCCGCTCGATGAATGGAGTGGTTTGCTAAACTTGCCTTCGGAATTCACAGTGCATTCCCGCTCAACGGCGCTCACTTCGCGGCCGTTAGGGTGAGCACCAGGACCTAGAAATGGCCCTAGAACGTTTACTGGTACCGGTATACCTGCCGCGCTGGCTTCTCAAGTCCGTTGTCAAGGTGAAGCGTGCGTTCCTTCCGCCGGCGCGTATCAATGAAGCATTCACCGAGCAATTCAGTCAGTTCAAAGAACAAAGCTCCGTGGATGGCCGGTTTGAGCCGAAGCAAGCGGATTGGTTTCCTTGCCTGAACGACAACACTGCTGAGACAGGGTTTGATCCGCACTACGTTCTGCATACCTCCTGGGCAGCGCGAGTGCTGGCAAAAACCAAGCCCAAGGTTCACGTGAGCTTTGGCGATTCTCTATACTTTGTCGGGATGACGTCCGCGTTTACGTCGATGACTTTTTGCGACATAAGAGAATCAAGACTGCCGTTCCGCGACATCCAGGAACACCGCGCCGACTTAACCAGTCTGCCGCCATCCTGGACCGCCACATTGCCATCCCTCTCCTGTATGCATGTTTTAGAGCACATTGGGCTGGGGCGATATGGAGACGCGCTTGATGCCAGCGGGGACCGCAAGGCCGCGGCGGAACTGGCGCGTGTACTGGCTCCGGGCGGGCAACTCCTGATGGTAGTCCCGATGGAAGACCCTCCGCGGGTGTGCTTTAACGCCCACAGGTTGTACTCTTATTCGCAAGTCATGGACTTGTTTCCGGACCTTTCTCTTCTGGAGTTCACGTTGATAACCAACGAAGGGCAATTTTTTGAGAATGCCGATCCCCGTTTGTTGGAGGGACGCAAGTATGCGTGCGGATGCTTCCGTTACACAAAATGACGAAAGATGAGTTTCGATCGCTAGGCCGTCCGCTCGTACGCAAGTGGCAGAATTTTTACGGAGCCAGCAGGGAAAAATTGCGGGAAAAACTGGCCGCGCCGGGCGTGACGAGTTATCTGATGGGTGGTTGCGCGAATCAGATTTTCCAGTACGCGACGGGCCTGGCGCTGGCGCGGCGGCTGGGCGTGGACCTCAAGCTCGACGTCTCCTGGTACGAAACGGCAACGCCAAGCCAGCCCCGCATGTACTCGCTGGGGCTGTTCAAAGGCGTGGACGCGCGAGTGGTCCACAGCCTGTGGGGCCGGATCATCCGCGAAGAGGGGTTTCCGTACAAGCCTGAACTATTTGAGAACGCGCCGCGAAAGTGCTCGCTGGTCGGTTATTGGCAGTGTGAGAAGTATTTTTTCGGACTGCGCGACGAACTGCAAGAGCGCTTGCGGCCCCGCGAGCCGCTCCCGGCACGGTCGCTGGCGACCGAGCGGGCCATCCTGGACGCCGGCGAACGATCGGTGTTCATCACTGTGCGGCGCACCGATTATGTGGGAAATCCCTATCACGTGCTCCTGCCAATGGACTACTACCGCGAAGCGGCCGCGCTGATAGCCGCCAAGGTGCCCGATCCGGTATTCTTCATTTTCTCGGATGATCCGGAGTGGTGCGAAGCGAATTTCAAGCTGCCCTATCATACGACGATTGCCGGAAACTTCGACCGGACAGTCGGGGATCACCTCGGGCGGGAAGATGCAGAGCTCTACCTGATGCGCCAGTGTGGCCACGCGATTATGGCCAATAGTTCGTATAGCTGGTGGGGTGCGTGGCTTGGCGCCGATATAAAGGGCGGCATCGTAATTGCGCCAAAGAGCTGGATTGGACCGGCGTTTAAGGACGACGCGCGAGACATCGTGTCGGCTCGATGGATGAGATTATGAAACACGGCTATTGTGATGGGTTGGGATATGGCCAAAAGTCGCGAGCGGGTGCTACATCGGTCGGGGTTTCATCAAGAGTGAGCCGGGCGATCAAGGACTGGTTCCGTCCGTTCGTCCTCCCTGGCGTGCACGGATGGCAGTGGCTTCATGACTATTGCAGGAGAAAATTGCCTGGGTATCGGGATCGCCGGAGGCTCCTGCGCGACGGAACAGCAATTCTAAAAGACGTTCACGGCACTCGATTCGTTCTGTATCCGTGGGACCGGCGCAATCTCCTAGATATGGTCAGTCGTATTTATGATGCGACGGAGTTCCAGGTCATACCACGTTTGGTGAAGCCTGGGGATGTTGCTTTCGATGTTGGAGCCCACGCCGGAATCTACAGCGTTCTGCTGAGCCGACTTTGCGGCAGCTCGGGCCGTGTACATGCATTCGAGCCGGTTCACGACACGTACTGGAGACTTCGCGAGACGCTTGCACTGAATCGATGTGACAACGTGGTCCCCGTTGAAAAAGCAGTCTGTGATCGCGATGGCGTGGTGCAAATGAATTTGTTTGAAGCGCACAACTCCGAGTGGAACAGTCTCGGGACACCGATGATGGATGGTCCAAATGGCACCCGGGTGTCGCCTTCGTTTCACATAGAAGTTGGCGCAGTGACCTTGGATCAATTCTGCAGTTCGGAGCGGATCGAGCGCATTCATTTCTTGAAGGTGGATGTGGAAGGGTTTGAGTTGGCGGTCTTTCAGGGCGCCGACCGCTTGTTAAGGGAACACCGGATTGATTGCATCTGCTTCGAAATCTCGAAAGAGCCGCTGAGGGGCGCGGGCGTCGAGAGCCGCCAGGTTTTTAAAATATTGGCCGACCATGGATACCTGGCCTATCGTTTCGATGGATCGCTCGGAAGGTTTCAGGGTCCGATTCATGACACGTCGGAGTCCTGGGCAAACTTCTTTGCCTCGCGAGCGGATTTATCGGACCCACCATGAGTTCTCCCACGGTCACCGTCGTGATGAGCGTTTTCAATGGCGACGAGTTCCTATCGGAAACGATGGATAGTGTACTGAATCAGACCTTCCGCGACTTTGAATTCGTCATTGTTGATGATGGTTCAACAGATGCGACACCCGATATTCTTTCGAAATACGCTCTCCGTGATGGCAGAATCCGCGTTTTGCGCGAAGGAAAGAAAGGACGCTCGGCAGCGCTCAATCTCGGGATCAGCCTGGCCAATGGAAAGTATGTTGCCAACATCGATGCCGATGATTTGGCGATGCCCGGGCGGCTCGAAGAACAAGTCGCGTTCATGGAAAGAAACCCGGAAGTCGGAGTTTTGGGCAGCGCTTATGAAGTCATTACCGATTCTGGGGACGTAATCGATACCATTCGGCATCCGCTGAAGGATTCAGAAATACGATCAGCAATGCTTCGCGATAACCCGATATGCCACTCGTCAGTTATTCTGAGAAAAGACATTGCGCTCGCCGTGGGAGGCTATCGCAGCGCCTTCGAGCCTTCTGAGGATTATGACCTGTGGCTGAGGATGAGCGAGCGGAGCAGGCTCGCCAATCTACCTAACGTATTGGTGCGATATCGGGTTCACGCGAATCAGTTGTCTGTCCGCAAACTAGAGCATCAGAGATTATGCGTTCTGGCCGCCAGCACTGCGGCGGCGTTCAGAACGCAGGGCAGGCCGGACCCCTTCTCGGGGGAAGAGCAGATAACTCCCGAGCTATTGAACAAACTTGGTGTGACAACAGCGGAGATCCAAGACTGTCTCCGGGCGAGTCACAGGAATTCGGTCATGGATCCTATACGACGTGCCTTCCGCGTCCGCGTCTGGCATCCTCTGCTGAACCTCACCCGGCCCATTCGGCATGCTTTGGGATTGCGGCAAAAGAGTGCCAAAGCCGCCGTCGCACGGTTCGAGAACTCCAGCCCTGGACCGCTCGTGTTCGATGTTGGCGCCAACACTGGGGCCAAGACTGAGCAATATCTTAGGAACGGCGCAAGAGTCGTGTGCTTCGAACCGCAGTCAGCCTGCGTTGACGCCTTGCGAGAGCGCTTTCGCGGCAATGGCCGCGTTGTCGTCGTTCCCACGGCTCTCGGAGCCCACATCGGTGAAGCTGAGATGTTGATCTGTACCCAGGAGAACGCAATTTCGACGTTCGCAGGCGCGTGGAGGACGGGGCGGTTCAAAGACAAGACATGGGATCGAGCTGAAGTCGTTCCGGTCACGACTCTTGACGCAGCGATCGAACGGCACGGTATGCCTTTTTACTGCAAGATCGACGTCGAAGGCTTCGAGCAGTCCGTCCTTTCAGGCTTGACGCGTCAGATCCCCGTTGTCTCGTTCGAGTTCTGTGCCGAAGGCCTGGATCAAACCCAGGCTTGCCTGGATTTACTGTCCCGCCTTGGATACATCGCCTTCAATGCATGCTTGGGCGAAACCAGGGTCTATGTCCTGCGCGCCGCAGTCTCCGCTGCGGAGCTGATCAACCATTTGAGGAGCATTAGCGATCCGCTCGCTTGGGGAGATGTTTACGCCGCAGTGGGTTCGAGAATACCTGACTCCAGACTGCTTCCAAGGCTCCCTCCGCGCTAAGCACGCTGCGGTGAAAGGTTGACCAAGGCTTCTTAAGGCGTCAAGTTGAATGGCATGAAGATCGTACACATCAGCACGGAGGACAACGGCGGGGGAGCGTCGCGGGCGGCGTACCGGCTGCACGACGGGTTGCGGCGTGCGGGTAAAGATTCGCGGATGTATGTGCTGGATAAATACACCAGCGACGAGCGGGTCAAGCAGTTTCAATCGGCGCGGGGCGCGATGGCGTGGGTGGCGCGAAACGCGCGGCGATTGCGCCTGAAGATGGCGATGCGGCGGTACGCCAAAACGGCGCCGCCGGAGCGGACGTTTTTCAGCGAAGACCGCACGCCGTTTTATAAGGACGCTTGCCGGCAAATGCCTGAAGCGGAGTTGGTGAACCTCCACTGGATGCCGGGATTCCTGGACCTGGGGGCGTTTTTCGGGTGGCTGCCGGGGGAGACGCCGGTGGTGTGGACGCTGCACGACATGGCCAGCTTTACCGGAGGATGCTGCCACGCGATGGGGTGCGAGCGGTTTACGCAGCAGTGCGGAGCTTGCCCGCAACTTGGTTCCTCGGATGAGAGCGATTTAACTCGCGAGGTGTGGCGGCGCAAACAGAAGTATTACGCTGCGCTCGATCCAAGCAAGTTTCATATCGTGACGCCGAGCCGGTGGCTGGGAGAGGAAGTGAGGCGCAGTCCGCTGCTGGGGCGGTTTCCACGGTCGGTGATCCCTTATGGGCTGGATACGGAAGTATTTCAGCCGCGGGACCGGCGATTCAGCCGGGAGGTATTGGGGATACCACAGGACGCGAAGGTGATCCTGTTTGTGTCGAATGGGCTGCACGTACACTTGAAGGGATTCAAGCACTTGATGGCCGCGCTGGAAGGGATGGACGCGGGGAGCGCGGACCCGGGCGGGATATTTCTGCTGTGCCTGGGATTTGGCGCGGCGCCGGCGCTGGAACGGTTTCCGCACACGCACATCGCGTCGATAAACGAGGACCGGGCGCTGTCGATGGTGTATAGCGCCGCGGATGTCTTTGTGCTGCCGTCGCTGGCGGATAATTTGCCGAATACGATGCTGGAGGCAATGGCTTGCGGAACGCCGGTGGCGGCGTTCGCGGCGGGAGGGATTCCAGAAGCGGTGCGGCCGGGAGTGACGGGATTGCTGGCGCGGGTAGGAGACGCGGGGGAGTTGCGCGGGGCGATGGTGGAGTTGCTGGGGAACGAGCCGAAGCGGCGGGAAATGTCGGCGAACTGCCGGCGCATCGCGCTGGCAGAATATGGATTGAGCGTTCAGACGGGGCGGTACGCGGAGTTGTATGCGGAGATGCTGGGGCGAGAGGAAAGACCTTAACGCAAAGGGCCTATACTCTCTGTGCCCTCTGCGCTCTCCGCGAACTCTGTGTAAAATCCTTCTTTTTCCCATTCAACCTTCAACTGTCGACCGTCAACCTCCGCCCTTTCCGTCCGCGACTTGAGAGGCGCGGCGGGGCGGTGTAAAATGAGCTTTTCCGGCCAAGGAGTCCCCCATGGACGAATCCAAACCTCAGAAACAATTTCCCATTTGCCCGAGTTGCGGTAGCCACAAAGTTCGCCGATCGGTGAGAAAGGGTGCCCAAGATTTTGTCCTTCGCCATTTGCTATTTCAAGTTCCGTATCGCTGCCAGGCCTGCGATCACCGGTTTTTTGGGTTTCGCCAATCGCGCCACGAGCCGGAGCCTCCGGCGCCAAGCCCGCCCACTGACCCTCGTTTTTCATCCAAATAAAATTTGACATCACGTGACTGATATGCTAATTCAGTCTGTGTATGCTGGCCCTGCGCCTCGATGGACCTGCCCTGACCACGTCGGGGAGGTTCCGGCCTTGTCCCAACCCGTAGGGGCGGCGCTTGCCTGCCCCGACCCGCTCGGGGCCCCGTCCGCCTCCGGCAGGAAAGGGTCGAGTCGAGCGCTTGTCCCGAGAGCCACATTTGCACCATTTTGGTGCAACGTAAGTCCTTTAGATGCAACACTTATGGAATGCGCGCAAGTGTTGATTCTAAACCACTTACATAAACCCTAAGTCCTTTAGATGCAACACTTATGGGCCCCTTGTATGTGTTGCAAAACAAAGAACTTGCGCAATACCTAAGTCCTTTAGATGCAACACTTACAAAAAACATAGGGGGGTGGGGGGCTTATGATTAAACCAAAAACCTTTTCTCCTGCCCCGTTTTCAGACCGGTCCGCTATCTGACCCATGCTGACCATTTTCACCACCGCCAAACCCTTCCGCGGCCACACCGCCATCATCCAGCGCAACGCGCTACAGTCCTGGAAGGCGCTGCACCCCGAGATCGAAATCATACTGTTTGGCGAGGACGATGGGGCGGCGGAGGCGGCGCGGGAGTTCGGGCTGCGCCACGAGGCGCCGGTGGAGCGCAACGCGTGGGGCTCGAAGCGGCTGGACTATATGTTCGCGCGGGCGCAGGCCATCGCGCGGCACGAGACGCTGTGCTACATCAACTGCGACATTATATTGATGCAGGATTTCCGGCGGGCGGTGGAGCGGGTGCGCGCGATGCACCGGGAATTCCTGATGGTGGGGCGGCGGTGGGATACGGATGTCACCGAGCCACTGTCCTTCGCCCGCCCGGATGGACAAGCTACGGATTGGGCGGGGGAGTTGCGGGAGTTGGCGCTGCGGCGCGGGCGGAGATGCACGGCGGAATGGATCGACTACTTCGTGTTCTCGCGCGGGCTGTATGGGGCCGACATGCCGCCGTTTGTGCTGCGGGTGTTCTGGGACAACTGGCTGGTGTGGAAAGCGCTGGACGCGGGGAGGCCGGTGGTGGATGCGTCGCGCGCGGTGATGGCGGTGCACCAGAACCATGACTACAGCTACCATCCGCAGGGGAAGGCGGGGGTGTGGAGCGGGGAAGAAGCGGGACTGAACGGGCAAATGGCGGGGGGGTGGCGGCACTTGCGCACCATCGCCGACGCCACCGAAGTGCTTCCGCCGGAGAGATTGAGGCGCAACTGGGGGCGGCACTGGTCGGCGGCGAAGCGGTACGCGCGGCAGGCGGGGCGCGTGCTACGGAATGATGTGTGGCACCCGGTGTGGTTTGCGATGCTGAATTTGACGCGGCCGGTGCGGCGGTCGCTGCGGGAGGCTTTGCGGCATTCGAGGCGGGAGTGAAGGCTTGCTTGCGGGCGGATTTGCGGACGCCGGGCTAAGTTGACACGGCCGGAGGGGAGCAAGTTTTCGTCCGCGCTTGCTTAGTTGCTTGCTTCCAGGCTTCTCTCCATTACAATCGCTGGGCTTGTATGCGGGGGGAACATGAGCTTCAGCGGGCGCGTGGAGGAGATACGGACGGGGTTCGAGCGGCCGTTTTGGGTAGCGAACATCACCGAAATCTTTGAGCGCCTGTCTTATTATGGCGCCTTCGCCTCGCTCGCCAACTATCTTCACGAAAAGCTGAATTTCCCCACTGAACAAACCGGCACGCTGACCGGAATCTTCGGCGGCATGGTGTGGTTCCTGGCGATCTTCGGAGGCGCCATCGCCGACCGGCTGGGTTTCCGCCGCGCGTTATCCCTCGCTTACCTGATCCTTGCTGGCGCGTATTTTCTGCTCGGCTCGATTGGCTCGCCGTGGCTGGCTCCGGTGAGAGCCGTTATTCCGCCGGTAATTTTTGTGGGATTTATCCTGATTTTGCCGGCGCTGGGCATCTCGATGGTAAAGCCCTGCGTGGTGGGGACAACGGCGCGCGCTTCCAAGGAAAACGTGCGCTCCATCGGCTACTCCATTTACTACACCATGGTGAATATCGGCGGGGCCTCCGGCCCCTATGTAGCTTCCTGGGCGCACCGTCATCTTGGTGTCGAAAATGTGTTCCGCGTCGCGGCTCTCAGCGTTTTCGCGATGTTCTTCGCGGTTTTGATTTTCTTCCGTGAACCGAAGAAGATCGGTGACGGTCCCATTCCCAGCGTCGCCGAAACGCTGCGGAATTTCTTCACCGTTCTCTCCAACCCCAGGTTCATGCTCTTCTTGCTGATTTTCACGGGGTACTGGATCGTTTTCTGGCAGCAGTACATCACTCTTCCTGGTTATATTCATGGCTATATCAGCGCCGACGCCGACGTTGAGCTGGTCCTTATTACCGACGGGCTCGCCGTGATTTGTCTCACGGTGCTAATCAACTATTTCATTCGCAAAATACCTGCATTCCAGTGCGTCATTCTTGGCACTCTGGTGTCCTCCCTGGCCTGGCTGGTCGTTGCTTTTCAGCCTACTGTCGTCGGCGCGGTCGTCTCCATTTTCGTTCTCGCACTCGGCGAAATGATCCAGCAGCCCCGATACTACGAATACATCTCCCGCCTCGCACCTGCCGGACAACAGGGCACCTACATGGGCTTCGCATTTCTGCCCATCGGCATCGGCTCGCTCGTAGGCGGGTGGTTCGGCGGCCGCGTCATGCACCAGTTTGGGGAAGTCGCCCACCAGCCCCAGCGCGTCTGGTGGGTCATTTCCGGCGTGGGCGTACTGACCGCTTTACTTTTGTGGATTTACGACCGCGTAGTCAAACCGTCCGCGCAGGAAGTGTCCGCGTGAATCCGGCGGAGCTTGAAACGGAAGCAGGATTTTTCTTAACTGTGAACTCAGAACTGAAAACTTTTCTCAATTGACCATGCGGCGGAGCGAGGCGAGCGCCTCGCGGGCCAGCGAATAGCGCGGCTCGATTTCCAGCGCTTCCTGGAAGCAGCGCATGGCGTGGCTGTACATTTCTTTTCCGAGATAGGCGCGGCCCAGGTTGTAATGCGGAAAGTGGCGCGGCTCGTAGCGGCGCGCTTCGGTGGCGCGTTCGAGCCAGGGAATGGCTTCCTCGAACTGGCCGAGTTCGATCAGGTAAGCGCCGATGTCGTTGTAAGGATTGCCGAATTCGGGGTCGAGTTCGATGGCGCGCTTGCATTCGGCAATGGCCTCTTCAACGCGCCCCTGGAAATGATACGTCCAGCCCAGGAAGGTATGGGCCTCGGCGGTGGGATGCAGGTCCAGCGACGATTGATAGAGTTCGACGGCGCGATCATAATCGCCTTCCATCTGCGCCTGGTAGGCGTCCTGCAGGACTTCCCATGCCTGCGAGAGGGTCTCCATGCTCATGGAGCATAGTTAGCACAGGGCATCGCCAGGGTCAAAAGTACGAAAGGATCGGGCGTGCCGGAGAGGAACCTGTACCATGTGACGGGTAAGGAGTGGAAATTGAGGCGGCAAATGGAGAGAATAGCGGGGTATCAGCGCGGCTTCAGCATCTGGCAAAAAACGCATAGTTAGACGAGGGGGTAATGTGAAGCGGAATTATCTGATTTTTGGGATCGTTACTCTGGCGGTGGCCGGAGCACTCCTGGCGCAGGAGCAGCCGGAAAAAACAGCGCCAAAAAAAGGGGCGAGTCACGGCGCGGCGAGAGCAGCAGCCGTTGCGCGCGGCAAGGAAGTATTTGAAAAGAGCTGCGCTCTGTGCCATTTGGCGGATAGCGACGCGAAGAAAATCGGGCCGGGGCTCAAGGGCCTTTCGAAGCGCGGAACTTTCACGGTGAATGGCGCCAAAGTGACGACGGAAGCGCTGACAACGTGGATCGAAAACGGGGATTCGATGATGCCGGGCATGAAGGAATCGCTGGAGCCCGCGCAAATCAAGGACGTCGTCGCTTACGTCAAGACACTCTGAGCCCTGGTTCGCGGCCCTTCGACCGGCGTTGTCGTTCTTGTCTTAGTTTCACGGAACACGGATCACGGGAAACGAAGCACCACAAAAGAGAAAAGCCCCCGAGGGCGTGATCGCTCAAGCCGCCGGGGGCCTAAACCCAAAGAAAATTGCGCCTACTTCAGGACGGCGTCTTTGAACGCCTTCGACGGACGCAGGCGAACCACGGTCTTCGCCTTGATCTTAATCGCCTCGCCGGTTTGTGGGTTGCGGCCCATGCGCGCCTTGCGGTGCGCCTTGACAACGCGGCCGATTCCCGGGATCACGAACTTGCCCGCCGCGCCCTTGGCTTCTTTTACGGCGAGCTTGAACAGCTCTTCAAAGAAAAGAGCGGCGGTTTTCTTCGCTGTGCCGACTTTCTCGGCGATGTGTCCCACAACCTTGGTCTTGCTCAGTGGCTTGGCTGCCATCTAGTATGCTTATCCTCCTGATTTTTTCTTTTCACTCCGATACGATCGAAGCAGGCCGCGAGCTGACTACCCCCGTTACTCTCCGAAAAACCCGGGCCGCAAGGGACTATAGCCAAGGCGGGAAGAGAACGCAAGGAAAAACCGCAAAAAAGGCCGGAAAAATGCAAGTTTCTTGGGGGGCATGTGGAAATCCCCTGTAAAAACGCGGCTTTGGCGTATGTGCGTTCCGCTAGGCCGGCTTTGAGGGCGGACCGCTCTGAAACTGCCGTAAAAGGGAGATTTGACTGCGGCTGACCCCAGCCGAGGCCACGGAGCGCTTGCACGGTCAGCGTTTTCGGCATTCACGTCGGCACCATCCGCGAACTAGCGGACGTCTATAACCTTCCACCAGAACTCTCTTGCCTGTCTTGCGCCATAGGCGACCTTGCTGCCGTCTGAGCTGAAGTAAGGATGAAATACGTCATCGAACTCCGGGCCGTGCTTCTCGCCGACCACGATCAACCACTTTTTGTCTCGTCGCGCACGATATGCGACGCCGGTTCCATCTGGACTGAAGACAGGCTCTCCTACTTCGTCAAACTCGGGACCCCTTTTGTCGCCGACGATGACAAATTGCTTTTGGCTTTGCTTGGCCTGATAGGCGATGGTGCGACCGTCCGGACTGAAGACAGGGCTTTGAACTTCGTCAAACTCGGACCCTGTTTTGTCGCCGAGGACAATAAACTCCTTTTCGCCTACCTTAGCCCAGTAGGCAATGCTGGTTCCGTCGGGACTGAATACAGGTTCTCCCACAACGTCAAACTTCGTGCCCTTCTTATTCCCGACAACCACGAACCCATGCTTCGGCCGTTTGTCAGGAAGGAACTCCGCACTTTGCAGAACGGGATAAGCGATCGTGGTTCCATCTGGGCTAAAAACGGGAATCCCAACCCAGGCAAGCCCAACAAGGCTTGCACTCTTCTTATCCCCGACGACAGCGATTTCACTGGTGTTCGGGTCAGGGTGGCCAAGTAGAGTCGCCTGATAAGCAACTACGGTTCCGGCAGGGTTGAAGACAGGAAAACGGGCCCGTGCAAATGCCGGACCCTTCTTATCGCCGACGACGATGGACATTGTTTGCGTTGGACAGGCCGAGCACGCCCAGGAACGTTTCTTTGCCTCACCAGCTGCATACGCGACGGTGGTTCCGTCAGGACTAAAAACCGGTTCCCAGACCCAATCAAATTCGGGGCCGTACTTGACCGTGACAGGAACGGGATCGTTCCAGTCACCCTCGATGACTGCAACGGCTTCTTTCTTTTTGTCTTCGAAGAAAGAAATGTAAGCCACCTTCTTGCTGTCCAAGCTGAAGACGGGGGGCGAAAGCAAGCTGAGTCTGGCCCCGAGCAGGTGATTTGTTTCCCCAAGATCAATACTTTCGCCTTGCTGAAGCGGAATGGTCTTGCTACCCAAGACGAGAAATGTTTTCCCGCCCGCCGCTTTAGACTCCTCGGCGACGTATCCTATCGTGCTTAGGTCGGGGCTGTGAAAGAGAACTCTAATTTCGTCAAATTCCGGGCCCTTCTTGTTGTTGATGACGACAAATGGCTTGCCATTCTGCCGCGCAACGAACGCCCACTGGGCGGGATTGTCGAGGAATATTGTGCCGCCCGTGATGTCTGGCGGGTCTTGATATTCCGGAGGCATCGTGCCCAGCAGCTTCTCTTCGAATGGCACATGTGTCTCAGGCTTCTTAGGAATTGGCTGGCTGACCCCGCCAGCACCTTTTTGTTGCGCACGGATCCCTGGTTGGAAGATCAACCAAAGGAGTAAGAACAGAATCCCTTTCGTGCGATTCATGGCAATGGCAACCTCCTCAAGCACCTATTTCTTGGCTCCTGCTTTCTTCAGCACTTCAGCGACATCGCCGTATCCGAAGTCCATCGCCGCCTTTAATGGCGTGCGGCCGCCTTTTGGCTTAGCGTTGGGGTCAGCACCGGCCGCGAGCAAGCGTTCGACGACCGGCAGGTGACCGTTCGCAGCCGCGGCCCACAAAGCGGTTGCACCGTCAGCGTTTTTTGCATTCACGTCGGCGCCCGCCGCGAGTAATGTTTTGACAACATCGGCGTGGCCATGCTCCGCGGCCGAAATCAAGGCCGTCTCGCCATCGTTGCTTTTCGCGTTGACGTCGGCCTTGGCCGCCAGCAAGTCTTCAACAACACCGGCGTGCCCACCTCTCGCCGCCAACATCAAAGCGGAAACGTCTTGATCTTTCGCGTTCACATCGGCGCCAGCCGCAAGCAAGCGTTCCACCACCGGCAGGTGACCGTTCGCAGCCGCCGCCATCAAGGCTGTTACGCCATTCTTTGCTTTGGCGTTAACGTCAGCCTTGGCAGCGAGCAAGTCTTTAACAACATCGAACTGGCCATGCCGTGAAGCGTACATCAACGCGGTCCAACCTTTCTCGTCTTTCGAATTCTCCTCGGCCCTGGCCGCCAGTAAAGCATTGACGACATCGACGCGGCCCTCGGACGCGGCCAGCGTCAAGGCTGTCGAGCCGTCGTTACTTCTTGCGTTGACGTCGGCCTTGGCTGCCAGCAAAACGTTGACGACTTCCGTGTGGCCTTCCTGCGCGGCCGACAGCAAGGCCGTCATCCCATCATTGCGCTTCGCATTCACTTCGGCACCTGCGGCGAGCAATCGCTCCACCACTGGCTGATGACCATTGAACGCGGCATGAATCAAGGCTGTTCCGCCAGTCTTCGTTTTGGCGTTGACGTCAGCCCTGGCCGCCAGCAGAGCATTGACGACATCGGAGTGGCCCTTGTCTCCCGCGTCGATCAAGGCGGTCCAACCATTCTCGTCTTTCGCATTCACGTCGGCGCCTGCGGCGAGCAGGCGTTCCACCACCGACCGCTGACCAAACTCGGCTGCCTCGATCAGGGCAGTGCCGCCATTCTTCGCAACCTTGGCGGCGGCGCTGAATTCCGCGATTGCCCCGTCTACATCGCCTTTGTCAGCGAGTCCGCTGCCCAAGTTATCGTGTGCGCTAGCATCGTTGGGGGCGAGGCGTAGGGCGGTGCGCGCTTCCGCGACGTCCCCGTCAGCGTCGCCCTTCCGGCGGAGTACGTCGCTGAGGCTGATGTGCGCCTCGAAAAGGTTGGGGCTAAGGCGGATGCCCTCGCGCAATTCCACAATCGCTCCATCCAGATCGCCCTTCTTCGAGAGTGCGACGCCGAGGTTGATATGCGTCTCGGCACGGTCAGGCTTGAGGCGGATGGCCTCCCGCAATTCCACAATCGCTCCATCCAGATCGCCCTTTTTCGAGAGTGCAGCGCCGAGGTCGCTGTGCGCTTCGGCATAGTTGGGTGCGATGCGTATTGCTTCGCGGATCTCCGCAATCCCTTCATCTCGGTCGCCCTTGCGACCCAGTGCTACGCCGAGGTTATCGTGAATTTCGGAATCGTTGGGGGAAAGGCGGATTGCCTCGCGGTATTCCGTAATCGCGCCATCTAGGTCGCCCTTAAGAACGAGGAAGGTGCCGAGGTTGTTGTGCGCGTTGGCATTGCTAGGGACGAGGCGGATGGCCTCGCGGAATTCCGCGAGTGCCCCGTCCACGTTCCCCTTGGCAAAAAGCGCGTTACCCCGTTTGAAATGGTCCTCTGCTGCCTTCTCATTGGCCGTCCGCTGAGGACCAGCACCGGCGGATGAGGCAACGGGCATCAGCCAAGCAATCAAAGCCATTAGCCCTAACCGGAGAATCCGCATTTGTTGAAGCATATAAACCTCCTTCACCCGAGAATGGGCTATTTGGCGAAGCCGAGTGGAATGGGCACCTTGCGCCCTGGCTCACACACACTAGGACTATTCTTGGTCCCTGCTTTGTCCAGCAGTTCAACGGTAGCCAACACCGGTCGCCCAGGGGTCACGGTGTTGCCGGTGCAGGACGAGCGCTGCGGATCTGGTTGACAATATCGATGGCCAGCCGCTGGGCCGCGGCGGGACCGTCAATGGCGGTGACCTTGCCGGTACCAAGGACCATGCCGGATTTCGGGTTAATCATTTTGAAGATCCAGTCGTATGTCAGGAAGGGCCGCGTTACATCGATATAGATATCGGCTCCGTTGCGGTCGTCGACGATGCGCATGCCCCACTCCTTCATCTCGGGCCGAATGTAAAGCGCGTCCTGCAACAAATTGCCCTTCATCCAGATGGTGTGGGATTCCACAAATATCGATCGAGCAGAGCGAAGAATTCCTGACGGATCGTTTCCTGGTTCACGAATCGCGGTGTAGTTCGCCTCCGACGTTCCGGTCGGTCTGTCCAGCTCTTCGCGGGGGAACTGCACGGCACTGGCGAGCTGCTCGACAATGACTGCCGCCAGCTTCGGACCGGCGTCGAATTCATCGGTAGCTTCCACCGTGCCCGAAGCGAGTGTCAAGGACTTGGGCTGAAAAACCAGGGTGTAGGTCCAGTCAAACGTCATGACCGGCCGGTCAACCGTGATGGCAATATCGGCGGTTTGCCCGTAATCGGCGAAGCGCAATCCCAAGTGCGGGAACATCGTTGTTTTGTGAATGTCGTCTTGTAGCCGCTCGCGGCGCAAATAAATTGTTTTGGAAAGCACGGAAATGGTGCGCATTTGCCGCTGGTCCGGGCGGGGCAGAGTTGGATTCGGGGGAACTGCCGGTACCCCAGGGGCGTTGGCAGGAGCAGCCGGGAAGGCCGTAGCTTTGGCGCCGAATGATTGCAGACGCGCGCCGGAATCAAAGCGCGTGCCGCCAGACTCATTGGCGAGGCCGGCGATGCTGTCAATAGGTACGGCAAAATTGACGTTTTGGCCCACGCTGAGTGAACCGACGACGATTCCTAGTATCCTGGCTTCAGCATCCACCAGCACGCCGCCGCTGGATCCGGGCGACAACGGCGCGGTGAACTGCAAAATTCGGTAGCCGCTACCAGCCCCGGGTACATCGTCGGCCATGCGCGTGGCGCTGAGGATGCCGGAGGATGCAGTCCAAGGCAAGCCCACGGCGTTCGATACGACAAAAACGGTGGCGCCGGATGCCGCGTTTGTGGAGCTGCCGATGGGCAGCACTGGAAGCCCGGTTGCAGGGATGCGCAGTGCGGCGACGTCGCGGCGTTCATCGGACGCGATGAGCTCGACTTGGTCGTAGATTTCGCCGCTCTTCAGCCGCACCTGCACCTCCCGCATGCCCTTCACGACGTGGTTGGCGGTCAGAATCACGCCATCGCCTCGAATGATCACTCCGGACGCTACGCCCGCAACTTGGCCGTCACCTTTGCCGACCAGAATGGATACAGCTGCAGGCGAAACTCGATCGACGACTTGATCTCCGGACAGCGCTTGAGGCGCTCCGCCCTGGCCCATCAGATTCGTTGCGGACACTCCCCAGAGAACGGCAATGGCTAACAAGTTGAGAAGTCTCATGGCCCCTCCTTCTTAGTGCGATACTTTGCGATCAGCGGGCCGGACTATCATTCACCAAACTTGAACACGATGCCAACCCCCAGGCGGGCATCGTTGAACCACGAGGTGCTCAAGCGCGTCCGCAGGTAGTCGGCCTGGATGACGCGGATGGCAATGTGCCGGCCGGCGTTCAGGTCCAAGCCACCACCCAGGCCCCAGGCAAATCCATTTGTGGATCGGCCGAGAGTCTTGAACGTATTCGCGCCGACCAAGGCGTGCGCGAAAACAGTGCCCCGGTGACCGCGTGCCGCGACGCGCGGCCCGAATAGATACTCATACTGGGAAACGCGGTTTCCGGAGATGCTGCGGTATTGCCCGCCGAAATCGCCAGTGAGCCCTAAGTATTTGTTGAAATTCACGCTGCCTTCGGCCTGCCAGCCGCCGTACAGCGAGAAGCTCGGAGCGGTGGCGCCGTTCCGCAGTATTGACGCTCCGCCGAAGGTTGCTCCTGTGACTGAGCTTCCACGAGTCCTGGGATGAACAGTGCGAGTCCCAACAGCCCGATAGTTCTCCACATGATGGGTCTCCTTTTCAATTGATTTACTGGGCCGCTTCTTTTCCGGGGTCGCTGCGCGCGAAAAGATATTCGAAAGGCCTCTGCAGGGCAGTCGCAGCCACGGCCGTGTTGGCTGTAATCACGACTAGCCCAAAGCAGAAAATCTTTTTTGTTGATGCTTGATATCCTGCTTCACGCACACGTGATTGCACATCAGGCAATTACGAGGCCCAAAACAGCGGAACTTGAGAGATGGCTTAGGTGATTGAAACAGCGATGAAAGGAAGCGGTTCGGCCCTAACTATGGGGGCTGCTGTTGCCAGGATTACACTCCATTACCGCCAGAAATAGATTGCATCTATGCCGGCTTTAAGAAGCTTCCCAAGGACCATGCTTCGGCTTACAGGGTCGCCAGGTCGGAGTAGAAGTGGGCGATGGCTTTGATGCCGCCGAAATAGTTTTCGAGGGCGATGTGTTCGTCGGGGGCGTGAGCGTTTTCATCGGGGAGGCCGAAGCCGATCAAGACGCACGGCACCTTGAAGGTGTCGTGCATTTGGGTTACGAAGGGGATGGAACCGCCTTCGCGAATGAAAACGGCCTTTTTGCCAAAGCCCTTTTCAAGAGCGGATTGCGCTTTCTTGAAAATCGGATCGTGGTAGGGAGCCACCCAGGGCTTTCCCATGCTCAAAACTTCAAATTTGCAATGGACAGCTTTCGGCAAGAGCTTGCGAATGTGCTTCTCGACCAGTTTGGCGATCCTGGGCGGGTCCTGGTTGGGGACGAGGCGCGTGGAGAATTTTGCAAAGGCCTTTGAGGGAATGACGGTCTTGGCGCCCTCGCCTTGATAGCCGCCCCAGACGCCGTTCAATTCGAAGGTGGGGCGAGTCCAGAGGCGCTCGACGGTGGTGAAACCGGCCTCGCCGAAATAGCCGGGAGCGCCGACGGCTTTCTCAAAATCCTTTTTCCTCCAAGGCAGGGCGTTGAGAGCTTTGCGCTCGGCGCTCGAGACCTTGGCAACCTGGTCGTAAAACCCAGGCACGGTGACGCGGAATTTGCTGTCGTGCAGTTTGGCGAAGAGTTCCGTCAAGATGGTGAGCGGATTGGGAACGGCGCCGCCATAGACACCGGAGTGCAGGTCGCGCTCCGGGCCGGTCAATTCGATCTGGTAATAGTTCAGGCCGCGCAAGCCGTAGGTGATAGAAGGGACGCCCTTGCCGAGCATGGAAGTATCGGAAACGAGGAGCGCGTCGGCCTTCAGCTTTTCCTGGTTCTTCTGGACATAATCCCAGAGGCTGACGCTGCCGACTTCTTCTTCGCCTTCGATGAGAACCTTTATGTTGATGGGGAGCTTGCCGTCTACGTTCCGCAAGGATTCGAACGCTTTCAGGTGGATGTGGACCTGGCCTTTGTCGTCAGCGGTGCCGCGGCCAAAGAGATTGCCGTTGCGCACGGTGGGTTCGAACGGGGGCGAAGTCCAGAGATCGAGCGGCTCGGGAGGCTGCACGTCGTAGTGGCCGTAGAAAAGAACGGTGGGCTTGCCGGGAGCTTCCAAAGACTCGGCGTAGACGAGCGGGTGCAGATTTGTGGGGACGATCTCCACGTGTTTGAATCCGGCGGCGCGAAAATGATCCGCGACCCAGCGTGCGCCGCGCTCGATATCCGGCTTGTGCTCGCTCTTGGCGCTGACGCTGGGAATGCGCAGGAATTCGCAAAGCTCGGCTAGATGCTGGTCGCGCTGACCGTCAATAAACTCGGCAAGATTCATAGGAGGCCCTTAGGGGACATAAGTCCTTTCGAGTATGAATGCGCAAAACGTGATTCGAATGTTTGCGGCAGCGGAATGATTGCGGAGCTGCGGATGACCTGCCGTGGCCGCACTTGTATTTTAGGGCCGCCTGAGGGTCGTGTACAAGCGAGTGAAGAAGCAAAATGAGATCGGGAACGTGGGCGAGCGTTCTCAATCGTTCACTGGAGAGCAGAATACTGCGATCCGAATACGGCATTGTGCAGCTACCATAGATTAGAGCGAGGGCGATACCTGTTCGCCAAGCTTCTTGTACTCCGTTTTAGCTTCCTTGAGAATGCGTAGGTCGGGGTCAGCATTCTTCCAGAACGACAACAATTCCCGATACTGGGCGAGGCTCTTCTCAGTATCTCCGGTTTGCGCGTACGCCCGCGCCAGCCCCAGTCGGGCCAGCGGCCAATAGATGTCAACGATCACAACGCCGCGGTTGTCGAGAATTTTCTGGAACTGCGCAGCCGCCTCTTTCCCTGACTTCAGTTCCAGGTAGGCCAAGCCGCGATAGTACAGGGTGACGCCGGCGGAGTCGCCGCCGAGATCGTAGGGAATGGCACGCCGCAATTCCTCGATGGCCGCAGCCGGATTCTTCCGATTCAAATGCACGGCCGCTCGAATGCTGGGGAGGATAACTTCGCTCATCGCCGTGCCGAGCCTGGGCTGTTTGTTCAACTCGTTCACCAGGGTTTCCGCGCGCTGTACGTCACCGGCCCGAGCAAGCGCCAGCGTGGCAAACGCTTTATGGCGCGCGGAGTCTGGCGACTCGCGGAGCGTCCAATCGGCCAGCAAGCGAGCTTCCCGGTCGTTTTTCAAGTCGGCCTCGAACTGGGCCAGGCCGTTGTTAATGGCGACCGCCTGCTCCTTGAGTCCGTTCCGTTGAGCGATTGCCCGGGCACGGTCAAACAGTTCGCGGGCCCTGCGAAGCTCTCCCAGGCTCAAAGCCGCCTTGGCTTGGTAATAGATGCCCACGCTCTCGGCAGGTTTGCCGTTAAACCAGTCGATCTCGCGCTGCATGGCCGGACCGTCGCCTTCGACGAACGCGATCCTATAGAGAATGGCATGTGTGGACCAGTTATCGAGCTTTTCTGCGACGGCCTTTTCACAGATGGCTCTTGCCTCGGCAAAGCGTGAGGCTCCTTGATAGGCTTGGCAAAGACACACATACGAGGAAGCATGGCGAGGGTTGAGTCGCAAGGCTTGCTGGCCTGCCGCGATCGCATTGTCCAACTGGCCAGCTAGGGCGTACTGGTTGGCGAGGCTAACGAAGGGAACGAAGTCGCGCGCGTACACTTCGGTCCGTAGCTTGTAAATTTGGATCGCCTTGTCAGTCTCCCTGGTCACAGTGACGTAATAATTCGCTTGAATATTAAGCTTTTCTCTTTCACTCACATGCTGCCTCAGCTCAAAAGCCCTGCGGAGGTACTCGGCAGCGAGATCAGGCTGCTGGAGGTTGGCGTTCACCGAAGCTAGTCCGGCATATGCCATGGCGAAGTCCGGATCCAGTTCAACCGCCATCTTGTAGAAGGAAATGCTTTCGGCTTCCTGCCCTTGCGCACGCTTTTCGTCGCCCTTGGTATATGCCTTCAGGGCGGTGAGTGATTTGGTGGTCGCCTGTTCGATGGGGGTATCGAACTTCTGGATGGAGGCGACGGATTCGCCGAGTTTGCGACGCAGCGGTGGGATGATTTGGCCTAGCTTGTTCAGGACCTGTTCTCTATCGAGGGCCTCGATCTCCTGATGGGCGAGGGAGGCTCCCGTGAGACAGTCGGTGGTGTCTAGATCGAGAACGTACTTGCCCCCAAGGTTGAGGATGGAGCCGCCAACCACCGCTTTGGCGTTCTCTCGCTGGCACACCTCCCGCGCAATTGGTGGCACAACGCGTTCGTCGGCCGAGCGGCCCATGGAGCCCAGGGTCTTTCTTGTCGTCGTATCCGGCACGATGCTGAAGTAGGGCGATTCCGCGAGCTTGACCGAAAGCGCCTGCTTCAGCGTGCCGTCAAAGATCGGATCGCCGGTGGTATTCACGAAATCGGAGACTAGGACGAGATCGGCTTCGTTCATGGGTGGCGGCCTGCGCGCACGCATCACTAAGGCAGACGCTGAAGCCAGAAAGGCGATAGCTGCTGCAGAACCCAGGACCCATTTCCAGGGTCTTTGGCGAAGTTTTGCGAATGATGTGGTCGCTGTACCGGATTGCCCGGATTCGGTTTCTTCTACGGTCACGGTCTGAACGGAACGGCTGTGGACAATCAGATCGGCGTCCGGTTCTGTGATTTCCACCACTTTCAGGGCGAAGCGGTAACCCCTGCCGGGGACCGTGATGATGTATTCCGGATCGTGGGCCTTATCGCCTAACGCTTTTCGGAGCTGAAAGATGTGCTGACTGAGATTGGATTCTTCTACGAAGGTGTCCGGCCACAGGATCTTCATCAAATCGTCCTTCAGGACGACCCGTTCGCTGTGCTGCACGAGCACCAAAAGAGTCTCAAAGGCCTTCGGAGACAGGGTGATCGTCTCCTGATCGCGCATTAATACGCGCTCATCCAGGTCCATGCGGAAGGGGCCGAATTCCAGTAAGTGCTTGGCCTGCCTATCCATAGCGACTCCCAAGGCAATTCAAAACTTATTAAGCGGTTCTTAAGGACATTCAAGCCGCTTTCCGAGCAGGATGCGTTCGCGTTGAGGCGGGGCCCGCGAAACAAGCCAAAACGTGACCGGAAATGTATCACGGAAATCGCTGGCAGACGAGCAAATGGAGACCCGGTTGGCCACCAAAAGGACCATGCGTATCACGATTGAAACCGAACGGCTCTTAGTTATCCGGCACGGAACGTCGGTACGCGAGTGGTGCGAACAATGCGCCCTTGAGGTGGACATGATCCCCCTCAAGAGCGCCGCTGAGTTGGGACAGGTGGCCGCGGGAACGATTCAGCATTTGCTGGATCGTCAAAAACTCCATTTATCGAAGGCAGGAGGGCCAGTTTGGATCTGCCTGAACTCGCTGCTCAAAGAAGTAGGGTGACCGAAAGAGTTTGAATCGTGCCCAGGTACAACGAATTTGAATTTGAGGAGGAATCATGAAGAAAGTTCTGGTGGTCCTAATTTCATTCTGCGGTCTGGTTCTGCTTAATGGGTGTGGCACGACTACTACACCTCCCCAACAGGTGGCCAGTCACTTTTCGGTGACGTCAACCTCTGCGGCGCCCGTCGCGGGGACGGCCGTCAATTTCACGGTCACCGCGCTTGACGACAAGAACAGCCCTGTCGCTGCGTACTCCGGGACTGTGCACTTCACGAGCTCTGACGCCCAGGCCGTATTGCCGGCGAGCGCAACAATAACAGGCGGGACGGGAACCGGTTCGGTCACGCTGAAGACGGCCGGCCCGCAAACCGTCACGGCCACCGGGGCGGATTCGCTGACCGGCACTTCGGGCACGATCCTCGTCGGCTCATCTGCCGCGTCTACGCTTTCCGTCTCCCCGGCCGCCGCAACGGCAAACACCGGGACACCATTCAACTTCACGGTGACCGCGTTCGATCCCTTCAGCAATACGGCTACGACCTACGCGGGCACCGTTCATTTTTCGAGTACCGACAGGAGCGCGGCACTACCCGCCGACTCAAAGCTAACAAACGGGACGGGATCCTTCTCGGCTACACTCAAGACCTCTGGCAGCCAAACGATCAAGGCGACCGACACGGTCACCGCGTCCCTCACCGGCACTTCCTCTGCAATAAGTGCGAGCGGTCCCGCCACTCATTTTTCTTTTAACGCTCAGGCGGCGGCGACGACGCGAAAGTTCATCTACATCGGCATTACGGCGCTTGACGCCTCGAACACCGCTTCCAGCTCTTACAACGGGACGGTCCACTTTGCGAGCACGGATCCCGCAGCTATCCTGCCGGCCAGTGCCGCGTTTCAAAATGGCTCAACGGGGAATCTGCAAATCACGCTGGAGACTCCCGGCAATCAAACTGTGACCGCTACCGACACTATTACGTCTTCCCTTAAGGGAACTTCAAGTGCTATCGCGGTTACCGCAACACCCGCTCCTGCGATCACGTCGGGCGCTCCACCGGCTGGTACTGTCGCTTCGAGCTACGGGCCGACCATTACGATCTACGAAAAATGTGTTCTAAACCCGCAAACCCAACAGCGAACGTGTACTCCGTGTGTCCCCAACAATGCGGGATGTGGGGGGTCCTATCCCGGTTGCAACCATGTAGGAGCGACCGCGCCAGTCTGCGTCGCGAGCCAGGTGTATGCCGGGTTCCAGTTGACAGGCGCCGGAGGCGTGCCACCCTATACATGGTCCGCAGCCTCGCTGCCGCCAGGATTGAATTTAATCTTCACTTACCCGGAAGAATTGATCAATGGCACGCCGACTCCCGGTTCGGCCGCAACCTACAACACGATGATAACCCTGAGCGATTCAGGGATGCCCCCCGCGCCAAAGACCGTCCTTCTCTCAATCACCATCAACAATCCGCCGCCTCCCGTCGTCAGCGCATCTCCAGCGTTCCCTGGGGCAACGGTAAACCAGCCATTTAGCTATACGTTCTCAGCAACCTCCGGACTGCCGCCTTATCAGAACTGGACCGAAAAAGGCGCGCTGCCTCCAGGCATGACGCCACTCACCAGTGCCGGCGTTCTCTCCGGCACACCGACAATGACTGGAACGTTCCCAATCACTGTCACCGTGGACGACTCGGTCAACCAGCTTTCCGCCGCGCAAGCGTTCAACTTGGTCGTTTACCAGCATGGTTTTAAGGCTGACGGCAGCATGACAACTGCGCGTTATCATCACACCGCCACCCTGTTAAAGGATGGAACCGTGCTGCTCGTGGGAGCTCCGGGACTTGCCAGTGCCGAGAAATATGATCCCGGCAACGGAAAATTCAATCTGACGACGGGCAGTATGAGCGTGGACCGCGATAGTCACACAGCGACGTTGCTAAACACCGGCAAAGTCCTCATCACGGGCGGAACCGATGTTTATAACAACAACGCCGCCCTGGCTACTGCGGAATTGTTCGATCCAGCCGCCGGAATGTTTACCACGATACCGAGCCATATGAGCGTCGCCCGGACCGGTCACAACGCCACGCTGCTGGCTGATGGCAAAGTCCTCATCACTGGCGGAAATACCTTAGTCGCGGAACTGTTCGATACCATCACAGGGATGTTCACACCAACGACAGGAAAAATGGTAACTGCACGTACCGAAGACACGGCAACTTTGCTTCCCAACGGAATGGTGCTCATTACAGGGGGTCTTGCCGGCGGGGCCCTCGCGACCGCGGAGGTTTACGATCCCACAACGCAAACCTTCTCAGCGACCACCGGCACGATGGCAATGGCGCGAAACTACCATACGGCAACTTTGCTGACCACCGGGCCGAACAACGGCAAGGTGCTCATAGCGGGAGGAAACTCCAAGAACGCGGTTGCGGAGCTATACGATCCGGCGATCGGAACTTTTTCGACGACTGGCACCATGGGAAGTACGCGCCAAAGGCACACAGCGACAATGCTCAGCGATGGAACAGTACTTATGGCGGGAGGAGCTGAATTTGACGCCAACGTGGATATCCTCGCGGCGGCGGAGATCTTCGATCCCAACACCGGCACTTTCTCCGGAACTGGCGGCCTGTTGACTCCGCGCATCGTGCACACGGCGACGTTGCTGAAAGACGGAACCGTCCTTGTGACGGGAGGACTCAACGGCGCAGGAACTCTAGCGACGGCGGAGCTGTATCAATAGCAAGCGCAAAGGGGACCGCTGCTAGCGGTAGGACTTGTCGAGCGGGGCGTTAGCCGATGTTCCTGGATTCTGCTACGCTGGGCCGAATCAACAACGAAGAGCACCGGAGAAAAAACTTGAGAGTAGCGGCGGGAGTGGATCTGGGCGGAACGGCCATCAACTATACGCTAGTGGACCAGCAAGAGAAGTTTTTGATCGACGGCTTGTGCGAGCATCCCGCCCTTGCGAAGCAAGGACCGGCGGTCTGCCTCGGGCAGATAGCGGATGGGCTCAAGATAGCTTGCGAGCAGGCGGGCGTGCCGCTGGCGGAGGTGGTGGCAGTCGGACTGGATACGCCTGGACCCGCGAGCGCGGAAGGGCGATTCAGCGTGCGAGGCTCCACAAATTTCGTTCATGCGGAGTGGGCGGGATTCGATATTCGAGTGGGCCTGGAGCGCAAGCTCGGCAAGCCGGTGTGCTATTTGAACGATGCAAATGCGGCCGCGCTGTGGGGACACTATTCGATCTTCGGCGCAAACAGCCGTGAGACATCGATTTCCATCATTATCGGGACGGGCAACGGCGGGGGGATCATTCTGGATGGGAACGTCGTAAAGGGTAAAAACGGTTTTGGCGGAGAGCTGGGGCACGTGCTGATTCCGTATCAAAGTATCGCGGGGACGAGCGGCATCAAGCCGGGATGCAATTGCGGGCGCACTGGGGACCTGGAATCGCTTTGTTCGCTGACGGCGATCGAAAAGAATCTGCTGCCGTATTTTCTGCCGCGGTACCCCGGGCACGAACTGGCAAAACAGGACCCCCACCAGGCGGCAAAGCTGGTGCGTGGCCTCGCGGACCAGGGTGATGCGCTGTGCAAGGAGATTTTCCGGGTGCAGGCGCATGCTTTGGGACTCTTCTTCGACGAAATGGTGAATACGTTCGATCCCGATGCGTTGATCGTGGGCGGCGGCGCGCTGGAGGCGAGCAAAGAGTTCCAGCGGTGGTTCCTGGACGAGATTCGCGCGGGCATGCCCAGCCAGCGGGAGGAACAGACGGGAATTCCCATTCAGGAGATGCCGAATGGCGACACCG
>WNFG01000550.1_pt1 | contig 31394 bp, 24 predicted proteins | sample 5400431 | NCBI WGS metagenome assembly WNFG01 (sample SAMN13153346, study PRJNA577476) | soil metagenome | isolation source: 120 cm saprolite under Douglas fir tree site 2 hole 3 replicate 2 | place: USA:California | collected 2015-04-18 | reverse complement strand
GTGGGCCGGTCGACCACATTCATGCGCGGACGGTATTGCCGGATGAAATCCATATCAGCCGCCGTGAACGCGCTCACTTTGCGGCCCAGGTTGCGCGCGAGGTTGAGCGCCTTGAGAAAAACCTCGGGCATTATCACCGCCGAACCCAGGTTCACGACCACCCCGCGCGAAAGCTCCGAAACCACCGCGGCCAGGCGATGGAAGTCCGCCATCGATGCCTGCCCGATCGCCGCACCGTCGGCCGCCGGATGCATATGAATGATATCGGCGCCGATCGCGACGTGAACCGTTGCCGGCGCCTCGGCCCGGTAGGCCGTCGCGAAGACGCTCTGGCCGCGGAATTTGAGTTTCGCGCGAATTATCTCGCGGCCCACCACCTCGCCGAGTCCCCTGCCCTCCCGCGCCGCCGTCTTCGCCGCGTCGTTCAGGAAGGCCCCCGTCTCTTCGGCCATTCCGAAACTGCCGTCGGCGAGTCCCGCGCCCACGTCCTCGGAGGTGCGGCCGGCGGCTGCGAGTTCGAAGTCATGAATTATCGCGGCGCCGTTGGTCGCGATTGCGCTGAGGATACCGTCGCGAAGCAAATCGCAGATGATCGGCCCGAGGCCGACCTTGAGCGGATGCGCTCCCATCATGAGAAGGAACGTTCGTCCGCCGCGACGCGCGCGCGAGATCGAGCGCGCGAGTTCGCGCAGATCTCTCGCCGCAAGAACTTCGGGCAGCGAATCGAAAAAGCGGCGCATCGATTGGCCCGCCTTGACGGGCGACGCCAACTGCTTGCGCTCGACGATCCGCGAGAGGGTCTCGAGCTTCTGCGTGCGGGCGCGCGCCGGGTCGATCGGACGAAGCTTCATCGGCGCACGAGGCGCGCGGCGCGCCATTTCCGCTGCCGCACTTGGGCTCGGTTTGATTGTCGCTGCTGCACGACCAGCAAAACTACCGCACGTCCGCCCTCCGCGCTACGTATTTCACCTTTCCGTGCGGCTCCGCTGTCGCCGCACCAGGTTCACTTGTCTGGCTCCCTCGGCCACCTCGACGCCATCCTGTACGGTTAAGCGCGCGAGCATATTCCACTCTCACTCGCTTCCGCCAGACGCTATTCAGCGGGGTATGCTTCAGGCGGCATTGCACGCCGGGTGCGAGGTTTCGGCTCCGGGTCAGAAGCACTGTCCGACGGATGCGATTTGTGAGACAGCGCCGCTTGGGGCGAGGTGATTTGACAGTGATCGATGACGGTCCTAGACTTCGACCAGAGCGGGCGTAATTCAGCGGTAGAATGCCAGCTTCCCAAGCTGGACGTCGCCGGTTCGACCCCGGTCGCCCGCTCCATTCTCTCGCAAGGGCTTCATGAGTTTTCTAAGATCTGTTGCCATAGCTTGGTGCCGGTTTTGGTGCCGGTTCGTTAATCAGACTTGGATAATGCCAAGCATTGAGTAGCTAACACCGGTCGCGCAACAGGCGAGCGTTTTCGTCCGGGCAAACCATCTAACACCAAGCGAACTAGCCCAGCTCGGAGGAGTAGGGATGATTCAGAGGACTCCCATTGCGGAAATCTCGGCGGGACCCGCGGTCCGTTCGTAGCTCTCGATTTGGAAAAATGAGCCGCTTCGCAACCACGCTCAGTGGCAAAAGCTAAAGTTCATTCATGGTTCTGCTCTTCGGCCGCTAGCGCGGTGCGCCGAATATTCGTTGACTAAATGCAACGCTCGTGTTACAAGTCCTTTATGGGGGACACTTCGAACGAAGCTGCACGGCCTTCGCCTCTAACACTGACGCCGAATCAAGTCGTGGCGTTAAATCTTGAGGAAGCACGGGCGGACAAGCGCTGGACCCAAATGGAAACCGTCCATCGGCTGAGACCGTTCGGCTTGCGATGGTCGCGGCCGGCATACGCACTGGCGGTCGGGTCACCCAAGGGCAAACGCTCGGCCCGGTTCGACGCCAACCAGTTAATAGCCTTCGCCCGGACGTTCGCACGGCCCGCTTGGTGGTTTCTGGTCCCACCTGTCGACTGGCACGGCAACCCGGTCAAGGTGCGGTTGTCCGGAGAATCAGGCGGTGGGACGCTGGACCACAGAGCGATGTTCGAGATCGCCGCTGGCTCACTATCTCTGCCGGAACCGCGCAGCGAAGAAGAACGCCGTCGACGCGACCAGGAAACCGGGCAGATTGTCGAGCGGGTAATGCAGTTCCTGTACGACCGCAACCTGCTGCTCAAGCGTCGCCCGCAGCTCAACCTTCTCAATCTTCCACCTGAGGCTCGAGCTGACCTTGAAAAGGCCGTGGCCCGGGTGCTCAAGAAACATGGGATCGCGTTCGAGCCGACTACAGCACCTGAGCGGAGCAGCACCCGACACGATTTGTTCACGAAGGTTTTGGAACCCATTTTGGAATCCGAAAAGGAAAATCACTGATGGCTTGCACACGCAATCGCGGGTAGGGGTTTCCATTTTCCAACGCGAACGGCCGGTGGCGGTGAGCTCAGCTTGACCTCGGCTGCCGAGATTCCTCCATTGGCGCTGCATACTATGGATTTAACTTTTCGGTACCCAACCACCAGTCGCAACTCCACTTAACGAAATTGTTTGACGCTTTTCCAGCATTTTCAACCGTGACGGCGCGGGTCGTATCTCTGTACAGTAGGCAATGAAGCACGAGACTAATAAAAAGTAAAAGGGCGCGTTGACCGCGCCCTTTTCGCTCTTTTGCTTTATTTGATGTGCTGTCGCGGCGCTCTAATCTCCCGGTACCAGGCGATGTGAATCACTGTCGAAGTGTTGACTCGAAAATTCGTACAATTCAGCATCTTCGAGCGCTTCCATCTGATGGACCAATCCCACGGGGATGTCCATGCAATGACCCGCTTCTAGGATGAACTCCTCCATCTCGGTGGCCCCGGCCGATTCCATGACCCGAACTTTAAGCCGCCCGGCGCGGAGATAAAACGACTCGTCCTTGAGCTGATGAAAATGCAACGAACACTTTCTGCCCTTAGAAATTTCCAGGATCTTTCCGCAATAGCGATCGCCATTTGCAATCCACACCTCGCGGCCCCAACCCTTGGGGACTATACGCACCGGCTTGCGAATTCGATTCATGGATTCAACCTCCAGCTGCTAGAGACAAGCCGGAAAACGACCGGTCAGTGGTTCCTGATTGCGGCCAGGGCAAGCTTGTTGCCAAAACGGCCCAGAACTAAATTCGTCGCCACGAAGAATATGCGGTATGAGAAAAACGCGGCTGACTGGTCGAACCATCGGAACAGTCGTCCGGGCTGGTGCGGATAGTACATGAGGGTCCGACGCCACCGGACGTTGGCATAACCCTGCTCACCCAGAGTCGCGGCGACCGACTTCGGCGCAAGCCGCTTCACTTGATTGCCGGCCTCTTCCACTTCCACGGCGATACCCAGCGAAACTGCGACCTTTGTCAGTGACGCCTGGGCAGGATCAAGAATCAGTATGCCGCGGCGCGCGACGCGCGCCATCTCGCCGACCGCCCGCTCGGGATGGTCGAGATGATGAAGTCCGTCGTGCACGGCGACAATGTCGAAGCTTTGATTCGCGAAGGCGAGGTTTTCTGCGTTGGCCACCAGAAAGGTCGCGTCAAAGTGGTAGCGACGGGAGCGCTCCCGTGCGCGGGCTATCGCGGCGGGAGAAAAATCGGTCCCGGTAACCCTGGCACCGGCCCGGGCGAATTTCTCGGCCATCATTCCGGAGCCGGCACAGATTTCGAGGACCGACATACCGGAGATATCGAGGCCGAGAACAGCCAAGCCGGTGCGGAATTTATGTTCGATGAGAAACTCGTAGAGACGGCCGCAACCGTGCGGCCGTGTGATTTCAAACTCCGGGTCGCACTCCTCGTCATAGAAATGCCGCTGCCGCGACCAAGAGCCTCCTTGGACAGAATGCTGCTCGGTTTCCGCGGCTTGCCTCATAGACTCTCGACCGCCATTCAGCCAAGGTCGCGGGCGCGACCGAACCGGCTCTTCTCCGGTGGCCAGGCTTTCCTCAGTCGATTACGCAGCGCCCGGTGCCGAGGCGGCAGGGCAAGGAAGTTGGTGGCCCCGCCGAGATCATCGCTGATTCGCTCAGCATCGCCGACCCAATACCCAAGCCCGGAGAGGACCCCTGTTATCTCACTGCCCCCATGAGAGCATTCAAAAATCAGAATCGGTTGATCCTTCTCGATCGTTTTTAGCCCGCCGCGAACCACGGCTTCCTCGTGGCCCTCGACATCGATCTTTAGAAGGTCCACAGCCCCGGTGCGGGCGCGTTCCTGATCAAGAGTGACCGTATTAACCGTTATGGTCGGTCCGACGACGCCCCATTGGTCTTGGGAGAAGGTGCCCAGCGTCTCTTTTATGCCACCGGTCGAGCCCGCCACTTCATCGCGCACGAACCTCCTTCGGCTTTGCGTGTCGCTTATAGCAACTTCGCGTAGAACTATTCCGTTCAGGGGCGTCCTGTGCATGGTTTCGCGGATTAGAGCCGCGTTATCGGCGTCAGGTTCGAACATTCGACCCGCGGCCTTAGGAGCGAGGCTTTTCGTTAGCCATGTATAATATCCGACGTTCGCACCGACGTCCCAAAAGCTCCGAATGCCGATTTCTCGGGCTACCGCGCTAAAGAGCCGGAGAATGGCGGGTTCGACCCCACCTGGGAGTAGAAACGCGCTGGCATGGCTAACTAGCCGCACCCTAACGTTCCAGTCCACGCCCGGCAGCTTTGTCCATACGGGGATGTCCATAGCAAGCAAGATCTTCCGGCCGAACGCGTGACGCCGCAAATGGTTGAGGGGATGGAAGCGATCGCGGATGCGATATAAACAGGAGTTCATGTCGCTGTTTTCGGTTCGTCCACGCTCGCTGGGTTTTTCCCACGCGGGTGGGGTTTGACCACCATTTCAGCGGATAGCCGTATGCAATATACGAGAGCGTGGCACTGCTGCGGCCGGAGAAGCCACTCTGAGCAAACACCGCTTAGTTTCCACTGCGTCAGATACCCTCGGCCGCTTTTCAGCGTTCTGCTCTGCGTGTGGCAAAACCATTCCTCTCGACTCGTTCAATATTTCAGTCATAAACGGCGTTTGTCGCTGCCCTTTCTGGATGCGTGATGGACCGCGCGATGGAGACCTTCCTTCGGCGCGGCTTTAGTACGAATTGTACTTGGTTGCTAAAGAGCTCTTCCTCTCCAAAGCCGCTCAATTCCGCAGCGACGTTTTCGGTCAGGTACTGACTTCCCAAGTTGGGATATCGAACGTGCTCCTCAAGGATCTCAAAATCTTCGCTGAACAATTCTCGGTATTGAGCCCGTGTTAGCCCGTTCAGATATCCTGTAGGCATGAATCTCCGCTTCCGTAGATGCTCCCACGGCTCCGCTTTGCGCTTACAGCAGGCGTTGACTTCTGCCCGCGTTAGCCATTCCGTTAGATGTCCTCCAGTGATACCTCCAAATATATTCGGGCGGATAAGGCAAACCCCGTCAGGGTCGAGCCACTCTGCCAGCTTTGGAAGCAAACATCTTATCGAATGTTCGGGGATGTGCTCGAACACGTCCTCCGAATATACGAACTCGAACGAAACCGGCGGCAACTCTAGGTCGGCGGCATTACCAACTAAGAGGCGGTTGCGCTCAACTGATAGCTTTAAGCCCCGTTGCTGAAGAGCTTGCGCCAAAAAGCGGCGCTCGAGCAGATCGAAGAGCGCAAAACGAATTACCGATTTAATCGCGCGCTCCACGCCATTCAGGCGCCACATTTCGATTATTTCGCGAGGCGAGCCTGCGAGCATCGGTGCGTCGAGATCGATACCGGTTATATCCGCCCCGAACGCAAGCGACGCGAACAATCTGAGCGGACGAGCGCCATAGCCAATCTCGAGAACACGAGCGCCCCTCAGCCCGCGGCCTGTATGCACTATAAGCTGCCGCTCGTAATCCACAACGTCAGCAATAACATCGTCTACGGTCGTGCGATCAAACATGCCCCTAAGGCGCATCGCGAAGATACGCGCCAGCTCGCGGCTCTTTTGTCCCAAAGGTATCGACGATGACGACGCCGTCTTGCCTCTTTCGGTGGCGCTGATCACTTCGCTGGCGAAGCTCCCCGTACGCCCTCGGCGCTCCGATTTAGCTGCGAGCGTTCATATAGTTTCGCGTCGACAAGAAATCGGTAGGAAAAGGCCTGGAGACTAAAGAATATCGCACCCTCTTTTCCGTCCAGAAAGCCGGCTCGCAATAAGTATCGGTAAAGGAAAAGCGCGAATGCCCGCACAAGTAGCGGTGACCTATAGTACAGGCTTCTGAGATAGCGCTTTCTTTCAATGGGGCTACCAAAGAGGCGCGGCACTATTTCGCTGGCAACCGTGGCGTCGGCCCGGAGCAGCTCACGAACTTCGGCATCGGACCAACGGTTATGCCTGATGACCCACTCGCTCAATGACATTCTTATGTCATCGATTATCGGAGCCTGAAGTTTGCCGGTAGCGCCGTTTACGACAAAGTGTTGGTCATACTCCCGCGCTTCGCATCGGCCCTGTCCGCGTCGAAAAAGTCGTAGGTGCCAAATCGGGAACATGCCACCATGTAAAATCGGGCGATTGAGAAAGCGAACGAGCCTGGCGACGTGGTACCCGCTTATATCCAAGGGCGCATCCTGTTCTTGAAGCCCGCACAGTTCTGTGACCAGCTCGTCTGAAAGGCGTTCGTCGGCGTCGAGGTGGAGTTCCCAGTCATGCTTGAAGCAGAGATTGCCGATCGCCCAGTTTCGCTGTGCCGCGTAGTTAACGAAATGATGCCGGACCAGTCGAGCGCCTGATTGTTCAACTATTTTGCAAGTATCATCAGAACTAAAGGAGTCTACCACATGAACATCGTCAGAGACTTTCATGGCCTTATCTATGGTGGCCCGAATTGTCGCAGAGGAGTTGTAACTAAGAATGATAACGGAGATTTTCATTAGATCACGAAATCTCTCTGACCCAGCCGACTTCGTGCCAAAGACCCCACATTAGTACATAGACATTCGGTAAACCGAGCGGTCTTGCAGCGTGAGATCCATTGCCCGGGATTCGGAGTCGCCGTTGGACCTGTTCGCGGCTGAGCGGCCAACGAAAGGAGGGCAAGTGAATCGTCAGTTTGGCAACAAGGACACACGCGGTGAACTCGCCGAATATGGAAATCGAACCCTAGGAGTAAACCTCATAGCTAATCATCCAGCACCCAGATATCATCCAGCACCCACGCGACCCGAAGTACCTCATTATTTGGATGAGTAGTGGTGCACTCGGCTCGGCAACGCCTGGCTCGTTTGTTCTAAACCATAGCGTTCTCATGGCTTCTAAAGATCCAACCAATCGCATTGCCAGCCACATAAAGATCCTTGTGTGTCCCAGGATCAGAGCGACCTCGCTTCCCTGCCCAAGACGCTGCACCCCGGAGTGAGTCCACTGCGCCCCATCGAATCCATTCGGTGCTGGTGAAGAGGGGTACTGGCCTGGATCGAAACGGGCGTCCTGCTGGTTATTCTTTTTGATGATCGTATCCGGCATCAATGTGTGTTAGCGGCCACGCCCTTGCTGATTCGCTCGTATAGGTTAAGCATTTGTTGGGCTGCGATTGGCCAAGTGAATGACCGCTCGGAAAGCTGCCTGCCCCGCCCACCCATTGCCCGGCGGAGTTCTGAGTCGTCGAGCAGCGTAGACAACGCGGTCGCCAGCTCGGCAGCGTCGCACCTGACGACCAGACCAGCTGCCGCATCTGCGATCTCTCTCCAGATGTTTACGCGATCGGATACGATAACCGGCAGACCGTGGGCCATTGCCTCGACGACTGCAATACCGAAGTTCTCCGAGTAAGACGGAAGCACAAACATTTGAGAGATTCCGAAGGCGGCGTTCTTGTGGGCGCCGGTCAGCATTCCGGCAAACGTTACTCGATGCAGCACGTTTTCCGCTCGTAGCCACTCCCTCACCCTGAGTTCGTACCCTTCGTTGTCTGGCCCGGCAATGAGCAGATGTGTGTCCTCTCGCTTCTTGCAGATCTGGGCAAATGCGGCCGCCAGGATATCGAGGCCCTTTTTGAAGTTGATCCGACCCAAAAACAGTACGATCCGTTTCCCGAGAAGTTCCGGGAACCGTTGCAGTAAACCCTTTGTGTCCGTTTCTCGGGCTCCGGGCTCAAACGCCTCGGGAATTACGACGCCGTTAGGGACTATCGCACCGACGGCTCCTTCGAATAGCCGCTTACCAACCGACGAACCAGTCGCCAGCGCCATCTCCTCAGCCGCCGTAAACTGAATTGCTGCGGCTCTCCTGAAGCTCTGACGCTCGACGATGATTTCATGGAGCCATTTGCGCACGCGGTGTCTCCGGCGCAGATAGGGGTCGAGGGTACCGTGCGGTTTGATGATGTAGGGCACATGGAAGCGCCGGCACAGATATGCCCCAACAGTGGAATGAAACAAATACATCGAATGAATATGAACGATATCCACACTCGGTATCGCGAGGCGGAGAGCTCGCAACAATGGGAGTGACAAAGAATAGCGTCCCCTGCCCCTCCCGGCAAAGAATCGTATTTGGACGCCGTGGTCGTACACTGGTGCGTCGAGAGGACAATCGAGGTCTGTGGCACGCCCGGTGCCGGCATATCCAAAATTCGTAGTGTAAATTGAAACGTTGTGGCCGCGCTTTGCGAGCTCTCTGCAAAGGCCTAAACAAGCTTCAACGGGACCACCGGTGGACGGAGACAAGCTAGCTATTAGGTGCAGGATGCGCACGTGAGATTAGCGGTCGAGTCCGGCTGGAAGACGCGGCTCGGATCGAGCAGGCTCTAAAACTCTGGCAGCTCGAAAGCACCCCCGAACAGCGCCGAGCGTGAAACAACCGTATGGATGCACGTGGTGGTCCTACGTTCGTCAGCCATCCCGTGAAACTAAGCGGCGAACCCGAGCGGGTCAGCGACATACTATCGCGATAAACAAGCTATTAGAGCTTACAGGCCTGTGTATCGAGCAGCCAACGGAACGCTACCATACATATCCATCCGTTCGGCTGAAGTACTTCCAATCTCCAGGAACGTCCTTTTTCCATATGGCGGGAACACCCGCGTAGACTCCGCGTTCTTGATCGTATCGGTCGCGTAACACTGAGCCGGCGGCGAGTACCGAATAATTCGGCAGGTGCGAACCTCCCAACACGATACAGCCCGTGCCTACGAAGCAGTATTCTCCGATTTCGATCGGGTGCGACCATTGACGCGCTTCACGAATGTCGATCGAGTGAGTTAAGAGCTGCGATCTGAATCCCGCCACCGTGGAGAAGCGTCCGATTAGGACTGAATTCGTGCAGTCCACAAGGTGTCGGTTCGTGATTGCCGCGTGCTCTGCTACGATGAGCTCGGGCCGTCGAGCCTCCTGCGCAGCAAAATGACCTGAACTACTAGTCGGCGCTCCAGTGATCCAGTTGAGGTTACCAATTCTAGCTTTGACACCAAGCCGTAGTAGATCCACGCCTTTACAGACGTTGAAATGGCCAACAAAAGCTCTCTCCCCGAGCTCAACTCGCCGCGCTAGAATCAGCGACCAGCCGATATGGGCGGTCGGGTGTATCTTGTACCCTAGTAAATAAGTAAGAATTAGACGCCTCAACCTCCAAGGAATCGGCATTGACAAAAGCGCCACGACGAGCCTCCAACCATTCATGTGTTGATGCTCGAGCGGCGATAAATCGCTCCGTAAGCCATACGCTGGTAAAGGTTGCGGGGTTCGCGTAGGTGTTTCAAAACTCGGAGCATCTGCTCAAGGAATAAATCGCGCCGGCGGCGCTCACGGCCCGTGAGCTTCCGAAACATTCTATGGCGGTAAAGTCGAATTAGCTCATCCAGTTTTCCGGAACCTGTAATGCTTTCACCATGAACGCGGTACGCAGACAGAAACGCGGATATCAGATTAAACCGCGCACCGGCGATCGCCATGTCTACAAACAACTCACTGTCCCAATTTGAATGGTTTTGAGCGTTAAAACCCTCGGTCCTTATAAACGCGCTCCGCCGGAAGAAGGTGGACGGTTGCATGAGCACCACAGCGCCATACGCGTAGCAGATGCGGCTAAAGCGGTCAGAATAACAAATGCGCAACCTAACTCCGGCCTCATCAACTATCACTGCGTGGCCGGATGCCACATCAACGTCACTGTGGGTAGTGAAGTGCCTCGCTATCGTGCTTAGGGCTCCTGGAAGCAGCAGGTCGTCTGCGTTCAGATAGCCATAAATCTCACCGGTGGCGTGCGCAAAGCCCTTGTTAAGTCCATCCGCAGGCCCCATGTCAGGCTCGAAAACAACCTTGCTGATCTGGGGTCGGTATTTCTCGATAATTTCTCGACTACCGTCGCTCGAACCGGGGTCGACCACGACGTACTCGAGGTCTTCGAAATCCTGCTCGACAACTGAACGGATCGCTCGCTCAAGAAAGCGTCCCTGGTTATACGAAATCGTAACGATTGAAAATTTCACTACTCTGCCCAGAAATCGCTGCCGGACTTCACCGTCAGTACATTCGTGGATTGCTCTAATAGGTACATCATGGTGATCACATAATACGGCGTGAGAAAACGACGCTCCGCGCCATATGGCGAGAAGAGGACGTCCCAGATGAGAATCACCGCGAGGAAGGCTATCAGGGGAGCCAGCGGTTCGGCCGTCGCATACAATTGCATCAAAACTCTCAGCGGGAGCGAGAGCACCCATATCCAAAAGACTATTCCAAGAATTCCCGCGTCCACCCACGCGCCGATGATGTGCGAATGCGCTGGAATCAACCACGAATTGGCCCCGCCTACAGTCCGGTACCCAAGACCCTTAACTATCGCATCTTCTTGGGATGAGTAGCGCCAGTCTTTGGCCCAGGAGCCGTGGCCAACGATAGGTGAATCGAGCGCGGCCTCCAGTGCAACCAAGAAGTCTCCGCGACCGCCCACCAAGACGCCATAGCGGCCAGACGATTGCATTTCATACTTCTGCTGCGCGGCGTGGCCGAGCAGGCCGTTGCCAGCACAGTATTGATAAATCTGCAAAACACCGAGCGCGGAAAGGGCCAGGAGCGCGCACATAAACAGCGCGCCAGCGAAAGTCGTCGGACTCCCCTGTTCGCGGCGAGCGCGCGCTATCTGCCGCATTAGCAGATAGGTCCCTACAAGAAAGCACGCGCCACCGAGACTTCGAGCTCCGTTGTAAACATTCAGAGCGGCCCCGAAGATCAGGATCGCCGCAGTGGCCAAGTTCGTCGAGCGCATACTAGGTAAGGTTGCAAGCAGGACGAGAAATGCAGTTATCTCAAATCCGTAGCCAAACTTCCAAGGATCTCCAACGGCAAAGCCGCTAGGATGAAGGAAATAAATTAGCAAATTGCCGCTCGCGGACCCGACCGTATATATCACGATGCGGCGAGCGTTCTGAAAGAGAAGCACATAAAGGACCGAGAAGTTTGTCAGGGTGAATGCGATCATCGCCCACCCCCGGGCGTAGTCTTCGAACGGAGTGGAGCGCACGAAGTCGGTCGTCACTTGGCCTGCGAACCATACGAGGCCCAAAACGATAAACGTACGCGGAAGTCTCCTCTTTAGGAAATGCGCCCTTGACAATAGGACGACAGGAAGCAGCGCCAGCAATATAACGTCCGGCGCAAATAGCCTGCCCACAACATCAAACTCAACCAACTGTGACGCCGGGATTATGAATACCAGTAGATCGCCAAGCCGCCCTCCCCACGGAGCGGAGACGGTTTGGAACTCGCCGTCCGCTAGATAATTCGATGCGTAATCCACCGCCGTCATGCGACCTTGTCCAACCTTTTGGATTCCAGCAGTTCTTCGTAGTGCGCCGCGAGCTTGTCGCCATAGTCGCACTGCCGATACTTGGAACGTATTAGCTCCGCATTTCGGCGGCCTACTTCGGCCACGCGGCGGCGGTCCTCCGCTGCGTCGCGGAGGGCCGCCGCGAGCCGATCGGGATCGTTCGGCGGGACCAGACGACCGTGAATTCTGTCCTCAACGATGGAACCCGCATTTGGCGTAGTAATTACGTAGCATCCGGCCGCAAGCGCCTCGAATACGACGCGCGCTGAGCCCTCGGCCAGGGAGGGAAACACGAGGACTTCCGCGGCAGCCATCCGCTTCGCCAAATCGACACGGGGTATCCAGCCAGCAACGGTGACGCGCGGGTCTTGCAAGAAATCGTCGCGCTGGGGCAAATCGCGATCAACGGTCCCCGCGATCTCCAGCGTCCAGTTCACATCATTACAGCGCTTGAGCGCGGCCATTACCGTTGCGGCGCCCTTGCGGAGCTCAAACCCTCCCGCAAATAACAGTCGCATCGTGCTTGAACCGTCCTGACCTCTGGACCGCAATGGCACCGCGTCGAGAAAGGCGTCATCCGCACCCCAGTAGATCACGCGAAGGCGGTTGGCGTTCCATCCCTGGTGAAGGAAGGTCTCCCTGACAAATTCCGAATTGACCAAGACGTAATCCGCCTGGTCGACATCGGAGAGGATATGTCTCCACATGCGATTCATTGGTCCCTGAACGCCGGGCGGTGGCAACGCACCTCCGTGCGTGACAAGGAAGTTCAACGTAGCGGGATGGGCGATCGAATGATCACATAACGTAATCATCCCAAGCTGTTTAGCGCGCACAACGGACTTGTGGCCGAAGCCCGCTCGGTAGTGGTAAATCTCTGCCCTGCCGCTCGAAGCGATGACTTTTGTCGCGAGGCGGCCGTAAAGACGAAAGGATATGTCCTGCAGGGTTTCGTCGGCTACGAAACTTCTCGGCCTCCCGATATGTCTAACGGTCATGGCGACTTGGTAGACGACCTCTGACAGCCACAGCGGCCGTACCTTGAAGTCGGCGATATCCTCGCCCCGATTCAGAAAACGGCGCACCCGTCCCGACCTATTAAGACGCGCGAACTCGGTTAGACTGCTGACTCGCGGCGTTGGATAGGCTCCAGTAATGAAGCAACTGAGAAGACCTCGTCGCTCCGCCTCCGCTGCCGCAACTGCAAGGTGAAATTTGTTAAATCCGTTGGAAATAATCACCATTTGGCGCAACACGTCCTCTGGTGCGAGATGAAAATCCACGTTGGTCGTTGCTGCAGCGGTCTCTCTGTACCCAGGAATATGAAGCGGAACGGCTTTATTCAAATGATGGCTTCGTAGATCGCTCGCGTTTTTCGAGCGCAGTCCTTCCATGAAAACAGTCCAGCGCGCTCGGGTCCGGCTTCGCGCAAAGCTGTCGTCCGCGATTCCGAAAAGACTACACGTTCGATAGCAAAGGAGATCGATTCGACGTCGGTCGGATCGAATAACTCTGCCGCCGTACCTACCACTTCCGGTAGCGAGGACGTATTGCTGCAGATGGCGGGGCATCCGTGCGCCATAGCTTCCAGCGGAGGAAGTCCAAATCCCTCGTACAGAGAAGGGTAGACTAGAGCCGCGGCGTGAGTGTAAAGATTGGCAAGAATGTCGTCGTCCCCGCCCAACTGGGTCAGCGCGGCTTCCTCAAGCCCGCAAGCAGCGATCATCGAACGTTCGTCCTGCGAAAACGAGCCGCCGCCGAAGCACACCAGCCGAAAACTCCCGGATAGGCGTATGCTGTGCGCGTATGCCAGTAAAAGAGCCGCAAAGTTCTTGTATCCACCGCGATTTCCGACATGAAGGAGATAAGGCTCAGACACCATACGTTGAGATGGAAGCCGATCGGGAATTCTGCAACCTAAATGGGTGACGGAAACCTTTTGCGGCTCAACGTCGAGCAGTTCGATAAGATCGTTTCGCGTGCTTGCCGAAATGCAGATGACGTGGTCGGCTCTCTGAATTGCGCCGGCTTTAATTGACCTAAGCCAGCGATCACGCATAGAGCCCTTCCGCCATAATCCATCCGGATACCGCTCATTAACCATATCGTAAACGGTGACAACGGTTCTCCCTTTCTGCGGATTCGCAGACTTGCGGTAATAGAAAATCTCGTGAACAATTTCGGGCGCGAGAGCCCAAAGCGGGAAGCGGGCGAGAATGCCGTTGACCTCCGCAGCTAGTCCGCGCCCGCGGTGCCTGGGTCGCACGTACCGACCCACGACCTTGACCTGACGAAGGTTACCGAACAGGGGTTCGCTGAATATCGGTGCCAGGAGGGTAACATTGTCCTCCTTGATAATTGCCATCTCGGAAGCAAGTTCGGCGACGTAACGCGCGATTCCGCCGTAAGTGCCGCCGTAGTTACGGACATCATAGACTATGCGCAAGTGTGCACTCTTCGCGATCGGGCTGTCGAGCCGCGCACTGAGAAAAAGAATTTCAATTCCGACTTCCTGAAAGACTCTGCGAGGTCGGAATCACTCCGATGAAACGCGCAAATATCACAATATCGGGCGCTCGCCCGGCCGAGGTAAAAGTGATGAAAGTCCTCCATCACGTCCCTAGCGGTGATATCAATAGTCGTTATATAGTCGCCTGTGTTCTCATAGAGCATTAATCGTTGATACCCGGAAGCCTCAAGAGTATGAAATGTATCGGTCCAGTGACGCTCAAATGGGGCATAGGCGTCTGGGTCGTATTCGAAGAAAAGGACGGGGCAGACCTTGGTGAGAAAATCGCGTTCACTTCTGATTATTGCGCCATCCAGCCCGTCGGTATCGATCTTTAAAAGTTTGCACTGTGCGAAAGAGGGATGATCCCGCAGGATTTCACAAAGACGACGAATATTCACAATCTCAGTAGACCTTTGAGAGCCTTCCACGAGTCGCGCCGTACCCGAATGACGCTCCAGTGTCACATCCGTCAGCTCTGACGCAACGCCCACAAATGAGTACTCGAGACTCACGGCTGGAATGCGGGCGATGTTCCTTCGCAGGATTTCAAAAACCGACGCGTCGCCTTCGACGCAGAGAATCGGACAGTTCACCTGGGCGCGAACTATTGCGACTGTGTCGCCGATATTCGCTCCTATATCGATAACATGGATGTCGCGATATTTCGCTGCCACAGCGGCGGCAATGCGGCCTACGTTAGAGGAGTAGAGAGGGAAGCTTCTGCGATACAACGGCAGGTTATGCGACAGCGGCAGCCTTAGTTCGAGACCATCGAGATTGTATCGAACCATCGGATCGAATCCGACACCAATTGCGAGTTGTCGTAAGTGAAGTAGCAGCTTGCGGCTCGCGCGCTTGATGAAGTCCGGGCTTGTCATCCATTGAGCGCCGCGTCGATCTAACGCATTCACATCAGAGCGGTCCAACGGAATCCGATTCTTCAATTCCGAATCCGCATATGTCCTTTCCCGATTGCGCGTTCCACTCATCAGACTCAGCATATTTACCAGCGAACTTGCGCGGGTCCCCAACGATCCGGCAAAGCCCTTACGACTATCTTCGTAGTTCGTGAGCGACGCAGTCGTGTATTAAGGCGCGAACTGTCGAGGCTTGCTATAGACTGCACTTTGAAAGACATTTGGTCACATTTCGTAACCAAAGGTACCGAGCGACACTTCTGTTTCAGCAAGATTCACGAGAATCCGGATTTAGCGAGATGATCGATGTCGGAACTCCCTTGCCCGCAGCGAAAAGGCTGAACAACCACGGCGATCTCGTACTAAACAGTCACCTTGATATTGCGGAACATGGGAAGAACGAAATTCGAAAGCACCTAACATATTTACATGAGTCAAAAGATAGCTTAGCCGTGTTCCGAACGATCCCCATCAGCGATGCGCCGGACAAGTGTCTGTTCGACCTCTGTGAACTCGATCCCTGGATTCTTTTGCAGCATAGGCAAGGTGGCAGCGCGCACGCTCATATAACACTCTGAGAGTGACGAGGGCGCCGCGTTGAAGCTAGGGCTGACTGACAGAACGGGTTCTTAGTGAAATGGTTCCTCTCGCAACAGCTACACCCCGATCCTTATCGCTGATCGCTTTGAGAAACGACGGTACAAACCATGCACATGGAGCTAGTGCCACAAAAAAGTATGCGAGGTCGGTACCCCAGATGATGCCGGCCACTCCAATTCTTGTCGCGAGCAGAATTTTGAGAAATACGGCCGTAATGGCCATGAACAACGCAATTCCGATCTGGAATCTGAGTACGTTGGCGCCGTTCAGAAACACCGCGATAGCGGCTCCTGCAGACGACATCACGGTCCAGGCGCCGAATCCGATCAGCAATGTCCGCGAGGGATTGATGCCGCGGCCAACCCAGAGCTGTAGGATTCCATGGCCGAAGATCACGAATACAGCCGCTGCCCCGCCACTAAACAGCACCGCATACAGAATAGAGCGGCGAAAGGTGCGTCTGGCCCACTCATAGTCACCACGCGCTACCGCCTCGGCGTACGCCGGCCAAAGCGGCCCTAGCAAGAGACCGATTAGTATCGAGACGATACCAAACATCCGCTGCGGAACGGCGTACTGTGCGACCGCGCTGGCACTGATGACATGTGCAACGATGATATTGTCCGAGAGGAAGGCGAGGCAGATAGATATCTGCAGGAATAGAAACATCGAACCGAGACCGGATAGTCGCCGAACGCATTCCGCAGAGAAGTTTTCGGGCTTGGGACGAAGCCAAGGACGTTGGAAGACGAACAGCAGGAAGCCGTTCATGAACGTCGCCAGCACCGGCCCCCCAGAGAAGGCCAGGACAAGCCAAGGAAGTCCGCCGCGCAGACAAATTACTATCAAAACACCGATGAGCCCAGTAACATTTCCTATCCCGCTCCAGATGTCGTTTATGATTCCGTCCTGATAGCCGAGCTGAACCCGCGGAGCGAGGTTGAGCGGCAGGCTCATAAAGAAGCATGCAGCGAAGACGGCGAGCGCTGGACCAGACTCGGATATCGCGCGCTGGGAGGTAACGTTGAAGACACGCGACCATGCTACGAACGGATAAGCGAACGCGAACACCAACGCGAGGCCAGCGGAGACCCCCGTAACCGTAAAGAATGCGCTTGAAACGAGCCGGCTCGCCAGCTCGGGGCTGTCCTTACCATTCGCTTCTGACACTAGATTCAGAAGAGCATTCCCGATACCCAAATCAGCAAACGTAAGCATCGTGATGACTGAGCTGATCGTCATCCACATACCGAAGCGCTCAGCTCCGAGATAGTGCAGCGTAAGAGGTACCGAGATCAGGAGCGTGAGAAAGGAGAGCCCCTTTCCAACCAAGGAACCAAGGGCCGTGAGCCCCGCACGTCGATAACGCTCCTTAGATCGACCCTCGGGCGTCGACATGTCGAACGGCCGTAGCCGCAGCAGGGAAAAAGCCAACCGCGTCTGCTCGATAATCAGAGCCATGAATTTCGCAGACGTTACCGGGGCACCGCGCTACGGTTCGGCCTCGACGTAGAAGCTCTCAACAAACTTTTACGAGGCGTCGCCACGCAGCACTTTGGTGACAGTCTTCGCCAAAATCATTGCGTCCAGCCACAAAGACCAGTTGTCAATGTACTGACAGTCGAGCTTCACAACTTCCTCGAAATCGCTGACCGCCACGTTGCCATTGAGTTGCCAAAGGCCAGTCAGTCCCGGCTTCATGCTGAGCCGGCGATGATGGTGGTCGGAGTATTCAGCCACTTCGTTCTCCGTGGGCGGCCGAGTCCCGACCAGACTCATCTCGCCTTTTAGCACGTTCCAAAATTGCGGCAGTTCGTCCAGATGGCGGCGGCGAAGCTTGCGCCCGGTGGGCGTCACCCGAGGGTCGTCTTTGAGCTTAAAGATCGGGCCGTTCATTTCATTATGACCGTTGAGGGTGAGCTTAAGTTGCTCGGCCTCGGCGCACATTGTCCGGAACTTATACAGTGTAAAGCGCCGTCCGTTCCGCCCGATCCGCTCCTGACAAAACAATACCGATGCCCCGGTTTCGCGGCGCAGAATCGGTCCATACCAGAAATATGCCATGCCGCAGAGAATCACGCCTACGCCGCCGCCAGCCAGATCGATGAGGCGCTTGATGAGCAGCTGGTGAGGCTTCTGTGGTACCGACGCCAACGACAGCAGGAACGCACCGTCGCCAACATGCTCGACGTCCCATAAGCCGGCCGACGCGGGCGGCGCCTCAATCAGCACCCGCAGCATAATCCCACGCGTCGAACAGCAGCGACTCAGTTGATCGATCGCTGCCGGTTCGAGCGTGGAGGCGGCCACTACTTCATCGATCACCTGAGTCTCAATTATGGCGGGAAACTCGTCTATTATGCCGAGTGCCAATAGGCCAGTCCCGCCCTGCAAACCGTTGCAACAAGGCTCGGGCGTTAACAGGCCAACTACATCGGCTTGCAACGACGCATGCGTACGCACCAGTCGCAGATAACGTTCGGCCATGGCGGGCGGCGACGCCAGGAGGACTTTACGCCGTCCGCCCGCCGGCCGACGGCAACTGTGTTCGAGACATCCCTTGATTGCGAATTTCTGGACGCCAAGGAGGAAGAAACTGATGACGAGAAACGTTTGGATCAGCAGCCGGCTTACCGCTTCGGAACGCGTGAGATACATCGCGCTCAGCAGGATCAGACTGGCGAAAACGTGCGTCTTTAGCAGTCGGCTTAGAATGCTCTGGCGCGATGCATAAGTGATCGAAGCGTAAAAGCCGAAAATCCAAAGGCACCCGAGCCAGATCGGAACGATCAGAAGAAGCAGCCACGCGTAATCGCCAAACAAGACGAAGCGACGTTGGAAGATTGAATGGGCGACCGCGTAGGCACCAGCGAAGCTCGCAGCCAAGGTGGCGGTGTCGCAACAGGACAGCGCTTGCCGCAGAAGTGTTCGCCGCGCCACCAGCATTTTACTTCAAGCCTGGCGCTGCACCAGGAACCCCTGCCGTTGTTGCCCTCGGTACCATTCGATCGTCCGGAGAAGGCCCTCGCGGAACCCGGTCGAGGCCCTGAATCCGAATTCGCGCTCGGCTCGGGAGACGTCCAGACAGCGTCGGGGTTGGCCGTCGGGCTTCGTCGAATCCCATGCGATCCGTCCTTTGAAATCGCTCAGTTCAGCGATCAGCTCGACCAGATCTCGAATTGTGATTTCGCGACCGACACCCAGATTGACCGGTTCCGCGCCGTCATAGCGCTCCGTGGCCATCACGATGCCGCGCGCGCAATCCTCGACATAGAGGAATTCACGGCTGGCTGCACCGGTGCCCCAGACCTCGATTTCCTCGGCGTCACTTTCCACCGCGTCTATACATTTCTTGATCAGCGCCGGAATCACGTGCGACTTCGCCGGATCGAACGAATCGCGCGGACCATACAGATTCACTGGCAGCAGGTAGATAGCGTTGAGGCCGTATTGCTGGCGATAGGCTTGCGCTTGCACCAGCAGCATCTTTTTCGCCAGCCCATAGGGTGCGTTGGTCTCCTCGGGATAGCCCGACCATAAATCGTCCTCAGAAAATGGCAACTGCGCGAATTTCGGATAGGCGCAGACTGTACCGATGGCCACGAATTTCTGGACCCCCCGTTTGCGCGCCTGCTCCATTAGTTCGACGCCCATCATTGTATTTTCGTAAAAAAAGCGTCCCGGATTCTCGCGATTGGCACCGATACCGCCAACGACCGCCGCAAGATGAATCACCACCTCCGGCCGCAAGTCGGCCAGCATCCGCGCGATGTTGTCCTGACGGCGCAGGTCGTAGCGCTGTGAGCGCGGCGCGAGGACATTGCGGACGCCACGCGCGCGCAGCATCTCGATCACGTGGCTGCCGAGAAATCCCGAACCCCCGGTTACTAGAATTCTCCGATCTGATAATGGAACCATTTGCTCGTCCCCCTTTTTGGTTTTTCGGCGAACTGGGTCGCGCAATTCGCTAGTTAGGCCTGCAGCCGCTCTTCGACCGGCTCCGACATCGCGTCCAGATCTCTTGGCACCCGCGGACGCTGAGCACCCACGAGATCGCAGAGCTTCTCCTCCATCAATTGGAACAGCCTCTGCTGATCCCAGTGCAGTCGCGCGTATTCCCGACCCTTGCGACCCATGGTCAGGCGCCGTGCGAGATCATCTCTAAGGTGGATAACCGCTTGGAGCAGCGCATCCGGATCTTCCGGAGCGATGACTAGCCCGGCATTAGCCTTTATGACCGCCTTTGCCACTTCGCTACCCGCATTCACCGAAGCCACCACGGGTCGACCGCTGGCTAAAAGCGTCTGCGCCTTCGAAGGAAAAACGATATCGGCCACCGTCCGCTGCTGTGTGATCAGGGCGAGGTTGGTCGTGGCCAGCAACTCATGAAAAGCATCGCGCGGTTGAACGGGAAGAAACCTCACATTATTCAGGCCCAGCTGCGCCGCGCGCTTTTGTAGCGGATCGCGCACCGCACCGTCGCCGACCAGCAGATAGACTATGTCGGCGTGCCGGCGCGACCGTGCCGCGGCCTCCAGGATCACTTCAAGACCCTGCTTGACCCCCATGTTGCCGGAATGCACGACCAGAAATTTGCCGTTCAAACCGAATCTCTGGCGGACCGCAGCTGTGTCGCTAGCCAGCGGAATCGAAAAAAAGACTGGATCAACGCCGTGCGAAATCGTTGCAACTTTGTTTCTTGGAACTCCCTTCGACACGATTCGCGCGCGCATCGCCGACGTCAGGGTCGTAATCAGAGCGGCCTGCTCATAAGCTGTACGCTCGATTCTGCGCAGTATGCGACTCAGGTGCCCGCTCCTCAGCATGCCTAGGTCGATCGCCGCATCCGGCTGCAAGTCCTCCACTTGCATCACGAATGGAATCTTCCAAACGCGTTTCAGCATGATGGCGCTCATGTTCAATCCGAGCGGCGGCGAAACCACAAAAAGTAGATCTGGGCGATTCTTCCACAACTGATTAAGCAGCCGGACCGCCGCCGAGCCAATAAACGACGCTTCGTGCAGAATGCGCCGCCCGGGCGTCACCCGCCGCGGAACGTACAACCATGATCGATAAATCGTCACGCCATTGCGAATTTCGCGGCTGCTCGACCGACGCCGGTAGGAACGGGGCACCCGCCATTCCGGATAGTAGGGCAGACCGGTCACCATCGTGACTTGGTGTCCACTGGCCGCCAGATATTCGCACAGCCGAGTCGTGCACGGACCTATACCAGTCTCTTCCGGCCAGTAATTTATGCCCAGTGTGAGAATATGCATCGGGGTCCCCCACCACGAATCTTAACCGTAGTTTGCAGAGTCGAGTTCAGATCGCAGGCCGGAGCGTCCGGCCGCGCCACGCTGCTCGAGATTGAGCGCCGTGCTCAGTGATGAACTTTTGAATTGTCCGCGACTCGCTGGCGAAAAGCGGCGTACTGCTCCCGTAAGCCGCCATTCCCGGGTGCAATTGCGACAGCACGACGATAGGCCTGGTCTGCCGCGAAATATTCGTAAGCGACCTCTTCGGCCCTCCCCAGATCGAAAAAGGCCTCAGACGAATCCGGCCTGAGTTGAGCCGCGCGCCGGAACCACGTTGCCGCCCGGTCAGGATGATTGTTGGCCAGTTCGAGCAGACCCACTTGCATAATCGCGGCGAAATCCGCGGGCCGCTCCGCCAAGGCCCTCTGCAGCGCGTCGCGGGCCGCCGGATAATCACCCGCTGTTTGCGCTGCCTGCCCAAGCGCCCGATAAAGCACCACGGGGTCGGCCCCTTGTCCGATCGCTCGCGCGATCAGAGCCTTGGCCCCTGGCCAGTTCCTGGCGGGGCCGAAGACGCCATCGATCAACCTGGCGTATTGCTTCGAATCCGCTGGGGATACGGCGATCGCCGAGCGGAAAGCCTCCTCAGCCTGCTTCGCTTCGCCGGCATTGAGATACGTTATTCCGGCACTCTCCAGGTACGCGGCCCGCTGCGTATCGCTGTCGGCCGATTCGGCCGCGGCCTCATACAGCAACGCCTCCGCCTTGGCATCGCCAAGCTCATCGTCGTAGCTCGCAAAGTTCTCTACCGCACCCAGATAACGATGGGCGACTGCGAACTTAAAACCTGCACTAATGGCCTTGCGCTCGGGCGCCGCCAGCCATGGAACGATGCGCCGGGTAAGATAGGAATGGGTCGCGAGCCCCGGCGAATTGGAGACCGCGCGGGCGATCTCATTGAGCGCTAAGGTGGTTTCGTTTCGGTCAATCAGGGCCTGCGCATAAAAATCACGGAAATATGGATTTGTCGGATCCAGCCATACGGCGGCGCGCAATTCGTTAATCCGGCCAGCTGAGCGCTCCGTGCTCGTCAGCATCCGTGCAAGCGCTAAATGTGCCTCCCCGTTCGCGGGATGCGCGTCGATCAGCGCGTAGGCCTGTGCGATATTCGCCGGGCGTCTCAGGTCATACGGGTAGGGCATTCGCTTCTGCGCTAAAGCCGCCAGCAACAAGCCGACTGCGCCTAGCAGTCCGATTCCGTAAAGAAATGCTGGGTTTAACAGCCTTCGACTTGGAGACACCGCCGCGTTTTTGACGCCAGTTAGCCTTACGGCCAATCCCAAGAGCACCGTAAGCAGTGACGCATTGGCGGGAACCTGTAGCGGAAAGTCAAAGAGCTCGTGGACCGCGGTGGCGCTCGCCGCCGCCAGCGTAGCCGCTACTAGCAAGCGCGTTACCGACCGCGTTACCTTTGTACCTTCATGAATCCGCTGGTAAGCGCCAATCAGAAACCAGGCCAACAAGGCGAAGCCGATCAGCCCTGTCTCGGCAGCGAACTGAGCGTAATCGTTGTGGGCCGCGTTCCAGAATGTCGGTGTCCATGGCGGTTTCACATAATGTGGAAAGACCTCGGGCCAGCAGCCGAGCCCTACGCCGAAGACCGGAAAGTCCCAGACCATCGCGACGGTTGCCAGAGCTGGCGCCTCGCGGCCCACTAGGCCCTCGTTAGCAACCGCCTTTTTGAGGCGCGCATCGGCCTGAGTCCGCCCGCTCGGTCCGACTAACATCAGCAGAAGGATCAGAAACAGGCCAAGGCTTACTCCAGCTGCAATTTTTCGTGCCGCACGGCGGTGGGTGCCGCCGTCTCCATGCGGCCAGAGCGTTCCAAGAACGACTAGGCACATCAGAGCGCCGAGCCAGCCACCGCGAGAAGAGCTCAAGAGGATGGTGGTGGGGATGAGGATGAGGGCGGCCCCGGCAACTATGCGCATTACCCGCGGGTGATGTCGCGAGAGGACCGCCGGGCAGAAAACTCCCGCAACCGCGAACGGCAAAGTCTGATCGAGATAGTTGGCGAGGTGGTCAGGATTCGCGAAGGAGCCGACGGCGCGATCGCCCCACGGATTGCCGCTCGGCCAGTCGTACGGCAAAAACAGCCATAGCACCCGGCCATTTGAATAGACTCGCTCGATCAGCGCTATCGACGCCGCAATTAGCCCCGCCAATAGCACCACTTGAGCCAGACCCCGACTAAAATCTGCCAGAGCATCTACCCGCAATGGATAAGCTGCCACCAAAAGAAACAGACCCGCGTACGCCAGCAGCTTCAGCAGTGCCGGCGCGGTTAGTGACGGCGAGATTGAAAGCGCACGCCAGACACCAATCGTGCGCCTCGATTGGCTTGGCCCGGATTCATTCGATTCATTTGGTTGATGGTCGAACCGTCCCGAATCCCTAAACGGGATGGGAACGCCTGCCGCCACTTCATCCGACGTAGGCAGCGCAACAATCGCATGAGGCATCCACCGCTTTACTAGCCGAGTTTGATATGCAAGCGGATTGTCGGGCCAGCCGGGCAGGCTTCGCTCATATAGCTCGAAGGTCGCTGGTGAAATCACCCGTTCGAATCCCGGTGGCAGTCGAACCATCTGAAAGGTAATCAGGCCAACCAGCAACGTGGCCGGAAGCGCAAGAAAGCCCCGGCTGCGGGAGGCGGTCCTATCGCACTTCGCAATCTCGCCTCCACTTGCGAGCCCACGCGCCATCCATAGAGCCAAGAGTAGGAAGACCAGCGTTTCCATTGGAACGTACGCCCAAGGTTCCACTCCACCCATTGCCAGAGGTGTGGTCACCAGAAGCACGCTGACCCCCAGAACGATCGCTCGATCTGACAGGTCGCCCGCTTCCGCCGTCCATTCTTTTGCGAGTGAAGACTCGATTGTCGTGACTGACAGGTGGACGCTGGCCCTTAAGGAAGCGCCGAAGGTTTGCGGGAATAGTAACTCGTGTAAGGGTTATAGAAGTAATAATCGTGACTCGCGATATCGACCCGATTCAGCACCACACCGAAGATCTTCGCTCCGACATGGTGGAGTCTCGCGCAGGCCTGCCGAACGATGCGCTTCGAGGTTGGCGCCCCAACGACCATTAGGACGCCGTCCACCATGGTCGAGAGTGTGGCGGCGTCGCTGACGGGCAGCACCGGCGGCGCGTCAACCACGACCCGATCGTATTGTTCGCACAGGCGAGCCAGCAGATCCCGCATGGTCCCGGAACCGAGCAGCGCGGCGGGGTTGGGAGAGTCAGAGCCCGCGCTCAGAAAAAAAAGTCCCGCCGTCGGTTGATGAATCACCTCTTCGAGCTGCTTCTGGCCGGTCAGCACGTCCGTCAGGCCCGAATGATTCGGGATGTCTAGCACTTCATGACAGCGAGGTTTGCGTAGATCGCCATCGACTAGGAGCACTCGGGCGCCGGTCTGGGAAAACGCGGTTGCAACGTTCAGCGCCGTGACAGTCTTGCCTTCTCCTTCAACCGCGCTGGTGATCACTACACTCTTGGGCGTACGGCCGGCTTGCGAGAACAGCAGTGCCGTAGAGATCGAATGGTACAGTTCGCCCGCCGGCGAGCCGCCGTCGGTCGATACCACAATCACATCCTTCAAGTTCCTGCGTGCACGCGGAGTCTTTGCCGAATCGGCGACCTCTCCTTCAAGCAACTTCTCCGGGTCCCCGCTACTCAGGCGCCGGCCGCCATACCCGTACCCGCCGGACTTTAGCTTGAAAAAATCGGGCACCAGCGCGAGACTCGGCAAGCGCAGCTCCCGTTCAATTTGCTCCGAGCTCTTCAGGCGATCGTCGAGAAACTCCAAAAAGAATGCGAGGCCTATACTGCCGGTCAAGCCCAGCAAGACGCTTACCCCGAGGCTACGCAGCTTTTTCGGACTGGAAGGTGAGCGCGGCAGTTCGGCCCGGTCGACAACAGAAACGCTGGACGACGGCGCGTCGGCCGAAACGTCGAGCTCCCGAACCCGCTCCAGGACGCTCTTGTACAGATCGCGGCTCGCGTCCACCTCCCGCACCAGCACCGCGTCCTGCAGCGAGGCATCGTTGAGCGCCAACGCCTGCGACTTGACGTTGGCGATCTCCTGTTCGAGCATATGCTGACGCGCGCTCGCGGCCCCGTACGCCGATTCAACCGCCTTCGCCGCCCGATCGATCTCCTGCGCCAGTTGAGTTCGGCTCTGATCAAGCTTCGCCTTCAAATCGTCGAGCGGCCTATAGAAGCCGGGGTTGAACTGGTTGCTCATCGCCGCGTACTGGGCGGCGAGCTGCGCGACCTGTTGTTTGAGACTCTGGATCAGCGTGTTCTGCATCACCGCCGGCAGCGAGTCCGCTTCTCCCCGCCGAATCAGATCGTGCTGCGCCTCCAGTTCAATCCGGTCGGTCTCGATTTTCGCCAGAGAGTTGTTCAGGTCGGTCAGACGCTCCTCGAGCATCTGACCCTTGCCCCCTTCGTCGAGCGAAAAAGCGATCACTCCGTGTTCGCGCCGATAGGCGTTCAAGGCCGATTCGGATTTCTCGACCCGCTCCTTGAGTTCGGCCAGCTTGCTTTGGAGAAACTGCTCGGCGTTCCGCGCGGTGTCCGCCTTGAGCTCCATCCCCCGGCTGATGAAGGCGTCGATATGCGCATTGACGATCCGCGTGGAAAGCTCCGGGTCGGGCGTGCTGAACGCCACCTTCACCAATTGCGTGCCGTACTCCGGCTCGATGCGCAGCCGCTCGAGATACGTATCGATCGCGCCTGGCGCAACGTTCAGGGTGCCCTGATCGTCGCTGGGCTTTGTCGAGCGCACAAACCTCTTCCCGATCCAGTCCTGCGCCGCGGCCCACCACCCCGCGATCAGGCCCGGGTTCCGCGGCCGTCCGCCGAAAAGCGGATCGTCGGAGAGATCAAGCTCCGTAATCACTTTGGCCGCAAGGCTGCGACTCTGAAGGATGTCGTACTGGGTCTTATAGAAATCGTGATCTCCCGAGACCTCGGGAACGCTGTCCGGAGTCTTCGTTTCCAGAAGCGGTGCCGTCCGCGCCTCCAGCAGGACCATTCCCCTAGCCGTATAGAGCAGTGTGAGATTGAACACAATGAGCCCGGTAAGCACGATCGCGCCGAGAAGACAGGCACCGATCAACCGCTCGTGCTTGCGGATTATCACCCAATAGTCACGCAGATCAGGCGCGTCCGTGCCGGGCCGGTGATAGCCAGGCGCCGAGACTGGCTGAGGCTCGCGCGACCGCATATAGGGCGAGATTTCCTGCAAGGTTTCCCCCTATGGAGCAGGCAGATACATACCCGTTCCAAACTTGGTAAAGATCTCGTAGAGCGCATAGGGAATGGCCCCGACTGGAGAGCGGCGCACGAACACGACGTCGCCCGCCTCCACCGGTACGTCCACTTCCGTACCCGCCTTCACCTTCGACAGACTGACGGCGATCGCCCGGCGGCTGCCGTCACGATTGGTACGCAAGACCTCCGCTGTCTGGCTGAACAGCGCCCCACCCGCCGCCGTGATTGCACTCAAAGCCGTCATTCCGGGCACAATCCGAAACGCCCCCGGATTGGTGACCCAGCCATCAACCATAACCTCACCGGCCGCGGGTACGATAATCGTATCGCCCGGCCGCACCGGAATATCGAGCTGCCCCTCGCGCGCTGCGCTCGTTAGATCAACATCGATTGGATCCGCCGCTCCGAGCAGCGACACCAGCCCTGTCGGTCGTGCCGCGGCCACCCCGGCCGGGTCAGTCGCGATTGGCCTGGGCGTCACTGAGTCACGCTGCTCCGCCATTTCGCGTTCAGGACGCGCATCGGCGCTCACCGGCTGAACCTTGCCCGTCGTCTGTTCGGCAGGCGCCGCCAAAGCCTTGGTCAGCGCCATTCGCTGTAAGTCTCCCGACGAGGGCGCGGAGATAAAGAGAAGCCGCGAGCTCGCCTCATTGGTCATGCCGCCTGCCCGATCGATCATGTTCAGGATCGTGTCCGAACGGCTCGTGATAGCGTAGAGTCCCGGTTTTTGCACCATTCCCACAACGGCCACCTCGCGGCTGTAGTACTGATCCACGAAGACCTCGACTTGAGGATCCTTCACTGGCTTCTCAAGGCGTTGATAGAGCGCTTGCCGCAGCTCCTCTTCAGTTAGACCACCGACCGGTACGACCCCAGCCAAAGGGACGGCTATTGTGTTATCCTGCGTGACCCGGATCTTGTACTTGTTCAGCTCGGGAACGTGCGCTGCGGTTACCTCGATCACGTCGCCCGGACCGATCGCCAATTTATTCGCAAAGGTATCTGCGCTGCGCTGCACGCGCAGCTCATCCAGCCTGCCATTACTGTGACCGCTAACACTCACCAGCGCAGAGTCGACTTTTCGCGAAGATTGAATTCCCGACTCTGCGGCCTGACTGCAGGCGCTTACCCACCCACATAGTATCGCCACAGCGAACAAACCCGACCCACCGCGATATCGCGCGTGGAGTAGATGCCGGGATATGAGGTTCCTCAATAGCGTCGCTCTCCCCGGTTCAAACGGAGATTGTTGGGGAAGTCCTACTCTAACAATGCCTTGTTCCATCACCTTGTCCGCCGTGCCTGATCTTGAATTTCTTGATCAATCAAGCGCTCCCCCTCGCCTCGTTCAGGACAAAATGCGGTGGCGCCACGTGGTAGGACTTTCAATACGACTAGAGAGGATCAAAGAAGCTGCCCTGCGGCGCCCAACTTGGGAAATCGGGACGAACCTCAGACAGGTGCGCCGAAACGTTCCTGCTACGGTTTAGATGGGCTGAAAGCCCGCAGCCTCGTCCCGCGGATTTCTTACAACGCGGGACTGGCAGGACGTGAACTCCCGGAAGCGGCAGGAGGCGAACTCGAGGACGAGGAAAAGCAGCCCGCGGCTGCGCAACCGCCTACCACACCCCCAGCAACAAAGCCGATGGTTCCGCCTACAAGCCCTACGAACTCAGGCCACGTCATGCCGAACGGATCATCCGCTAGCGCGACTTCCGTACCCTCGCCGGCCAGAGCAATAGCCGGGGCCGTGGCGGACAGCTTCCAGTTGAGCGTCAATCCCTTGGAATTGAGATAAGAGACTGCGCTCCCGGCTTTGAACCCGGTCTGTAACGGGTTTAACGCATAGTCGTATGTCCCCGGATCGAGGCTCGTAATCTGATACCTCCCGTCAGCACTCGTGAGAGCTTGCGCGACCGCTTTGCCGGCAGATGTCCGCGCCGTTATTTGAACGTTCCGAACGGGATTGCCTAGGGCATCCGAAACCGTTCCGACTATATCCGCGCAGAGCGCCAACGACGCGGTCGCTGACACGAGCAAAGCTATTACTGCTGTAGCCGCTAATTTCTGCATCATGACGATGCCTCCTTATCTGAGCGATCCAAAACAGTTGACTTAAATCATCTCCATTCATTAGAGAACAGTTCGTGAGGCTATAGCATCGTTCATCGACCAATAACCTCGAGGTCGACCCGGCGATTCTTGCCCTCGATTGCTCGCAATTTGCTACTTCAGACCGTTACCTCAAAGCCGCCATGACTTAACACCCCGCAAGACCAGGCCGGGCTGCTTCTTCGCGGGCGTCTGCTTCAGCGTAGCTATCAACAACAGAGCCCAATCTGACCGAGCCTATGACTCTGAGAACCACGCCCGAGATGCCCCGTAGTTGTCAAGGTCCCAGCCCGTCCTGTCAGAGCTCCATAAGATTCCTTTCTACCAATCTAGCGGAAGACTGGACCTGACTATTGATAACTCCCTTCTTCCTCGTGCCTCCGAAGAAGCCATTCTCGAACTTCCTCTAGGTCTGCGTACCACCTGCCATGGATCTTATGAGCCGGAAAACCAGCGCTTTGTTCTTTCAATCGATAGAGAGCCCGGCGCGGGATGTCCAGATATTCCGCAAGCTCCGAAAAAGTCATCGCTCCGCTTGTCTAAGCTCGATTGAACAGGAAAGCCTCGGTTAGATGAACTCAGAATAGTAAACAAAGCGACTGCGATATTGCTTGGAGCCGTCCTGCGGCCACGCGTCCGCCCTCCCATGGAGCCTGGGCTTACTGAAGAGCCTTTCCGGACGGAACAAATGTTAGTGCTCTCAACATATAGGGCGTTAGTTCACCTCTAACATGTTGTTAAATCGCATATGACAACGAGAATTACGGAACGAACACTACGGTGATGCCCGTTTCGTTTAGAATTTAGCGGCGATAACATAGTCAGTTATGCGGCTCTCTCGCTTGCGTCAACTCCCTGTCGGGTAGGGTACTGTCCGTGGTCCAGTCCAGTAATTATCCCACAAACTTAAGACACCGGCGGACAGATTGGACAGCGCCCAGGTACGACTCGACTGAGTGTCGCGGCTATGTAGCGCTGCGACAAGGTCGATAAGCGCCCGATAGCCAGCCAGCTTGCGGAACCCATTTTCGCCCTCCAGCACGTCCGCCGCGCGTTCCAGGCCGGTACTGCCATGCCGCTCTGATAGGTTTTAACCCGTCCGAAGACTGCGAGAGCAATCCGTCCCTGTGCTTTCTCCGCCGATACAGCGTCGGGGTCAGCGCCGAAAACAGCTCGCAAATCGGCTGTCTCTACGCCTAGATTTTGCCGAATCCCGCCTGGTATGCATCGTTTTTTTTTGGCTCTGACAACTTTGCTATTATGAGCATCTAACACATCTTATATTCGCTAAATCTAGCTAAAACCTAGCGTTTATATCCTTTTCCGTGCTTTAGGTCACCGAGATCCTATTCTAGTCTATATTAAGCTTTGAATGGCTTAACCTTGCTGACCATTGGTCAGCAAATGAATGACTAGGAGTCAATGGCTCGAATGACAAGCCTAAAAGAGCGGATTCTCGGACAAGTGCTTCGCGTTTGGGGCCAACAGTTAGACCTGACGCTGCATGTCTGCCACCACCTCATTAAAATCTCGACAACGTATGTCGGCGATCTCGTAGTCGGCGAAACCCACCCCTCGGAAAGGGTGCTAGGTCGGTTGGCAGCGGCACTCTTAGTGCTCGCATTCTCGCTGCTTGGCGAGTCTTTAGCCTTCGCGAAGACTCTCAATTTCAAGCTGGTCGACCTTTCCACGCCGTACACCGATCCCATAAAAGGCGGTTGGCACGCCGATTACTACGACTTCGCGCAAGCGGCCGTCCAATACCAAGCCGACGCGGTGGCGAGTTTCTACCACGCTGCCGGCGGCATCCACATCTACGGCTTCAACGAGTCCGCACCTCGCAAAGCGTGGCCTCTCTACGTCCAGAATGAATGCATCAGCACTGGCCAGAACTATCCCGCCTACCACTGGACCGCCAAGGGTCTTCCCTACGGCTGTGTAGCCTCGCTCAATGGCGGCGGTTTCTGGTGGATGACGAAGGCGCTCGAGCACGAGATGGCCGAGATGGTCGGCGATCCGTCAGGCCGGCGCTACGAGATCGTCGACCCGGTCATCAACTATTCGGGGATGATCGTGAACGGAGTTTTCACGTTCAACTACATTTATCCATATAGCTTCAATTATCCGTTCGTCGACTTCGTACTGCCTAAGAGAGTGTGGCGCAAGGTTGGTTTTAAGGATTACCTGCACAAGGTGCCTCGAAATTAACTTGGGCAGCCAAGAAAAAATGAAAACGCGCTTTTCTCGACAATTGTATCTTTGCGAGGCTGACAGGGTTTTTTAGCGTTGGGGTTATTGTCGAGACGAGCACTGATGCGGCCTTAACCTGGAGCTGATGACGGCGATTATAGCGCTCGCTTGTCGCAAACAGGCTATTTTAGTCACTAGCAGCAACCGTGTTCAGAAACCGCGCCCAGGAGGGGAGAAAGGGAAGAGGTTAGAAAGGTGGGCGCGGGTGTTTGCCAATGAGTTTTGTTGTGAAGCATGGCATTGAGAATAACGAGGAACTTGCGCATACAGGCGATGAGCGCGGGCTTGGCGTGCTTACCGTTGGCGCGCAGCCGGAGATAGAAAGTTCTGATGGCGGGATTGCTGCGCACTCCCGCCACCGTCGCCATATACAGGACGCGCCGCACCTGTGCGCGGCCACCCCAGATAGAACGACTGCCGCGCATATTTCCACTGTCGCGGTTAAATGGTGCGAGACCAGCCAGTGCGGCGATCTGCTTGCGATTGAGCATTCCCAGCTCAGGCAACTGCGCGAGCAGAGTACTCGAGAGCACCTTGCCGACCCCGGGCACGGA
>WNFG01000837.1_pt1 | contig 31407 bp, 26 predicted proteins | sample 5400431 | NCBI WGS metagenome assembly WNFG01 (sample SAMN13153346, study PRJNA577476) | soil metagenome | isolation source: 120 cm saprolite under Douglas fir tree site 2 hole 3 replicate 2 | place: USA:California | collected 2015-04-18 | reverse complement strand
AATGTGTTGAGCCGCGTCGAAAGCGGCACGGTCACTTTCGGCGTCGGGCCTCCCTTTCCTATTGAAATTCTTTCCAAATCACCGTCGCGACAGGCCATGATTGTGCATTTGCCCGCGGGAGATAGCTTCACGGTATTTGACAGTCAGAATGGATGGTTCAGGTCCCCGGCAGGCCCGGTTCGCGACATGCCTCAGGCGGACATCGAAGGCGCCAAGCTGGACGCGGATTTGCAATTCCCCATCAATGTGGAAAAGACTTTCCAGGACTTGAAAGTCATAAGAACAGAAAGAATTAGTGACCACGACGCGATCCTGTTATTTGCCACGAACTCGTCTGGCCCGCCCTTGGAGTTGTATTTCGACCGAGAGACCGGGTTGTTGCTCCGGCAGCTGCGTTTCGGCTCGTCGCCCGTCGGTCTTAATCCCACCCAGATCGACTACGATGATTACAAAACATTCGATGGCGTACAAGTTCCTCTACACCTGGTTATTACCCGGCCCAATCGAACGCTGAACATCCGTTTGTTCCAAGTTAAGCACAATGTCCCTGTAGATGACGCCAAGTTTGCGCGTCGGTAGGCTCTGCCGCTTTCCTCAGGCGTTTGTAAAGGTGTGCATGGCGACAATTTGCTCGAGCGCAGCAAGTGCGTCCTTGGGCTCGCGGTTGCGGTCGGCGCAGGCATTTTGTCAATAAGCTTATTTACTTCAGTTAGATATGCTCTTAGTCGTGGTTTTATATAGGGTTTTGAGTCCGCTGCGTCTGCCAGTTCCGCCATCCCGGCTTGTGAAGGCTCGTTCAGTTGCAGAATCTTAGCGGCACAACTAAGGGTTGGTTCGTTCTGCCTGCTTCATTAGTTGGAACCGCTGTTTGGCTCGCTTCAACCCTGTCGGCCAATGATCGACTCCAATGCTCCTCAGTTTCGCACATGGGCTCGATCGCGGCCAACCACGCTGGACTGCTTCCAGTCGTAGGGCTGGACCGATCTGAATCATGCCCAATCGTTTCCTAAGAATACTTGCGCTTCAGACCTTGCGGAGACAGTCCTGGAAGCGATTTTTTCTCCACAGATGAGTCTTTTACCAAATGAATGCCGTCCCCATTATGGGACTCACGGATCTGGCTGGCCGCGTGGATGGAGCGGCCAAGCCCCGCTAAATGAGCAAGTTCCTGCTTGATCTGTTCCAACCTGGCGTGTCGCTGAGTGTGAGCGATGTGTTCGACGGTCTCGTGGTGCTTTACGCTACGGTATTGAACGTTCAATTCCAGTATTTGAGCGATTTCCGCTCTCAGGCTCACGATCTTTCCTTTGAGGACGCTTAAATGATCCATATCATAAGCATACCTGAATTTGGCCGAAGCTAAACATTCTCCTGCATAATCCGAACATTTTTCAGCACGGTCCTTTCCCATGACGGCAAGATCAAGCAGGCAAGGGACTTTGAATCGCGACCATAGTCAGGGGGCAACTCCACCCGAAAAAACGGGGTCCTGGCCAGGAATGCTCTGGACTTCGATAGAGTCCCGATACTGCCAACGATCGATTTCGGGCAATGGAGAGGCTCTGGCCCCGGCCCGCCGCCTCGGTTATGCCAGCCGAAATTCTTGAGGTCCTCGGCACGGGCTTCGAAATTGCCGTCCACAAGGTCATGACGCGACTCCGCACGGAGTGTCTTTTCAAGATTGTCCATCCGCACGGATCATGTAGCCAACGCCACGCACGGTTTGAATGAGTTTCGGTCGTCCCGGCGGATCGACCTTGCTGCGCAACAAATGCATGAACGCATCCAGGGTGTTTTCCTCGATCTCGCGGTCAAAGCCCCACACCGCCTCAATCAGCGCGCGGCGCGAAACCACTTTGCCGGCGCGAAACATGAGCCGCTCCAGCAGGTTGTACTCCGTTCTGGTCAAAGAGATGCGTACCTCCCCGCGGGAAACTTCGCGGCTAGCCGGGTCGATCATCAAATCGCCGATTTGCAGGTGGGTTTCCAGTGCTGCCAGTGACCGTCGTTTGACGGTGCGCAGCCGAGCCAGCAGTTCGTCGAATGAAAACGGCTTGGTCATGTAATCATCTGCACCCAAGTCAAGCCCGTGGACGATATCTGGTACCGCGTCCTTGGCCGTCAGCATAAGAATTGGCGTCCGGATTTTCTCCGATCGCAGACGCTTCGCCACTTCATATCCGTTAAGCTTCGGCAGCATCACGTCCAGAATAATGACATCGAACTCGTAGGACTTGGCCAGGGCCAGGCCCTCGGCGCCGTCGAAGGCGCACATGGCAGTGTGTCCTTCTTCGGTCAGGCCGCGGCGCAGCAGGTCAGCCATGCGGGTTTCGTCTTCGACGATTAGCAGTTTCATTGGACTTGACCCGCGGACCCGAGCGGTCCTCGCGCCGAAGATCTCGCGATGTGCATTGCCTGAAGTTTAAAACGGAAGTTGTCGTCCACACAGAATAATAAAAGATAATGTTAATGTCTTTCATTGTGGCGCGGGCTCTTGCCCGCGAAACCTAACCACGAGCAATGCAGCAATCCCAGTGTTCAGCGCTTACCAGCAGTCGTGAGCCAAAGCGAGTGAGGCCCCGGTTGCATAATTTTGATATGCTGCCGGCCTTTCGCGGGCAGGAGTGCCCGCGCCACACAAGCCAAAAGATTCATGCAGTTCATGCAAAATTCAGATTGGCTGCGTACGCTTTTACAGTGAGCTTGCATAGCGTGCGACGACGCTTTCTGACTTCTGCCCTCCCTGTTGCCGTGTTTGTGTCGTCGTTTGTTTCGTTCAGCGCGTGCGCAGCGCAGGGTGGAAAGAACAATCCTGCTCCGAGCGCCGCTATTAGCACTCAGGAATCAGACCCAGTTCTGGTCGGCGCGGGAGATATCGCCACTTGCGGCCAACTGGAGGGCGCCGAAGCCACCGCAAAGCTGCTCGACAAGATTCCAGGAACGGTTTTCGCCGCCGGAGATCTGGCGTATCCGGATGGGAGCGAGGAAAATTTCGCGAAATGTTACGACCCAACTTGGGGGCGACACAAAGCTCGTACGCGTCCCGCACCGGGGAATCACGAGTACCGTAGCGGCGGGTCGTCCGCTTACTCGCATTATTTCGGTACTGCCGCCGGCGATCCCGACAAAGCCTACTACAGCTACGATCTCGGCCAATGGCACGTCATCGTATTGAACAGCGAATGTCCGGAGGTCGGAGGTTGCGCTGCAGGCTCGCAGCAGGAGCAATGGCTGCGCAAGGACCTGTCCCAGCACCCGCAGCTCTGTACCCTCGCTTACTTTCACAAGCCTCTGTTCAGCTCTGGTGGAAAGCACGGCAATGACCTCGAGGTGAAGCCTCTTTGGGACGCGCTGTACGCCGCTGGCACTGAAGTCGTCCTCAACGGCCACGATCACGACTACGAGCGTTTCGCTCCGCAGGATCCCAACGGAAAAAGTGACCTTAACCATGGCATCCGTGAGTTCGTGGTAGGCACTGGCGGGAAAGATACTCACCGCGCCATGGGCAAACCCCTGCCCAACAGTGAGGTCCGGAACGATGACACCTATGGTGTTTTGAAGTTGACGCTCCATCCTAAGAGCTACGATTGGCAATTTGTTCCCGAAGCCGGCAAGTCGTTCACCGATTCCGGCAGCGCGGCTTGTCATGGGCCACAAAATCTAAAACCTTCAAGGAGAATTCGTTGAAAACTCTTTTTGCTTCGTCCGTAATTGTGCTCACTCTTACCCTTTCGATCGGCCTTCTGGCCGCTCCCGCTCCTTCCGACGCCGGGTACAGCGTAACCAAGAAAATTCCAATCCCCGGGCAGGGAAGTTGGGATTATGTCACCGTCGACGAAGGCGCTCGCCGTGTGTACGCCTCGCATGGAACTCAGGTGGAAGTCCTCGACGCGGATTCGGGAGCCATTGTTGGCAACATTCCGAACACGGAGGGCGTCCACGGAGTCGCTGTTGCGCCAGAACTCGGTCGTGGATTTACCAGCAACGGCAAGTCGTCTACCGTTACGATCTTCGACCTGAAGACCCTGAAGCCGATCGGAAGCGCGCCCACTGGGAAGAAGCCGGATGCCATCATTTTCGATCCCTCTACATCGCGAGTATTTGCCTTCAACGGCGAAAGCGACAGCGCGACGGCCATCGATGCCGCTACCGGTAAAGTTGTGGGTACGGTCGATCTTAGGGGCGGGCCCGAATTTGCCGTAGCCGACGGCAAGGGCTATGTGTTCAACAATCTGGAAGAAGAAAACGTCCTTCTCAAAATTGATGCCAACAAGCTTAGCGTGGAGCAACGCTGGCCCACCGCTCCTTGCGGAGCGCCCGTCAGCATGGCGCTGGATCGCGAGAACCGGCGTCTGTTCGTAGGCTGCCGCAGCAAAGTAATGGCCGTCATCAATCCAGACAGCGGCGAGGTAATCACCACGCTCCCGATCGGCGATCACGTTGATGCCACCGCCTTCGATGCGCAGAGGAAGCTGATCTTCAACTCCAACGGCGAGGGCACCATCACAGTGATCCACCAGGACAGCCCTGACAAATATTCTGTGGTTGAGACGGTGAAGACTGCACCCAAGGCCAAGACTATGGCCCTCGATCCGAAGACACACAAACTGTTTCTTTCCACCGCAGAAAACGGCCAGTTCGAAGTATTGGTCGTAGAAAAACCGTAGGTCGGCCTCCAGATCGGCGCGGATGATCGTCTTCGCTGCTCGAAGGGAAGTCGATACCGCCAACTTCAAACGCCATCTCGCGACCTCAAGTGAGTCCCCGTTCCGCTTCGTGGCGGACGGGGACTTTCGCTTTCAAGCTGTTGGGCAATCCCGACTCCATCATTTATCCTGAGAGGTTGTCTGCCAACCGCTGAAGCATGCCGTTGGCATCAAGGCTGATCTCGACGCCGCACCAAGCTAGAAGCCAGGAGCAAGTAGCTAGAAGCTTTCTTATGAAAACCGGCATCATTGGCCTGCCCCAGGTAGGCAAGACCTCGCTGTTTCGTATTCTCACCAAGGCGCATCTCTCCGAGCAGGCTTATTCAAATCCGCGCGAAGCCCACGTTGGAGTCGCTAAGGTCCCCGACGATCGACTCGACCGGTTGGCTGCTCTCTACAATCCGAAGAAGCTGACCCACACTTCTGTCGAGTACGTCGACGTGGGCGCCATCGGTCAGGAAGCACTCAAAGATACCGCTTATTCTGCGCACCTTCGCCAAGTGGACGCGCTGGCGCACGTGGTCCGTGCCTTCGACGATCCCTCGATTCCACACGTCGGCGCGATTGATCCGCTGCGCGATATCAAGAACGTGGAATTCGACCTCATGGTGAGCGATCTCGGGCAGATTGAAAAACGTCTCGAGCGGCTCGAAAAAGATCTCAAAAAGATGAGGACGCCCGAGCTCGAAAAAGAATTCGAGTTGCTCAAACGCGCCAATGCACACCTTGGGTCCGAGAAACCACTGCGCGAAATGGAGATGACGCCCGAAGACAAGAAGCGAATCAAGGGATTTATGTTCCTCAGCGAGAAGCCGATTTTCTACGTGCTTAACATTGGCGAGTCGACGGAACTCGGCAAAGAATTGGACGAAGCCGTGAACAAATACAAGCTGACGGAGATCGCCGCGCATCCGAATTCCGCGGCCACTGCGATCTGCGGCAAGGTCGAGGCTGAACTGGCTGAAATGAGCGACGCCGATGCGGCCGAATTCCTCTCCAGTTACGGACTTAAGGAGAGCGGCCTGGTGCGCCTCATCCGCACCACTTACAAACTGCTGGGGCTCATCTCATTCTTCACCGCCGGCGAAGACGAATGCCGCGCCTGGCAGATTCCCGCCAACACCCGCGCCCAGCAAGGGGCGGGTGCCATTCATTCCGATCTGGAACATCATTTCATTCGAGCCGAAACCATCCGCTGGGACCAACTGCTCGAAGCCGGCTCGGAAGCCAACGCCCGCGCCAAAGGTACACTGCGCCTTGAGGGCAAAGATTACATCGTGCAGGATGGCGACGTGATGCACATCCGGCATTCGGGGTAATGGTGCCAAACCCTTGACCACAGAGGGCACAGGGGAGCACAGGGTAAACCAAACGTCGGGTGTTTACCGTGTGCGCCTCTGTGGCCTCTGTGCTTAAGGGGGTTTCCAGGAACTGCTATCATCCCGCTACCCAATGAACGCGATTCTCATCAGCATCCTGCTGGGCCTGACCGCCGCCGCGGCTAACATTTTCGGGGGAGCGATTATTGTGCAGCGCCATTGGGACCGGCGCTACCTCCGCTATTTCGTCGCCCTGGGTGCGGGATTCATGCTGGCTACGGCTCTGGTCGAGATGGTTCCGGAGTCCCTCGAATTGCGCGGACGCAGTGCGGCTTTCTTGATTCTGCTTGGTTACCTCATCATTCACTTTTTTGAACACACGGTTACACCTCACTTCCACTTCGGCGAGGAGACGCATCATGACCAGTTCGTCCATTCGCATAAGGGATACTCGGTCCTCCTCGGCCTGATCATCCATACGTTCTTTGATGGGATTGCGATTGCGTCTGGATTCCTGGTGTCAAATGCTTTGGGCTGGCTGATTTTCTTTGCCGTGTTCCTGCACAAGGTCCCGGAAGGTTTCACGGTGAGCTCGGTGATGCTCGCCAGCGGACGCAGCCGTGGCACGGCGTGGGGAGCGTCGATGATCTTGGGCGGGTCTACTCTCGCTGGCGTGTTGACCATGGCGCTTTTCCGCCATCACGTCAGTGCTGGTCTGCCGCTCGCGGCGGGGGTGACGATTTATGTCGCAGCGTCCGACCTGGTTCCAGAAGTAAACAAAGAGCCAGCCATGGCGATGGCTCTGCTGGTATTTGTGGGCGCGGGCATTTTCTTCCTGCTGGAGACTCTGTTTCACGTCCACTGACGGTAGCTCGACCGCGCACTCCCGGTGCGCTGTTTACAGCAACACTGGAAAGAGCGCGTAACGCAGAAGAGCGAGTCTCCGCTATGGCGTTATTTCGAAAACTGTTCCTAGGTTGGCTGAACCGCCATACTGGGTCGTACCATAGAGGACACCCCGCTTGCCAAAAGTCACGCCTCCGGCGGGTTCCATCCCGTCGGTGTCTGTAAAGCTGTAAATCACGGTTTCGGACCAGGTGCCGTTGGAATGGGGAATCAACTTGTAGACAGTGCCATGATTCGTGCCAGAACTACCGCCGGCGTAGGTAGCCCCATAGAGGTTGCCTGCTTTGTCGAAGACTAAGGGCCCCTGTGGATCCCCTCCATCAGTAGGGTACCCACCGAAGGCATACAGCAGCTTTGCGCCCCAACTGCCGTCCGAGCGCTGGGCGAGTTCGAAGATGTTGCCGGTACTGTATGGACCGCCGGTGGTGGTTACGTAAAGATGCCCTGCCGAGTCCAACAAAACCGGCGAGATTGGGTACTGCCAGCCAAGGTTCTTAAGACTATATATCGTGCTCTCTACCCAACCGCCGGAAGCATCAGGCGAGAGTTCAAAAACCGTGCCGAGGTTGGCAGTACCACCGAGCTCCGTGGTTCCGAAAAGATTCCCCGTTGTGTCCAAAGTCACCCCAGCCCAAGGGGAGGCTCCGTCGCGTTTTTGAGCACCGAAGCTGTAAAGCACCTTCTCCGTCCAACTCCCGTCCGAGTTCGTCATCAATTCGTAAACTGTCCCGGCTCCGTATGCACCACCGCGGTAGGTCGTGCCGTATAGGTTTCCTGCCGCGTCCATCGTCAACCCGTCCCTGGGATCTGTGCCGTCACCGCTGCTTCCGAAGACATGGATAGTACTCTTGGTCCAGGCCCCACTCCCGGCAGGAGTCAGCTTGTAGACCGTACCAGGGTACAACGGGGCACCGCCTCCAGCTTCTGTAATACCGTAAAGACTCCCGGCTGGGTCAAATAGAAGGTTGCCCCTGGGGGACAGTCCGTCCGTTGGGTTCTTAAACACGTACAGTTGTCGATAATTCCAGGTACCGCCGGCCTTGGGAGCCAGCTCGAACACCACGCCGCATCCGCTAGAAAAACCACAATTGACGTCGCCGCCGTCGTAGGTGGTGCCATAGAGCCGTCCGGCCGAGTCTTGGAGTAGGGAGGATTCGGGGTTCCCACCGGTGGCAACCGTGAAGTTGAAGATCACTTGCTCACTGATGAGCGCCGAAGCAGTGCTGGCCAGCACAAGTGCTGCGGCGAATATGCTTACGGCGCGACCCAGAAATCGTGAAAATCGAATCGACATTTCAGTGCCTCGAAAAGAAGGTGTTGCAGAAGAAGGAGGGGGAGAACCGTCTCCGCAGGCGGGCACTATAGCACAGCCGGGCCGTGTTCCAGATTTTTTATAAACGAGGTTTACGTGCGGTTCACAATCGGCACTGTTCGATATGCGCTTGCCTTCGTTTCAATCCACCGTGTGCTTGGCCGTGTATCCGTCGCGGGCTACGATGTCGATTTTAACGTCCTTGCCCTTCTGGTCTCTTACCTTCAAGGGACTTCCATCGGGCCCCACGACTTGCACTTTCAGCTTGCGGTAGGTTCCGTCGAGCTTGGTATTGCTGGGGTGGTATGACAACGAATACTGGTTGCGGATGTCGCTCGAAATATCTCCGAACAACTCGGGCAACTCTCCTTCAAATCGCGGAAAGTAGGCGCGCCCTCCGGTCATGGCTGCGAACGTCCTCATTTCATTGTCGCCCTGCAGGTAGTCCATGTTGTTCACCGGAATGCCCATGCCGTGGGTGTAGCCGCACTGATGGGTTTCGCAATACTCCCGGACGATGAAACCTACGCTGACGGGGAAGATGGTCACATCCTTCGTGTCCTTGACCTTCTTCATGATCTTGTCGAATGTCAATTTGCTGAACGTATCGATGCCCGTCGTCACCAGAACGACATACTTCTTCCCTTCCACCCGATCGAGGCGGTCGAGCGTATCGTACAAGGCGTCGAAGAGATTCGTCTCTGCGAACCCCGGCATGCGCAACGTGTTCAACGCCCCATAGACAGCTTTCTTATCCTGAGTAAAATCCACCAGAATGTGCGGCTGCATGTCGTAGTAGGCCACAGCGATCCAGTCATCTTTCTTCAGAGTGTTGGCAAATGCGTACGACGCCTGTAGCGCCTGGACCATGAATACATAATTGGTCGAGGCGAACTCTACCAGCAGCACAGCCGTAATCGGCGCCTGAGAGACGTTGAAATTGGAAACCGCCTGCGGAACTCCGTCTTCGAGGACCCGGAAGTTTTCTTTCTTCAAGCCAGGAATGAACTGACCACTCTTCGACGTCACCAGAACATCCACGTTCACTAACGGGACATTCACTTTCAGGGAGTAATCCGGGAGGCCCTCAACCTTCTTGGCCGTGACCGGCGGCGGCGGAGGAGGGGCCACATCCTCCCGTTTCTTGGGGATCGAATATGGACTAGTGTTCTCACCGGGTCCTCCGGCTTCGGCCGGCACTTCTTGTTTCGGCTTGCCATTGTCGGGAGTTTGGGAGGAAGGCGGCGACTGCTGCGGCTGTTGCGCAACTACGGACAGAGAACCCAACATCATTCCAAGACAGCAAGTGCCTACCAGAATCGGCGACCTGGGGGCGAACTTCCGGCGTAAACTTTGGGGGACCTTCTGTGTAAACATTTGGATGACTCCGGAAAATAGCTCTGTGCTAGTATAGACGCAAGGATTCGCAATTGGGATGTTTGCCCAGGCTCCCCGGTAACTCCCCTCAGGGCAATTACTTAACAATTTGGCCGAGTCTGATCCAAAAGTGTGGACTCGTTCGCAAGGTCCTCTCGGGGCATACATGAGAAGAGTGTTTCTCGCGCTATTCGTCTTCAGTCTCTCCCTACCTACCCTGGTGAGTGCTCAAAGCACGCCATCGCAGCCAACCATCCCCGTGTCGCAGATCCACGCCGGTATGCGCGGCGTCGCCTACACGGTGTTCCAGGGTGTTAAGCCCGAACCGATGGAGGTTGAGGTCCTGGGTGTGCTGCGTAATGTGAACGGCCCCAAGGGCGATATCATTCTCGTCCGTCTGCATGGCGCCAAGGTTGAGTACACAGGCGTGGTCGCAGGCATGAGCGGCAGCCCTGTTTATCTGGATGGCAAACTGGCGGGCGCGCTCGCGTTCCGCATCGGCGAATTTTCGAAGGAGCCCATCGCCGGCGTGACACCGATTGCCAGCATGCTCGAGATCAATGCGCTCGACCGTTCGCCCGCGGAAGAGGCCGCAGCCACCCGACCAGCCGTGAACAACGCTGCCGGCAAAACTGCTTCCCCCGGCGATGCCACTGGCCTCACCACCTCGACTCAGGATTTCGCAAATTATCTGAAGCCGATCGAGACACCTCTGGTCTTCAACGGATTCTCCGAAGACACGGTGCGCCGCTTCGCCCCGCAGTTTGCGGCCGCAGGAATCGTTCCCGTCATGGGTGCTGGCTCGTCCAGCGATGCTAAACAACCCGAACCGCTCGAGCCGGGCTCGGCCGTCAGTGCTGTTCTCGTACGCGGGGACATGGACATCGAAGCCACCTGCACGGTCACCTATATCGATGCGCAACGCCTGCTTGCCTGCGGACATCCCTTGCTGCAGTTCGGCTCGGTTGATCTGCCCATGAACAAGGCGGAGGTTCTGGCCACGCTGGCCTCGCCGCTTAATGCGTTCAAGATCGTAAACACCACCGAGCCCGCGGGAGTCTTCGTCCAGGACCGTCACACCGGCATCATGGGAGTCTTCAACAAAGAACCGCAGATGATCCCGGTCACCTTGACGATCAATGGTGGGGCCGGAGTGAAAGAGTTTCACTACGAAGTCTTGAACAACGCGCGCCTGAGCCCGGTCGCGATCATGGCGACTGTGTTTAACGCTCTGCATGGCGTGAACGAATACGGTGAAGAAATCAGCTATCGCCTCAATGGCAGCATCAACGTCAAAGGCTTTCCCGAAGTTCAGCTCAAGAACATGTTCTCTCCTGCGGAAAATGCACAGCCCGCCGCCATGGCCGCGGCGCTTTCGCTCGGAGAACGTTTCGGCCGCATTTACGACAATTCCTATAGTGCCCCGGCGGTCAACAGTGTAAAACTTGAGTTCGATTTGGTCCGGGAGCGTCGCTGGGCGCGTCTGGAAAGCGCCCGCGCCGACGTAACCGAAGCCCGTCCCGGCGACGAGATCACCATCGAAACCGTTCTTGCTCCCTATCGCGGAGAGCGCCGCGTGCATCAGATCTCGGTGAAAATTCCGCCCTCGACGAGCAAGGGAACTCTGCGCATCCTAGTCAGCGACGGCGAAACCTTAGACCGCATGGGACGCGGCACGCCCGCGTTCGGCCGCAAACTTGATCTGGCCTCCACCATCGCGCTGCTCAACAAAGAGCATGCGAACAATCGCGTGTACGTTTCACTGCTCGAAGCCGACCCCGAAGCCCGCGTGGCCGACAAAGTTATGCCGACGCTGCCTATTTCAGTGATGAACGTAATGGATGGCATGCGCGGCAATCAGGAAATGGTTGTCAGCGGCGAATCGAACGTGGATGAAACCGCGACCATGCCACTGGATTACGTGGTGAGCGGCGCGCAGTTGCTGACGATCACAGTAAAGTAGTTGTCGTTGCGCGGCATTTGATTGTGTGGCGCGGGCACTCCTGCCCGCGAACTCTAACCACGGAGCAAAACCGCAAATCGAGTTTCAGAACTTGCCAGGAGTAAAAGGCCCAGGCTTGATCCTGTGGTGGACCTTCGGCTTCTCACATGCTGCCGACATTTCGCGGGCAGGAGTGCCCGCCCCACACAATCAAAACCAACAAAGAATAATCCCATTGCGGCACATCGCTCACAGAAAACATCAAGAATCCCGAAAGAGCGGTGCCCCCAACCTCTACACTCGTGGGAGTAGGACTGCGCTCTCCCATTGCCAACCGCAACCTTCCGCCGATATGAATATCGCCGCCGTCTGCCTCACTATCAAAGAGACGATCGGCCGCTGTTCGTTACTTTCCGCACGTTGACTGCCTACGTACTCTCACCTAATGCACGAACACTTGCCCTGCAACACTGTTTCCATGATCACGGCAAAACAATTCAGATACCTGCTGCGGTGGTTATGCCAGATCATGTGCACTTGTTCTTTACAGCTTTGCGCGATGCAGATGGCTGGACGTTCGCACTCCCGGAGATTTTGAGAGCCATCAAGGGATCCTCGGCGCGCAATATCAACAAACTCACCGGCCGGACCGGGCCAGTGTGGCAAGACGAATCCTTCGATCACGTGCTTCGCGGAAATGAGAGCCTCCGGGAAACGGTGGAGTACATTCGGCAGAACCCGGTAAGAAAAGGCTTGGTGGAAAAATCGGAAGACTATCTCTGGCTGTGGGTCGAATGTGGCGCGGGCACTCTTGCCCGCGAAATCTAGCCACACAGGTACATGCAAACCCAGTTCAGAACTTGCCGAAAGTGAAGGCCCAAGGGATGAAACTGCAGTAGACCCACGCTTCTCACATGCCGCCGGCATTTCGCGGGCAAGAGTCCCTTCGACTTCGCTCAGGGCAGGTCCGCGCCACACGTTCAAAACCTCCACAGAAACATCCCGGCCTTGTCCATGTGGCGGAAGCCATCCGTCGCTAGCGCCGCTAGAAACATCAACGTTCCGTTGTAGCCCACGTGCACCAGAAAGCTCGCGGCTACCGACTTCGTCACCGCTCGCACTGTCGTCAAGACTATACCGACCAAACACACTACCAGCACGGCGGACCAGGCATTTCCATACTGGACGGAGTGAATCAAGCCAAAGGGAAGCGCCGTTAGAACCACTCCCCAAATCACGCCTAGCCTCCGCGCGATCACCGGGTAGAGAAATCCGCGAAAGAAAAGTTCTTCCATCAACGGACCGAGCGTGATGGCGAAAACTGAAATCATATACGCGTCCAGGGGCCGGGCGAAAAACTGCTCGAAGGGTGTGTTCTTGGGCATGGGCAAAAAGCGGCCCAGAAAATCGAGCGCAACCGTCAGCACTCCCAGGCCCAACAGCTTCACCATGGCGTTCCCTGGCCAGTTCCATCGAATTGCCTGCCAGAACCGGACGCGATATTTCCCCTCGACCAGCGTCACCATAAAGATGGCGACTACAACGTAGGCCAGAAGCTGGGCCAGAATCGCAAGCACGGCCCTTTGCGTAAGGTCGCGCAAGGTTGCGTGCGGATAAACAAATCGCTTCGCGCCAAAGAGGATGATCGCCTGCAGTATGAACGCACTCCCCAAGGCCAAGCCAGCGATCTGCAGCACGTCCCAACCGCTCCAGACGGGATTCTCAGCCGGAGGCAGCGCTGCAGGCACCGGAGGTAGAAACATCGGCGAAGATGCATCGGGAGCAAGGGGTACGGAAGTGTGGGCGTCACTATTCAGCAACGGCTGCTCAAACTGCGGATCTTCGGGTGATGACAAAAATATCCTTTCCCCGGTCAATGTTGGCCCCCAGGTTACAACCGGTTTCGAATCCCGTTACGGGGTTGACCACGTAGCTTTTCCTTGCACATCGCTAAGCTGGAGTGCCGGTGCTCCATCCGCGCCTACATGGACACGCACTCTGGTCTTCTCGGCTTCGTCGTTGAGCACAAGCTTGACGTCCTTGTCAGCGGATAGGACTAGCAGCGCTCGATCCTTCGACTTGTCGTCAGTCACCGAGAACCCTCTTTCGCCTGACGGCATGACATACATGCAAGTCGCTTCTGCCCAGTTGGAGTCAAAGCACAGCAGCAAGCTGCCATCGTCGAGCATGGAGAGAGCCCCTCGCTCGTTGCCTTTGGCATCATTGAGCTGAATACCGTTGGCAGGGCTTCGGCGATGCGAGGCTTTGCCATTTTCCACTGGGTCGGGCAGCGGGGCGGCAATGCGAATACGTTCGATTCCTTTGCCATCCGTTATCGCCAAGCTGCGAACCGAGAGTCGGTCGGACGGCGGCGCAGTCAACGCTTTGGGCGTCGCGATGAAAAGGGAGGCTAACAGTACAATGCTGAAAATCCAAGCGCCCAAGACCAACCGAAGACCTCGCTCTAAACGCTCCACGCGTTCCGTTAGTTCCGTTGCCATTTCTGCGACCCTCCTTTGTGCAACTGCCGGATGCTAGGCGCTCCGCTTTCCATTCCCGGAGAAATATCCCGTTAGCGCCTGCCCCGTATACGACTTCTTCACTCGCGCCACGGTTTCCGGTGTGCCTTGCGCCACGATGCGCCCGCCCTCTTCGCCGCCTTCGGGACCAAGATCGATGACCCAATCGGCGTTGCGGATCACATCAAGGTTGTGTTCGATGATGATGATCGAGTTACCCAGATCGGTCAAACGGTGCAGCACGTCGAGAAGCTTTTTCACGTCGTCGAAGTGCAGGCCGGTGGTCGGCTCATCCAGCAGGTAAAGCGTCTTGCCGGTTTGCCGCTTGCTCAACTCGCGCGCCAGTTTGATGCGCTGGGCTTCGCCACCGGAGAGCGTCACCGCCGACTGTCCCAGATGAATGTAGCCGAGCCCCACATCCACTAGCGTCTGCAGCTTTTGCCTCACTTGCGGAATGTTTTCCAGAATCGGCAATGCGTCGGAAACCGGCATCTCGAGCAGATCGGCGATTGAATTCCCGTTGTACTTCACCGCGAGCGTCTCGTGGTTGTAGCGCCGGCCGCCGCACACCTCGCACAACACGTAGACATCGGGCAGAAAATTCATCTCGATCCGGCGCTGGCCTTCACCCTGGCAGGCTTCGCAGCGTCCGCCGGGCACGTTGAATGAAAACCGCCCTGGCTTGTAACCGCGCTCGCGCGACTCCGGCAACATGGCGTAAAAGTCGCGGATCTGGGTGAACACGCCGGTATACGTCGCCGGATTCGACCGCGGGGTGCGGCCAATCGGCGACTGGTCGATGCGAATGACCTTGTCGATATTCTCGGCGCCCGAAATCGCCTTGTGCTCTCCTGCCTTTTCCCGCGAACGATAAAGCTGCCGCGCGAGTGCGCGATACAAAATGTCATTCACCAGCGTCGACTTGCCTGACCCGGACACGCCGGTCACAACTGTCATCACGCCGAGGGGAAAAGTTACGTCCAAATTCTTGAGATTGTTTTCCTTTGCGCCGAGTATCGTCAGCGCAGCACCATTGGTCTGCCGCCGCTCGGCCCGCATCGCGATCTGCACCCGGCCCGAGATGTATGCGCCGGTCAACGAGTTCGGCTCGCGCATAATTTCCGTGGGAGTTCCGTGCGCCACCAGACTTCCCCCGTGACGCCCCGCGCCGGGACCCAGATCAATCACATAATCCGCGCGCCGGATTGTTTCCTCATCGTGCTCAACCACCAATACCGTGTTTCCCAAGTCGCGCAAGTTTTCGAGCGCGGTCAGCAACCGTCCATTGTCGCGATGATGCAGGCCGATCGAAGGCTCATCGAGCACGTAAAGCACGCCGCGCAGCTTCGATCCAATCTGTGTCGCCAGCCGAATCCGCTGCCCCTCGCCTCCTGAAAGCGTCGCCGCCGAGCGGTCCAGGGAGATGTATCCCAGTCCTACCGCGTTCAAGAATTGCAACCGCTCGACGACCTCATGCATGACGCGTCCCGCGATTGCCGCCTCGCGCCCGGCTAGTTTGATGCCTTGCGCCACTGCGAGCGATTGTTCCACGGGCAATGCGGTAAAGTCGGCAATCGACATCCCGTTCACCCGAACCGCAAGGCTCTCCGGCCGCAACCGCTTACCCTGACACGCCGGACAAACCGTTGCCGACATGTGATCCATCAGCCAGTCGCGATAGCCTTCTGACGTCGACTCTTCCAGATTCTGTTTCAGATATCCGAAGATTCCGTGAAACCCAGTCTTTCCGCCACGTCCAGATTCTCCATTCAGCAGCAAGTCCTGAATCTTCTCAGGAAATTTCTCAAACGGAGTGCTGAGATCGATTCCGTAGGTCGCCGCCGTGATCCGCAACATGTGAAGCAGATTCTGCGACGCCGAACCCGGACCCAGCGCGCCCTCAAGCAGCGGCTTCGACCAGTCATTGATCACCTTCGCCGGATCGAAATCGTACTTGCTGCCCAGGCCGTGGCAGTCGGGACAAGCTCCATACATGCTGTTAAACGAAAACGACCGCGGCTCTAGTTGCGGCACGTTAATCCCGCAATCAGGACACGCCAGCTTCTCCGAATAAAGTTGCTCTTCTCCGCCGATCACCGCGACTTGCACCAGTCCACCCGCCAGCTTCATCGCCAGGCCAACCGACATTTCCAGCCGGTGCTCAATTCCCGGCTTCACCAGCAGACGATCGATCACGACTTCGATGGTATGGTTCTTCCGTTTGTCGAGTTGAAGATCGTCCTCCAGATTCACCAACTCGCCGTCGACGCGCGCCCGGGTGTAGCCGTGTTTCAGCAGCGTCTCCATCTCTTTCTTGAACTCACCCTTGCGCCCGCGGACGATGGGCGCCATCACCATCACGCGGTCTTCCGGGGTTAAGGCCATAACGCGCTGCACGATCTGGTCCGCCGACTGTCGGCTGATGGCCCGGCCGCACTTGGGACAGTGTGGAACTCCGATTGAGGCGAATAACAAGCGAAGATAGTCGTAGATTTCGGTGATGGTCCCGACGGTGGAACGCGGACTGCGGCTGGTGGTCTTCTGCTCAATCGAGATGGACGGGCTAAGTCCATCGATTGCATCAACATCCGGACGTTCCATCTGGTCCAGAAACTGCCGCGCATAGGCCGAAAGCGTCTCTACGTAGCGCCTCTGTCCCTCGGCGTAAATCGTGTCAAACGCCAGCGACGACTTCCCGGATCCACTCAACCCGGTCACCACGGTCAAGGTGTTGCGCGGAATCTCGACGTCAATATTTTTTAGATTGTGCTGCCGCGCCCCGCGGACAGAAATCTTCGTAATGGCCATTTACTCAACGGAAATTGCCCCTTCGTAACGTCGACAGGGCACCAGAATTGTTCGAAAGTAGGAATGCACAGCTCTACTCCGTATCTTAGTCGTCACTAGCAGCGAGCGTCAACGCGGTTAGATTGAGGACTCGGGCCGAAGAAGTCAGGAAAAGGCTGAGGTAACGGAAGCAGTGGCCGCGGCATCTGATCTAGCGCTTATTTAAGGGTGGTTGATTGTGAATTCGCTCTTCATGCTTCTTGTTCTCTGCGTCACCGTGATCACGTCCGTGGGCCTCGGCGTTGGTGCCGCTTATGCAGCCGTTATCGGAATTCTGCAGGCCTTTGGCCAGAGGTCGCAGGTTCAACCTGCTCCTCAGCATGCGCGCCTTGTATTGGTCCCCACGCAGAACCACGCCAGCGGCGACTAGCTCGCCATCCTAGAAGTCAATCATTTCTTAAACTGCGTTGAACGAATCGTGTGGCGCGGGCACTCCCTTCGACTGCGCTCAGGGCAGGCTCTACCCGCGAACTCGAGCCACGGAGATACATTCCAACTCAGCTTAGAACTTGCCAGCAGCGAAAGCCAGGGACTGAACTGTGGTGGAACTCTGGTTTTTCAAATTCTGCCGGCATTTCGCGGGCAGAGCCTGCCCTGAGCGCAGTCGAAGGGAGTGCTCGCGCCACACTTACTTAGACTGAACCTCGATCGGTTCTGCGACATTCATAGGGCGGCCCTTTTGATCGAGCACTTGAATTGCGCGGCCCTGCTTCCCGTAGGCTGCAATCACCCCCGGCTTTGACCAGTCCAGATCCCATCCGTTTTCGATTGCCAGAAGGGAATAGGAACCCGGAATTACACCATGCAAACTAAAAGTCCCGTCCAGATCGCTTTGGTCTCGCCGGAAAAGATCGTGATCCGTCTCTGGATCTTTCGGTACCAGAACCACCATGGCGCCAGCAAAGGCCTTCCCTGCGCGCTTCGCGGTCCCTTGTACTTCCACGCTGCCGCCCACCAGGGTTAGCGACAACGAGGGCGAAGAGCCCGCCGCCACAGTCAGTGTGTGACCAGACACTTCGCCACCTTCCGATGCAATGTGCGCGATTGAGTAGGGCTTCGTAGACCCTGCGACCAGTACTTCGTACCGGCCGGGAGCGATCCGTTCGAGTTCCGCTTCCCCCTTGGGATTGATCGGCTGCAAAGCTGCAATCACTCGACGTCCCGAACGCAACCCAACCATAAGTCGCGACGGAAGCGCAGGCTCACCGGGCACATGCACCGACACTTTGACGCTACTCAGAGCTTCACCGCTGGATGTGTCGATTTCCTCTCCATCTTTGCTGAGATCCACCCCATTCATTTGAAGACCTGACCCTCCGCCGTCGATGCGAACGTTGTAGCGGCCCGCGGGAATGCCCGTAATTTCCACCAACCCTGGCGACACCATGCGTCCACCGGTGGTTTGGACAGACGCGGAGCCGTCAAAGGCAGGTTGTTGAAGCTGCGGATAAATGAAGCCGTTCCTGCCGTCACCCGGTATATGAAAAAGCAGGCGAAGGGCCGGAACTGGATTCATGTGAATGTCGACCTGCACGCGGTCACCGCCTCGGACCGGAATCGGCGTTGCGCTTTCCGCCTCGAGCACATCCGGGTAGTAAGTCATCGGATAGGCCACATCAAGAGATCTATCAATTGGCGCTGTGGACGCGGCCTGGCCTTCGGGCCCGGAATTAGCTCCCTCCGAATTGGGATGAACGGCGTACCAAGGCGTCGCACTCGCCGATAAGAAATAAGTGCCGGGGATGAGCGGCGTCATCTCGTACATCCCCTGGTCGTCCGTCTGGGCGTTGTTAAATTGGTGAATCTGGTCCAACCCTCCGCTGTGATCGACGTAATATAACGTCACCATCGCGTGGCGAACCGGGTCCCCAGCTTCGTCCAGAATTTTGCCCGCGATCACTGTATCTGGCGCAAGCCGCAACACCAGGCTTTCGGTGTCGAGACCGGCGCCAGTCACAATCGCGGTCGAAAACTGGTCATGCTGTTCATATCCGGCCGAAATAAATCCGCGCTTTGCCCCTTCCAGGGAATACTTTCCGGCCGGTAGCCCGCTGAACTCGAACTTGCCGTCGTCGGAAGTTACCACGGACTGAAACTTCCGCTGATCCAGGGCGTCCCTCACGAAGATTCGTGCCCGGCCCAGGGGATGTGCGTCGGCTTTGCTTACTACAGTTCCAGCGATTCGGTATCCGCCGCCAGGAATTGTTGCTTCGGGACTCGCAATCTGCGGCGCTGCGAATGCTCGGGCTCCCAACAGACAGAGAGCCATCATCAACAACAAGGAGCGGAACGAAATTAGATAGGCCGCCATGTTTTATTCGTTGCCGGAAATGATCTGCAACTGCAGTGTCGTTTTCTGGCCCGGCGACAAATGGACGATTTGACCCTTCGTTTCATACACCCGCATTGCCTCAGCGTCCCGATAGGGAAGATTTGGTTGGGGACTCTTGAACGCAATCACGCGATATGTTCCGGGCGCCATCATCTGCGAGCCGAACTTTCCTTCGGAAGATACTTCCAAAGGCTGAAATTGCCCTTGGCTATCCGGTAAAGGAACGCAATACACGTAGGCTGAAGACGAATTTGTCATTGCCCCAGCCGTGATACCCGCCACCGTTCCATCGATTTCCGCATTATCGTCACGCATGGTGATCTCGATTGCCGTACTCGATCCCGCAGCGATGACTAACGGCTCATGCAGCAAATCAACTCCGCCCATAGTCGCCGCCGCCACGTAGCCACGGGACGAGGTCAGTCGCAACCAATATCGCCCGGAGGCAAGATTTTCAATGACCAACGAGTCATCGTTCGGCCCTGTAGGGGGGCGAATCGAACCGCCTCTGTGCTGCTCGAAATCGTCGGCCGCCTCCGCTCTGACCTGCAAATAGAGTCGCGGCCCGTGCAGGCGGATAGTACGCCCCTCGATCATCATCGATCCTGCCCCGCGCCAATCCGTTGCGCTAAATTCCTCCTTAACATGCAGACTGATCGAACTGTTGCCGGTAAGCGTCATGCCGGGTCCTTCGACCGGTGCCCCAGCGACTGCAATGTTTGCCGCCACGCTCGCCGAGATCGGGCCAAATACAGCCGCCTCCACCAGATAATTTCCATTGGGCAGCAATCCTTCGATCCGCTGCTTCTCTGCGTTGTAGCCGAGCGAGTAGCCGGGGCCATGGTGTCCCTGTGGCGATACAGTGATATTCATTCCAGTGTTTGCGTCCCCATTCGCGACCGAATTCTTACCGGATAATAGGACTGGCGGACCAACGAAATATCCGCCTGAAACGTTTGCCCGGCGGTGAGTTGAATCGTGCCGGCGGCTGCAAAATCGGTTGCGCTTGGGTAATAGACCGGCGGAAATCCATACAGTTGACCGCCGGGAACTGTAGCCGCTGGATCATTGTCCATCAACTCATGTGTCACTAATTTGTAAGAGCCGGGCAGAAGTTCGGCAAAGCGGAACTCTCCGTTCGAGTTCGCGCGTACTAAGGTCCCGGGCATCCAGCGGGGGATGCCCTCCTGCAGCTGTCTTGAGAAGATTTGCACATTAGCGCCAATGGCTGCATCGGTCGCGGAAAGGATGACTCGGCCCTTGATCACCGACTCGGGCATCAAAGAGATCGTGCGCTCGCTGCCCGGAGATGCCTCGACCTGACTCCCCTGGTTCGGATCGTCCAGAAACCCAGGCTTGCGAGCCATCAGCCAAGGGATACCGCCACTGCTTCCTGTGGACCATACTCGTTGAGGTTGGCCGTCACCGGCGAAACCGCTTTCGGTCCCGGTGTTGACCTTGGGCAGCATGAATTCAAAATGCCCCTCGCTATCCGTCAGCATCGCGTAGCGATTGTCGGGAGAATAGACGAGAGCTCGACCAATCGGCTCATGGGTAACAGAATTGACCACGATCCCGCGAACACTACGGTCGCCTTTGTCAGGCTGCTGCCCCTGACCGGAAACTTGCCCTGGTGAAACGCAAGCAGCCGCGAGCAGAATAACCAGAAGGTGAGCCGCGCGTTGGATGACGGCATGAACCATCGTATGGACGCACTGGACCGAGAGACTGTCATTCGTTCGCAAGAAAATCACTGCTAGCCTTCACACCTGAGGGTGGCCGTATCAGGCAATTTGCGGATCAATTTTGACTTCTTTTCCCTTTGTGCCGTCAATGCTACTGACCGAACGCCCGGCCGCGGGCACAAAGACCCTCGTAGGTCTCGTCCTTTCAATAAGGTCAGAAAGTTACCAGTTTCGTTAAACGCCCTATAAGGCTGGCCCAGGCACACGCAGTGCCGTTTGGGAATGTAGCCTCCTCAAGATCAGTTGGGATATAGATCTTCTGAGATACAGATTTTCCTGTATGGTCCGAGATTCCGTCCAACGCGATGCTTTAGGACGATTCCGATTTGTCGGTTCGCACTCCTACAATATAGACGTTACAGGAAGGTGTATGAAACGGAGACAAAGCTGAATGAGTGCTGCAGTTCCTGAGTCCGGGGTTCACCTGATCTCCTCTTTGGCGCAAACCCACAGCCATGATCGAGGCGGTCATGTGGCTCAGTTGTATACAGATGACAGCTTCCTGGTCGAAGTGTTGAGCCGATACATTGGCGGTGCTATTGCGATGGGGGATGCCGCAGTGGTAGTGGCCACCAAGGCGCACCATGAAGGGCTTGCCAAACGGCTATCCGCGCAAGGGTTGGATACGGCGAAAGCGATCCGGCAAGGACGCTACATTCTGCTGGACGCAGGCGACACTCTACCCAGATTCATGGCCAACGGTTCGGTCGACGAGGCGCGATTCATCGAACTGATTGGCGGGGCTTTGACGCGTGTCCGAAATGCTGCCGATCGCAAGGATTCCTGCATCGCTGTATTCGGAGAACTTGTCGCCCTGTTGTGGGCGGAGGGAAAGCCACAAGAGGCGATTCGGGTAGAGCAACTCTGGAACGACTTAGCTGAAAAATACTCCTTCTCTCTACTCTGTGCGTACCCGATCACGGGATTCAATAACGAAAGACATATTGAACCGTTCTTGAAGATGTGCGGCGAACACTCGGGAGTTGTTCCGAGCGAGAGCTATCTGGGGCTGAGGAGCGAAGAGGAGAAGCTTCGCAGCATCGCTCACCTGCAACAGAGGGCTCACGCGCTCGAAAAAGAATTGGAGTTGCGGGAGAGCGAAGAGCGGTTCCGGTTGCTGGTGGAAGCCGTCCAGGATTATGCGATCTTCATGTTAGATCCGCAGGGCAACGTGAGCAGTTGGAACAAAGGAGCCCAACGCCTGAAGGGTTACCAGGCCGCCGAGATCATCGGCAAGCATTTTTCTTGTTTCTATCCGGAAGAAGACTTGCGCAGCGGCAAGCCACAATGGGAACTGACGGTGGCGGCAAAGGACGGGCGATTCGAAGACGAAGGCTGGCGCCTGCGGAAGGATGGGTCCAGATTTTGGGCGAATGTGATCATCACGGCGCTACGGGACGGGAGTGGGAAGCTGCTCGGCTTCGGAAAAGTCACCCGTGATTTCACGGAAGGAATGCAGACCCAGCAGGCATTGCAAAAGGAAGTAGTTGAGAGAAAGGAAGCGGAGCTGCGATTACACGATTCAGAAAAATCGCTTCGAGACTTATCGATTCACCTGCTCCGCAGCCAGGATGAGGAGCGCAGGCGTATTGGCAGGGATCTGCACGACAGTTTAGGTCAGTATCTTGCGGTGCTGAAGATGAAGCTGGATTTACTGGCGTCAACGCAGATGGGAGAGCAGACCGCCCAAGAACTCCAGCAGTGCGTGAGCCTGGCAGAGGATTCCATAAAAGAAGTCAGGACCCTATCCCACCTCCTGTATCCTCCAATGCTGGAGGAGACCGGTTTAACTGCTGCGATACCGTGGTTCTTGGATGGATTTTCGTCACGCAGCGGGATCAAGACCACCTTTGAGGTCGATCCTGAGTTTGGCCGCCTTCCGCGTGAAGTTGAACTCGCCCTGTTTCGCGTGCTTCAGGAAAGTCTGACGAATGTCCATCGACACTCTGGAAGCCAGACCGCACACGTTCGGCTTTTGTCGAAAGGCAAAATGGCTACCCTGGAGGTCGCCGACGAAGGAAAAGGCGTGCCCCTCGGAATCTTGAACGACACCGGCCAGGACTGGACGCGAGCATTAGGAGTCGGATTGCGAGGAATGAACGAGCGCATGCGCCAATTGGGAGGCACACTCCAGCTGTCGTCCAGCGAAAAAGGCACGACGGTGAGTGCCACCGTTCCCAAGTCGGACGTTGATGAGTAGTTCTAATCCAGAAGTTGACCCGATCCCCGGACAACCCCGCCACGCATTGCGAATCCTGATTGCGGATGATAGCGAGCTGATTCGAAAGAGCATGATCGCGATCTTGAGGTCCCATCCGACGTGGGAAATATGTGGAGAGGCTTCCGACGGCGCGGATGCGATTCAGAAGTCTGTTAACCTTCGACCTGATGTGGTTCTTCTCGATATCAGCATGCCAGGCAAGAACGGATTGGAAGCCGCCCGCGTGATAAGGCAAGAGGTGCCGGACGCGAAAATCCTGATTGTGAGCCTTAACGATGCAGCGTTTACGTTACCCAGCGCGCTGGCAGCAGGCGCCGATGGCTGCATTGGCAAGGATCGCCTCACGGGCGACTTGGTTCCGGCCATTGAGGCTTTCGAAGGGGGCAATACAGCGGACGCGCTCTAGAGGTATTTCGCATGCGGCAGCCTGCAGCCTTACCTTCGTACACTCTACCCCTGATCTTAGACTACTCAACCCCGACCTTCGCATAATGAGAAATCTGGCCATAGCGCTTTAAGTACGCTTGTTTTCTAGCGGTTCTACGCTCTTCGGTGTATTCCTCGGTGGTTTGCAAAACCTTCATTATTGAGTATGGCTGCGTCAGAAATCTTGACCGACATTTCGCCCACTCGCATTTTAGTTGTAGATGACAGCCAAGCTATGCGTCGAGGCCTGCGACACCTGCTGGAACGGCACCGACACTGGTGGGTTTGCGGCGAGGCCTCCGACGGCCGCGAAGCCGTGCAGAAAGCCCGGGAAATAGAACCGGACGTCATTGTGCTCGACTTCCAGATGCCCGAAATGAACGGCTTAGATGCAGCGAAATCAATTAGGAAGCGTTCGCCGCGGGTTCCCATCCTGATGGTGTCGATGCACATGTCTCCCCAACTTGCCGAAGAGGCTCGAAAAGTCGGGATCCGTGGGGTTTGCGCGAAGAGCGATGTTTTCTGCGTTGTCGAAGCAGTGGAAACTCTCCTGAGTAACGGGACGTATTTCCAGGCCTGACACAGCATCTTGTCCCCACCGGCCGCGTGGTGCTCTTACGACCAATCCTCGTGTTAGCATTTCAGTAGTTTTCGCGTCCCCGGCGCGAGCATGGCCCGCATCCGTCCCATTCCGAGTTCAATTCTCCCCGCGCTGCTGTTGGGCGTTTTACTACCTATATCTGCCCGCGCGGCCGAGCAGTTTCCGTGGCTCGAGATCCACTCCGCACACTTTACTGTGGTCACCGACGCGGGTGACAGGAAAGGGCGTGAGGTCGCCCTGCGCTTTGAGCAGATGCGCGCCGTGTTCGCCATTCTTCTTAGCAAAGACCGCCTGAACCAGCCGCTGCCGCTGACCATCCTCGCCTTGAAGAATGACAAGCCCTACTACCAGATCGCGCCTCTGCGCCAGGGCCAGCCCATCGAAGTTCCCGGCTTCTTTCTCCCCGGCGAGGACCAGAACTTCATTGTCCTCGATTTGTTCGAAGCGGAACCGTGGCGCGCGGTGGCCCACGATTTCGCGCACATGTTGCTCAACTACAACTATCCGCCTGCCCAAGGATGGTTCGATGAAGGCCTGGCCGAATACTTTAGCTCCGTCCGCGTCGACAACAAGAAGGTTGAAATCGGCGGCGATCCCGAGTTGCACGCCTCCGTCGCCCAGGATCTATTGCAGAATCAGTTCGAAAGCCACCCACCAAAGTCGTTGACTGAATTGCTGGGTGCGCAGGTCTGGCTCTCCATCCCCGATTTGTTCACCATGAAGCACGACACCTCAACCTACAACGAAGGCACCCACCACACGCTCTTCTACGCCGAATCGTGGATGGTAATGCACTACCTGCTGCGTCAGAAGAAACTGCCCGAGACAGGCGCGTACTTCGATCTGGTCCTGAATCAGAGAGTTCCCGTCGAAGAGGCGATCCAGAAAGCCTACGGCATGTCGCCGGCTCAGCTCGAGCAGGCAGTGAAAGATTACTTTCACTCCCAGATCGCGCTCTCCATGGCGCTCGACGCCGCCCGGGAGAAGAATCCGGATCCGGACTTCTCCACAAACCCCGCGCAGGTTTATCACTTCGCGGCTCCCGTCGGACCTGATGACAGTGCAATCAATTCAAAGCCTTTCCCGGAAGCCGACGCTCGCGCCCTTTATGCTGGAATCCGGGTTCGCATCCCCGAACGCCGGGAGGCCGGTATGAGCGTGTTGCAAACTCTCCTCGTCGCTCCGGCTACTGCTGCCCCTGTTCATGCCAAAACCAGGACCGAGGACGACAAAATCCCCACTCTGGCCATCGGAAACGAACTCGCGCACCGCATGCTGGCATGGGACTACATCCAGCACGGCAAATTCGACGAAGCTGTTATCGAACTGGGCGATGCATGGCGGAGGCCAAGCACGCCGACATTCAAGGGCTGGCGAACATGATGCAGGATCTGCGCGCCGTGGTCGAATGGTATCCCGAGTTCGCCGAGGCTTATGACATGCTGGCCCAAGCCCGCAATGAGGGCGGAGGCCCCGTCGCTGCCATGCAGGCTGAGCGTGCCGCCATGCAGTTGAGCCCGCGCGATGAGCGCTATGTCTACCACCTGGCGCTGATTTACATTACGGGCAAGAAGTGGGAAGCCGCTAACGCTCTTCTCGATCGCCTGAAAACCAGCAGCAATCCGCAGATTGCGGCTCTGGCGCGCGAGAAGCTGGCGCAGAGCGCAACCGAGCGCAAGTACGGAGTCCCGGTCAGCACCGAGTCCAAGCTGGCACCGCAAAAATCACCTTTTGATGTGCTCGATCAGGACGCAGCCCAGCGCGCCGCCGCCGCACAAACTACACAAACCGGCACGCCATCGGACGCCCGCACGACCAAATTTTTCAAGGGCCATCTGATAGCTGTCGACTGTTCTCAACCTCCGATGGCGATTCTGACCGTGACTTCAGGTGGAGTCGCCCTCAAGCTGCGCGCGCTCGACTACAAATCACTGCTGCTGATCGGCGCTGACGATTTTTCCTGTGAGTGGAGAGACCGCGCCGTCACGGTGAATTACAAGCCCGGCGGCTTGTCCGATGGCGACCTGGTGTCGCTGGAAGTACGATAGGTGAATATCCAATGATCACTCGCTCAGACGACTACGTGGAGTACTGCCGCGAGACGGCGAAGCATGCCAAAGATCCGCACGACCTGGCCCTCAGAGGCAGGCACCTGAAGCAAATCACAAAGCTGATTCATGAACGAATCGTTGAAGCCGTCGAGCTTCACGCCGCGGACGACCTCGTCGACATCGGCTGCGGCGACGGCACTCTCTTGCGAATGGCAGAACGTGCAGGCAATCGGACCGCTATGGGACTGCTCGCCACCGAAGAGGAAGTAGCCGTGCTCCGGCGGGCCGGGCTTAACGTCACACAGGGACTCACCGACCGGCTGCCTATCGAAGATGAAAGCGCCTCGGTTGTCGTTTGCAACAACGTGTTGCTCGTGGTGCCCCGGCAGAAGATTCCCGCGAGCTTGCGCGAGATCTGCCGAATTGCCAAACCGGGCGCACGCGTCTTTTTGGGGGAGATTCCTTTTGTCGAAACGCAAGATCCGACCCCGCAGGTCACCAGCCGGAGAGAAATGCTTTCCTTCCTTTATCGCGAGCGTGGCCTGAGAGCGTGGTTTGGGATGCTGCGAAGAATGGCCTACTGGCAACTCACCGGGAAGCCAGCCGTCATACGGAGCGGAACCGAAATCTCTTTCTACGCCGAACCCGAGGAGTTCATTGCTATGGCGCAAGGTGCCGGATTAGAACTCGTACGCTACTGGCAGCATGACCATCCGCCCACCCGCAACAATTATTTGCTGCGAAAACCGAACTAAAGGCTGGTCTCTCATAAATGTTTCTGAGGGGCTAAAGCCTGCATCATGGTTGATCAGTAGCGGCACGGTAAAAGCCGTGCTCTTCCCAAACTATTCATGAGACCAATTCCAATGTCCGCAGGCTTGCGTAAAGAGTCTCAGTTTCGTATCGGGGCTTGCCTTCAGGCGTTCCGCGCAACGTGCGTGTCTCATTCCTGTGTCTCCGCATTGGTGGGTAGGGTGAAAGAAAAGCTTGCGCCGCGCGGAGAATTGCCGGCGGCCCGCAAGTGGCCACCATGCGATTCGATGATGGAGCGGCTGATCCGAAGTCCCATGCCCGTACCCTGGGGTTTGGTGGTAAAGAATGCATTGAAAATCTGCGCCGCTTGCTGCGAGGGAAGTCCCACGCCGTTATCGCGGACGGTGACCATAAGCTGTTCTTTTTCGGCTATTTGCGACTTGATGGACAGTTCGCGCGGGGCCTCTGTGTCCTTCATCGCGTCGATGCTGTTCATGATGAGGTTCATCAGCACCTGCTGCAATTGCACTCGATCCCCCATGGCGTGGGGAAGGTCCGAGGCCAGTTCCGTCCGGACTGATATGGAATAGCGCATTGCCTCGGTCTGCAGGAGGGCGATGATCTCCCGAATAACTTCGTTTACATCCAGCAACTCCCGTTGTGGCATATTTTTCGTGAAGAGCCGGCGGACCCGGCTGATGATTTCCGCCGCCCGCGTTCCGTCTTTGACGATTCTCGAGGCAGCTTCGCGCGCCTCTTCCACATTTGGAGGGTTGGCGTCGAGCCAGCGCTTGCAAGTATTGGCGTTGGTGACCGCTGCGGCGATCGGTTGATTCACTTCATGCGCCAGGGAAGCAGTCAGCTCTCCCATCGTGGTCACCCGGTTGACGTGCGCGAGATCCTCCTGCGCCTGCCGCAATCTCTCGCGCTCTTCCTCCGCCTGCTTGCGCTCGGTCACGTCTATCGATGTACCGACGTATTCAAGGACATCACCGGACATGTTGTGAACGGGATGACCTGTCGAGCGAACGTATTTAATTGCTCCTCCTGGAAGAACGATCCGGAAATCCACGTCAAAGTGGGAGCCTTCGTCCGGCCGTTCAAGAAAAACTTCTCTGCGCACCCTCTCTCGATCCTCTGGATGAATGCGCTGGTAGAACGCTTCATCGGACGGTATACCCTCTTCCGGATCGAAGCCAAACAAGCGGTAATTTTCCTGTGACCAGTAGACACTCTGTCTAGTGGCCACGTTCCATGCCCAACTGCCTGTACGGGCTAACTTCTGTGCTTCCGCTAAGTACCCCTCGCTCCGCCGCAGGGCCTCTTCCGCCTGCTTGCGCTCGGTGATGTCCGTCGCGCTACCCACGAATTCCATCAAATCCCCGGACGCGTTCAAAACCGGATGGCCGACGGTGTGGATGTATTTGACCGTTCCGCCTGGAAGAAGGGTTCGGACTTCCACTTCGTAATCCGACTTTTCAGCGATTGCTCGATCGATTGCCCCTTTCCACTTGGCTCGATCCTCCGGATGAATGCGCTCTAGCCGTTTTTCCCAAGTCGGCATGCCCGCTTCGGGATCGAAGCCATATATGCGATACCATTCCTCGGACAGATGCACGGCCTCTCTTCCCGCTACCCGCCAGGCCCAACTCCCAGTGTGCGTGAGCCTCTGCCCTTCCGCGAGATTTCTCTCGCTTTGCCGCAACGCTTCTTCCGCCCGCTTGCGGTCCTCGATATCGAGGTCGTTGCCGTACCAGCCGAGAATGTGTCCGGAGCGGTCACACAAGGGACAGGCGCGGCTCAGGAACCAGCGGTATTCTCCGTCGAAGCGCCTGACGCGTATCTCTGCTTCGAAGTTGTCTCCCTCCGCCACCGCTACTCGCCATTTATTGCGCAACTGTTCTATATCGTCGGGATGGACGGTGCGCTCCCCCAATTCCCCACTACCTATCGTGCCAATGTTTATTCCCGCGTAATCCAGCCAGCGTTGACTAATAAAGTCCAGGTGACCATCAGCTCGCGCAGTCCAGATTAGTGCCGGCACAGCATTGATAATCAGTCGGATTCTGTCTTCCGCTTCCTTCGCGGCGGTGACGTCCATCACGGCTCCAACAAACTCGGTGCTGGCGGATTCATCACTCAAGGCGTGGGCTACGACATGGACATACTTGACGGAACCATACGGCATCACCAGGCGATATTCATGCTCAAAATTCTTCCCATCCTGCGCCGCGCTTTCGATTGTCTGTTGCACCAGAGCTGCGTCTTCCGGATGAACCCGTTGGATAATAAGTTCTACGGTCGGCTTCGTCGTTCGGTCGTATTGGAAAATTCGAAAAGTTTCCTCCGACCAGATGATCTCGCCAGTGGATGGTCTCCAGCCGAAGCTCCCCGCATGACTGAGCCTTTGAGCTTCAGCCAAATATGCCTCGCTGCGCCGGAGTTCCTCGTTAACCGCCGTCAGTCGTCTGGTGCGCTCGGCGACTCGTTGTTCGAGCATCTCTGCGATCCGCTGCTGCTCGCCGGAGCGTTGGGCCTCCTGCAATCCGATTCCGGCCTGGTTGGCCGCGACACGCAGGAGGAGCCTTTCGACTTCGGTTGGGAAATCAGCTCGCCGAGAGCCAGCTACCAACACGCCGACTTCGTGCTGAAGGCCGAGAGAGAATGACGCGATCGAGACGTCACCCTCTCCCACCGGAGATGGAACCACGCACTGAGAGGGGGGGTGCTCGCCCATCAACCAGGGGTCAAGAGCTTGACCGAATTGCTGCGGCTGAACAGAGGAATGCCGATGATCACCCAACCGGACCACCTCGATCGGCGGACTATCACTCCCATCGCGCAGCCGCGCATACGCGAAATCGAGGCGCAACATGGTGAGGAGCACGTCGAGCAGAGTGCCGAGGATTTGGGATGACTCGCTGCCACTCCAAATCGCGGGAAGCGCCAGAACGCTGATCAAATCATTGATGCAGCTCTGAAGGCGCTTGATCTCGGCTGTACTTTCCATTTTCCATTTCCGGGTCAAGCCGCTGACGGGGGCGCCGCGTTGCGCGTGGTGTGCCGTTTACGCAGCTCCCGCAAGAATTCGTCAGGCGGAACGAAAAAAGGGTTCTCCTGGAGAACGCCGCCGATGATGATCATCGGGTGGGTCCGCATAATGTCGACGACGATCTGCCCGCCAAACTTGGCGAGATCGTAGATTCATATGACCGGGTCCTTATAGCGAGGCAAAACATAGTTCAGTCGCGTCTCGTACTCCACCAGATCGTCAACGCCCGGCCGATCTTCCAGCGCCCATTCCATATGTGCGACCAGACGGGTGCGCACGAACCCTTGCTGCTTGCCCCCGTTGAGGACCTCTTCGATCAGAGCGAGCATCCGATCCTGATCGAAATGACCATCACGTAGATACGCGTCAGCCCAATTGCGTAGCTCGAACTGACCACTCGTTTCCGCTGTCTCCACATCGATGCCGGCTGACGCGAGCCGTAGGCGGTGCTCGGCGCGTAGCTTGGGATCGACGATATGGAACGCCTTCTCGCCCCGCTCGAAACCGTCTTTGATGAATGGAAGCAGCACCCGGTATTCTTCGTCGGGGTTATGAAAAAAGGCGCAGACATGACGTTGCGCGTCAAGCACGGAGCCTGCGAACCGAATGGGTTGGCTGGCCTCACTCGCCGTTCCTCCACTGGACTTCACACGATCATGAGTGGGATCCATCGTGTCCTCCTTCGACAGGCGTCGCAACGGTCCGGTCGCTCGCGGCGCGGAAAGAATCGCAAGAAGCTGTTGCCCGCACCCAGCGCCAAACATCCCCGCCAACGGCACATCATGCGACTCGCCTACTGTGGTTATCAAAAAGATTTTACGCTCATTGCCTATCTGTCAGGAGTGTATGACCGTCTGGGATTTTGAAACCATCCGGGGCGGTGTTCGGAAGCCCCTGTACACAGTACGTCGCGAAGTTGGGATACTTCCTTGTTCGCCGTCCGTCACAACCGGAGAACCCGTGGCTTCAAACCTCCAATTGTCTCTCGAATCGCATCTTCATAGAGAGGAGCGAGCTCCGGATTCTTGCTGTTTATCGCCATACAGCAGGAAATTTAACTCACCGCCATGAATATGAACAAGCTCGAGTTCGACTTGGATCAACGGAAGCTTTGATGCTTTCTGGTAAACCTCCGGATTGTTTGAATGCTAAGTCTAGTGAGGAGCGCGTGGTGTACAAAAGGCTGAACTCAACGGGAAGGTTGATTCAGAGAACAACCACGGAGGCTCCTCAACGGACATTATGTATTACATCGGGCTGGATGTTCACAAGAAGACCATCAGCTACTGCGTTAAGGA
>WNFG01004171.1_pt1 | contig 31415 bp, 31 predicted proteins | sample 5400431 | NCBI WGS metagenome assembly WNFG01 (sample SAMN13153346, study PRJNA577476) | soil metagenome | isolation source: 120 cm saprolite under Douglas fir tree site 2 hole 3 replicate 2 | place: USA:California | collected 2015-04-18 | reverse complement strand
ATCCCGCCCAACCTTCGGTGCTGACGAAAGTTACCCCCAAGGTTACATCCAGCCTTACCACCAAGTTTATTGTGGACTTGGTAACCTTCGCAGTAACCCTGACAATAATCCTCGCAATAAGGTTGATGTCGCGAACCCCCGATTTTGCCTCGCAATTCGGGCTCGCCCCTGCAGAGTTGGAAGCAGTGCTGGACACACCATCTCGCCCGCTGATCCCTCCCTCCCAACCACTGAGGAAGGGATCAGCGGCCGAGATGGGAAAAACATTCAAAAAAACGGAGCAGGGGCGAGCCCAAATTTTGAAATCAAAAACTCAAATAACACTTCAACAGAAAGGACACTGCGGTTGATGCGATAGTTTGGAACACCAAAGCAGTACATCAAAATCGACTTCGCGATCGGGGCAGCGACGACGGGACCGTCGAGGGGCCCTCGAGCAAGTTGGGGGATCGAAGGCACAAGCATGGTCTCGAGGGTAAAAGTCCTTAGTGAGATTGACTTAGCACTTAAGGGATACTAGAACCAGCATCGCATGGGAGAGGAGAGCCTGTACGATGCCGAAGACACCCGCGAGAGACGACTATTTCGCCCAGTCCTTCCGCTTCACGCCCGAACAAGCGGCCACGATCAAGGAGGAAGCCAAGCGCCTGGGAAGTACAACGGCGTTCGTGCGCGAGCTCATCGACGACTACCGGACGCTGTTCGGGCTACCAAGCCTTCAAGTCGAAGTCCTGGAGGCCGATATGAAGAACCTCCGAATCGCCACGCCCCGCGAATACGTTCGGCATCTGCTGGCCCTGAGGTATCAGACGCTGCTGGAGGACCGAGCACGTTCGAAACCCAGCAAGCGCTGACCGTCGGGTGCCCGCGTCAACTACTTCCCGAACCCAATTCTTCTCTTTTCAAGAACGACGAGCCCGCCTGATGCCCACTTCCTTCCATGGCCCAGCTCTGCCGCCCGACGAAATGCTTTGGACGGCGCGTGAGGTGGCCAAGCACCTGCGCGCGTCCATCTCATGGGTCTACAAGGCCGCCGAGCGCGGCGAGCTACCTTGCATCCGCTTAGGAGCGATGCTTCGCTTCGATCCTGCCGCCATTCGCACCTGGCTCGGCTCGCGCGCCACTGCGCCCGCAGGGTCGATCAACGGCCTCCACAGCGAGCCCGGCTCGGAGTAGAAGGCGCCATGGCGAGCGTTTTCCTCAAACACGACCGCTACTATGCGCGCTGGAAGGACGCCGCCGGCCACTGGCAAAAGACCGTTACTGCCTGCCAAAGCAGGAAAGAGGCGCAGCGCTTCGCTGAGGATCTGGAGCGTAAGGCCGAACGCCAAGCGCGCGGCCTCGAAGGGATACCCGAGGACCTGCCCCGCCTCACGTTCTCGGAGCTGCTGGACTGGTGGTGGCGAGAGTACGGCTCGAAGCGTCGGGGCTATGACTTGGGCTTCTTGAAAAAGCGACTATTGCCCAGCCTGGGCAGGCTCCCGCTCGCGAGCGTGACGCTGGCGCGGCTCGAAGGGACGTTGCAGAGCCACGCGGACGAGCTATCGCCGAAGTCGCTGAATCACCTTCGCGCGCATCTGCACCGAATGTTCGCGCTTGCCATAAGGCGCGGACAGTGGACCGGCGCCAATCCGGCGAGCGGGGTCGAGCGCCGCAAGGTGCCTCGCCGAATTTACGAAACGCTGCGCGCCGAGGAGGTTCCGCTGCTGCTAGCCCGCCTCGCTCCGACCTGGCGTCCGCTCTTTGCTACGGCGATCTGGACAGGCATGCGCAAGGGCGAGTTGCTTGGGCTGCTCAAGAGCGATGTCGATCTGCAAGAAGGCACCATCACCATCTGCCGCTCATACGACTCGGACACGACCAAGGGCGGCCACGCCGACGTGATTCCGATTGCCGAACCGCTCAAGCCATTCCTGCGCGAGGCGCTCCTCGCATCGCGCAGTGTGCTTGTCTTTCCGGCCGCGGACGGCTCGATGAGAGCCAAGGACACGCCGCTTCAAGGATGTTCTACGGCGAGCCCTCGCCCGAGCCGGTCTGGTGAACGGCTACGACCACGGTTGCCGCCGCTGCAAGGCAAACGGGAGGCCGCACGTCGAACACCACGCCGATGCGGCCAAGCGGCACTGTTCCACCTGCGGCATGAAGCTCTGGCCTCGGCCGGTGCACCGGCCGATCCGCTTCCATGACCTGCGCGCGACCACGGCAACTTTGCTCGCGCGTGCGGGTGCGCCGCTCGTCGTCGCGCAGCGCATCCTCCGGCACAGCGATCCGCGCCTCACCGCGAACGTCTACAGCCGCGTCGACCTGGGCGACTTGCGCGAGGGGCTAAACCGCATCGAGATTCCAGCGATGCCTAAGCTCGTGGCCGCGAACGCGGCGCCGCTTGTCCCCCTGGTGTCCCCGCGCTCGTCGCTCGACAGAAACACGGCGCCTGAGAGTCGGGATATTTCCAGTAAAGTCAGGGTGCTGCGCAAGTCGGGGAGACAGGATTTGAACCTGCGACCCCTTGGTCCCGAACCAAGTGCTCTACCAGGCTGAGCCACTCCCCGTTTTCACAACCATCCATCAAACCAAACACGACCAACCGCGAATCTCGGGCGATTCGCGACGCAACTACTTCCGCTGAATGATTCAGACCCGAGCGGCGCTACCGGCTATCACCTTTTTGGCGAGTCACTAGCGGCGGGCGCCCGCGTCCTTCAGCGAACCCAATGCGGCCTGATGGGTAGCAAACCTTCCCCCGGTCTGCAAGGCGACGATGTGGCCACGTGCTGGCGATCGAGTTCCTCGACTGGTGGTCAGCTCTCGAAGATCATCGCCGCCGTCTTTTTCCAGGCCGGGCGCGCAAGCATCCGATCGAGCCACGCCCGCACTCGAGGGTACGCGGAGAAATCAAACCCGGCCTCGGCGAGCAGGTTCAGGTGTGGCGCGTAGGCGATGTCCGCCAGACTGAAGTCGACCTCCAACCAATCCCGGTTCGCCAGAGCGGCCTCAAGGACAGGGAAGTAGCGGGCCAGCTCTTTGCGCCCCGCTTCAACGGTCTGCGGATCTGCCTTCATCTGCCAGAATGCCTGCATGCGCGCATGGGTTCCACGGAAGACCGAAATGCACGCCGGCGTCACGTGGGCCGCCTGGAAGAAAAGCCAGCGGTGCACCGAAGCTCGGCCTTCGGGAGTGGTGGGAAGGAGCCGCGCCTTGGGGAGCTTCTCCGCCACGTACAGGTTGATCGCGTTCGATTCCCAGAGCCTGAGCTGCCCGTCGACCAGGGCCGGAACCTTGCCCATCGGGTTCACCGACAAGTACTCGGCGGTGCGGTTTTCGCCGCTTCGCGTATCGATCAAGTGCGGCTGAAACGCTACGCCTGCCTCGGTCAGGCCGAAGGCGGCGCGCGCTGAGTTTCCCGACCAGCGTCCGTAGTAGAGGTCCATGGGCCGAAACCTCGGCGAACACGCTGGCCAGAGTCCAGCGTTTTCCATCCGGTCCGTCAAAAAGCGCCTACCCCTAAGACAGGCGCACCACATCGCCGCGGTGGAACCGTCCGGCGTCCATCGGATCCTCGAGCACGAAAGCGACCAACCCCGGTCCGCGCTGCGCGGCGCGCAGCGGGTCGATCGCCGCCACGCGGACGCCACCGAGGCACGGATCGTTTCCCAACTCGATGCTTGCCCCACTTCCCCGGGCGTCGAACGCGGGTGCGTGGGTTGGGCTGCGCGGCCTTTCTTTCATGCCTGGTGAGCTCCTCCCGGCAGATTAGGGCATCGCGTTCCGAAAAAGCATGGCCCAGCGAATCTGGTCGCTCGCTCGGAAAACCGGTCAGGCTACCTTTGGGGTTTCGAATCCTGCGGCTCGACGGAACCCTGCGGCTCAACGGAACCCTGCGGCTCGACGGGATCCGGCGGTGGCAGATTACCGACGCGGGTTTCCCGCCCAGGGATGAGGCGGACCGCGATCGCGCGCAGCCATTTGAACAACCATCGAAGCAACGCGAACCAGCGCATCACCTGGGACAAATTTTCCGCCGCCACCTTCGCGAGGGAGTCGTTGGATCTCGAGTCGCCCGCGGGGGAGTCGCTGGTTTTCGAGCCGCCCGCCAGGGAGTCGCTGGATTTCGAGTCGCTCGTTCTTGAGGTCGGTGCTCGCTGGATCCACCTTTCGCACCCTTGCCGGCGCGGCGCTTGATTTGGCTCACCGACCAGTTCTTCTCAGCGGCCTGAGTGGCAAGCTCGATCCGCGCCGACTTGTCCTCGATCTCATCCAGATTGTACACGTGAGCGGGTGTGAGGGTGCCGCTGGCCAAGAGGTTTTGAATCTCCGGCGGCTCCTTGAGCAACGAGAGGAGCCTGCTCACCACGGCCGCGCTGACGCCGACGCGCGCTGCGACCTCCTCTTGCTGCAGATTGAACGTCTCTTTCAGGTGTTTGAAGCCGCGCGCCCGTTCGAGCGGGCCCGCGTCTTGTCGCTGCTCGTTCTCGACCATGGTTCCGACGGCGGCGTCCAGCTCGGAAAACTCCTGGACCAGCGCACGGATGGATGTCCAGCCCAGCAGCTTGGCCGCCCGAAGGCGGCGCTCGCCGCCGACAATCTGGAAGCGTTCCGCTACCGGCCGAACGAGAAGGGGTATCAACAAGCCCACCTGCCTCATCGAGGCGGCAAGATCCCTCAAGCTCTCCTCATCAGCGGGGAAGGATCGATGCGATCGATGGGAAGGGTCTGCAACTGAGGCTCTGCCGCGAGATGCGAAGAGGGAGGGCTGTCCTTTTGCGATGCTTCATCGAAGGTGCTGCTGGGAGACGGGTTTCCGCCTTTCGTGGATTCGACTGACATGTTTGGTGCTCCGGATAGAGAAGGGTTTGTGCCGCTGGCGACGCGCAATGCCGCTCCGCTGCAAAATTCCCGGCGTGCGAAAAATCCCCGGCATCGTTTGTCCCCACATGTAAAGGGCGGATTCCGTAGACAAACAGGATCATGGTTTTTTCTAATTCTGGACGGGTCCGAGATTCGGATTCCTGCTCCCCTTGATCTCGATGAAATTAGGGCCGGTTAGCAGGTGGGTCGGTAGCGGCGTTAGGAGCGCGAATTTTCGAGGGATTCTTGCCCGCAATTGCTTCGACGCAATTCGAAGCAATTGAGAACGGTTCGCAGGTGGCTGATGGCGCCGTTGGGGGCTCGGACTTCAAGGGATTCCCGCCCGCAATTGCTTCGACGCAATTCGAAGCAATTGAGAACCGTTCGCAGGTGGCCGACGCCGCCCGTTGGGGCTCGGACTTCAAAGGATTCCCGCCCGCAATTGCTTCGACGCAATTCGAAGCAATTGAGAACGGTTCGCAGGTGGAACGTTCCACCGCCCCGACCTGTATCCGAACGAATTGGAACAGTGGTGTCACCGCGCTTTGTAATTTTTTCCAAGGGGCGGTGATTTTCTGGGGCGACGTCGCGCCGGCCACACAGGCGCGAACGCGCGATCAACTTGGATCCGAATCGATCCGAGCACGCGGGACTTGGTTCCGCCACCCCGCTCAAGGAATCCGCCGCCAATCCCGACGTGCTGCAAGCCGAGCGTTGGAGCAGATTCTCACTGGTGAGAATCTACTCCAACACAGATTTCCGCCGTCCGTGGACCCTGTGTGCGATCTGTCGTCCCCCGGCAAATCCTGCACTCTGCGCTGGGTTCCCGGCCGATCTTGAGCGATAGTGCGCGCCCTTTGGAGGCCTGCATGCACAAAAGATTGGGATGGGTCGCGGTTTCGCTGTTCCTGACCTCGAGCGCGGTCCACGCGCTCACCACGGACGAGATCGTCGCCCGGTACATCGAAGCGCGCGGGGGCGCGCAAAAGCTTCAAGCCCTGAAATCGGTGCGCTTAACCGGCAAGGTCGAGTTCGGCCGGCGGGACTCCACCGTCGTCGCAGCCTGGGGCGAGATCGTCAAGCGCCCGGGGCTAATTCGCGTGGAGACCACGATGCAGGGCCTCACCTCCGTCCAAGCTTTCGACGGACGCGACGGCTGGTCGCTGAATCCCTTCCAGGGGCGGCGCGATCCGCAGCGGGTCTCCGCGGACGAAGCGAAGGTCCGCGCCCAGGAAGCGGACATCGAGGGCCCGCTGGTGAACTGGAAAGAGAAGGGCCACCGCGTCGAGTACCTCGGCACTGACGACGTCGACGGGACCGCCGCGCTGAAGCTACGCGTATCGCTCAAGGACGGCGACGTCCTCTATTCCTACCTCGATCCTGACTACTTCCTGGAAGTTCGCCGCGTCTGGGTGAGGCACGTTCGCGGCTCCGAGCAAATCACCGAAGACGATCTCGGCAGCTACGCCCAGGTCTCCGGCGTCTGGATTCCCTTTTCCGTCGAGTCGGGACGCAAAGGCGGTCCCAAAACCGCTCGAATCACGATCGAGACCATCGAAGCCAACGTCGATGTGGACGACGGCATGTTCAAATTCCCCGCGCCGAAGACGCCGATCGGGCGGGCCATCTCGCCGGGTCCTTCCGCGGCGCCGGCCAAGACTCAACCCGTCGCCCGTCCCACCGCGAAATCCGCCGCTCCGACGATCGACTCGGGCGTCGTCTCCGGCCTGGGTATTCGCAACATCGGATCCGCGGCGATGAGCGGCCGCATCTCCGCGGTCACCGGCCTCGAGGAGAGTGGAAAGACCACGCTCTATATTGGCGCGGCCAGCGGCGGGGTTTGGAAGTCGATGGACGGCGGCACCACCTTCAAGCCGGTCTTCGACAAGGAGTCGACGCAATCGATCGGCGCGATCGCCATCGACCCGTCCAATCCTAAAACGGTCTGGGTCGGCACCGGCGAATCCTGGACGCGCAACTCGGTGTCGATCGGCGACGGCATCTACAAATCGACCGACGCCGGCGAGACCTGGACCCGGATGGGCCTGCCCCAGTCGGAGCGAATCGCGCGCATCATCGTCAGCCCCAAGGACGGCGCGGTCGTCTACGCCTGCGTCCCGGGAAAGCTCTGGAGCGACAGCCGCGACCGCGGCCTTTACAAGACAACCGACGGCGGGAAGAACTGGAGCCTGGTGCTCGCCGGACCAAACCTCTCGACCGGCTGCTCCGGCCTCACCATGGATCCCAAAAATCCGGACGTCCTCTTCGCCGGAATGTGGGACTTCCGCCGGGCGGGTTGGACGTTTCGCTCCGGCGGTGACGGCCCGGACGCGAAGAGCGGAAGCGCGCTCTTCCGCTCGGCCGATGGCGGAAAAACCTGGAACGAGCTCACCGCCCAGAACCACAAAGGCATTCCCGCGAAGCCCTGGGGACGGGTGGAAGTGGTGATCAGTCCTAGCGACCCAAAAGTCGTCTACACGCTGATCGAGTCGAAAGACTCGGCGCTCTACCGCTCTTCCGACGGAGGGGCGACCTGGGAGGAGCGCGACAAGAGCAACCCGATGGTCTGGAGGCCCTTCTATTTTGCGCGGCTGATCGTGGATCCGAAAAACGCGAACCGCGTCTTCAAACCGAATCTTCAATTGATCGTCAGCGAAGACGGCGGCCGCAGCTTTTCCAACGCGGGCAGCGGCGGGCACGGAGGAGGCGCCGGGCACGGAGACTGGCACGACTTATGGATCGACCCGACGAATACCAACCACATCGTCGGCGGGGACGACGGCGGGCTCTGGATTTCGTGGGACGCTGGGAATCGCTGGTGGAAGTCGGACAACCTGCCGGTCTCGCAGTTCTACCACGTGGCCCTGGACGACAAGGATCCCTACCAGGTCTACGGCGGGCTACAAGACAACAGCACCTGGGCCGGGAACTCGGCCTACCCGGGCGGGATCAGCAACGGCAGCTGGCAGAACCTCTACGGCGGCGACGGCTTCTGGGCGGTGCCGGACCCGTCGGATCCGGAAGCGGTCTACGTCGAGTCGCAGGGTGGCCACATCGGCCGGGTCGATCGCCGCACCGCCACGCCGCGAGGCATCCAGCCGAAGGCGGGCTACCACGAGAAGCTCCGCTTCAACTGGAACACGCCGATCGCCGCCAGCCCGAACGACAAGAAGACGATCTACGTCGGGGCGCAGTTCCTCTTCCGCTCGCGGGACCGCGGCGACAACTGGGAGCGAATCTCGCCCGACCTCACCACCAACGACCCGGAGAAACAGAAGCAGGAGCAGTCCGGCGGCGTGACGGTGGACAACTCATCCGCCGAGATGCACACCACGATCTACTCGATCAGCGAATCGCCCAAGGACGGAAACGTGATCTGGGTGGGGACCGACGACGGGAATCTGCAGCTCACCAAAGACGGCGGAAAGAGCTGGACCAACCTCGCCGGCAACGTGAAGGGCCTGGCCAAGGCCTCCTGGGTGAGCTGGGTGGAGGCGAGCCGCTTCGCGCCGGGAACCGCGTACGCCGCCTTCGATCGACACACCTACGGGGACATGAATCCCTGGGTCTACCGCACCACCGATTTCGGAAAGAGCTGGACGCGGATCATCTCCCCCGAGCAGGGGGTGCGCGGATACGCCCACGTGATCAAGGAGGACCTGGTCTCGCCATCGCTGTTGTTCGCCGGAACCGAATTCGGCCTCTGGATTTCGGTGGACTCCGGCCAGCACTGGGCCGAGTTCAAGGGCGGAAACTTTCCCAGCGTCGCCGTTCGCGACATTCAAATCCATCCGCGCGATCACGATCTGGTGTTGGCCACCCACGGTCGCGGGATCTGGATCGTCGACGACATCACCCCGTTGCGGAGCATGACGAACGAGTTGCTCTCGCGCGATGCGGTCTTCCTCGCCAATCGACCCATACAGCAGCGGATGAACAGCCACGGCGGCTGGCCCGAGGGCGATGCGCACTTCATCGGGCCGAACCCCGCCGGCGGCGCGGAGATCACCTACTACCAGAAGACCCGCCATCTCTTCGGACCGATCAAGATCGAGGTGCTCGACGCCGAGGGCAAAGTCGTGGACACGATTTCCGCGACCAAGCGGCGCGGGCTCAATCGGGTCGCGTGGTCGATGCAGGTGAAACCGCCTCGGGTTCCGCGGGCGGCGACGGTGGCGTTCGGCGCCTCGCAAGGACCTCGCGTCGTGCCCGGCACCTACACCGTGCGCCTGACCAAGGGGACCGAGACCATCGAGGAGAAGCTGGCGATTGGGCTCGATCGGCGGGCGCCTTTCAGCGTGGCGGACCGCAAGGAGAATTTCGCCGCCGCGATGCGCGTGCACGGCCTGTTCTCGGAGATGAGCGGGCTGGTGGACCAGATCGAGATGGCTCGAGCCGGAGCGCAAGCGAGGTCGAAAGCGCTGCCCGAGGCGGATGACCTGGGCAAGCGGCTTCGCGACGTCTCCAACCAGCTCGAGGACATCCGGAAGAAGATCGTCGCCACCAAGGAGGGAGGGGCGATCACCGGAGAAGAACGCCTGCGCGAGCACACCGACGACCTCTACTCGGTTCTGGTCAATTGGGAGGGGCGACCCGGGAAGTACCAGATCGAGCGCATTGACGTCTTGAAGCGGGAGCTCGACGAGGTGAAGGGCGAGTTCAATACCTTCGCCGCGCAGAAGATCCGCCCGGTGAACGACGCGCTCCAGCAGCGAAAGCTCGAGCCCATCCTGACCTCGCCGCCCTCCGTCTCGGCGGCCACTTCCGCGGCTCAAGGGGGCGCCACGCCGTGACCAGCTGGGTCAGCCCACCTGGGTCGGTTTGGCCCCGACGATCATTTCTGACCCCCCGCGGGCAGCTCCAAACGCCCGAAGTCTGGCATTCACCGCAGGGGCCGCAGAATTGCTTACTTGGGAAGCATGGATAAGCCGCATTCACCGAATCCGCTCGTTCTCATCTGCGACGACGAGCCGCAGATCGTTTCCGTCCTTGGCCGCCAGGCGAAGCGCCTGGGCCTGAAGTTCATCGGAGATACAGACGCGCACCACGTGTGCGACCTCGCGCGAGAGCATCAACCGGCGGTGATCATCCTGGACATCATGCAGAACATCGATGGTCGCGACATTCTCGCGGCGCTGAAAAAGGATCCGGCCACGCGGAACTTGAAAGTGATCATGCTGTCCGCGATCGAGGACCAGTACACCCGCCAGGTTTGCCTGGAGCTGGGCGCGGACGACTATGCGCTCAAGCCCTTCGATTTGACCTTCATGTCCAAAGTGGCGCGACTGGTGGCCGAGCAGTGTGGGACGCCGGACCCCAAGGTCGAGCCTTCAGCCGCGTAGGGCTCTGATCGCCGAGCGACAATCCTCGAGCCAGCCGCGTAAGGCTGATCGCCGCGCGATAATCCTCAAGTGCAGTTGCCCCCGTGAAACCGACACGTTGGTTAAGTTTTATGGGGTGACACAGCCTCTGTAGCAACAGGAACAACGCCATCAAACAATTTCCTCAGGACGCAGCGAACGGTTGTTCCTGGGCCAAACTCCCAGCGCTCGCCTTGGGGTACCGGGCCCACAATGACGAAGTGCTCGCCGGTGGGTTCAGCCTCGACTGGACGCCAGACGTCCGTTCCCTCGTCGATCAAGGAGACGTAGATCGTGGCCATCACCGCGTCCCACCGGCCGCACTTCGGTACTCGCGGGGCGACTTCAGCCGCGTAGGGCGGCGATCGCGGCGCGATAATCCTTGGCGTGAAACACCGCGGTCCCGGCGACGAGAACGTTGGCGCCGGCGTCGATCACCCGGCGGCAGTTCTCGGCATCGATCCCCCCATCGACTTCGATATCCACTGTCTCGATCGCCTGGCGCAGCCGGCGAATCTTCTCCAGCGTATGCGCGATGAAGCGCTGCCCGCCGAACCCGGGGTTCACGCTCATCAAGAGGACCATGTCCAGCTCGCCGAGCACGTCCTCGACCATCGCCACCGGGGTCGAGGGGTTGAGCACCGCCGACGGCTTGGCCCCCGCCTGTCGAATCTGCTGCAGTGTGCGATGAAGGTGGGGAGAAGCCTCCACGTGCACCGAAATGAGGTTCGCTCCGGCTTTGACGAATGCCTCGATGTACTTCTCCGGCTCGACGATCATCAGATGGACATCCAGCGGCAGCCGCGTCGCTTTCCGGACGGCCTCGACCACCACCGGCCCGAGCGTCAGATTGGGCACGAATCGGCCATCCATCACATCGACGTGGAGGTAATCGGCGCCCGCCTGCTCCACCGCGCGCACCTCCTCGGCCAGACGCCCGAAGTCGGCGGAGAGAATGGACGGAGCGATCAGAACGCCGCGGCTCATCTGGGCAGTTGTATCACCCTTCGCGATCAGGACGCGATCTGGTGCAGGCGCACGCTGTTGATCTTTCCCGGCTGGCCCACCGGCGCGCCGAAGACGATCACGATCCGGTCGCCCTTGTGCACGAGGCTTCGGGAGAGCAGCTCCTCTTCCACCCTCTTCACCATCGCCTCCGTCTCCTGGATCGGCTCCAGCACCCGAGGCACCACTCCCCAGAAGAGCGACATCCGACGCCGCACTTCCTGATTGGGGGTGAAGGCGATGATCGGCACCCTCGGCCGGTAGCGCGAAAGAAGGCGGGCGGTGGTCCCGGAAACGGTAAAGCAGGCGATCACCGAGGCACCGGTTTCCTGCGCGGCGCGGCAGGCGATGGAGCAGGTGGTGTCGGGGAACGACGCGGGAATGGTGGCGGGCTCGGGCGTCTCCCACGGCTGCTGGCGCGCCGAGGACTCCGCGGCGAGGATGATCCGCTCCATCATCTGCACCGACTCGACGGGATATTTTCCCGAAGCGGTCTCGCCGGAGAGCATCACCGCGTCCGCGCCGTCGAACACCGCATTGGCGACGTCGGAGGCCTCCGCCCGGGTCGGCCGCGGATTGACAATCATCGAGTCGAGCATCTGGGTGGCGACGATCACCGGAAGCCCGCGGCTGTTCGCGCGGCGGATGATGTCCTTCTGGATCGCCGGGACCTCCTCGGGCGGAATCTCCACCCCCAGGTCCCCTCGGGCGATCATCACCCCGTCCGTCTTGTCGAGGATCGCATCCAGCCGCGCCAGCGCCTCCGGCTTTTCCAGCTTGGCGATGATCGGAACCTGGCGCCCGGCGCGCTCCATCTCCGCCCGCGCCTGGTCGATGTCGCCCGGCTGCCGCACGAATGACAGACCCAGGTAGTCGATCCCGGATTTGACGGCGAACGCGAGGTCCGCAAGGTCCTTGGGCGTCAAAGCCTCGCCGTGCAGTGCGATGCCGGGCAGATTGATTCCCTTGTTGCTCTTCAAGGGACCACCGGTGATCACCTCGGTCTCCACCAGGCCCTTCTTGTCGGTGGTCCGGACCTTGAGCTCGAGCAGGCCATCGTCGAGCAGGATCCGATCGCCGGGGTTCACGTCCATTGGAAGGTGCTGGTAGGTGGTGGAGACCATCTCCCCCTTGCCGATGACGGTTTCGTCGGTGGTGATGATCAGCCGGGCGCCTTCCTTCAGCTCCATGCCCTTCTCCACCCGGCCGGTCCGAATCTTTGGGCCCTGGAGATCCGCGAGGAGGCCGACCGCCTTTCTGACTTTAAGGGAAGCGGCGCGCAGCTTCTCGATCGATTCGGCGTGCTGCTGATGCGTGCCGTGGGAGAAGTTCAGCCTCGCCACGTCCATTCCGGCATTGAGCAGCTGCTCGAGCCTCTCCTGGCTCAGGCTGCTTGGACCGAGTGTGCAAACGATTTTCGCCCTGCGCATTGGACCTTGTCCTCAAGCCCGCAGCAGGACCCTCAGGTTCCGCTTCTCCCACTGCAGTGCCGAGGTGTAATACGGAAACGCCTTCTCGCGATCACGAAAAGCGCGCGGATGGTGGACTCTCCTGCCCGCTCGGTTCGAGCTGGGGAACAACTGGTGGAGCATCTCGTGAAAGACGATGAACTCCACGAAGAAGGCGGGCACCCCGGGTCGATCGAGAGCGGGGTGGATCCGGATCTCCCGCGTCTGATGATCGTACAGTCCCAGGCGGATCGACTTGCGGCGCTTCTTGAACGGCATCCGCCCCCAACCGATCTCCGCCCGGATTCCGTTCTGGAAGAAGCACTGGTTGAGGCGGCGAAAAATCTCGTCCAGATCGAAGCAGCGCCCGTACGGATTGAGGCGCGCGTCCGGATTGCGGTCCTGGCGGATGAGCGGCTGGCGGCCTCGGATGAAGTCATCGAGCACCGGCCCGGCTTGCCGTTCTCCGCGACCGGCATAGTCGGCGATCGCGCGCACCACCGGCTCGGGGGCGTCGAGAAACATGTGATGAAGCCGCAATCGGAGATTCGACTGCACCCGCCGGAAGCTGACCATCGTGGAGCGGTTGTCGGTCACTGAGAGGCGGACGGCGATGTTCAGCTCTCGAGAGAGCCGCTTCGCCAGATGTTCGGCTTTGACCAGCACCTCGTCGCGGGACGGAATCGGCCGAGCGGATTTTCGGTGGAGCTCGAGATCGAAGAGCGACAGCTGGAAAGGGGCTGCTGGACTCACGGCGACCTCGAATCCTACTCTCGCCGCGCGGAGACTCAAGAAGCCGCCGGCACTAGAGTCGCGCAACGGCCGGCATTCGCCAGCGATCGACTTGCGCGCAAACTCAAAATCTGCTTTGGCCGCGGCGCGCGACCACCGCGCGATTTTCGAGTCAGTCAATACTTCCCCGGGCGCGAGAGCTGAGCAGCTTCGCCAACCGCTCCGGGTCAATCCGAACCGTCAAGCTTTTTTCCCGTTCCACGTTGACCGCTCCGGCCGGATCACCCTTGCGCCTGCGGACGTGCTTCGCCTTCACGTAGATGATTTCCCCCCGAGGCTCACCCTTGAGGGAGGAGTGATGCAGCGCGAGGTGCGCCGCATCCACGAGCAGCTCGGAGCTGATCTCCTCCTTCTTCTCGAGAGGAACGACGACGTGGGAGCCGCTGGCGCCGCGAGCGTGCAGCCACAGATCCTCCGGCCGGGCCACCTTGAAGGTCAGCTCGTCGTTGGTTCGCGAGTCGCGTCCGACCCAGATCCGCTGGCCCTTCGAGGAGAAGTACTCCTTGTACGGTCGGCTCCTCGGAAGAGGTTTTCGACGTCCAGCGAGCGGGCGCTCCGGCTGCCGCAAGAGCGCATCGGCGCTGGCGCTCTGCCACTTTTCCACTTCCCGCTGGGCCGCGGTGAGCTCCTCATCGAGCTCGCCCAGGCGCGCGGAGGCACGCTCGCTGCCTCTGAGCAGCCGGCGATATTGATGGAAGTGCCATTCGGCTTCCTGTTTCGGTGACCGCTCGGGGTGCAGCGGGACTTCGACCGCCACAGGACCTTGCTCGGTGTACTCGGTCAGCCGGGCGACCTTTTCCCCCCGCTGGATGCGGTGCAGGTTCTGCGAAACGAGCTCGCCGATTCTCCGGTGCTGTTCCGCCTGCGCGCCGCGGGCGGCTTCGCCCAGTACCTTTTCGCGGGTGCGCTCAATCCGCTCGATCTTCTTCTTCAGACTTCGAAGCAACCGCCGGAGGATCTCTTCCGCGCGAAGTTGCTCGTCCTTCTCGCCATAGAGCGCCTCGGCGGCCTGGGCGAGGGGAAACGGCGCCTCCGGGATCGGCACCAGCCGCGAGCTCGCGCCGGATTCGCGGTGAGCCGCCGCTTCCCCGCTGGGCGGTGGGTAGATGCCGCCTGGTTTCAAACCGCTCTTCGACTGATCGAGCTCGGAGGAGACCCCGAGGATTCGTTCGCCTTCCCCGAGCAGGAGAAGCTTTGCGTCCCGGGCGCCGAAGTCCGCGATCAAGCGCCGCGACCGGGTCGCGCTCCTGAAATCGAGCGCCACCGTGCGCTCCCCTTCGCGGGCGATCCTCGTCAGGCTCGATCCGATCAGCTCGCGGCGCAGCTGCTGCTGGAAGGTCGGCGCCGTTTCGCTCGAGGGCTGCCTCGACTCGGCCACGGAAATTCGCGCCCGTTCGCGGGCAACGCAGATGCAAAGCAGCACCGATCGGCTGCGGTGGCGCAGCTCGAGGTAGCAGAGAGCGGGCTCGGGCAGGAAAGCCTTCTGCGCCATCGAGCCTGGCAACGACGCGGAAAGCTCGTCCACCACCTCGGCCAGCTCTCGCGGTCGCAGCGACATTCCTCTCCTTATAAATGATCTTGCCTCATACTGAGCTCATGTTCAGAGTCGGCCCATGAACCGACTCCAGCTGCTTCAGTGCGTCGCGAAATTGGGAGCAGCGTTCATCCGCCGGGGGATGGAGCAACACGCCGCGAATCTCCGGATCTACTACGTCGCGATCCATCGCCGGCTCGCGCAAGGAAACAAGGTCGACCTGCACTGGTCCGAGCCGTTCGTGGTGGAGTGGATGAAAACGCTTCGGATCCCGCCCTACCAGTTGGCATACGAGTGCCGCCCGCGCGCATCGGCTTGCGCCAGGTGCGGCCGACGCCCGAACACCGAGCCGACGGCCAGCACCGAGTGCGTCTTCCCCGGCGGCGCGAGGATGAGATGTCAATCGTGTGGAGCGGTGTGGTTGGAGGACGAGTGGCCACTGGCGACGACGTCCTCGAGCGAAAACGGCCCCACCGGCGCGAGCTGATCGTAGGTGCATTCGCGCGGCGGTTTGTCGGGGCGCCATCGCAAGAAGCGCGACGCATGGCGAAACCGGCTGCCCTGGAGGTGGTCGAAGCTCACTTCGCAGACGAGCTTGGGCTGCAGCGAAGTCCAGGACATGTCCCGCCCCTGCGTCCAGCGGCTCGGTCCGCCCGGCGTCCTCCCGTGTCCGAAGCTCTCTCCGCCTTCGAGTGGGGCCAGGCGCGTCAGCAGCTCCCGGCGCTCCTTCGCCGCGAAGGACGAAGTGTGCCCGACGTGATGAAGAACGCCGCTCTCGTCGTAGAGCCCCAGAAGCAAGGACCCGACCCCCTTGCCGTCCTTTGAAAGGCGATAGCCGCCGACCACGCAGTCCGCGGTGCGCGCGTGCTTCACTTTGATCATCACCCGCTCGCCCGCGATGTAGGGGAGATCGGCGCGCTTGGCGACCACCCCGTCCAGCCCCGCGCCTTCGAAGCGGGTGAACCAGTTCGCGGCGATCGAAGGATCGTCCGTTTGCGGAGTGATGAAGACAGCCCTGGTTCCGGGGACCGCCCGCTCCAGCCGGCGCCGGCGATCGCCAAACGGATGCGCTCGGAGATCCTCGTCCCCATTCGCCAGCAAGTCGAAGGCGACGAACTTCGAAGGAGTCTGCGAGGCGAGAAGCGCGATCCGCGAGGCAGCGGGATGGATCCGCTGAAGCAGCGCATCGAAATCCAGTCCCTTCTCCCCCGGGACGATGATCTCTCCGTCCACCACGCAGCGCTCGGGCAGCGCTTCTACGAGGGACTGGACGAGCTCGGGAAAGTAGCGTTGCAGTGGCTGGCCGTTGCGGCTCTGGATCTGAACGAGCTCCGCCTCGCGGAAGATGAGCGCGCGAAAACCGTCCCACTTTGGCTCGTAGAGCCAGCCCTCCCCTCGAGGGATTTCCTCCTCGAGCTGCGCGAGCATCGGCGTAAGCGACAGTTCGACCGGAAGGCTCATCAGCGTTGATTGATCATCCAAGTCCGAAAAGCAAACGGCCCGATTTGGAGTCGGGCCGCAAGCGTCACAGGCGAAAAGCGCTATCTCTTCGCGCGCTTTTTCCTGGTGGTCTTCTTCTTCGCGGTCTTTCGCTTCTTCGCGCCCTTCTTCTTCACGGCCATGCTTCCCTCCCGGGTCGATGCTGGTGAAGACGGCGATGCAAATCGTAGGCGTGTCGCTTTGGTCTGTCAATCAATGCGACGGCGCGAAGTCGAACGGTGAAAACGCGAATCGGCTTCGCCAGGCGGCGACGAGCGCGCGTTCCGCGATCGAAGGCTCCTCGATCGCTTCGCGTCATGCGGCGAGAAACTCACCCAGCCACTTCAGGCGCGGGGTGTGAGCGGAGACGATCCGTAGAACAGACAAGATCGGGACGGCGAGGAAAGACCGATCGGTCCCAGAACCAGAAGATGCTGCCGAGAAAGATGGCCAGCGAGTTGAGGCGAAGCTGTTTGCCCAAGTCAAACCCCAGATCGCCGCATGCTCCAGGCCGTAGAGCGCAAACGCGACTCCGGTGACGACCCCGAGGATCGCATTGAGCACGACGCGGTTGAGCATGTACTTCTCGACGTCGTGATGAATCTGCTCGATCGCGGTGAGGACCTTGTCCTCGCCTTCCGGCTCGTGGCGAAACAGGCGCACGATCTTCCGCCGGCAGTTGCCGGACTCGGCGAGAAAAAATAGAACGACGAAGAGCGCCAGCGTCGCTTGACCCAGGAGCGCAACCAAGGCCATCGCGGTGCCGACGGCGAGCCTTTCCCACGGCACTCCCTCGACGGTGCGGACCTGGCGCGGATGTCGCGGCACCAGGGACTCACCGCTCTGCTGGAGCTTGAGGAACTTCTGGCTCAACGAGCGCCAGGTGGATTGGAGGCGGTCCTCGTATCCCGGAAGCTCGTTGGCCAGGCCGATCAGCGGATGCAGAAGAACGACCACGATCAGCACGAAGATGGCGAGCGCGAGCACTGTCCCGAGCATCGCGGCGACAGACCTCGGCGCGTGAAAGCGCCGAACCATCACCTGGACCACCGGGTGCACCGTCAGCGCCACGAAGGCGCCGAGGACGCTGGGGAGGAGAAAATCGCGAACCGTGCGACATTTCCGGCCCGTGCGGGACGCAAATGTCACTCACTTCGCCCGCAAACGACCGAGTGGCGGCGAGTGCTGCTCTGCCAGTCGGCCCCGGGCGCGCTGCTCCGTCAGGTCGACAACCCCTCGTCTCCAGCGCACCCTGGCTCAATCGGCTGGCGGGGCCTTGCCCGAGAGACCCAGGAGAGTTGCGACACGAAATGGAACATCCCTTCCCTCGTCGGCGCTCGCGGCGTCGAGGATCTCCCAGAGCAGTTCGGAGCTGCGCCTCGCGGGACGCAAATGTCACTCACTTCGCCCGCAAACGAGCGGATGGCGGCGAGGTGCTGCTCTGCCAGTCGGCCCGAGGACGGTGTGCTCCGTCGATTGGCTCGGCGTGCTGCTTCGTTGGGGTCGGCTGGCGTGCTGCTCCGTGAGGTCGGCGGTGGGCGAGTTCCTCCGTCAGGTCGGCCCAGCGAGTCGCTCCGAGGTGTGCGACATTTCGGGCCCCCGCGGGACGCAAATGTCACTCACTTCGCCCGCGACGACCGGGTCGCGGCGTAGTAGGGGCTGCTCGGCCCGGCGCAGGTGCTGCTCCGTCAGATCGGCTCGGTGTGGCGCTCCTTAAGGTCGGCCCGGCAGGTGCTGCTCCGCAGTCGGCCCGGCGCGGTGCCTGCGAGCTGTGCGACATTTCGGGCCCTCGCGGGACGCAAATGTCACTCACTTCGCCCGCGACGACCGGGTGGCGGCGTAGGGGCTGCTCGGCCCGGCGCAGGTGCTGCTCCGTCAGATCGGCTCGGTCTGGCGCTCCTTAAGGTAGGCCGGGCGTGTTGCTCCGTCAGATCGGCCAGGCGAGGTGCTGCTCTTCTGTCAGCCCAACGCGGTGCGGTAGTCGATTTCCTGCTCCCCCGCGACCTGCGCCTCGGCGACGGCCTGCGAGAAGAAGCGCCTGACCGAGAAGCGAACCTGGTCGGCGAGCTCGAGCTGATTCACCTCCGCCCGGAAAGCGCCCGCGCCCCTCAGGCCATGGGCATACCAGGCAAGGTGCTTGCGAAAGGCACGGACCGCGGCCCGCTCGTCTCCGACGAACGCGATGTGCTGCTCCAGGTGCAGCAGGATGGTCGCGCACCGCTCCTCGACCGACGGGGCTTGCCCACCGGTCAGCTGCCGGAAGATCCATGGATTGCCCAGCGCGGCGCGGCCGATCATCACGAAGTCGCACCCGGTGGTCTCGCGCATCCGCCGGGCATCCGCCGGCGATCGAACATCGCCATTCCCGATGATCGGCATCCGGCGGATCCGCTTCTTCAATTCGGCGATCGCTCGCCAGTCGGCAAATCCGGAGTACCCCTGCGCGCGAGTTCGCGGGTGGATCGCCAGGGCGGCGCATCCCGCATCCTCGAGGGCCCCGGCGACCTCAATGTAGTTGTGACTGTTCGCGTCCCAGCCGGAGCGGATCTTCGCGGTCACCGGCAGCGAAGTGGCCTCGCGAATCTGCGCCACGATGCGCGCCGCCCGCGGAGGGTCGCACAACAGCGCGGATCCGGCGCCGGTCTTGGTCACCTTCTTCACCGGGCAGCCCATGTTGATGTCGATGATTTGCGCGCCCCACTCCTTGCCGATCTGCGCGGCCCGCGCCATCACCTCCGGCTCTCCGCCGAAGATCTGCAGCGAGTAGGGCTTTTCGACCTCCGGATCGTGGCGCAGGTAGCGGATGGTTCGGGAGCTCGCCCGGAACAACCCCTGGGCGCTGACCAGCTCGGTGGGGCAAAGCGCGGCGCCCATCTTGAACGCGAGCACCCGAAAGGGCATCTCGCTCACCCCGGCCATCGGGGCAAGGACGTAGGGATTGCGCAACTGATAGGGGCCGAGCACCGGCATAGAGAAGGCTGTAGATCTAGCCGAAGGCGAAGCGGAAGCGAAATCGTCCGCGACGCGACTTGGTGATTCCTTTCCGGGTAGGCATCGGTTCGGGATAACTTGATGTGAATGCTCCGTTTCCGAATTGGGCGTATCCCGGTGGAAGTACATCCGGGCCACTTCCTGTTTGCCGCATTGCTCGGCTACCAATCGCTGGGTCGGCTCGATGCCCGCACAGCGGCGCTGTATTTGACCTCCTGGATCGCGATCGTTTTTTTCTCCGTGCTCCTGCACGAGATGGGTCACGCCGTCGCGAGCCTGTTCTTCGGTTACCGGCCCACCGTCCAACTGGTCTGGACCGGCGGGCTGACGCATCCCAACGCGGGAGGAGCGATTCCCTGGCACCGGGACGTCCTGTTGACGCTGGCGGGCCCCTTGACGGGCCTGCTCTTCGGAGGGCTGTGCTTTGTCATCGACCTGCTCGCGCCTCCACTTCCCAGGTATCTGGACTACGTGCTCGGCAACCTCATCTGGGTGAACGTCGGCTGGTCGCTTCTCAATCTCGCCCCGGTGGTCCCGCTGGACGGCGGAAAGATCGCCAGCGCCGTGCTGATCCGCTTCTTCGGCAAGCGCGGATTTCTCTTCGCGCAAATCCTCTCGCTCGTCTTTTGCGCCGTGGGCATCGCCTGGGCCGCCAAGACGCAGCAGTCCTACATCCTCATCTTCCTCGTGATGTTCGGCTTGCGGGCGTTTGGCGCGGTGACCGCCTATTACCGCGGTGAAATCGCGGACCCGAACAGCGCCGCGATGATTCCGCTCAAAAACGCGCAGGTCCTCTACGACCAGGGCAAGCTGCCGGAAGCAAAGCAGCTCGCCGAGCTTGCCCTCCAGGCCGCGACTTCCGAGCCCAAGCTGCGCTCGGGAATTCACCATCTGCTGGGTTGGATCGCGGTGAAGGAGGGAAACGGCCGCGCCGCGCTCGACCACTTCTCGCAGATAGAGCGCGAGAGCGTCGAGCCCCATGCTCTCGCGGCGGCGTTTTCGTTGGTGGGCGATGACGCGCGCGCCTTGTCATTCTGGGAGGCCGCTTACACCCAGCACCCGGATCCGACCGTGCTCCACGAGTGGGCGGGTGCGCTCATCCGCGACAACCGGGTGGCCGACGCGCGAAAGCTGCCCGGCGTGGACATGTCGGGGGCCTACACATGCGCCGAACGTGTCCTTTTCATCCGCGGGGAGTTCGCCGCCGCGGCGAAAGTGGGACTTGCGGCACTCGAGGAGTACCCCTCCGCGGATACGGCCTACGACGTTGCTTGTGCGTTGGCCAGAGCGGGGGACCGGGAGGGTGCTTTGGGACTCCTCGAGCGGGCGACTGAGCTCGGCTTCCGGCAGCGGAACGTCGCCGCGTCGGATCCGGACCTGGCGTCACTGCACGCCGAGCCCCGTTTTCAAGCCTGGTTGGCTCGACGGGACAATTCCACCGCTCGCTGACAATGCGATGACATGCGCGGCCTAAAAGAGAGGCTGCGACTTCGTGGTCGCCATCGATTTCCCCCGAAAGGCCTTTTCCTTGAACGCCGAAATGATTTCCCCCGAGAAAGTCGAAAAAGTCTCCTGGACCGCCATTCTCCCCTTCTTGTCCGTGCACCTGGTGTGCCTCGCCGCTTTCTGGACAGGGGTTCGAGCAGTCGATGTGGCGGTGTGCCTGGGGCTCTATTTCGTCCGGATGCTGTTCTTGACCACCGGCTATCACCGCTACTTTTCACATCGCACGTTCAAGACGTCGCGCGCTTTTCAATTCGTCCTCGCCCTGGGCGGGACCCTGTGCACGCAGAAGGGCGTTCTCTGGTGGGCCGGGCATCACCGCCACCACCATCGCTTCTCGGATCAAGAGGAGGACGTCCACTCGCCCACCGTTCGCGGATTCTGGTGGAGTCACATGGGCTGGATTCTCTGCCCCAAGTACGATCGCACCCCGGTCGAAAGCATTCGCGACTTCGCGAGCTATCCCGAGCTGCGCTGGTTGGACAAGCACTACCTGGTGCCGCCGGTGGCGCTGGCGGTGGCGCTGTTCTTCATCGGCGGCTGGTCGATGCTGATCTGGGGATTCTTCATCAGCACCACCCTGCTGTGGCACGGCACCTTCACCATCAATTCGCTCAGCCATGTCTTCGGACGGCAGCGGTACAAGACAACCGACACCAGCCGCAACAACTGGCTCCTGGCGATCATCACTTGCGGCGAGGGATGGCACAACAATCACCACTACCATCAGAACACGGCGAACCAGGGCTGGTTCTGGTGGGAATGGGATCCGAGCTATTACTTCCTCAAGGCTCTCTCGTGGCTCGGCATCGTCTGGGATCTCCGGACGCCCCCGCCGGCGGTGAAGTACGCCTTCCGGAAATATCATCCCGAAGAGCGGGCCATCCTCAATGCGCCGGGCTTCTTTGCCCGCCCATCGATCGCGCAGCTCAAGGCGGCGCAAGAGCGGGTCAGAACCGCGCTCAGCCCTTCCGACGGGTTGAGGGCATCCGAGCCGACTCCCTGAAGCAGCGCGCTCCTTATCTCCCACGAGCGGTAGGCTTTGGGTTGCCGGCTTCCGAGCCGACTCCCTGAAGCGGGGCGCTCCTTAGCTCCAGCGGGCGGCAGGCTTTCGTTAGGTTCACGGCTTCCGAGCTGACTCCCTAAAGCGGGGCGCTGCTTAGCTCCAGCGGGCGGCAGGCTCTCATTTCAGGGCTTCCAAGCTCGCTCCCTGAAGCGGCCCGCTCTTTAGCCGCGCGGGAAGTCTGGTGAGGGCAGGCCCAGTCGCATAGAGTGCCGCCCGCAGAAAACCGGCCCCCCAACGACGCGCCCTACCGCCGGTCGACCAGGGGAGTGAAACCCGCCTTGGTGCCGCCGCGTACAGAAGCCGATGGTACCCGCCCTTTACGCGCCGATTCCGAGTCGGATGAGATTCTGATGCTTCGCTTCGTCGACGGCGACCGAGGCGCACTCGAGATCCTCTTCCAGCGATACCGAGATCCGGTCTACGGGTACCTGGCGCGAATCGTCGGGAGAGCGACCGCCGAGGACCTCCTCCAGGTCTCTTTTCTCTCCGTTGTCCGCTCCCGGGGACGATTCGATCGCGACGGGCGCTTCAAGCCCTGGCTCTACGCCATCGCCACCAACGCCGCCCGAGACCACCTGCGACGCGGACGGGTGGAGCTGACCGCCGTGGGCGAGTCGGCCGGCGCCGAGGAAACAGTGGACCCGCCGAGTATCGATCCGGGAAGGGAGAGGGCCATCCAGCGCGCCCTGATGCGGCTTCCGGAGAATCAACGCCTGGCGATCGTGATGCATCGATTCCAGAACCTGTCTTTCGCCGAAATCGCGGAGGCTCTCGACCTCAGTGAATCGGCGGTGAAGGTCCGCGCCCACCGCGGATATGAAAGACTTCGAGAGCTTTTGCGCGGGCTCTGGGAGGAATAGTGACGAAGGAGTGCCAGAGGGCGATGGAACGGTTGGGGCAGCCCCAGGACGCGGAAACGTCCGCGCACCTGTCAGGCTGCGACCACTGCCGATCCGTCTTCTCGGCCTTCGACGCGCTGTCGCGCGCCGCACCGCCCAAGCTTTCGCCCGAACGCAGCGCGGTCGCGAAGAGCGAGCTGGCGAAGGTCGCCGGCGACCCATCGCCGCCCTGGTGGCGAGAAGCGGCCATGGTGGCGGGGCTCAACGCGCTCATTCTGGTCGCAGGGCTGTGGATGCTGGGCGGAGCCAGGCTGGCCAACGCCGCCCCGCTTCCGGTCGTCTGGACGATTGGGATCGCGCTCGCCTTCCTGGCTTTCGCCGGGCCGATCATCTCGCTCGCGCCCCGGCGCCGACCGCTGCGCAACGGCCTGTTGATCGCGCTGCCGCTGGTCGCGGTGGCGATCAGCTTCGGGGGCTCGGGGGTCGATCCCGGCGGCAACTTGATCAGGGCCGGCATTTGCCTCGCCGTGGAAGTCCTGTTTTCCGCGGCGCCGATCGCCTTCTCCCTCTGGGCGCTCACCCACGCCGCTTTTCAACCGCGCCGGGTGGTGATTGGCGCGATGAGCGCGGGCGCGGTCGGTCTGCTCATCCTGCACGTGCACTGTCACATCGGTTCGGTCTCCCATCTGCTCGGATTCCATGTCCTGCCCTGGCTCGCGCTGGTCGCCGTCGCGGTGATGATTCGCTCCAGGCTCCCGTCCCGGAGTTTTGCGCCATGAGTAGAACGATCTTCGCCACAGCGTGGATCCCCCTGCTCCTGGGAACCAGCGCGTGTGCGCAAAAGGCCGAACCGCAAAGGGCCGAACCGCAAAAGGCCGAACCGCAGGCGGCGGCGAGCGCCCCAGCCCCGGTGCTGGTGGAGCTGTTCACGTCGGAAGGATGTTCGAGCTGTCCGCCCGCCGACGACGCGCTGGCCGAGTTGGAGAAGAAGCAGCCGGCTCGCGGGGCCCAGATCATCGCGCTGGGGTGGCACGTCGATTACTGGAATCGCCTCGGTTGGGCGGATCCGTATTCTTCGCCGACCGCGACGCAGCGGCAGGAATCCTATGCCGACACCTTCAAGCTCAGCGGCGTCTACACGCCCCAGGTCGTCGTCGATGGGCGACGCCAGCTCGTCGGCGGTTCGGATGCGGTGGTCGGCGAAGTCGCCGAGGCGAGTCGCGGGCGGAAGGCGAAGGTCGAGCTTTCCATGGCCGCAAGCTCCGCCAAATCCGTCCAGATTCGAGCGCAGGTCTCCGAGCTACCGCCGGTCTCCGCCAACGATCGGGCGGAGCTTTGGCTGGCGATCACCGAGGGAAATCTCCAGACCCAGGTCCTGCGCGGCGAGAACGCCGGGAGGCGCTTGAAGCACACCGCGGTGGTCCGGCGACTGCGGCGCTGGGGGCAGGTCGAGCCGGGCGCGAAAGAGCTCTCGGCGCCGGCCTCAAATGAAGAGCTCGACCCAAGCTGGGCCCGGGCAAATCTTCGCGCGACGGCCTTTGTTCAAGAGCAGCGAAGCAGGCGGATACTCGGAGCGGCCACGCTTTCGCTGGAAGCGCGCTGATTCTGGAAGCAGGGGCCCGCGGTCAACGATCGACCCGCGGGCGACCGCGGGCTTTCCGGTCAGGTTTTTTTCTTCGCCTTGATCGGGCAGGCGGCGATCGCCTCGGTGGGATCCAGCGCATCCTTGCCGGATTGCACTTTGAGCACTTTGCGATCCTCGCCGATGACGAACGAGTATCTGTTCGCCAGCGACATCACCGGCATCTTCACGTCATAGAGGGCGACGACCTTGCCCTCCGGATCCGGGATGAACGAGTAAGGGGCCTTCAGCTCCGCCTTGAACTTCTTCATCGTCTCGGCATCATCCATCGAAATCGCGAGCACCTTCGCGCCGCTCTTCTCGACGTCCGCGTACCGGTCCCGGTACGCCGAAAGTTCCTTCGTTCAACCGCCGGTGAACGCCTTCGGGAAGAAGGCGACGATCACCGTTCCGTCCTTTACCATCTGGGAGAGAGTGACCGTCTTGCCGTCGCTGTCCTTGGCGGTGAAGTCCGGCGCGACGTCGCCGACATTCGGTGCTGCACCCATCAGCAATCCAGTGAATAGGCCCATCAGCATCTGGACTGCTTACTCAGGATGACCGGTGAACGCAACACCGCACCGCGTTTTCAGGCGCGCTCGATCCTCTCCCAGATGGCCGCGGCCGCCTCGCGAGTCTGTTGAGCAAGGTCCTGCGCGCCGGCGCCGAGTGGTCGACGCTCCCGCATCCGCCAGATGCCGTCGATCATCACCGATTCGACGAGCCGCGCGCTGAAGCGAAAAAGAAAGTTCGCCGCGAGATTGTCCGCCGAGAGCGGCATCGGCGAGGGGTCGTCGAGGATGATGATGTCCGCCGCGGCGCCGGGCCGGATCGGGCCGATCGGAATCTCAAATAGCTCCGAAGCGAGGCGCTGAGCATTGGCGAGGTATCTGAGCACGTCGATCGGCTGCCCGGCGTCCCGGGATCGGAAGTACGCGGTCTGCGCCTCGGCGAACATGTCCGCCGCCATGCCGTCCGTCCCCAGCGTCGCCCGCGGCCCGAATTTGCCCGCCGGGGCGTAGCCAACCTGGTTGTTCATGTTGGAGCGCGGGTTGTGGACGAGCCAGGAGCCGGACGAAATGACTTGAGACAGCTCGGGCCAGGAGAGGTGAACGGCGTCGGCCAGAATGCTGCGAGGGCCGAGCAACTTGTTGTCGCTTAGCCGCTGAACCGGCGACTTCCCGTAGCGCTCGAGCGAGAGCCGCTCGTCCGTTGCCTGTTCGGCGAGGTGGATGTGTAGCCCCGCGCCGGTGACCTCTATCGCGTCGCGAATCGCATCGAGGGCGTCGTCGGAGAGCGCGAAAGAGGCATCCGCCCCGATCATCCCGCGGAAGCGGCCCTGCGCTTCGTACGCGAAGCCGATGTTCTCCTCGATCGCTGCGGCGCCCTTGCCGGGGCCGTGCCGATCCGTCACTTCGTGGCAGAGAACGCCGCGAATCCCGAATTCACTCATCCCGCGCGCCACGTCCAACAGCGAGCCTGAAAGCGCATTGGGCGAGGCGTGATGATCGAAAATTGTCGTCGTCCCCGCGCAGATCGCTTCCAGGGATCCGATCTTCGCGGCGAGCTCGATCGCCTGGGCATCCAGTGCGGCCGCGAGCCGCCCCTGAAGGCCCTCTTCCCCGCGCAGATGCTTCTCCGGCGATTCGGCGCCCGCCATTCCGCGAGCGAGCGCGGTGTACAAGTGGTGGTGCGCACAGACAAGGCCGGGGAGAAGAAGCTTCCCTCGAAGATCGCAGATCTCGTCGAACGGCCCCTCGGTCAGGTCTCGTCCCCGTTCAGCGATGGCGCCGCCTTCGACGCGGAGGTCGGCCCGCTCGACGGTGGCCGGCTCGAGCTCGACGATCGTTGCTCCCTTGAGGATGATTCCCAGCGCAGGCTCCCGGTCAGCGAACGCCAGATCAGCTGCGGTTGGACGAGCTCGACATCGAGAACGTTGGCCGGCGATCAGCCCGCCGGATGGTGAAATCCACTTCCATGCACTGCCGATCGTACACCGGTCCCCGAAGGAAAAAGACATCGAGCCGGGAGACTCATCTTCGACCACCTTCTCTGTGCGGCTGGCAGGGGTGGAACCCGTACGCTTAGTTCGTAAACCGCGCCCGAGTTGGAGTGGTGACGACGCGGATCAACGCGGGCGCGGTCGGGAAGCGGAGGAGGCTCTGCGAAGCACACTGACTGTGGCACTCCTTTAACCTACCCGGTGTGTCGGGGTTCTCCCTGCGCTCGCGCGTTTGTCGCGAACGAGGGACTCGGAAACAGCAATTCCCAAGCGATGGCAGCGTAACCCGGAGCCTGGGATAGAAAGTCATCAACCGTGAGATACCGAGCCCGCCGTTTCTGGTCGAGCGCCTGACGACTCTTCAACCCTCGTTCAGGCGCTCCTCCAGGACGGTGTTTTCCCCGCGATGCCACGACTTCTTCGTACCGCCCTCGCCGACTCTCCCGCAATGGCGTTCGAGCGTGCAACGGTGCTCGCGCCGGGCTGTCTTCTGAGTGATGCTGCAGAGATCGAGCGGCGCATTGCCCAGCCGCCACGATAACCATCCCTTCCGCAGCACCGCCTTCGCCCGCGCTCCCATGCAACAGTGCTCGCGAAGGGCTGTCTTCTGACTGATGACCTGCCGCCCGAAGACCGACCCTTCGCCGGGGCTGCCCCGCCAACCCTCCCCTGTAACGATACGCGGGCGGCGCTGTCTTCTGGCTGACGATATGGATCGGCACAACCAGGTCGCACGGATTACCATGCCTCGCGAGGATTCATGATGGCGAGTGAGCCTGAGAACGCGCCTGAGATCCGGTCCGTCGGGCGGGTCCTCCCTCCCCATTACGCGGACCAGGAGATGCTCATCTCGGCTTTCCGGAAGGGCTGGGCGGAGCAACACCACAACCTGGAGCGCCTCGAGGAATTGCACCGCGCGGTGCAGGTCAATGGCCGGTATCTGGCGCTTCCCATCGCCGAGTACGAGGCCCTCGGATCGTTCGCGAAGCGAAACCAGGCGTGGCACCGCGTGGGCGCGGATCTGGGAGAGTCGGCGATCCGTTCCGCGCTTCAGTCGGCAGGGATGTCGCCGCGCCACGTCGACGCGCTCTTCTTCGTTACCGTGACCGGTATCTCCACCCCGAGCTTGGACGCCACGCTGATCAACCGGCTCGGCTTTCGCTCCGATATCAAGCGAACGCCGATCTTCGGCCTGGGGTGCGTCGCTGGAGCGGCCGGTACCGCGCGCGCGTCCGACTACCTGCGCGCCTTTCCCGACCACGCCTGCGTTCTTCTCTCAGTCGAGCTGTGCTCGCTCACCCTTCAGCGCGAAGACCTTTCCGTCGCGAACATCATCGCCTCGGGCCTTTTTGGCGACGGGGCGGCGGCAGTGGTGTTCGCCGGCGCGGGCAGGCGCGATTCGGCGAGGCGCGGACCTCAGATCCTGGCCACCCGCTCCGTATTCTACCCGGACACCGAGCGGGTGATGGGTTGGGACCTGGTCGACGGGGGCTTCAAGGTCGTCCTCTCGGCCAAGGTGCCGCAGCTGGCGACGCAGCACATCCGGCGCGACGTGGACTCGTTTCTCGGCGACCACCAGCTGGACCGCGGCCGGATCAGCCACTGGATCGCGCACACCGGGGGTCCGAAAGTCCTCGACGCCTTCCAATCCGCGCTCGAGCTGCCGGCCCAGTCCCTGGAGCGCTCGTGGCGATCGCTTTCCGAAACGGGAAATCTGTCCTCGGCCTCGGTGCTCTTCGTGCTCGGAGAGCTTCTTGACGCGGGCACCGCGAAGAGCGGCGACTACGGTCTGCTGCTTGCCATGGGACCCGGTTTTTGCTCTGAGCTCGTTCTTCTCCGATGGTGAGCTCCGTCAACGCCTATCTGGTTTTTCTCGGCCTGATCGCCGCGGAACGGGTGGTCGAGCTCGCCCTCTCGCGCCGCAATGCGCGGATCGCCTTCGCCCGCGGAGCTCGGGAGTCCGGCCGAACGCACTTTCGCTGGATGGCCGTTTTCCACGGGGCCTTCCTCGCCTCCTGCGCGGCGGAAGTCGTTCTCCTTCGCCGGCCCTTTCCGGGACTTTTGGGAGTGGCCGCGCTGCTCGGTGCGATCGGCTCGCAGGGCCTTCGCTACTGGGCGATCCTCACGCTTGGCGACCGCTGGAACGTGCGGATCCTCGTCGTTCCCGGAGACCCGCCCGTCACCGCCGGTCCCTACCGGTTCATTCGCCACCCGAATTACGTAGCGGTGGGCGCGGAAATGGTTTGCCTGCCGCTCATTCATGGTTGTTGGCTCACCGCGATTTTCTTCTCCCTGGGCAACCTCGCGCTGCTTCGAACGCGGATCCGCGCCGAGGAGAAGGCTCTCGGGCAGGGATACGCCTCCGCGTTCGCCAATCGACCCCGCTTTCTACCGAGGCTCCACCGTGGCGCATAGCGCGGAAGTCCTCGCGGAGATCCGCCGCATCGCCAGCGAGGAGCTACAGCTCGAGCGCGCCGTCGAGGCATCCGACGAATTGATCCAGGATCTGCAGCTCGACTCGCTCGGGCTGACCATCCTCGCGGTGGGCCTGGAGGACCGCTTCCGGATCAAGCTCACGGAAGAGGATTCCGCCAGGGTATGCACCGTGGAAGATCTCGCAGCCCTGGTTGCCGTCCGCGCTTCGCAGGCGCAGCGATGAAGGGTCCTTCCGCTCCGCGCCCGAAGTTCGACACGCTGAATGCCGCTCTCGCCGCAGCGGCGGTGGATTCGTCCGGGCTCACCTTCGTGAACATCCGAGAAGAGGAAGAGATCCTCCCCTGGGCCGAGGTGTACCGCCGCGCCCGGCGAGCGGCGTCCGCCCTGTTGAAGCTGGGGATCCGTCAGGGGGATCGCGTCGTCGTCATCCTGCCCACCGGCCCTTCGTTCATGGACGCGTTCTTCGGCACCCTGCTCGCCGGAGCGGTCCCGGTGCCGCTCTATCCTCCGTTGCGCCTGGGGCGGTTCGACGAGTACCAGTCGGCCACCGCGCGAATGGTCAAGCTCGTCGGCGCGAGGGTGGTGGTGAGCGATTCGCGGCTTCGGCGCCTGCTCGGCAAGGCGATCGAGGCTTCCCGGCCGGAGCTCGGATGCACCACCGCCGAGGCGCTGATCGACGACACCAGCGAAGCCGAGGCACGACCGCATGCGCTGTGCTTGATCCAGTTCTCGTCCGGGTCGACGGTCGATCCCAAGCCGGTGGCGCTGTCGCAGGAAAACCTGCTTGCCCAGTGCGCGATCCTCAATTCGGTGATCAACGCCTCGGCCACCGAGCGCGAGGTCGGGGTTTCGTGGCTGCCGCTGTACCACGACATGGGTTTGATCGGTTGCCTGTTGAGCGCGGTCTACTACCCGGCGCCGCTGGTGCTGATTCCACCCGAAAATTTTCTCGCCCGCCCCGCGCTCTGGCTGCGGGCGATCTCCCGCCATCGCGGCACCGCGTCCGCCGCACCGAGCTTCGGATACTCGCTGTGCGTTCACCGGATCAAAGACGCGGAGCTCCAAGGAGTGGACCTGTCCTCCTGGCGAATCGCGCTGAACGGCGCCGAGCCGGTGTCGATGAACGTGATGCGCAAATTCGGGAAGAGGTTCTCCGCCTGGGGTTTCAACTCTCGGGCGCTTACCCCCGGCTACGGGCTCGCCGAAGCCACTCTGGCGGTCACCTACTCCGCCCCCGAGCGGCCGGTGCAGGCGCTGAGCATCGACCCTCTCGAGCTGGCGCGGCAGGGCGAGGTTCGCGATGGAAATTTCGAGATCGCCTCGGTGGGTCCCCCGGTGCCGGGAAATTTCGAGATCGCCTCGGTGGGTCCCCCGGTGCCGGGCGTGGAAGTGGAGGTCCGCGGCGAGGCGGGCGAGGCGCTGCCGGAAAGGCGCGTGGGAAACATCTTCGTGCGGGGCCCATCGGTGATGGTCGCGTATTTCGGCAATCCCCGGGCGACCGCGCGCGCGCTTCAAGGTGGATGGCTGGACACCGGAGATATGGGATTCGTCGACAACGGCGAGCTGTACATCTGCGGGCGCGCCAAGGATCTGGTGATCATCCGCGGCGCCAACCATCAGCCCCAGGAATTCGAAGCCTGCGTCGAGTCGCTGGAGGGCGTTCGTACGGGATGTATCGTCGCCCTGGGGTTCACCCCCGCGGGAGGCGAATCCGAGGAGCTGTTGATCCTCGCCGAACGCGCACCGCGACAACACGTTGTACATATGAGTCCGGAAACCGGAGCTGTATGTACAACGCTCGAGGAGAGGATCCGCAAGGCCGTGCTCGACGGCACCGGGATTCGCGCCCACACGGTGAAAATCCTCGAGCCGGGCACGCTGCCCCGCACCTCGAGCGGCAAGATGAGGCGCCGGGAAGCGCTGCGGCGCTTCCTGTCGAATGAGCTGGAGCCGCCGCAGCCGGTGAACGTTGTGCGGCTCGCGGGGAAGTTGGTCCAGTCGGTGCTCGCCTACGCCAAGATCGAGCTCAGCCGTGAAGGTTGATGTCGCGATCGCCGGCGGGGGTCCGTCGAGCGCCGGGTGTCGCCTCCGGACAAAGCCTGCGGCGAGGGGGTGATGCCCGCGGGCGTGGGCGAGCTCGAGCTGCTCGGCGTGCTGCCGCTTTTGAGCCCCGCCGACTGGGCTCCCTTTCGCGGCATCCGGTACGTCCAGGAGGATGGCACCTCCGCGCAAGGACGCCTCCCGGGGAACGGCGGCCTGGGAATCCGGAGGACCGCGCTCGTCGACGCGCTCGCCTCCCGGGCCCGCGACGCCGGAGCGATTCTGCACAACCAGAGCGCCGTTCTTTCGCACCGCCGGACACGAGTCGCGATCGAGCTTCAGACGGAGGCCGGTCCGGTGGAAGCGCAGATCCTCGTCGCCGCGGATGGCCTTGCCTCCCCGTTGCGACACGCGGAGGGTTTGGACGGCCTGCCGATCACCCCGCTCCGGTTTG
>WNFG01000887.1_pt1 | contig 31423 bp, 21 predicted proteins | sample 5400431 | NCBI WGS metagenome assembly WNFG01 (sample SAMN13153346, study PRJNA577476) | soil metagenome | isolation source: 120 cm saprolite under Douglas fir tree site 2 hole 3 replicate 2 | place: USA:California | collected 2015-04-18 | reverse complement strand
ATTCAGCGCGTCGGCGCAGAATAGCCGCACAAACATTCCTCGATGATCGACGAATGGTGTGGTGAGGGCCTCGTACGCCCCAGCCAGCAGTGTCGCGATGAATTTCATCGTACGCCGTGCACGCGATCGGATGCCTGGTGGCGACGAATGGCACAAACGAGAAGCCCGCGAAGCCCACTCGGGCCCACATCGCGGCTCGCGCGATACCATTCGATGGTCTCACGCACCGCGCGCGCAAAGTCCCAGCGCGGGGCCCAGCCGAGACGGACCTGCGCGCGATCGATGCTGAGCGCCAACCGTCCGTCCTCGTGCCTCATGCCCGGTTCCGACGTCTCGCGCCAGCGTCCGGGCCAATGCTTGAGGCATTCTTCAACAAGTTGTCGCACGTTGCGTTCGGCCTCGGCCGTTGGCCCAAAATTGAATGCGTCTTGATAGAGCGGATCGTCGCTCTCATACAGTCTCTGAGCGAGTTGAAGATAGCCGCTTAAAGGCTCCAACACATGCTGCCACGGCCTCGTGGCACCTGGATTGCGAATCTCGATCTCGCGACCCGCGCTCAGCGCGCGGACAATATCCGGAACGATGCGGTATTCCGACCAATCACCACCGCCGATGACGTTGCCAGCTCGCACTGTGGCGATGCGGACAGGCGAGCGACCATTAAGGAAACTTTTGCGCCAGCTTCTTATGGCCAGCTCGGCGGCAGCTTTCGACGCGCTGTAGGGATCGTGCCCGCCAAGGCAGTCTGTCTCCCGGTACCCGAACTCCCATTCGTCGTTGCGATAGACCTTATCTGAGGTGGCGAGCACCGCCGCACACGGTTTATCGAGCGCACGCAGTGCGTTGAGCACATTAACTGTGCCCATCACGTTGGTGGCCCAGGTTTCTACGGGTAGCCGATAGCCACGCAACACGAGCGCTTGCCCGGCGAGATGCAGCACAATGTCGGGCTGCGCCTCTCGCACCGTCGCGGCAACCGTCTCGGCGTCGCGCACGTCGCCCAAACGATGATCTATTTCGCCCGTCGCCCCGAGTTGCGAGAATAGCGAAGGGGTCGTGTCTGGCTTAAGCGCGAGCCCGGTGACCCGCGCGCCCGCTTCGGTGAGCCACAGCCTAAGCCATGTACCCTTGAACCCGGTGTGACCGGTCAGAAGGACTCGCTTGCCCTGCCAAAAGCTCATGTTTGTTGCCCTCAGGTCCAGGTCTTCCACGGTGCTTTCCCAGAGTGCCAGAGCTCCTCCAGCATGTTCTTCTCGCGCAGCGTATCCATGGGCTGCCAGAAACCGTGGTGGAGGTAGGCTTCGAGCTCACCTTTGGCGGCCATGTGGGCAAGGGTATCAGCCTCCCAGCTCGCGCCGTCTCCGTTGATGTAGTCGATGACGCGCGGCGAAAGCACGAAAAAGCCGCCGTTTATCCAGCCGGCCTCCCCTTTCGGCTTCTCCGTGAAACCCGTGACGCGACTGCCTGTCATCGCCAGCGCGCCGTAGCGACCGGCGGGCTCCACTGCCGTCACAGTGACAAGCCTACCGTGGCGCCTATGGAAGGCGATAAGGGCTGTAATGTTGATGTCCGATACCCCATCGCCATAGGTGAAGCAGAAGGCTTCGTCGATGGCGACGTAGTCACGGACACGCAGCAAGCGCCCTCCGGTGCTGGTCTGATCACCCGTGTCGACGAGGGTGACACGCCAGGGCTCGGCGCCATTGTGGTGGATATGCGTCTCATTTGTACACATGTCGAACGTGACGTCGGACATGTGCAAGAAGTAGTTAGCGAAGTATTCCTTGATAATGTAACCTTTGTATCCACAGCAGACGATGAACTCGTTCACGGCATGCGACGAGTATATCTTCATGATGTGCCATAGGATTGGTCGTCCGCCGATTTCGATCATCGGCTTGGGCCTGAGGTGAGTTTCCTCAGAAATGCGTGTTCCAAGCCCGCCCGCGAGAATCACCGCCTTCATGCCAGATCGAATCCCCAACGGTTGGTATAATTAATCAGCCGGCCCGGTAATGACTGCGGATCACGCCAACTCAACAGGTTGGCCGACTCGCAACGCCTCCTCAATCGCGAACGTCGCCTTGGTCACAGCCGCTAGGTCTGCGAGCGGAATCGGAGCCGGCGTGGCGTGGCGAGTCGCGGCGAGGAAGGCGGCGACAAGCGCACTCTGACCCTTGTCGTGGGTCGCCTTGCTCGTCGAGGTCTTGCCGTGCGCTGTGACGGTAAGCCGGCGGAAATCGTCAAGCCGGACGACACGGCTGTCCGCAAGGACTTCCATGTATTCCTTGGGCGCGCTCGGCTCACCGAGCGATGAATAGACGATTGTCCCGGTCGAGCCGTCCGCGAAGCGGATCAGCACCGAGACTGCATCGCTGTGGTGACGAGCCGCGATGGCGTGCGCCTCGACCGGTAGGCTACCAGAGAGAAATGTTAGCGCGTCAACGAAGTGGCAAAGTTCTCCGAGGATGCGGCCGCCGCCCTCCTCTCGTTGGACCCAATGGCTCTCCGGGATTCGACCCGCGTTAATACGGTAGAGCATGATGAGCGGGCCTGAGCGCGGCTCAAGCGCGGCCTTCGCTTTCCGTAAGAGAGGCGCGAACCGACGGTTGAATCCGACAGTAAGGAGGCCCGGCGCGGGCTCGGCGGCCGCGATGACATCGGCGAGACCGTCCGCGTCGAGCGCCAGCGGCTTTTCGCAAAATACATGCTTGCCCGCACGCAATGCCTCAGCGGCGAGGCGCGCGTGGGTGTCGTGGCGGGTGGCGATGAAGACAAGATCTGTGTCTTCGCCGAGCGCTGCCACCGGATCAGTGGCAATGCTGGAAAAGCCATACTTCTGGCCGGCATGACCGGCGCTAATGCCCGTGGACGTGACCACGGTCGTCAGCGTCACACCCGAGACGTCGTGCAGAGCCGGCAGCAGCACGCTCTTGGCATAGCTGCCAAGCCCGATAAAGGAGACACGGGTGCCGTTGCTCCGCGGCGGCAGTGACGTGCGGCGGATCTCGCGCTCGACCGGGTGGCCAACCTTCTCGGGATAGGTCAGCAGAATCGCGACGTGCGGCTCCCCTCGCTCCATCAGAGCGTAAGCCTGCTCGGCGGCATCTATCGCGAAGCGATGGGTTACGAGCCGTTTCGGCGTTACTTTGCCCGCCGCGACGAGGGCGAGGAACGCCTCCATGTTGCGCTGCTCGGTCCAGCGCACGTATGGCAGCGGATAGTCGTGACCGTCCAACTCGTATGCAGGATCGTGGCGGCCAGGCCCATAGGACAACGAAAGCTTAAGCTCGAGCTCGCGTTTGTAGAACGGCTCGCGGTCAATCGTCATGCCAACCATGCCTACGACCACGATCCGGCCCTTGAGACGGCTTACCTCCGCTGCCAAATTGATCGCCGCGCTCGATTTCGATGAAGCCGTGATAATGACAGAATCCGCACCGTGACCAGCAGTTTGGCCTGTCACCACCTCCTGAAGGCCATCGCTGACCGAAACGTCTGCACCGAGCTCCTTCGCCAGTTTTACGTCAGCAGGCCAATGAGGCCGAGACCCATCACGACGATGGTCTCGCCAAGCGTCGGGACAGCGAGCCTAACCCCATGCAATGCGATGGCTCCGAGCGTGACAAAACTCGCGTCTTCGTCGTCGAGCCCAGCCGGAATCCGCACTGTCAGGTTCTTGGGTACTGCGTTGAGCTCAGCGTGATTGGCGAGACCGGCGCCCGCGCACGCTACCCGATCACCCACGGCCAGACCGCTCACTCGCCTGCCGACTTCGATGACCTCGCCTGCGAGGCTATAGCCGAGCGCAAATGGAGTATCGAGTTTGGCAAGGATCTTGTTGACTGTCGGCTTAATCCCATCGCGTCGCAAATTGCGGATGACCTGTCGCATCAGATCGGGCCGCGCCATTGCTTTGCCGGCCAGCGAGGCTTTGGCGAGCTCGATGAGCTGCCGCTCGGTGCCCGAGCTGATCAGTGAGACTCGCGACGCGACCAGTATGCTCCCCTCGCTCATTTGCGGAGCTGGCACCTCCGCGACCGTGAGCTTGCCGGTTCTATAGCTGTGCTCGACCTGCTTCACGGATGTCTTGCATTCAGGAGAGTTCAAACGCCACCGACGCTTCGCCGGCGGCCGGAGCAAGTCTGATCCGTAGCCGTTTGGTTCGTCGCTCATGGCCCATGTTGGGCCACCATACTGCTTCCTCGACACCGATTGGCAAGGTTGAGGTCATTCGGATCCGGCTCGCACCTCTGCGGATCAGCGCCTCACAGGCCGACGCGTCAACGTGCGCGGCCGGATCCAGCAAGAACCCGATGGAGGCGGACAGATCCGATTTACCCTCGATCCGATCGCGGATTACGACCTCTCTCGGCCGGACTTCGAAATGACGGATATGTCGCGGCGCTCCGCGGAGATGCGCGAAGCCGTCGTGTGTGCCCTCAAGTTGAAAGCCGCTCCGGTTCACCTCGTATTTCAGCACCTTGACATTGGGCCGTCGTCCGCACCGGAACGCGCCAAAGAAGTCTGCTTGGTCGGCACCTGCGAAACACAGGGTGTTGTGGCTATCTGCGGCACGGGAGCGTCGCCGGCGCTCGCCCGAATTGTACTCGAACACGCCTTGGTCCACGATGATGCGCTGGCCAACTACCGACCACTCGAAGCTCAGGACGTCGCCGTGGCCGTGAGCAGGCAGGTCATCCGGGGCGATACGGCCGCAGTCGAGGACGAGGTAGCTTTCGGCGGTGCGCAGTCCGAAGTACCCGGCGCTCCTAAACGCGAATATTTGGCGGGGAGCGGGGCGCCGATTGAGCAAGCGCTTGTACACGTCCAGGCAGGCAGCCGGCCTGTATGCCATGTCAATTCCTGCATCATTGAATAGCGCCACCTGTCCATCGGGATGCGCAAGGTCCGCCGTTACCTGAGCCATTCGATCCAATGCGGCGTCGAGCGCGCCACCAAAGGGGTCGCCGCCCAGCGCGTGACGGATTTCGAGCAGATCTGCGAAGACTTGGCAGTGGTAGGACGGTGAGCGCTCATAATGCATGCCGTCTGCGAGTATCTGTTCCGTCAACTGGACTTGCAGAAGCCTGGCGCCAGTCGTGCGCCAACGCGCCGCTTCGGCGCCGGTGAAGTAGGATGCCCCCCAGATCAGCGCCTTGATGTTCTTGATGAGATGGTTGCCACCGAGATCGGTCTCGAGGTTGTGTTCGAGAAACCGCAGCTGGCCGGCAAGACTCGCCTCCGCGCGCCTAACGAAACTGCCCGGCAACCGGCCAGCCCGGCGTGCCAGTTCCTGCATCCATACGACAACCCTGATGGCCAGTGCGTAACTGCTCCAGCTGTCCTTCCAGGCGCCCCGCCGCCCTTGTGGATTGGCGTCCATCCAGGCATCGACGAGACTAACCCAAAGCGGGTCATCCACCTCTTCCAAGTACTCCATGTAGTGGAGGTTCATGCGCCAAAGCTGATACTCCGGCGCAGGTCCCGGCGCGCCAAAATCGATGTTGGGAATCGGCAGCGTCTCAGTCTTCCCTAGAAACGTGAGACGCGCGACCTCGCCCTGCGGCTCGACCGTTCCCCGCCGCGGCGCGAACAATGCAGCCAGCAGCGATGACGCTCGTTTTGGAGCGGGGCGATCTGCCGGCGTGATTGCCCAGAGATCCCGTGCCGTCCGTCGAATGGAGAGCTCAAAGCGGCGCGCAATCTTGGCGGGAGGCATATGCCGCCCGAACGCAACAGCACGTGCTGCCTTGCCGAAGGCGCCACCAAGTTTCATCCGGGCAGAACGTGTCCGGTTTCGCCCGAGATTTGGCTGCCGCGACGAAAACTGGCCGCGACCTCCTCCAGCAAATCGAGATAGCGGGTGGCGAGCCGGGCGCGATCGTAGTGCTCACGCACATAGGCGCAACCTCGATCGCCGAGTTCACCAGCAAGCGTGGAATTTTCAGCGAGCCTCACGACCGCCGCAGCAAGCTCTTCAGCGCTCTGCGGCGTTATGGCAATTCCGGCATCCGCTTCATCCAGGAGCGCGCGTGCTTCACCCTCTACCCCGAGGATGATCCGCGTGCTTCACCCTCTACCCCGAGGATGATCGGACATCGCATCGCCATCGCTTCGAACATCTTTGACGGGATCACTTTCTTGAACAGATCGTGACGCTTCAGCAATATCAGGCTTGCGTCGATTGCCGCCCAAAGGCTCGGCATTTCCTCCCTGGGGCGTTGCCCAAGGATCACAACGTTATTCAGCCGCTTCTTATCCCTTATCTGTTCAAGATTGGCCCGCTCGGCGCCATCACCGACTAGAAGGAAAGCAATGCGCGGCTCATGACGTAATCGCTCGGCCGCCTCAAGGACGGCCGAAGGGTCTTGATACTGCTCGCCATCTCGGATTTTTTGAAGAGCGCGAGATCGACACCGTTCTTGATCACGGCGATTTTGCCCGGCTCGCCGCCACGCTCGACGATATGTGGAACGAACGAATGGGTCAGCGACACGATACGATCCGCCCTGCGATAGGCCATGGCTTCGAGCCGTTCCAGCAAGCGCACGATCAGTCCCTTACGCATCGCGCCGACCGTCACGATGCTCTCTGGCCATAGGTCGCGAATCTCCAACACCCAGGGCGCTTTCAACACTCGGCGCGCCACGATGCCAGTCAGACCGCAGAAGAACTGAGGAGAGGTCGAAATCAGGACGTCAGGACGCGGCAGCCACGGCAACGCGACAGTCGCCGATATCAGATAAGAGACGTAGTTGAGCGTTCGGAGCAGAAAGCCCTCGTTAGCCGCGAGAAAGGTCCACACGCGCACAACGCGCACGCCGTCGACCGTCTCCGTCTGGTACAATCGATTCCGGTATCCAGGATAGACTCTGCCGCTCGGATGATTGGGGGCGGACGTCACGACGATCACGTCGTGCCCCGCTTTCACCCACGCGCGGCAATGCTCTGAAGTGCGAGAGGCCGGGGCATTCACCTCTGGCGGGTAGTAATGCGAGAAGAACACTATCCGCATGTGTTGCTTTCGAGCGGGTCGGTTTCCGGTCGATGGCGTATCGGTCGCGCACACCCCTGCTCGACGTTGAGGAAGGCGCGAACATGCTGGGCGATGCGTATCGCAGCCTTGCCATCCCATAGCGCGGGAATGCGCCCGGTCTTGCCGCCCGTGGCAATGATGTCTTCCACTGCGGGCATGAGAGCAGCGGGTGAGGTCCCGACCAGCAAATTGGTGCCCTCTTCCAAGGTCGCGGGCCGCTCGGTGTTGTCCCTGACGGTGAGGCACGGGACGCCGAGTGCAGTCGTCTCCTCCTGAACCCCACCACTGTCGGTAATGGCAAGTTTGGCCTCGCGCATGAGGCCTAGGGCACGTAAATAACTGAGGGGCGACGTCGTGACGATCCCGGATTCGCTGTGCAACCGGTCAAGACCAGCGTTGACGATCTTCGCTCGCGTGCGAGGATGAAGGGGGAACACCAGGCGGATTTTCCGGGCGACCTCGACCAATGCTTCGACAAGCAATTTCAACTTGACGGGGTCATCAACATTTGAAGGTCGATGAAGGGTGACAAATCCGAAGCCTGTCTCCATTGCGGCATTAATGAAGTCGGCGTTGGCCCCGACCTCCGCGAGCGTCTTGGGAGCAGGCACGGCTCGATCGAGGCACGCATAAACCGTGTCGATCATGACATTGCCGACAAACTTGACCCGCTCGGGATGGAGGCCTTCCTTGATGAGGTTGTCGATGCCACGACGTTCCGTCACAAAGAGAAGGTCGGCCAAGCGGTCGGTGACGAGACGATTGATCTCCTCAGGCATTGTCCGGTCGAAGCTTCGTAAGCCCGCCTCGACATGCGCGATTGGAATATTGAGCTTGGCGGCAACCAGGGCGGCAGCCAGTGTGGAGTTGACATCGCCCACGACGAGGACGAGATCGGGCCGGCGGGCCACAAGCACCGGTTCAAGCCCAAGCATGATCCGAGCGGTCTGCTCGGTACCGGTGCCCGATCCGACTTCGAGATTTATGTCAGCGCCCGGGATGTCCAGCTCCTCGAAGAACACAGCATTCATGGTGATATCATAATGCTGCCCCGTGTGGATAAGGCGGACCACGAGTCCGTCTTGCTCGCGAAGCGCACGGATAATTGGCGCAATTTTCACGAAGTTTGGACGCGCGCCCACAATGCAATCGACATGGCGCGGCGCGGTATCATGCGTACCATTGAGGTTGTCGACGACCGCAGCGGGCGGGGTGCGCAGTTTGGCTTCGCGCGTCATGCCGGTAAAACGCGAGGCGAAACAATGCCTGCTCGCCGACACACATTGCGAGTGTCGATGACGAGTTGGGCGTTTGCGACCAGCTCGCCGTAATCCACGTCATCGTGATCCGTGACGATTAGAATTGCATCATATGAACCGAAATCAGTCGGGCTCCAATCTAGCGAGCGCCGGCCAGCCAGCAATTTGTGCTCGCGTGTCTCAGGTATGACCGGCACATATGGATCGTAGTAGCTGACCTTGGCCCCACGCTGCTCCAGCATCTCGATGATGCGCAGGCCCGGGCTTTCGCGCGTGTCGTCGACGTTTTTCTTGTAAGCTATTCCCAACACCAGGATACGCGCGCCATTCAGCCCCTTGCCGCGATGCGCATCGATCGCGCACGCGAGTTTATGGACGACATGCTGTGGCATGCTCGAATTGATCTGTCCGGCCAACTCGACGAAACGCGTCGCAATTCCATACTCGCGCGCTTTCCAGGTGAGATAGAAGGGATCGACCGGAATGCAGTGGCCGCCCAATCCAGGACCGGGATAAAATGGCATAAAGCCAAAGGGCTTGGTCTTTGCTGCTTCAATGACTTCCCATACGTCGATGCCCATCGCCTCGTAGACGATCTTCAATTCGTTGACCAGGGCGATGTTGACTGCACGAAAGATATTCTCAGTGAGCTTGACGGCCTCTGCCGTGGCACTCGATGACACCGTAACGACCCGCGCAACGAAATGGTTGTAGAGCGCGCAAGCGGCCTCCTGCGCTTCCGCACAGTCGGCGCCGACCACCTTTGGTATACGAGACGTCGAATATTCCGAGTTACCGGGATCCTCGCGTTCGGGCGAGAACGCGAGAAAGAAATCGCGATTGCATTTCAAGCCACTTGTCTCGAGAATCGGTCCCAGCACCTCTGCTGTCGTTCCCGGATAGGTCGTTGATTCCAGGATGATCAGTTGCTGCCGACGCAAGTGCCGTGCGATCGTCTGTGCTGTCGAAATGACGAACGAGAGATCAGGCTCAAGGTGAGCCGTCAGCGGGGTTGGTACGCAGATAAGCAGGACGTCCGACTCCGACAGCCGTTCGAACTTGGAGGTGGCAGCCAACGAGCCCTTTTCGACCAGCGGCCGGATCAGCTCGCCTGGAATGTGCTTGAGGTAGCTCCGGCCCTGGTTGATCGCGCGTGGCTTTGCCGGATCAGTATCGAATCCGAGTATCTGCATGCCGGCCTGACCCGCGGCTATACACATCGGCAATCCGACATAGCCGAGGCCGATCACGCCGATCTTCACCTCCTTTGCCTTGATTCGGACGATCAGATCCGTCGTCAGCGACAATTGTTGATGCATGCTGGGCTGCTCGTGCTGCTGTGGGATCGCATGACCCTCTCAGCGTTGCGAATGGCGGTTGATGAACCGGGGCGTCGAAGTTGCCGATTTCAGGTGATCGCGAAGCCGGGGGCCCGCGCGGTGGTTGCTGACTTTGAGGTGCTCTGATGCGCAGCTATAACCTGACGCGCCCAGACACGGCTCCGCAGCTTGACGTCGTCATTCGGAGGGCGGCGTCGGTTCGACGCTGCCCGCTTTCCGAAGGCATAGGTTGACGACCGCCCATCGCTAACGCCTCGTCACATTCAATCTTGGTTTTGATTCTTCTGCGCCGGGGCCTTGGGGTGTGCAGGAACCGATCCACTCGGCAAAGCTACCGCACTACAGGTGAATCACCATCGGTCCGCCTGGATCCCGTAACTCGAATGCTTAGCGGCCCCACCATCAGCTGGTTATGTTTAGAGTATGTCGCGGCGTTGGCAACAACTTTGTTATGCCGATGAGGTCCACTACCTCACAAGCTGTGCATAAACCGATCATGACACATCAGATCGGACAGAAAGCAGATCAGCGGGCGGTTGTATGCCTTAAGGATGCGCGGAAGATTGCGCTGGTGTGCGATATTAATTTGACAGGGCTTAGACGAAGAAAATCAAACATTAGACGCGCCACATCGACTGGACGCTCTATCGGCGCCCCCCGCGTATAGTCGAATCGCGCAGCCTCCACCCCGTGCCAAGCAATTTCGCCAGCTGTATCTTGAGCTTGCGGTTCTCATTCTCCAACCGCCGCAACCGGTACACTTCGGCTGGCCGGAGCCCGTCGTACTTACGCTTCCATTGACGGAACGTCGCTATCGAGATTCCGACCACGTCACACACATCCTCAATCGGCGATCCCGCCTTTACGCGGCTTAGTGCGAAGGCGATTCGGAAAGCGGTGTGTCGTAGTCGCACGATAAATTCTCGCCTGGTTGTCCCCCGCCATGCCAAACCAACTCGATGCGATTGGTTCTCCCCCTCTTCGGCGTTCTGCCGCCTTCATTTGGCAAGTTGACTCTACAGTCGAGTAAACATGTTCTTCAACTATAAATCTCTATTAAAGTCGGATGTCGGACAAAGTTCGATCATGAGGCCGATGCGGGACCGCGAGGAACGGCGATCAACCAAGTGCTAACCTTGTCCCGACGGAAAAAGGTTCGGCCAAAGCGCATGAGCCGGAAAAGTGAGGACCGGTTTCCCGATAAGGACGTGCGCCACTCAACAGGCTCAGGGCGTATCCCGATTCCGCAGGACGGCACGCACCCTAATTGCGCCTACGCCCGGGATTCCTGCAGCGCAGCCTTTTCGAGCATGGTGTCGGTCAGCAAGCGCCGCAAGCGCGCGTTCTCAAGTTCCAGTTCCCTGATCCGACTTGTCAGGTCGTGGCCGCCAGACGCATTGACGATCTCGGGGCTTGCGACGGTGGCATCTGCGATGGAGGCACCAAGCGCCTTTCGCGCCGCAAGCCACCGATGATACGTCATCGGGCTGATTCCCAACGCCTCGGCAATCCTGATCTTCGAGATTCCCTCTCGATGCATAGCATCGCCCTGGCGAAGCTTTGCATCGATCTCCACGGTGGAGTGTCGTCGTCTAACCATCCAATCGCATTGAACCCGTATTTTGCCGCGGCCAAACCGCTTTGATGAAGCACCATCAACGGATGATCGACAAAGGTGCTTCTACTATCGCAAATTCCGGCCTTGAAATGTTTCATACCGCACTCTTCTGCGCGTTGCAAGTAACTGCAAATGGTGCTTTCCTAACATTATCTTGGACGTGGATATGTTGCACACGCTCTCACGGGTAAAGAATTCATAAATTAGGGAGCGCACTCCCAAGATGACAGGCGAAGTGGGGACGCATGCGCAACGCGCTCCGCGAAGCACGATTGATGCCCGCAGAATCGGTTCTCTCTGGCCTCTCTCACAAAAATGTAGTGACGGCTTTTCGTCTAACCCATTGATCGCATTGATAGCGATCCCCGATTCTGCTTCTGCGCAAATTGGATTAGCAACTACGGGCGTGGCATTTGACGCAGTGGTATTGGCCGGCCTTATGGCCTCAGCTTCAGATGATGACGGCCAGAACGAATTCGCGCCGAATCTCGACCGGCACCGGACGGCCCAAGATTTCGAGCAGGACGCGCACGCGCCCCGAATCATCGAGACGATCGAGGATGGCAAGTTGCTCGGCAAACGGGCCAGCCGCCAAGCGAACCTTGGCGCCAACCATAAGGTCCTGCTCGAATCGCAAAAAACCACCGCGGTCTACGGAAGTTAGCATCATTTCCACGATGCCGCGCGGCATCGGATGAGGCAAATCGCTCCGCATCACAAGGCTCGCCACTCCGAACGTGCCATTGACCCTACGCCAAGGATGGCGCGTCAGATCGAGTTCGACAAACAAATAGCGCGGAAAAAGCGCCGCTTCGACGTTCGCCATCGTGCGGGCGTGCCGGACGGTTCTCAGCCGCTTTGGCAAAAACACCCGAAAGCCCTGGCCCTCAAGCTGCGCCTTTGCATAGAACTCGCGCCTGGGCCGGGTATGGACGACATACCACCGCACGTTCCCGCCGGCCGGAACGGGAGCCCCACGCCAGATCCGCGAATCCTTCAGATGCCCGCCCGCGATCCCCGCCATCGGCCGCCTGAATTGTGGTGCCCCCCGCCGCCGGGGGTTCACGTTAAGGCCACCCTAACAAATATCTACCAAAATGCAACATGCAGGACCGCAAGCTTGCTTAATATGTTGCAGTTATGATGCAGTTCTGATAGCGCTTCGCCGGCGCGATGATGGATCTGTGAGCTTTGACCTAGCAGAGTCCGCCAGTTTGACCTAGCAGAGTCTGCCGGGATGTGGGGAGCGATGGTCGTTTACGACAGGAGGCTTAGGGGGCGTGGGACCACAGGGGGCTGCGTTCTGCGGTAATTCGGCGTTGCGGTCTTGGGGCTTAGATCAATGCATGCAGTGGGATGCGCGGATGCCGCTCGTCGACGGCGGGCGACGCTACGATTCTGATGGATTTCGACTAGCGGGTTGGGGACACAATGGCAATTGGTTCTCCTGCGTCGAGGGGGTACTTCCGAATCCGGTTTTCTCCCTTCGATACCGCATGGGCAATTGCCTCGCCCATGACGGCATTGGCCATTCGCGATGCTTACATACTTTCCTACGAGGGATTGCTGTATTGTTCGATGTGCACGGCTCTTTCGCTCGTGGCTTTTTCCGCTTTTCGCCTGCATGACGGCGTCTCAAGGTTCTTCAGCGTCAATGATGCATGGGACGTATTGAGGGCTGTCGCCGCCGCTGAGCTGATGACCTGCGTCGTCCTTTTCACATTCACGCGCCTGGACAACATTCCGCGCTCTGTACCTATTGTACATGCCTTCAGTTTGTCCGCCGGGCTCATTGCGGTACGCGCACTTGCGCGCTTGCGCGAGGACAACCGCGGCGTAGGCGTCCGCCAGCGATGTGTCGAGGTCGAACACATCATCATGGTCGGATCAACGTGTCTGACTTTTTGGTTTGTGAAGTTCCTGGCCGCCTATTGCCCCGGACAAAGGCAAGTGATCGCCGTGCTCGACGGAAGATTGGAAATGATCGGTCGTACTGTCTGCGGCATCCGAATCGTTGGACCGCCTGACCATCTCCAAGCAATCATCGACGAATTTTCCGAGCACGGTATTCAGACCGGGCGCGTCGTAGTTGGCGGCGATGCGAATATATTATCAGGTGCGACTTTGGGGGAAATACGCCGGGTTTGTGAACAGCGGCGAATCCCGTTCGATTTTGTGCCAGAGCTCATGGGTGTGAGGGCGCTCGCGGTTGAGAGCGATTCTGGACGCGACATGATTGCCAATACGGCGCCGCCGGTTAAATTAACACCCTACTTCCGATGGAAGTATGCGATCGATTTTGTAATCGCCGGAACGGCAGTTGTGCTATCGGCCCCACTTCTTATCGTTGCATGCGGGCTCGCGCTTGTAGATGTTGGCTCGCCGATGATGTTCTGGCAGCAGCGCTTGGGAGAAGGAGGCCGAACATTCACTATCTACAAGATCCGCACCCTGCGTCCGCCCTTCGATCAACGGGGTCGACCGCTTTCGGAAAATTGTCGACTGTCGTGGGTGGGAACTCTTCTTCGAAGGACGCGGCTCGATGAGCTCCCCCAACTCTTTAACGTGCTGGTTGGAGACATGTCTTTGGTGGGGCCACGTCCGCTGCTGCCACGAGATCAGCCGTCCGATCCGAGCGTGCGCCTCCTGAGCCGTCCGGGGATCACGGGCTGGGCGCAGGTGAACGGCGGGACCCTTCTGACCCCAAGCGAAAAGGATGAATTGGACGAGTGGTACGTCCGGCATGCCTGCCTTTTGCTTGATCTGCGCATCATCATGATGACTTTGCGGGTCCTGATCCGTGGTCAGAGTCGGCCTGAGGGCGCCGCTGCGAACTCTCGCAGCACGCGAAACCTCAGCAGGGAACCGTCTGTCCTGGCCGCTCAGTCGACCATCAAGGCCAAAATGGATCTTCCGAGCCAAGGCACAATCGATGCAATTGGACGTCATCCGATTGGGCGGAGGGTCGCCGCGCCGCCTCGCGAGCAGTTCAGCGTTCGCGGAACATGCGGTGTAGCTGATCGCTGATGGGCTTGAAAAGGTAGCTCATCATGGTGCGGCTGCCAGTCTGAATGAAGACCTCTGCCGGCATTCCTGAAATAAGTCGCTGCACGCCATGGCGCGCGAATTCGCCTCCTGGCAAACTGACTCGCACAGTATAATAATTCGCGTTTGATTGCGGGTCGCGGGTTACGTCTGCCGACACATGGGAAACAATGCCGCTGAGTTCAGGGGTGGTTCGCTGATTAAAGGCTGAAAAGCGGACCAGGGTGTTTTGACCTTTGTGCACTTGATCGATTTCGTTTGCCGGGAGCCGCGCGTCGATCTGCAACTCGTCCGATTCCGGAACGATAACCATCATGACTTCCGCGGGTGAAACGACGCCTCCGATGGTGTGCGTCGAGAGTTGGTGGACGATTCCCGTCGCTGGAGCGCGAAGGTCGATGTGGGTCAACTGGTCTTTTGCGGCTACTACCCGTTCGGCCAATTCGGCCTCTTTGTCCTGGGCCTCTCGAAGGTCCTTCATGACCTCGGCTCGAAAATCCTGGTCCAACTTAACGAGCTGTAGTTCGGATTCGCTGATTTTGCCGCGTGTTTCCGCGATGGTGGAAACCAACTGCCCACGTTCCCCGTCGAGACGTGCCGCCTCGCGCTGCAGCGACGTGAGGCGCGTCAAAGGCGTGAGGCGTTTCTCGTACAGGGCTTGGACGCCCTCAAGCTCCTGAGCGATCAGATCGGACTGGACCTGCTTCGATTTGATTTGTGCATCCATGCCGACGATCTCTTCATTCAGTTGGGCGATTCGGCTGCGCAACAGTTCCCGTTGGCTCCGGCGTGCGTCGGCTCTGGCCTTGAACAGAGAGCTTTCCGTTGTTAGCAGCTCATCGTCGGTCGGCCGATTTTGGAAAGCCGCCTTGCGAATCAAAGGCTGGTCGTCATGGCCGTCTCGCTCTGCCGTTAGCCTCGAAATTCGTGCGCTGACCTCTTCAAGTTGCTTGGTGACGACCTGGAAACTAGAATGCACCTGAGTGTCGTCGAGGCGGACGAGAATGTCGCCTTCGCGTACGTGCATTCCGTCCGTCACCGAAATGTCCGCGATAATACCGCCAGTTGGATGCTGAATTTTTTTGACGTTCGTTTCGGAGACGACCGTACCGGGAATGACCACTGCTCCAGAGAGGGGCACAAAGGTTGCCCAGCCCCCACCGACGACGAGCGCTATGGCGAGCACGCGGCTACCCGCCTTGCGTTGGTTTTCGAAAGAGCGGGTCAGATATGCCTTCAGTCCGTCGCCGTCTGCTTCGTCGACCAAATTACGATCGTTAGGATTGAAAATGCTGTCATAAGCGCGTTTCAACACGGCGACGGACTCGGTTGCGGTCCGAGTGACGGTTTGAGTTGCCTTCGCATGAAGTGCTGGAATTCGGGAAAGTTCGGTGCGCGAAGCGGACCTTTTGCCGACAACCACCGCAATACTGTCGTAACGTCTGCTCGAATTTACAGTCACAATTTCCCGGTGAGTTGCGCGCTTTTCCGCACGCCAGCCACCGTCCAAAATGACTGCACCATCGGCAGTCGCCCCTCGAAACGGGTGCAGACCACGGGCGGCCGGCCGCTGCGTCCGCTGACCTTGTCGAACGCTATGCTGTTGCATGATGCTGCGCCCCGTGTGGCAGGCGGTCGTCTTTTCTCGTCGCCGCTGCCGGGCCCTCTGGGCTGGATGCGGCTGGCACCTGATGACCGACCGATCGCGCCACTTGTTCGAAGACTTGGTCTCGGACTCCGAAAGCGATCATTCTTCCGGCGTAGATGACCAGTGCCATGTTCAATGCCGCCAGAACATTTGCCCGGTGAGATATCACGATCGGATTTTTCCGGGCGGCCCGCAGTGTGAGGATGGTGCGGGTCAATGCTTTCTCGCCATCGACATCGAGATTGGCGTCAGGCTCGTCCAATACTACCAGAAAAGGGGCGCCGAACACGGCGCGCGCGAGCCCAATCCTCTGCCTCTGGCCGGAGGACAACGAGGCGCCGCCTTCACCGATCTGAGTCTCGTATCCGTTCGTGAGGCGCAGAATCATCTCATGAGCACCCGCAATATGGGCGGCTTCGATGATGGATTGAGAGGATGCGGAAGCGTCAAAGCGCGCGACGTTCTCCGCGACGGTTCCGTCGAACAGCGCAACATCCTGCGGCAAATACCCCAGGTGCTGCCCAAGATCGTTGCAATTCCATTGGTCGAGAGCGGCGCCGTCGAGACGGACCTTGCCGTGCGCGGCCGGCCAAATCCCGACCAGGGCGCGAGCGAGTGACGACTTGCCGGATGCACTTGGTCCGAGCAATGCCAGGCCCATCCCGGCCTCGAGCTTGAACGAAACATTCGAAACGATTGGGCGATCACTGCCCGGCGCAAATACGGTTAGGTCTTGCACCGTCAGCATTCGACAGGGACGCGGAAGCTTCACCGTCGGCGTGCGCGGCTGCGTGGTGGCCCTGATGATTTCGCGCAACCTGAGGACGCCCTGACGGGCGGCGACCAGCTGCCTCCAAGTGCTCAACGCAACCTCAATCGGGGCCAGGGCGCGGCCCATCATGATGGAAGAAGCGATCATGATTCCGCCCGAAGCCTGCTCAATGACGACCAGATAGGCTCCGATCCCCAGCATCGAGGATTGCAGAACATATCGCAGAACTTTCGCTCCGGATCCGAGGTTGGCGTGGGTGTCCATCGCCCGGATGCTGATCTCGAGAAAGCGATCGTTGCCGCGCAGCCAGCGTTCGGTAAAGCGGCCCGTCATTCCCAGCGCACGAATGACGTCGGCATTTTGCCGGGTTGCATCGGCGAGGACTTGGCGATGTGCGCTCGTTTCCATCGTCGCCCGCGTGGGCCCGCGCGCATGACGTTCGGTTGCAAGGGTTATGGCGATGATCGACGCGGCGCCGAGTGTTGCCGCAGCCCCGATGGCGGGATGAAAGACATATAGGGCGATCAGAAAGATCGGTATCCAGGGCATGTCGAGAAACGCCGTCGGACCCATGCCGGAAAGGAAAGTCCGCACCTGATCGAGGTCGCGCAGCGGCTGCTGCGCGACAAGGGGCCTCACTCCCCTGAGCGGAAGCGTCGCGAGCGCAAGGTAGATCGGTTTCTGCAATCCGGCGTCGAACAGCGTCCCGATCCGCGCCAGCATGCGGGTACGCAGAGCATCAAAATAGCCTTGCAGCACGTAGGCCAACAGCACGATGAGTGAGAGTCCCACGAGCGTCGCAACATTGCGGCTCGGAATAACTCGGTCATAGACCTGCAACATGTACAGCGACCCCGACAACGTCAGCAGATTGACGACGCCGCTGAACGCCGCCACTCCTAGTAACTGCCGCGCGCTGGCGCGCAACCCGACGGTGACGGGATCATCTGAACTCAGGTCGAATCCAAGAGTCATTCTGCCCTCAACTCCACCGCGGTCCTGCAGGCACTTGAGCTGGCGCTTCTAACTCACGCCGCAAGCGCATCGTGCGCAAACACCGCGACTCCGTTCGACAATCTAAACAAGCGCCGAACTAAGTCAGCGCTCTATAGGTATCCACGAGTTCGTCAATATTGCGACTGTGTGGGTATCGGTCGTGCGCGAATTTACACGCATACACCTTCTCATCGATGATTGACGCGAGTGAAGATAAACGGTCAGCGAAGGTAACGCGATGGGCCTCGCCTTTAATTGGCCCCTATAAGATCACGCATTCGCGCGGAGCCCCTCTCGCTCTTGTCCCATTGGGATTGCAAAAAAGATAGCGGCCAACAAGACAGCGATGCACAAAATAGCGCTGCAAATGAAGAAGCCAAGGAGGCTGCAATCACAACAGCGCTACCTGCTTCAAGCGCTACCTGCTTCACTCTGACCCGACATCGGTCGCCTTGTCGTAAGGTGATCGTCAGCAAAGCCAAGCAGTCGCAGCGTCGTTTGCGTCCGATCAATCTTGACCGTGGCTCATAAACCGGGAGACAGCAATATGGCCATCTTCGTCACGTGAACCGATGCATTGAATGCTCACTGCGGCCGACGGGGCGTTGCTTTCAAGAAATCCTCCGGCAGGCAAAGCGGTACTGAGCAGACGTGGTCGTGGGCGTTGGCGCCGTTCCGTCACCAATCGGCGTCACGTTAGTTCTTTGCTATCGCCAGCAATGGTGAAGATAAGGAAAACGTAAATGGCTCTGACAGCAACGGACCTATTCAACGACGCAACGACCCGCGAGATTGGCGGCGTCGGCCCCGATCAGGTTAACTTGATCGTCTCGGACCTTATCGGCGTGCAGCAGATGTTAAGCGCAGCAGATCCCCAGATCAATAACCTCTCCGATCTGCACACTCACGTCATCATTAACCAGCTCAATGAAGAGATTGCGGCGGTCGAAAACGTGAACTCTCCTACGGGCACGTCCATATTGGGAACAGATCTCGGGCAATTTGTCGGGCGCGCGATCAATGATATCCATCGGGATATTATTGACATCGCTCAAGGCGACCCGGGCGTTCAAGCGATGTTTAACCCGACGCCGCTGCCACCTTTGAACACCCCGGCAGCGCCGTTCCTCGATAATGCAGCCCAAACGGCCTTTGTTACTCAATGGATCCAGGACAGTAACCATCTTGGGCAGGCGGCGATCACGATTGAGAATAATGGCTTTACCGGTGATATTGCGGGACTCGTCCAGCAAATACAGACCTTCGAGAATAATTCGAACGCCTTCGATCAATCTCAAGGCGGCCTTTGGTCGGCGCGTTTCTGGAACGAATTTCGGTCAGATGGCACGGCAGGCACGGCAGCGAACGCCCTGATCGAGGGTTTGCAGACGCACAACGCCGGGGAAGTCAACGCAGCCGCAGAGCAGCTCGCAGCGAACTCTGCGGACGTGGCGGGCAATAATCTCATGGCGGACGGCGGGAGCTATGCGGGTGTGGTGGCGGCGGTGCAGGCGACAGCCGTGACACCTGCGGGCGGCAACGAGGCCGCAGGCGACCAAGGCGGCAACGCGGGCGGCAACCAGGCCGCAGGCGATCACGGCGGCACCGCGGGGGGCAGCCAAGGCGCAGGCGATCACGGCGCGAATAACCTGGTGGCTGACCTGACGGCTCTTTTCCAGGGAGGCGGCCAAAACGGCGTTTCGGCGGTCCTGGCCGACATCTCGGCCTTGGCTCACGGCGCGGGCGTCCATGGCAACGGCGTGGCAATGTTGTTGGTCGATCTGTTGACGGGCGCAGGTCCACCGGCGCAGTCGAGCGGCGGAGCTCCGGCGGCGTCAGCGGACGCCGGGCATGCCGACCCGGCCCCGGTGATCCAACATTCCGCTTTCGAACATATGTGGCACCACGCTTGACGTCATGCAACGCGATGGACGGGGCAAGGACAAGCCCCGTCCAATCACTGTTTGTTTGATCCAAGCAACCCGGTTCCTTCAACCGCGCTGGGGACCTCAGCTATGCAGCCGTCTTTTCTGGGCCGCATTCTGAGCGTCGGGCGTCTCTCTGGCTTTCGGACACCAGCGGGTCACCTCGGCGGAATGACAAAGCGGATACCGATCACGTTGATCCACGCTGCGGAGTGTTAATCCATGCCCCCAGCCGGGCCTATCTCATAATAATAATGCGTAGACGTTGTCGTGTGACGATCGATGACCATGTGTTCTTCGCCTCCCCCGGCGACATTCTACTCGACGCCGCACTGATAAATGGAGTCAACATTCCACATGATTGCCGTTCCGGTCAATGCGGTATCTGCCGCGTGCACGTCGTCAAGGGATTAGCCGTCGGCGGGGAATGCGGCGAGCCGGGCGCCGCGCGGGCGTGCCAAAGCCGGATCATGTCAGACCTGCAGCTTGAAATCGAAGGCTTGCCGAAAATCCAGATGGCGGCAGGCCAAGTGAGCGCAATCAAGAAGCGTGCACCGGATGTGGCCGAAATCAATATCGAGCCCTCGCAACCCATCAGGTATCTGCCGGGACAATATCTGCGCGTGCAGTTTCGTGGTTATCCGATGCGCTGCTATAACCCGACCGCCTCGATGGAGGATCTCGCGGAAAGGGACTTTCTGCATTTGCAGGTGCGGCGCATTCGGCGCGGGCGGGTATCCGCGGCCATCGGTAGCGACATTCGCGAGGGCCACCGGGTGAAGATCCAAGGGCCGTTTGGCTTAGCGTTCTTGCGTCCGGCGTCCTTGAACCGGCTGCTGCTCGTCGCCAGCGGCACCGGCTTTGCGCCGATCTGGTCGATTGCAGTTGCCGCAATCCGGGAGCATCAGCGCCGTCGTGTTGTCATGGTGGTTGGCGCGCGCACGATCGAATCCCTGTACATGATGAACGCTCTTTGCATTCTGGCGCGTTATCCGAACGTGACGATCATTCCGGTTGTCGAAACACCGCAGAACCTCTCCCACATGATCCGCATCGGAAGCGTCGCCCATTACGTTCCGGAATTGTCGCCAGAGGATACAATCCACGCCTGTGGACCGCCGCGGCTTGTGGAGGCTGTGAGCCGAATGGCTGCCGCAGCCGATGCACCATGTTATTGCGTTCCGTTCGCACCTCAACGTGCCAAAGAGAACGCGCTGTCGCGCGCGCTCGGTTGGTTCAATGACGTGAGCAATCTCTGACCTTACTGAGAGAACAGACCGCCGCCCTGCTCCTCGAAGGTCTGCGGTTCGCGGAACATATGGCGTAGCCGATCGGTAATGGGCTCGAATAGGTACCTACTCGCTCAGGAGGTCTCCAATCGGCATGATGAGGTCACAGCGGAACTCGTCTGCAGTTTTGCCGCTTTGATCTTCGACGCGGTGGTAGCAAGCGCTGTTTCCAAACTGTCGGTTTTCGAATTTTCCATTACGGTCCTGAACCACTTCAGCGCGAATCCTTCTGCCAAGAAAATTATATAGCGTCTTGGCCTTGCCGGCATTGCAGGAAAAGACGATGACAGATCCCTCGCCTTCCACCGAATTGGTGGCAATGGCTTCCGTAATGCAGTCGCTCACGCCTGCCAACGTCAATGTTCGCACATTTATTTGGGCATAACTCGAAGTAGCGACGAATGCGACACAAGACACAACGGCCAATCTGCTCATATGTGCCTCCAACCGGCGGCTGATTGCGTACATCATCATCTTGTCACGGCTGAGCTTGACCCTGACCTACGCCGTGCCATATTTCGTTTCCACCTCAATGCCGACGCTCTCAAGAAAGGCGGTCGGCAGAATCCCGCCAGCGCACACGATGACCACGTCGTTCCTGATTTTCATTCGCCGTCCCATCTGCTCGATCTCAACGTCGTGGCGACCGATCCTCTTGACATTGGATTGAAGCAAGACGTTGAGGCGGCCGGACCTGCGCATAGTTTCCACCTCCTCGCGATTCTTCACCTTGGCGCGCGAAAAGGCGTCGCTTCGATGGGACAGAGTGACCGTGGTGCCGGGTTGCTTGGCTAAGCTCACGGCCGCTTCAAGGGCGCTGTCGCCGCCACCGGCCACCAGCACGTGTTGCTTCCGGTATTGCCGGGGGTCGACCAATCGATAAACCACCTTGGCTTGGTCTTCGCCTTCGACATCGAGTTTGCGCGGCGTTCCGCGCCGGCCGATGGCAAGCAACACGGACGCGGTCAAGTAGGAGCCGCGCGTTGTCCGGACCTCGATTGCGGAGCCGCGCTGAGCGATACTCTTGACCTCCTCGCCGTATCTGATCTTCAGGCGGGTCTTTCGAGCGACGTCTTTCCAAACCTTGAGCAGCTTTTCCTTGCTCACCGTTTTGAATTTGAGCGTGCCGCCCAGCGGCAGAATGGCAGGCGACGTCATAACGACCTTGCCGCGCGGGAAATGCGCAACGGTGCCGCCGAAGCTTTCCTGCTCGATCGTCAAAAAACGAAGCTTGTGCTTAATCGCCGCAAGGCTCGCCGAAAATCCTGCCGGTCCGGCGCCCACGATGATCACATCATAAGCCTGGGAAAGTCGACGTCCCGACAGTTTTCGTATGGATTCGATGGCTTGGCTGCCCTGCTCGATCGCGTTGCGAATAAGGCCCATGCCGCCAAGCTCACCGGCAATGAAGATCCCCGGAACGTTTGTTTGAAAATCTGGCCTGACATGAGGAATTTCGACACCTCGGCGCTCCGTGCCGAAAACAAGCGTAATGGCGCCGTAGGGGCACGCCTCGCGGCAGGCGCCGTGGCCGATGCAATGGGTTGGTTCGACGAGTTCGACCTTCCCGTTGATCATCCCGAGAATATCGCCCTCCGGACAGGCGCGGACACAGGCGCCGCAGCCGAGGCATTTCGCCGGGTCGACTTTCGGATGAAGTGATGCCGGCTCCAGAAGCCCGGCTTCGGCCGCCGCCTCTTTGGTCGCCCGGCTTCGCGCCTCAAAGCGCCTGCGCGACGCGATATAGAGGGCCCAGATGACACCGATTGCCACGACGTACACCGCAATGACCGGAGTAAGGCTCATCGGATGACAGTCTTGCTTTCAGTTACGGTGCTAATGGCGCTCATGCCGATCCTTGTTATTTCAGCAACTGCACAATTTCCGCGTGTCCCGAGGCGACCGCGACATCAACTGCAGTTTCGCGTTTCTTATTCCTGAGCGTTCGATCGGCCCCGGCGTGCAGGAGCGCCTTAACGATATCGACCCGCCCTTCGTGAGAAGCGATCATAAGCGCGTTGTACCCAACGTTGTTTCGCACGTCGCGCCGTGCGTGCCGTTTGAGTAGCCGATCAACGATCTCGTTCATGCCGGATTTCGCGGCAAGTATGAGCGGTGTATTTCCCGCTATCGTGCGCGCCTCGAGATCTGCCCGGTCTGCGATTAGCAATCGTGCCGCGTCGGCGTTGCCATATTCAAGCGCACTCAGCAGCGGCGTTCGACCTTCGTTGTCGGCGATGCGCTGGTCGGCGTTGTGCTTCAGGAGCGCAAATACGCCGCCGGCGTTTCCGCGGTCGGCCGCGAACCACATGGCCGTCCGTCGCCCTTCATCAACAGCATCAACCAGGGCTCCCTCCGTGATCAGCAATTCCACGAGGTCGCTCGGACAAGTGGCAGCGGCAACCATGAGCAGCGTCACGCCATGATCAAGAACCACCCGCACATCAGCGCGGTGATCGATTAAGCGTTTCACAACCTGTTGATGACAGTGGCGCGTGGCGAGTGTCAACGCGGTGTCGCCGCGGCGGGTCCTGGCAGCTAAGTCTGCCCCTCGGCGAACCAAAGCGTCGACGATATCGGCATGGCCTCCGGCTGCGGCAAGTAGAAGTGGCCGCTCGCCCAAGTGATTTTCCGCATTCACCTCCGCGCGTGCCGATAGAAGCGTGTTCACCGCGTCAATCTTGCCTGCAGACGCAGCGCGCAGCAGAGCCGTGTTGCCGTCGTCGTCTTTAGCCGAGATGTCTGCGCCGGACGCAATCAATCTTTTTATGGCGCCGGTCTGACCGCGCCAAGCAGCGTCCAATATCTCCGCAGCCTCGTTTCGCGGAACTGTCGCCAGGCCGCGCTGCCATGACGTTTCAATTCTTGCGGGCCGTGGCCGCGCTTCATGCGCAGGCGCCGCTTCGTTTGCGTTCGCTTCGACCGTGCGGCGCGCCGAGATTTCCACGAGAAGCTTGGCGGCTTCGTCGTATTGTTGCGCAGTCGCCTTCCGCAGCCAGACTTTCGCCGAGCCAACATCCGGCGCCGCTCCGCGTCCCGCCAGATACATTCTGGCGAGGTTGAATTGCGCGTTGGCATGGTTTTGTTCAGCGGCGGCCTTCATCCATTTGAAGGCCAAGAGATCGTCCTGAGATACGCCGCGTCCAATGCGATAGAGTGACGCCAGCCGGTATTGTGCTTCCGAGTTTCCAGACTCCGCGAACTTCCGAAGCACTGTGGCCGCGCGGTCGAACTCTCGCGTACGAACGGCGTGATCGATTGCATTCATAATGGCAGTTTCGTCGCTGGTGACTTGCGCGAACGACGCGGCACTGCCGGCAACAAGCGCGGCAACCAGCGCTGCCGCAGGCAACAACCAGTACGTGGATTTGAATCTGGGTAAAGCCATGTGCTGGTGTCGACCAGAGATCACCACGGTAATGAAGCACCAAACTTGCATGACGCTGTATGCGCCGGATCGGGCCGACGCCTGCCCCAATATCACAGCGCGACTCCTTCGCATCTGATTGCGGCAGAATCTTAGAGCACGGAGCGTCCGCACGACGAATTGAGCAGTAGCGGTAACGCGTCATAAAACGGTCAGTCTTTGTTCAATCTGTCGCCCCCCTGAGAAGATCGGATCACCGCAATTCGCGGCTAAAAGGAGCGCGCCTACCGAACCGGCGTGTGGTCACCCATCAGAGGGAATGATGACCGATTCAGCAATTTCAGAATTGCTCGTCGAGAATTTCACCACTCGGCGGCGGCCCGATGCTAATGGCCATCGGGCGGCGGCCCCGGCATCCCGCCCCCGGATGCGCACGGCAATATCTCGCCCCTCCACGCCCGCAACAGCGGATGCTGCTCGCACTCCGACGCATCGCTGGCCGAGCATTATCCCAAAAATTTTTACCGTCGCTGTTGTCCTCGCGCTTTGGATCGGTTGGCTCAACCGTGACGACAATGGCCTGACGCCAGTCAGTGGCGTCGGTTATTGGCTCGGAATTGCAGGGAGCAGCCTTATGCTGCTCTTGCTGCTGTACCCGTTAAGAAAACGCATGCGATCGTTGCGAGCACTTGGGACGGTCGCCTTCTGGTTTCACGCCCACATGATCCTTGGCGTCCTCGGATCTGTGTTGGTTCTATGGCACGCAAATTTCAGTCTCGGCTCGATCAACTGTAGCGTCGCGCTCGTGACGATGCTTGTCGTTGCGGTAAGTGGCATCATCGGCCGGTACCTTCACAGCAAGATCCACCTTCGGATGCACGGGCGCAAGGCGGAGGCTCAGGAGGTCCAGGCCGATGCCGACGAGCTGAGGGGATTTATCGGCACGGATCCCCACGTGGCCGATCGCATGATGGCACGCCTGAACGACTTTGCGCAGCTTGGTACGGCCGCCCCCAAGGGCGTTCTCGGCGGGCTTGTCTTGCTGTCGGTGATCGGCTGGCGTGGATCCGCCGTTCGTATGCGATTGATTGCCCATGCGCGGCAGGTGATCGCAGTCGAAGGCAGGCGGCGCGGGCGGTCGCCGCGGGTGCAGAGCCAGCAGCTTGCCGGGGTGACAGATTTTGTGACACAACATATTGGCGCCGCTAAGAGGGCTGCGACCTTTGCATTTTACGAGCGTCTCTTCAGGCTCTGGCACGTTTTTCACGTGCCTTTGTTCGTTCTTCTTATTATCGTGGCAATCATTCACGTCTTCGCATCGCATTTCTTTTGAGCAGAGGCTCGCTGTTGAGCCGGCAGCTCACACATACGCTTGCGATCGGGGTCATCATGGCAGGCGCCATAATGCCGGCTGTGCGAGCGCAAAACTTGTTCGAACGGCTTGTCACGCCTGGGCCGGTCGTCGGCGCACATGCCAAGCTTGAAAAGGACTGCAGCAACTGCCACGAGCCGTTTTCACGACAGTCGCAAGCACGACTATGCGTGGCCTGCCACAAAGAAACTGCTGCCGATCGCCAATCGTCCAAGGGATTTCACGGGCGTCAAACGGATGCGGCGAAACAGGAATGCACCCATTGTCACACCGATCACAAGGGTCGAGATGCTGACATCGTCCTGCTTGACCGCGAAACATTTAATCACGCGTCTACGAATTTCGAGCTTCGGGATGCCCACAAGGCCGTGCCATGCAACGGCTGTCACGCGCAAAATGTCAAGTTTCGCGACGCCCCCGGGCGCTGCTTCGATTGTCACAAGGCAAACGATCCGCATAAGGGGCGTCTTGGGCAAACGTGCGACAATTGTCATGGCGAGATCACATGGCGTCGCACAAAGGCGTTCGACCACGATAAGACCGGGTTTCCGCTGCAAGGTGCGCACCGCGATGTCGCGTGCGCCGCGTGCCATGTTGGCGAACGGTACAAGGGAATCAGCACAGCGTGCGTCGCTTGCCACAGGATTCAGGACGTCCACGGCGGACGGTACGGCGCCAAGTGCGGAACCTGCCACGAGCAGAACAAGTGGACCGCGATCCGCTTTAATCACGATAAGGACACGAAATTCCCGCTCAGGGCCGCCCATGCAAAAGTCAAGTGCGATACATGCCACAGCGGTGATCTCTATCGCGACAAGCTGGCGACGGCATGCGTGTCCTGCCATCGCGCCGATGATCCGCACAACGGTCAGCTTGGCGTTCGCTGCGAGCGATGCCATGGCGAGGACAATTGGCGCCGTATCGCATCCTTCGATCATGACATCACGCGATTTCCGCTGATCGGATACCACGCCGTCGTGACATGCGAGGAATGCCATCGCTCAATGCGGTTTAAGGATACATCGCTGGTGTGCGCCTCCTGCCACCGGGACCAGCACCATGAGGGGCGCTTAGGGGCCAATTGTGCGCTCTGCCACAACCCGAATGGTTGGGCGCGATGGCGCTTCGATCACGACACGCAGACACGCTACCCGTTGACCGGGGCACACCGCGTCGTCAATTGCCACGCCTGCCACATGATCAAGAACGTTACCAAGATTACGCTGGCGACGGACTGCTATGCGTGTCACCGACAGGACGATGCGCATCGCGGCGCACTCGGTCGGACCTGCGAACGGTGCCACGTCACGAGTTCGTTCAAACAGGTGAGTAAGCGGTAGGGAAGGCGCTGACCCATCCAAACATGCTGGAGAATAGCTGCTTCAAATGAAGGACTCACTAATTGACGTACCGACGTATTCGGCTAATTGAGGCGCTAGTTTTTCGTTGCCTGTTTGCCACCTATCAATTCTAAAATAGAACGTGGCAAGGCCGTGTTTCCGTCATGGTAACATACCTCTGAGCGGGATTCTGCTGCGACGCTGATTATGCCTTTCGCTTTTTTGCAAAATGTCTTTGTCACTATGAATATCGTTGCAACGGCACGGCAGGGCCGCGCCGACGAAGTCTTGCCAATATTCGGACGCTGCTGATTTGTTCCGAATAAGTCGCCGCGCAACTCGTTTGCAATTTTCTGCCGAACATCGCCGTGAAATGGTCCGATCAGATGCGTGATGTGGTCCGAATTCTGTGCGACCAATCATCGTGACTGAAGCTTGGTAAACTTGGGCGATCTCGGCACTTTGGTTGCGAAATCTCGACGGCGATTCCAATTATGCGAGAGAGTCACGCGTCATTGGTGCTTCGTGACGGCGACGTCTCGATGCGTGCGGGCCCGCCGTCTCCATCAATGCCGACGGAAGGGAGAACCCGAGGAGCTCGGTCAAGAGTCGACTCCATTTCTCACTTCTCTGTTGGGGCGCCGGAACTTGTCGCCGTGAGCAGATCATTACGGGCAGCGTGGGGTAGATGGGATGATCTCGTTGAGATCGGTAAGTCTAATGTTGCCGGTTGTTGCGGCAGTAGTCTTGCGCATCGCGGTGCCGGGGTATGCGCAAAACGCGGCGACCTCGCAATTCGATCACAATCCGACCGGATTTCCGCTCACCGGGACGCATGTCAGCGTTCCTTGCGCGTCGTGCCACATCAACGCGCGTTACAAGACGACGCCGCGGGCATGCTTTGGTTGCCACAACGGCATGACCGCGCCGGGCGCAGCATCGGTGCTGTCGCATCCGGTGACAACGAATTATTGCGAAGGCTGCCACCAGACGACGACGTGGCGCGATTATCGATTCATCGATCATGTCCAAGCGCTCGGACCTTGTGCCAATTGCCACAACAACAAGATCGCCGCCGGCAAGACACCGAACCACCCCATCACCAACGCAGCCTGCAACACCTGTCATTTCAATACGGTGACGTTCAAGGGCGGGATATTACCGACCACCACGCCACAAGGCCCCGCGGCAGCAGCGACGACAACCAGCACGACTGCAACCCCGCCAGCAACGACCACGGCGCCGCCCAACACAAGTTCGTCAAAGCTGCCAAGCGCTCAGACACCATCACGCATGCCCAGCGCCTCGACAAAACCGAGCCACTCCGGTCTCGTCAGCGGCTGTGCGACTTGCCACAACGGCGTCGCCGCGACCGGTAAGCCCTCGAACCACGTCATCACCAGTGCGCCCTGTGAGACTTGCCACAAGAGCACGGTAACGTTCGCCGGGGCCCGTATGAACCACACCGGGCTCGTCGCGAATTGCGCCAGATGTCATAGCGGCACGATCGCCCTTGGCAAGCCGACGAAACACATCGTCACGAATGCCCCGTGCGAGGCTTGTCACAAAAGTACGATGACATTTGCGGGCGCCCGGATCGATCACGCCAGCCTGACCGGGACGTGCATCAGTTGTCACAACGGCGCCGCAGCGGAGGGCAGGCCACCCCGTCATCTCCTCACGACCTTACCTTGCGACACCTGTCACCGGACCGCGTTCTGGACGCCGGTGACATACCGGCACACATCGCCGGCCTACGTGAATCACGGCCCCGGAATTAGTTGCGACAGCTGCCATGTCGCGAACGGCCAGACCGCCGCCTGGAAATTCCCCGCGTTCAGGCCCAACTGCGCCGGATGCCACGTCGACAAATACCGCCCAATGGCGCACGTCAAGTTCGAGCGGCCCGTGAAGGTCTACTACACGGTTGCGGAGCTGCGCGACTGCACGGGCTCCTGCCACACCTACGCCGACAACACGCAGCGAACCATCGTGGCGCGTAACTTCATCAGGCACCGGGCCTTCGGAGGCGGATGGTGACGGTTCGCAACGTCCATCGTCCGCTTGTGACGCTTGTTCTGGTGGGGGCAACGCTGCTCGTGTTGCGAACCGCCTGGGCTCAGACAGCCCCGAACGCCGGCGCAACAAACATCGTCAAGAATCGACGCGCCGGCACGATTTCCGATTCAGATCTGAGGGTTGTGGCCGCCTCGATGGACGAAGGCCGGGCGGCCCTCAAACGCAGCAGCTTTCGCGAAGCGATCCAGCTCTTCACGAAGGCTCTCGGATATCCGGAGAACCAGTACAGCGCCGACGCCCAAGAACTCCTGGGTGTTGCGCGTCAGAGAAGCGGCCAGCTTGCGCAAGCGCGGGCCGCATACGAGGACTATCTTCGCCGCTATCCAGGCGGCGAAGGCAGCGAGCGCGTAAAACAGCGCCTCGCTGGTATCCTAACAGCGCAGGATGACGCAGGCGCGCCGCTTCGCGTGCCAGCCACGGCGCCGGTCGGTACGCTGCCGGTCGGTAAATTCTCGCCGACTCATGAGACGACCTGGACCCTCGTTGGCGGCGTGTCGTCGTTCTATATTCATGACGACGCCAATACGACTGCCCGCGACACCTCGCTGGCGCCCAATCCCGCCGCGAATGTCGACGATCATTCCGTTCATCAGAACGAGATACTCACCACTGTCGATTTGCAGGCGACCTGGAACAACGACAAGACTTCGGGAAAAATCCGTTTTAGCGGCGGCGAAGAGCATCGGTTTTCGACCAATCAGAATGGCCCAACCGGCGATCAGGTGGATCAGATAGGTATTTCGCAGGCCAGCCTCGATATGGTGATAAAGGATTGGAATCTGCGCACCGTGGCCGGTCGCCAGACCTACAATGGCGACGGTGTGTTTGGCCGCTTCGACGGCGCTCTGTTCAGCTGGCAAGCGCTTCCCCTGTTGAAGTTTGATGTCGTCGGCGGATCGCCGGCAAACAGCCGCTACAACTCACCGTTCACGGCCGAACGATATTTCTATGGAGGCGGCGTGGGCGTGGGGCCGTTGTTCGGCGGGTTGGAAGCGTCGATCTATTACAACGAGGAGCGCGGTCGATGGCTGGTTGACCGCGAGGCCGTGGGCACCGACATCCGCTACTCCGGCCCGACCAAGTTTGCTTTCGCCAATGTCGACTACGACCTGCGCTTTCAGCACCTCAATGAGGCGGTCCTGTCGGGGTCGTGGACCTTGCCGAACACGGCGACCATCTATGGTGGCGCCGACTACCGCAGGGTCCCTTTCCTGTCGAGCTGGAATGTCCTGCTTAATCAGCCGTTCGGCACTCTCTACGATTTCCTTAAGAATCAAGTCGCGATAGGCCAGGGCCTGACCAACGCCCAGGTGGATGAGCTCGCCCTTGCTCAGACGCCGCTATACAGATCTGCCATGATCGGCTTCTCGCACCCGCTCTCGGACAAACTTCAGTTCAGTGCCGACGCCACCTACGTGAACCTGAGCCGGACGATCTCGCCGCTTGGGCTTGATCCGACTTTGGCGGCGCTGGCCGCGGGCAACGAGTATTATGCCACGGCGCAATTCATCAGCACCAACATCTTCAAGGACGGCGATATGTATATCGGCGCCTTTCACTACGCGCAGCAGGAAACCAACACTCAGTATGTTCTCGACTTCAACACAAGGTACCCGATCATCAATGACTTGATGCTGGCCCCGCGCCTGAGGCTTGGTTACTCCGTATTTAGCGGCACTGATCTCCGGCAGTACACCGTGATGCCGTCCCTCCTGATCGACTATAACTGGAGCCCAAATCTCACATTTGAGGCCGAGATTGGCACGCAGTGGACGCGCTCCGTCCAACCGGGCATCAAGACCAGCGACACCGAGCTTTTTGCAACGATTGGCTTCCGCTACAATTTCGCTATTGACGGCACAAAGCTGACCGACCGCAGCAGGCCGCCAACGCCGGCTGCGGCCGCGATCTGCCGGTATACGGTTCGCCCCGACGGCAGTTGCACGACGCCCTCGTCGGTCCGCCAATGAGCGGTTCGGAGGTCGATGAACTCGCAGACAGCGAAGCCGTCTCCTCTACAAAATTGCCCGCGTACGGGGAACTACGGCCGCAGAACGGCGGCGGATTGACGAGCTACTCAATGAGAAGGAGTTCAACATGACGTTGTGGCTCATTCTGACGATCATGACTGCGGCCGCAGCAATTTCGGCGTCGGTGCCGTTGATTCGACGGTTTGACCGCTCTCAGGCGGAATTTGTCAGCGACATCGAGATCTATCGCGACCAATTGCAAGAGGTCGAGCATGAGCTGCGGCAGGGCCTGATTGACGATACTCAGGCGGAGATGGCCAGGGTCGAAATCAAGAGGCGCATTCTGGCGGCCGATAGCTCGCAG
>WNFG01000805.1_pt1 | contig 31438 bp, 31 predicted proteins | sample 5400431 | NCBI WGS metagenome assembly WNFG01 (sample SAMN13153346, study PRJNA577476) | soil metagenome | isolation source: 120 cm saprolite under Douglas fir tree site 2 hole 3 replicate 2 | place: USA:California | collected 2015-04-18 | reverse complement strand
CCCGCGGGCTCACCTTCGAGGCGTGGTGCTACCACCGCCAGATCCCCGACGTCACCGCGCTCGCCCGCGCCTTCCCGGACACCACGATCATCCTCGACCACTTCGGCGGCCCGGTCGGGATCGGCTCGTACGCGGGGCGGGGGCGCGAGGTCCACGCGGAGTGGCGCGCCTACATCAGCGAGCTGGCCACCTGCCCCAACGTGATGGCCAAGCTGGGCGGGCTCAACATGGAGGTCAACGGCTTCGGCTGGCACGAGCAGCCCCGGCCGCCGTCGAGCCAGAAGCTGGCCGACGCGACGCGGCCGTACTACGAGTTCGCCATCGAGAAGTTCGGGGTGGATCGCTGCATGTTCGAGTCGAACTTCCCGGTGGACGCGGTGAGCTGCAGCTATACCGTCCTGTGGAACACGTTCAAGCACCTGACCGCCGGCTACTCGGCGGCCGAGAAGGCCAAGCTCTTCCACGACACCGCCACCCGGGTCTATCGCCTCGCTACCTGAGCTCCTGCGGCATTCCGCTCTTCTTCCAGCCCGCCATGTGCCCGTCGAGGTAGCGCACGTCCGTGAAGCCGATCAGCCGCAGCGCGAGCCGGGCCACGCCCGCCCGCGGACCGTGCTCGCAGTACACCACCACCGGCCGCTCGCGCGGGCCGGGGATGTCGTCCTGCCGGACGAGCAGCGTGTAGAAGGGAACGTGGAGGGCGCCGGGCACGTGGCCGGCCTCGTACTCGCGGCGCGTCCGGACGTCGACGATGACCGGCGCGACGCCGCCATCGATCGCGGCGAGCAGCGCCGCCGGCGTCACCCGGTCAGGCATGGACCCGCTCGCGCAGCCGCCCGCCAGTAGCACGAGCGCGGCGAGCGTGCTCATCGACCCTCCGGGCCGCACGGGGTTCATGCTCGGATCGTAGCGCAGGCCCTCGTCGCTCGCGCCGGATCTGCGGTTGACAGGCCCGGCCCGCCCCTGTTACGGTCCGCCTGTTCGAGCGTGCGAACCGTCCGAGACCGCTTCGGCCCACCTTAAGACGGCGCGAGCTCAGCCGCTGGTCGGCTTCCCGGGGCGGCGGGCCCCATCCAGGCCCGGGGAAGCGCGTATGTCTCGCAGGCGAGGTCCTTCCGACGTCATCCCCCAGCATCCGCCTCGCGCGGGAGGTGCTCCATGACCGCTCCCATCCGACGTCGTCCTCTCTTCGTCTCCCTCGTCGCACTCGCCCTGCTCCTCGGCTCGCTCGCCGCGACCATGCCCAGCGTGGCGACGGCCGCCGACACACCCCGGCGGGGCGGGGTCCTGCTCGCGTTGATCGGCGCCGATCCCCCGAGTCTCGACCCCCACCAGGAGAGCACCTTCGCCAACATCGAGCTGGTGGCCCCGCTCTACAGCACGCTCCTGCAGCTCGATCCCTACAACTACCCGAAGATCATCGGCGATCTCGCGACCGACTGGAAGATCTCACCCGACGGGCTCACCTACACCTTCAAGCTCCACCCGGGCGTGAAGTTCCACGACGGCTCCCCGCTCACGTCGGCCGACGTCAAGGCCAGCTACGACAAGATTATCTTCCCACCCGCGGGCGTCCGCAGCGTGCGGCAGAACGCCTACACCGCGGTCGGCCAGGTCGAGGCCTCCGATCCGGCCACCATCGTGTTCAAGCTCAAGTTCCCGTCCGCGTCGCTCCTGGCCAACCTGGCCTCGCCCTGGAACGTGATCTTCCCGAAGGCGTACCTCGACCGGGATCCCAACTACTTCAAGACCCACGCGATCGGCACCGGGCCGTTCAAGTTCAAGGGCTACACCCGCGGGTCCACCTTCGAGGGCGAGCGCAATCCCGCCTACTTCGTCAAGGACCGCCCGTACCTGGACGGCTACAAATTCTTCATCAGCCCGGAGACCTCGGTGCGGGCGGCCGCCATCCGCTCGGGGCGCGCCTACATCGAGTTCCGGGACCTGCCCAGCGCGGAGGTCGAGGCGATCAAGAAGCAGCTCGGGGACAAGGTCGCGGTCCAGGAGACCCCGATGACCGGGCAGTGGGGCATCGCGATCAACAACACCAAGAAGCCGTTCGACGACGTGCGCGTCCGCCGCGCGCTCTCCCTCGGCATCGACCGCTACACGATGGCCCGGGTGCTGCGCCCGCTCACCGGGCTCCGCTACGTGGGCGGCCTGATGCGGCCCGGATCCGAGTGGGCGTTGGCCGAGGCCGAGCTCGAGAAGCTCCCGGGCTTCGGGCGGGACGTCGAGAAGAACCGGGCCGAGGCGAGGAAGCTCCTCGCGGAGGCCGGCTATCCCAACGGGCTCAAGGTGGTGCTGAAGAACCGCAACGTGAAGCTGCCCTACCAGGACTTCGCGGTGTTCCTGATCGGGGAGTGGCGCAAGATCGGAATCGAGGTGGAGCACCGCCCGCTCGAGACCGCGGCGTGGTTCTCGGACGGCCAGGACACCGGCAACTTCGAGCTGATCGTGGCGCCGACGGTGGAGTTCATGGACGACCCCGACCAGTTTCTCGGTCGCTACGCGACGGGAAGCACCCAGAACTGGGGGCGCTTCTCGGATCCTCAGGTCGACGACCTGTTCTCGCGCCAGGCGCGGGCCCTCGATCCGGTCGAGCGCAAGAAGCTCATCAACGACTTGGAGAAGCGGGTTCTCGGCAACGCCTACTTCACGACCGGCCTCTGGTGGTCGCGCAACCTGGTGCACTGGGCCAAGGTGAAGAACTACGTGGCGCCGCCCAACCACTACACCAACCAGAAGCTGCAGGACGTCTGGCTCTCCGAGGACTGAGGCCCGCCCGTGCGCACGTACCTGGCCAAGCGCCTCCTCCTGATCGTCCCCACCCTGTTCGGGGTCGCCGCGGTGGTGTTCCTGATCATGCGGGTGATCCCGGGCGACGTGACCCTGCTGATCCTGGGGGGCGACCAGACCGGGCGCATCGACCCGAAGCAGCTCGCGGCGATGCGGCATCAGCTCGGCCTGGACCAGCCCCTCGTGGTGCAGTTCGGCACCTGGCTCTGGGGTGTGGTGCGCCTCGACTTCGGCACCTCCCTCTGGACCGGCCAGCCCGTCATCGAGGAGGTGCTGATCCGCCTGCCCCTGAGCCTCGAGGTGGCGATCCTGGCCACCATCGTCTCGGTGCTGCTCGCGATCCCGCTCGGCATGCTGGCCGCGGTGCGCCAGGACACCTGGGTGGACTACGTCATCCGGGTCGTGAGCATCGGGGGCCAGGCCATCCCGTCGTTCTGGGTCGGGATCCTGGTCATCCTCTTCCTGGTGATCTACTTCGGCTGGGGCCCGCCGCTCGAGTTCACCCCGCCGTGGGTGGATCCGTGGGCCAACTTCCAGCAGCTCGTCTGGCCGGTGATCACGATCGGGTACCGCTACGCGGCGGTCACCACCCGCATGACCCGCTCGACGGTCCTCGAGGTGCTGCGCGAGGACTACATCCGCACCGCGTGGGCCAAGGGGCTGCGCGAGCGGGCGGTGGTGATCCGTCACGCGCTCAAGAACGCGATGCTCCCGGTGATCACCCTGGTGGGGACCGAGTTCGCCTTCCTGATCGGCGGCCTCGTGGTGACCGAGACCGTCTTCACCCTGAACGGGGTGGGCCGCTTCGTGGTGGACGCGGTCGCCCACCGGGACTACCCGGTGGTGCAGGCCCTCGTCTTCCTGATCGCGCTCTGCTTCGTGATCGTGAACCTGCTCATCGATCTCACCTACGCGTGGCTCGACCCGCGCATCCGGTACCACTGAGGTGAGCGTCGACAGCTCCCTCATCGACGCCGCCCCGGCCGCGCCCGCGGCTTCCCGGGTGGGTTGGCTCGACCAGGCGTGGGCCTTCGCGCGGGCCAAGCCGCTCGGGGCGGCCGGCGCGCTCATCATCGTGGCCATGCTGCTCGTGGCCGCGCTCGCGCAGCCCCTCGCCCCCTACGATCCGTACCAGCCCGACTACGCGGCCCAGTTCTCCCGGCCCGCGGTCGACCACTGGCTCGGAACCGACGAGTTCGGGCGCGACATCCTGAGCCGCATCATGTACGGCGCACGCATCGCCCTCTTCGTGGGCTTCGCCGCCTCGTTCGCGGGCTGCTCGATCGGCGGCCTGCTGGGGGTGCTGAGCGCCTACTGCGGCGGAACGGTCGACCTGCTGCTCGAGCGGGTGATGGACGTGCTGCTCGCGTTCCCCCAGCTGATCCTCGCTCTCGCGGTGGCCTCGATCCTGGGGCCGGCGGTGCCGAACGTGGTCATCGCGGTCGCGATCCCGATCATCCCGCGGGCGGCGCGAGTGGTGCGGGCCACCGCGCTCTCCGTCAAGGAGAACCAGTACGTGGAGGCGGCCCACGGTCTCGGGGCCTCGCACTACCGCGTGGTGCGGCAGCATCTCCTGCCCAACGTGTTCGCCCCCTACCTGATCATGCTGACCGCGCAGCTCGGCACCGCGATCCTGGCCGAGGCCGCGCTGTCCTACCTGGGGCTGGGCGCGGCCGAGCCGACCCCCTCGTGGGGACTGATGCTCTCCGGCTCTGCGCCGTCGTACGCGGAGAAGGCACCCTGGATCGGCCTTTTCCCCGGCATCGCCATCAGCCTGGCCGTCTTCGGCTTCAGCCTGTTCGGCGACTCCCTGCGGGACGCACTCGATCCGAAGCTGCGGGGCAAGTAGCCGCTAGCGAACCCGGTGGCCGACGCGGCTCCAGCGGGTGCTGCCGTCGGGATCCGAGGACCAGTAGACCCAGACCGGGCGCCCGATGATGTGCGCGTGCGACACCGGCCCCCAGTGGCGGCTGTCCTCCCCCGCGTTGCGGTTGTCGGCCATGACGAAGACCGCCCCCGACGGGATCTCGAGCCGCTCCACGTCCTTGGCCGCGCGCACCTCGTCGGTGAAGTCGGCGTAGGGCTGGGCGACCGGAGGGCAGGCGTCTCGCTGCGGCTCGCAGTTGATGTAGACGTCGTGGCCCTGGACCGTGATCTCTTCCCCGCCCAGGCCGACGATCCGCTTGACCAGGATCTCGCTCGGATCATTCGGGTCGGTGAAGACGATCAGGTCTCCGCGGGCCGGCCAGTGCGCGGACTTGTCGATCAGCACGTAGTCGCCCACCAGGAGCGTCGGGGCCATGGACGTCGACGGGATCCAGACCCCCTCGAAGCGATGCCGGACCGCCAGCGGCAGCGCCCCCACCAGGGCGACCATCGCGAGGATGACGAGGCTCCAGAAGACACGGGCGGACGCGCTCACCGTTCACTACCGTAAGCCACCCGCCCGGGTTCCCCGCGAGATTTCTCTCCTGGCCTCCGTGGCGGCGATGGCACTCGTCGGCCTGATTCTGCTAGCATCTGGCGCCATGGCCGACATGACTCCCGCCGTACGCGCCGACCTCGCTCCGACCGGCAAGCTGCGGGCCGCGCGCCGACCTCGCTCCGACCGGCAAGCTGCGGGCCGCCATCAACTACGGCAACTTCATCCTCGCCACGAAGGACCGAGCCACCGGCGAGTCCCGGGGCGTGGCCGTCGACCTGACGCAGGAGATCGGCAAGCGCCTGGGGGTGCCGGTCGAGATCGTCCCCTACGACAGCGTGGCGGTCATGGGCGACGCGGCGCCGAGCGGGGTGTGGGACATCGCGTTCCTCGGCTCCGACCCGGCGCGCGAGAAGATCATGAGCTTCACCGCCGCGTATCTCGAGATCGAGGCCACCTACCTGGTGCCGGGCGCCTCGCCCCTGCGCAACGCCGCGGAGGTCGATCGGGAAGGCGTGCGAGTGGCCGCGCCGGCCCGGGCCAACTACGAGCTCTATCTGAGCCGCAACCTCGAGCGCGCCCAGCTCGTGTCCACGTCGAGCGCCGACGCCGCGTTCGAGCTGCTCGCGTCCGGCAAGGTCGACGCCCTCGCCGGGCTGACGCAGGGCCTGCTCGGCCTCGCGTCGAAGTTGCCGGGAGCGCGCCTGGTCGAGGGGCGGTTCATGGGCGTGCAGCAATCCATCGCGGTGCCGAAGGGCAAGGACGCCGGCCTGCACTACCTGCGCCAGGTCATCGAGGACGCCAAGACGTCCGGCCTCGTGGCCCGCGCCATCGAGAGGACCGGCGCGAAGGGCGTCTCGGTGGCGCCGCCCGCGAAGTAGCGCCTCGGCCGCTACAAGTTCAGATCGACCCAGATCGCGGCATGATCCGAGGCGGCATGAATCGGCGCGGTCATCTGGGGGTAGATCTCCCACAGCGTCCCGTTCTTCCCACCCCACACGCCCTTCCGGAACACGCCCGCCTTCTGAACCTTGGCGAACAGCGCGGGGGCCAGGAGTATGTAGTCGATCTTCTCGGCCTTCGTCCCGTTCCCGAATGTTCCCGGCCGGCCGTCGTCGACGAAGGTCGGATGGGTGCTCACGTCGCGCAGGTCCGAGCCCTGCTCGAGCAGGGGGGCGAGCGGCGCCGACCCCGGGATGTCGTTGAAGTCGCCGACGACCGCGATCAGGGTCGCCCCTTCTTGCTTCCGCGCTTCGTAGATCTCTCGCACGCGCTTCGCCTGCTTCAGTCGACGCGCATTCGAATCCGCCTGGCTGCCGAAGCCCTTGCTCTTGAAATGATTGGCGAGGACCACCAGACTCCCGCCCGCGGGCAGCTTGATCTCGTACTCCGGGCAGTCCCGGCTGAACACGAGGGTGCCGGCGACCAGATCGTCGACGTGGCTCCTCATGGTGGCGATGGGAAAGCGTGACACGAGTCCCACGTCGATTCCGCGGTCGTCGTTGCCGTCGATGACCATCACGTGAGGATAGGGCACCGCGCCCACCGCCGGAAGAAGCTGCTTGTTGAATCGATTCAGCGCGACGCGGTTGTCGACCTCGATCGTCGTCATCACGTCGGCCTTCACGTCACGGACCACCTGGGCGGTATTTCTCGTCGCGACCTCGTCGACTTCCTCGGTCGTCAGCTCGACCCACCCGATCCAGTCCCCTCGACCGTTGGCCACGACCTCGACTTGACCGTTCGCCTTTCGCTGCAGCAGCTTGCCGTGGTTCTGACGCAGGAGGGCAAACTTGCCGCCGTCGTCCTTCTTGGCGAGGCCCAGCTTCGTCAGGGCCTCCACGATCTTCGTCTTGTCGGCGGGAGTGTAGACCGGCTTGGCGAAGAGCTCGTTCAGACGGGCCACCGCTTCCAGAATCGGCCTCCCCTCGGCCCACGTCTTCTGGTTCAGGGCCTTCGCGCGATCGAAGAGGCTCTCGAGGTTGAAGGACGCCAGTCGCATGGCCATGAACGTACACGCTAGGCAGCCGGCCCCTGCCCGTCAAGGTCTTTCTGTCCTTCCGCGGTTGGAGTACCATCCCCCCAGCGACCGATCATCCGACCCCTTGCCCTGGAGGCCTCGCCATGAGCCACAACGGCCACCTCGACGCCCGCACCCTTCACGCCCGCCTCTCGCATCCGGTCATCGACGCGGACGGCCACTGGCTCGAGTACGGGCCGGTGATGCGCGAGGAGTTCCGTCGCATCGGCGGCGAGGCCGCCGTCGAGGGCCTGGCGGTGGCCAGCCAGCGCGTGCCCAACTCGCTCAAGATGACGGTGGCCGAGCGGGCCCGGCGCCGCGTCGGGCAGGAGGCGTTCTGGTCCTCGCCGTGCGAGAACGTGCTCGACCGCGCGACCGCGATGATGCCGCGCCTCATGTACGAGCGCCTGCCCGACCTCGGCATCGATTTCTCGGTGGTGTATCCGACCGCCGGATTGGGCTACCACCGCATGCAGGACACCCGGATGCGCCGGGCCATCTGCCGCGCCTACAACGTCTTCGCGGCCGACCAGTTCCGCGGGCTCGAGGACCGCGTCATCCCGGCCGCGATCATCCCGATGTACACCCCCGAGGAGGCCATCGAGGAGATCGAGTTCGCCGCGACCCAGCTCGGCTACAAGGTCATCATGGTCGGCGGCATGATGCGGCGACCGGTGCCGGCGCTGGCCGAGGAGCGGCCCGACGCGGCGAGCCTGGTCGAGTGGTACGACGTCGTCGGCCTCGACAGCCCCCACGACTACGACCCGGTGTGGCGCACGTGCCGCGAGCTCCGCCTGGCGCCGAGCTTCCACAACGGGGCCCGCTCCATCCTCTTGCGCAACTCGCCATCGAACTTCTGCTACAACCACATCGGCCACTTCGCCTCCGCCGGCCACGCGGTGGCCAAGGCCCTCTTCTTCGGCGGCGTGACCCGGCGGTTCCCGGATCTCAACTTCGCCTTCCTCGAGGGCGGGGTGGGCTGGGCCTGCATGCTCTACGCGGACCTCATCGGCCACTGGGAGAAGCGCAACGGGCAGGCCATTCAGTCGACGCACCCGAGCAAGCTCGACCGTGAGAAGCTGCTGGAGCTGGCGCAGAAGTACGGCCGGCCCGAGGTCGTGGAGGCGGTGCGCCGCGGCGAGGGCCTGGAGGGCGACTCCAACTCCACCCTGACCGGCGGGGTGGAAGACGTGGACGACTACTTCCGCTGCCGGATCGAGCGGAAGCAGGACATCCGCGACCTCTTCGTGCCGCGCTTCTACTTCGGCTGCGAGGCCGACGACCCGGCCAACGCGTGGGCGTTCAACACCAGGGCCAACCCGATGCGGGCCCGCCTCAACGCGATCTTCAGCTCCGACGTCGGCCACTTCGACGTGCCGGACATGACCGCGGTCGTCCCGGAGGCCTACGAGCTGGTCGAGCACGGCCTGCTCACCGACGACGACTTCCGCGACTTCATGTTCGGCAACGCGGTGCGCTTCTGGGGCGAGGTCAACCCGGACTTCTTCAAGGGCACCACCGTGGAGAAGGCGGCCGCGGAGGTCCTGGCGGCCAACGGGGTGCGGCACTGACCGCCGACGCGCAACGACGAGACAGGAGGCGACGATGCGGCGAATCACCGGGCTGGTAGTGGCAGTGACGGCGGTGGTGCTGTGCGGGAGCACCTCTGCGCACGCGCAGAGCACGCCCGGCTGCGTGGGGGGAAAGGTGAGCACGCCCCCGAAGGTGGAGGGCGAGGTGTTGAAGGTGGACCCAGGGCTCGACAAAGTCACGGTGCGCGGCAAGGACGGGGTGGTGCACGAATTCCACGTCCCGAAGGAGACCCTGCGCGACCTGAAGGCGGGGGACAAGATCGAGGCCGCGCTGCGCGTCGCGCCGAAGTGCCCGTGACGATCGTCGCGCGCGGCATGCCAACGAATGACCCATAGCGAGATCGTCAGCTTCCTCTGGGGCGTGGCGGATCTCATCCGGGACACTTTCAAGCGCGGCAAGTATCAGGACGTAATTTTGCCGCTCACCGTCCTGCGCCGGCTCGACAAGTTCATGCGCCACCTGGTCCAGACGGTGCGGAACGGTCTCGGGGACCGCGCCAGCACGTGCATCGACCCGGCCATTCAGATCGTCCAGGGCCGGAGCGTCCGCCTGGTAAGCTGTCAGCGGAGCCCGGAGCCGGTCTTCTTGAAGTGGAAGAGCATGGAGGCGAGTCCCGAAGGCGATTTCTATGTCCGCAGCGGACCCGGCCGCGTACGCCTCGCCCCGAACAGCGCCCGCGAGTACATCAGCACGCGCTTCAGCCTGGGCGGCTGATGTAGAGTCGCTGGCGATGCGGCTAGCGCGCGGCCGCGGCGGGGGCGTGGACGAACGGGAGCTTGGCGAACTTCGCCCGGTCCACCTCGATGACGAGGGTGACCCCGTCCGGATTCCGCCACGGGAAGTCCTTGCCGGTGTACTTCTGGGCGGTGGCGTCCTTCACCACGAAGGCGGGATCCGCACGCCGCTCGACCACCCGGCCCCGGAGCTGGGCCTCGGCGTACGGGTCGGCGACGTCCACGATCGAGAGCGCGACCCGGGGATCACGCCGCGTGTTCCTGGCCTTGAGCGAGCCCTCGCCGGTGCCGACGAGGATGCGGTCTCCTTCCCGCGTCACCCACACCGGGGCCGACTGGGGCGAGCCGTCCGGCATGAGGGTCGCGAGGTGAGCGAAGTTGGGTCCGTCGATGAGCTTCCTGATGTCCGGGGACAGGGCCATGGCCATGTGCGCCTCCTTGTCGTGATCGGGTCCGCGCGCTCATTCTGCTCCCGCCGGGCGGGCGACGCCACCCGGTGACGCGCGCCGAGCGTCCGCGTCGAGCCGCCGGGCGCCGCCGGCCGCGGCTCAGACGTCTCTCCGACCGGCTCGGTCCGCGGCCCCGCATCCTCTTCGTCGGCATCAACCCGTCGCTGCGCTCGGCCGAGGTCGGCCACCACTTCGCGAGCCCGGGCAATCCCTTCTGGCGCTTGCTCTACGCGGCCCGGCTGATCCCCACCGCGTTCACCTTCCGGGACGACGTGCGCCTGCCCTCGTGCGGACTGGCCCTGACCAACATCGTGCCCCGTGCGACCCGCGCGGCCTCCGAGCTGACCCGCGCCGAGTACGCGGCCGGCCGCGCGCGGCTCGCGCGATCGATCGCGAGGGTGAAGCCGCGAACCGTGGCCTTCGTCGGCGTCACCGTCTATCGGGCGTTCTTCGGCGCGGCCGCGACTCCGGGCCCGGGGGCCAAGCCGCAGCGGATCGGTCTGGCCCGGGTCTTCGTGCTGCCCAATCCGAGCGGGCTCAACGCGGCCTATCCCGGGTTCCGCGACAAGCTGATCTGGTTCAAGCGCCTCAAGCGCTACACTTCCCTCCGGGAGGACTCGAGATGCGACTAGCCGGCAAGATCGGGATCGTCACCGCCGCCGCCTCCGGCATGGGCCGGGCCGGCGCGCTCCGCTTCGCCCAGGAAGGGGCCCAGGTCGCGGTGGTCGACGTGGACGCGGCCGGCGTCGCGCGCGTGGTGGGCGAGATCGCGGCCGCGGGCGGCACCGCGCACGGGATCGTCGCCGACCTCACGAAGGACGAGGAGTCCCGCCGCATCGTGTGGGACACGGTGAGCCGGTTCAAGGGCCTCGACTTCGTGTGGAACCACGTCGGCCATCCCGGACCGGCCGCGGTCGAGGGTATCGACATGATCGCCTTCGACCTCGCGGTCGACCTCAACCTGCGCACCGTGCTGGTGACGACCGAGGCGGCCATCCCGGAGATGCGCCGGCGCGGGGGCGGCAGCCTCCTCTTCACCGCCTCGACCTCCGGGCTCCAGGGCTCCGCCTACAGCCCGGTGTACTCGATGTGCAAGTTCGGGGTGGTCGGTTTCGTCAAGAGCCTCTCGGTGCGCCTGGCCCCCGAGAAGATCCGCGTCAACGCGGTGTGTCCGGGCCCCATCGACACCCCGATGCTGCGCGTCTTCGTCGCGCGCCCTGACCAGAAGTCGACCGCGGGCATGGATCCGGAAGACCTGGTGCGCCGCCGTGCCGCCGGGTCCGTGCCGCTCGGCCGCACCGGCCGGCCGGAGGAGATCGCCAACGCGGCCCTGTTCCTGCTGTCCGACGAGGCGTCGTTCATCACCGGGGCGGCGCTGCCGGTCGATGGAGGCGTGACCGCGGCGTGAGCCGGCGCCGGAGAACGCGGCCCACCGCGAGGGCTCGCCTGGCGGCCGTCGCGCTCGCTCTCGCGCTCCTGGCGGGGTGCCCGGCCGCGATTGCCCCGGCCTCCGCGGTCGGCTTCCTCGAAGGCACCCACGAGGGCGCCGACTTCCTCATCGGCGTCCCCGCGCGCTGGAACGGCGGCCTCGTCCTGTTCGCCCACGGCTACGAGGGCGAGGGCGACGGCCGGGGGAGCGTGCGCGCCTCACCCCTCAGCAGCCATCTCGAGGCGCGCGGCTACGCGTGGGCCGCGTCCGGCTATCGGAGCCGGGGCTATCGGCCCGACTGGTTCCTGGCCGACATGCTCGCGCTCCGCGCCCGCTTCATCGCCCAATTCGGCGTCCCGAGGTGGACCATCCTGCACGGCCAGTCGATGGGCGGCCACGTGACGATCGCCTCGCTCGAGCTGCATCCGGAGACCTACCAGGGCGCCCTCATCGAGTGCGGCATCGTGGACGGGGTGGGCCTGGTGGACTGGCTCTACGCCTACACCGCGGCCGCGGAGTACCTCTCCGGCGTGCGCCTCCTCGACGCGCCGGACCGGCCGGCGTTCAGCGCGCTCGTGAACGGTCCCTGGCTCGGTGCGCTGGGCACGCCCGGGAGCTACACCGAGCGCGGGCGCCGGTTCGACAGCGTGGTGAAGCACCTGATGGGCGGCGAGCTGCCGCTCCGCCTCGAGGGTATGCGGCAGCGCTACATCATGAACCTCAACTCCCGCGATCCGGGACCCGACCGCGCGCGGGAGCTCGCGCGGCACGCGAGCACGACGCACATTCGCTACGACATCGATCCCGGCCTGGGCGTGACCGCGGACGAGCTGAACCGCGGGATCCGCCGGATCACTCCCGCCCCGGGCGCGCGCGCCCGCGAGGGCAACCCGGTGTTCGCCGAGCTGACCGGCAAGATTCGCGTGCCCTTGATGACGATCCACGAGACGGCGGACTTCCGCGTCCCGTTTCGCCTGCAGCAAGACTATCGCCGTCGGACGCTGGCCGCCGGCACGTCGCATCTCCTGGTGCAGCGGGCCGTGCGCTGGGCCGGGCACTGCGCCTTCGACGGCACGGTGCGCGAGCGAGCGTTCGACGATCTGGTGGAGTGGATCGAGCGGGGCGTGGTCCCGGCGGGTGACGACGTGCTCGCCCCGGACGTCTCGAGGCTCGGCCTGCGCTGGACGCCGGCTCTCCATCCCGCGGATCCCCTGGCCCCGGCCGGGCGCTGAGCGCATCTCCATCCCTCACGAAGGAGCGCATCGATGGCCACGCACGAGCCCCTGCTGCCGCAGATCGAGCAGTTCATTCACGACAACCCGCAGGGCGTCCTGACGTCCTTCCGACGGAACGGCATGCCCCAGCTCAGCATCGTCACCGTCTACCCGCGCGACGGCGGCGTGGGGATCTCCATCACCGAGACCCGGATGAAGTTCAAGAACCTGCTCCGGGATCCGCGCTGCTCGCTGCTGATCTCCCACGCGGACTGGTGGTCCGGGTTCCTGGTCTTCGAGGGCAAGGCGGAGCTCACCCACTCGGGCAACACCGACCCCGACGCCCTGCGCCTGGCCCGCCGCCACATCTTCAGCGCCACCACCCGGCGCCGGAGCCGGGACTGGGACGAGTACGACCGCATCACCGAGGCGGACAAGCGGGTGGCCATGGTGCTGCGGCCCGAGCACCTGTACGGCTCCGCGCTGGCCAAGATGCGCGACGCCCTGGCCAAGTAGCGCCGTCGCGGCGCGCCGCTCCCGTCAGCGCGCCGCGGCGGGCCCCCGCAGCAGGGCGCCGGGCAGCCGGCCCGTCGGCTTGCCGTCCTCGAGCGTGACCTCGCCGTTGACGATGGTGGCCGCGATGCCCTCCGCCTTCTGAACCAGGCGACGGGCGCCGCCGGGCAGATCCGCCTCCACCGTCGGCATCGCCGGCCTGATCCGGGCCTCGTCGAACAGCACCAGGTCGGCCCGGTAGCCGGCCTTCAGCAGCCCGCGGTCGCCGAGGCCCCAGGCGGCCGCGTTGTCGAAGCTCAGCTTGCGTACCGCCCGCTCGAGCGTGAACGCCCCCTTCGCGCGGACCCAGTAGCTCAGCATGTGGGTCTGGAGCGACGAGCCCATCTCCTGACAGACGTGGGCGCCCGAGTCCGAGAACGTCGCGAGGGTGTGCGGATGCCTGAGCATGCCGAGCACGTGATCCGGGTGCTCGTTGACGAGCGGCTGCACGAACACCTGGTTGTCGTTCGCGAGCGCCAGATCGATCATCACGTCGACCGGGTGCTGGCCCCGCGCGGCCGCGAGCTGGGCCACCGTCGGGTCGTTCCACTCCACGTCCTTCATCGCGTAGAGGTTCTCGTAGTCCGGCTTGCGGGGATCGGTGGTGGCCGCCCCGCCGCCCTGGAACACGTTGTCACGGGGCCTCATCCCCGCCTCCTCCGCGACCAGCCGCCGCCGCGTCGCCGGATCGGCGAGGCGCCGCTTCTGCTCGGGAAGCGGCAGGAGGCGCAGCTCGCGCCAGGCGGGCAGGACGTCGAAGGGCAGATAGGACTTGAGGGAGAAGATGGCGTTGATCGAGCGCGTGGTGGTCTGTCCCCACACGCGGGCGCCCGCCGCCGCGCACTCGTCGAGATAGTCGAGCTGATAGGTCCACGGATTCGGATTCTCACCCTGGCGGCTCGAGATCGTGCCGAACATCACGGGTCGCCCGCTCTCGAGGGCCACCCGCTTGAGCCGCGCCAGGAACGCCCGCTGCGCCAAGCCGCCCGAGATGTCCGGGCCGACCTGGAAGATGCCCGCGCCCACTTCGCCCATGGCGCCGACGAGGCGATCTACCTCCGACCACTCGGCGATGCGGCTGGCGACCGGGGTGTTGTCGGGCGTGACGTGGGTCGTGGAGCGGGAGCTCGAGAAGCCCATCGCCCCGGCGCGGATCGCCTCCTTGACCGCCGCGGTCATGCGGGCGAGATCGTCCTCGGTGGCCGCCTCGCTGAGCGCCCGCTTCCCCATCACGTACATGCGCAGGGCGGAATGGCCGATGTAGGCCCCGTAGTTGATGGCCTTGGGGAGCCGATCGACGGTCGCCAGGTACTCGGGGAAGGTCTCCCAGGTCCAGTCGATGCCGGACAGCATCGCCTCGGTCGGGATGTCCTCCACCGCGGTCAGGCAGCGGGCGAACCACTCGCGCTCCTCGGGCCGGCACGGCGCCAGCGCGAAGCCGCAATTGCCCATGATCACGGTGGTGACCCCGTGCCAGCAGGAGCAGCTGCCGATCGGGTCCCACGCCACCTGGGCGTCCATGTGGGTGTGGCCGTCGACGAAGCCGGGCGCGACGATGAGGCCGTCGGCGTCGATGACCCGCTCGGCCGCCGACCGGACGCGGCCGATCTCGACGATGCGCCCGTCCTGCACGCCCACGTCGCCCGCGTAGCGCGCCGCGCCGGAGCCGTCGACGATCGTGCCGTTACGAATCAGGAGATCGAGACCCATGGTTGTTCCGTTCCTCCGTTGGTGCGAAGTGCTCAGCAGGTCTCCCAGGTCTTCGGGTTCCAGTCCTCCCCTGCGCGCCGGCCCTCACCCGAGGGCCCTCTCCAGACGCCGCACGATCTCCTGCTTGGGCTGGACGCCGACCAGGCGGTCGACCTCGCGACCGTCCTTCAGGACGAGCAGCGTCGGGATCGAGCGCAGGTCGAAGCGCGCCGCGGTGCGGGGATTGTCGTCCACGTTCAGCTTCACCACCCGGACCCGGCCGGCCAGCTCGGTCGCGAGCTGGTCGATGACCGGCGCGATCATGTGGCAGGGCCCGCACCACGGCGCCCACGCGTCCACCAGCACCGGCACCGGCGAGCGCTCGACGTCCTGGGCGAAGCTCGCGTCGGTCACCGGCTGCGGCTGGCCGGCCGGCAGCGGGGCCCGGCACTTGCCGCAGACCGGCGCGAGTCCTCGCGCGATCTTGTCGGCCGGGACCCGATTCGTGGCCCCGCAGGCCGGGCAGCCGATCATCAGCGTTTCCATGCTCTCGGCGAGTCCTCCGGCCGCCATTCTGCCCTTGCCGGGGCGAAGACGCCAGCCGGGCGAATGCGCTAGAGTGGGCACGCTCTGCCGGGGCCCCCTGAGTGCTGTTCTTCATCTCCCTGCTCGTGGACGGACTGCTCGCGGGCGCGATCTATGCCCTGATCGCGCTGGCGTTCGTGGTGGTCTACAAGACGTCCCGCATGATCAACTTCGCGCTCGGCGAGTGGGCGATGCTGGGCGCGCGGCTGGTCGCGACCGGCCTCTACGCGACGGGCCTCGGAGTCGCGGCTGCCGTCGGCCTCGGGGGAGCGGGCACGGTGGGGGCCGCCCTTGCCTTCAACCGGCTCGTCCTGCAGCGCCTCGTCGGGCGCCCGCTGATCGCCGTGATCATGGTCACCCTCGGCCTCGGCATGGTGATGCGGGGAGCGACTCCCCTGGTGCTCGCGGGTATTCCCGGCGCGATCGCCCTCCCGTTCCCGGCGGACCCGATCCGCGTGTACGGCGTGCTGGTCGCGCCCGGGAAGCTCGCCGCCGCGGCCATCGCCCTGGTCTGCGCGGCCGCGGTGAGCAGCTTCTTCCGCTGGAGCCGGACGGGCCTGGCGCTGCGGGCCATCGCCGACGACGCGCAGATCGCCACCGCGGTCGGGATCGACGTTCACCGCCACTTCGCCATCGCCTGGGCCCTGATGGCCGCCATCTCGGTCCTGGCCGGCACCCTGTGGACCTTCGTGGTCGGCAGCGGGCTCGGGGTCGTGCTGGTCGGCCTCAAGGTGTTCCCGATCGTGGTCGTCGGCGGTCTCGACAGTATCCTCGGCACCGTCATCGGGGCCCTGGCCATCGGGGTGCTGGAGAGCCTCGCGGCCGGCTACCTGGATCCCCTCGTGGGCGGCGGATTCAGCGGCGTCACCTCCTACCTCGTCCTGATCGCGATGCTGTTCGCGCGGCCCTACGGGCTGTTCGGCCGGCCGGACGTCGAGCGGATCTAGGACCGAGGTGATATCCTTCACCCCGCGGAGCGGGCGAGGACGGATGAGCGACGTCGAGCGCTGTCGCGAGGCTGAGGTCTTCAGGCAAGTCGACGCGGCCTTCCGCGCCGGGGACCTCGAGGGTCTGCGCGTCGCGCTGGGCGATCCCGCCGGCTTTCCCGATGTGCGCGGGCCGATCACGATCGGTCACTGCCTCGAGTACGCGATCTACCACAGCCCCCTGTCGTTCGTCCGCCTCCTGCTCGAACGCGGTGCGGATCCGAATTACGCGGACCATGCCGGCTTCCCCTCGCTGATCGCGGCCCTGACGTGTCTCCGGTCCGTCCCCGGCAGCCCGGCCCGAGCCGACGCTCACGAGATCCTGGAGCTGCTCCTGGGCGCCGGCGCGGATCCAAATCAGCGCGGCCTGAACGACTACACCCCGCTCCACTGGGCGGCGGGCGACGGCGATGAGCGCGTGGTGCGGCTACTCCTCGCCCACCGCGCCGACGTCACGGCCCGGACCCGGATCGACGAGTACGAGACGCCGCGGCAGGTGGCCCAGCGCGCGGGCCATCAAGCGGTCGCCGAGCTCCTCGACCAGCACGTGGCCCGTCACGGCCGGTAACGCAGTCGGGGTCGACGCGCGATGCGTCACGAGTGGGAACAAGCCGTTCGCGGTGACGACGTGATCACGCTCGCGCGACTCCTCGATGATGGCGCCGACCTCGACGCGCGCGACGCGCACGGTCAGACGAGCCTGATGCTCGCGGTCTCGAGCGGCTCCGCCGGGGCCGCCGCGTTCCTCGTCGGGCGGGGCGCGGCCCTCGACCACACCGCCAAGTATCACCTGAGCGCGCTCATGCTCGCCGTTCTTCGCGATCAGCCCGCGATCGTGCGTCTGCTCGTGACCGCGGGCGCCGACGTGTCGATTCAGGGGTCGGGGGCCCCCGGCTTCCACGGCAAGACCGCGCTCGATCTGGCTGACGCCGCCGGACGCACCGAGATTGCCGCGATCCTCCGCGAGGCAGGATCTCGCCATCTCGATGCGCTATGATCCCGCCGATGCGCCTGCAGGGTCGGGTGGCGGCGATCACCGGCGGCGCGCTCGGCATCGGGCGCGCGACGGCGCTCCTGTTTGCCGAGGAGGGCGCGACGGTGGCCCTCGGCGACGTCCAGCTCGAGGCGGCCGAGAAGGTCGCGCAGGAGATCAGCCACCGCGGCGGCAAGGCAATCGCGATCGGTCTGGACGTGGGCGACGCGGCGCAGGTCCAGGCCTTCGTGGACCGCGTGGTCGGGGAATTTGGCCGCCTCGACATCATGTTCGCGAACGCGGGCATCGCCCACTCCGCGCCGTTCCTCGAGCATCCGGAAGCCCAGTGGCACCGGGTGCTGCGCGTCAACCTGACCGGTGTCTTCCTCTGCTGCCAGGCCGCGGCCCGCCAGATGGTCCGCCAGGGCGGCGGCCGCATCATCACCACCGCGTCGATCAACGGCTTCCGCGGCGTCGAGAACCTGGTCGGGTACAACGCGGCCAAGGCCGGCGTCATCGAGCTGACCCGCACCATGGCGGTGGAGCTGGCGCAGCATCGCATCGCGGTGAATTCGATCGCGCCAGCCCAGATCGACACCCGGCTCACCCGGACCTTGCCGGAAGAAGCCCGGCGCCGGCGCGTGGAGCGGATCCCGATGGGCCGCTTCGGCGAGCCCGAAGAGGTCGCCCGGGTCGCGCTCTTCCTGGCCTCCGACGACGCCAGCTACGTCACCGGTCACACCCTCGCGGTGGACGGGGGCTACCTGGCCGGCGGCCTCTGGTCCGGCGCCCCAGGCATCGTCCCGCCCGGCGTCAACCCCAGCTAGGCCGCTCCCCGGTGGATCAGGCGCTCGACGACGTCACGGTGCTCGACCTGGGCCAGGTCATCGCGATGCCCTTCTGCACGATGCTGCTCGCCGACATGGGCGCTCGGGTGATCAAGGTGGAGTCGCCGGAGCGCGGGCGCGAGCGCGTGTCGCTCGGCGTGAAGCGGCGGCGCGACGGGGTCGAGGAGCGAGTGCCGGCCGCGCAGTACCGCGATCGCAACAAGCTCGGGGTCACCCTCGATCTCAAGACCCCGGCCGGGGCCGACCTCTTCCGCGAGCTGGTCGAGCACGCCGACGTGGTGAGCGAGAACTTCAGCGTGGGCACCATGGAGCGCCTCGGCCTCGGCTACGAGGAGCTGCGCCGCGTGAATCCCGGCATCGTGTACGCGTCGATCACCGCGTTCGGCCAGACCGGTCCCTACGCGCCCCAGCGCGGCTACGACATGCTCGCGCAGGCGATCAGCGGGTACATGAGCATCACCGGCGATCCCGACGGGCCACCGACCCGCTCTGGCCAGTCGATCTCCGACTACTACGCGGGCATGCTCTGCGCCTTCAGCATCGTCTCCGCGTTGCACTACCGGCAGCGCACCGGCCGGGGGCAGCGCATCGACCTGGCCTTGCTGGACAGCCTGGTGGTGGCGCTCGACAACCTCGGCGAGCGCTACACGGTGGGCGGCGAGATCCTCACCCGCGCCGGCAACGTCTCGTTCGCGGGCTCCGCCACCGGGATCTATCCGGCCGCCGATGGCCACGTGGCCGTCGCCGCCTCGGCGAGCAACGCGATCTGGGCGCGCTTCTGCGCGGTCATCGGCCGCGACGAGCTGACGCGCGACCCCGGGTTCGCCACCGCGGCGGCCCGGCGCGACCGCCGCGACCAGATCGCCGCCATCATCCAGGCGTGGACCGGCCCGCGCGCCAAAGCGGAGGTGGTGCGCATCCTCGCGTCGGCCGGCGTCCCCGCCGCGCCGGTCAACAACGTGGCCGAGATGGTCGCGGATCCTCAGGTGCAGGCGCGCGAGATGTTCGTGCAGCTCGACCATCCCGTCTTCGGTCCCCTGACCACCACCGGGACACCGCTCAAGCTGTCGGAGACGCCCGGCCGCGTCCGCTGGCTCGCGCCCATGCCCGGCGAGCACAACGACGAGGTTTTCACGGGTCTCCTGGGCCACTCGCGTGACGACCTCGAGCGCTGGCGCGCCGACGGCGTGATCTAGCATGGCCGGCACGACCGCGAGCGGCGTGGTGATCGTCGGCGGCGGAATCGTGGGAGTGGTCACCGCCTACTACCTCGCCCGGGCGGGCGTCGCCAGCGTCGTGGTGGAGCGCGACGCCATCGGCAGCCACGCCTCCGGCTTCGCCTACGGCGGGCTGAGCCCGGTGACCGGCGCCGGCATCCCCGGACCCCTCGCCGAGGTCGCCCAGGCGGGGATGCGGCTCCACCGCGAGCTGGCGGAGAGTGTGGTCGCGGAGACGGGGATCGGCATCGACTTCCGGCTGCGCCCCTCGCTCGCCCTGGCATTCACCGAGGCGGAGGCTCGACGCCTGCAGGCGGCCGTGCCCTGGCAGCAGCGGCAGCCGGGCTACACCGCGCGCTGGCTCGACGCCGCGGAGGCCCGGCGCGTGGAGCCGCGGATCTCGGAGGAGGCCCTGGGCGCGGTCTCGATCGACGGGACGGCGGACGTCGAGCCGTATCGTCTCGTGCTCGCCCTCACCCGCGCGGCCGAAGGGCTGGGCGCGAGCGTACGCCACGGGCGGATCGCCGGGCTCCGTCGCCAGGGCGACAAGGTCACGCACGTGGTCCTCGAGCGGGGCGAGATCGCGTGCGACACGGTGGTGCTGGCCCTGGGCCCGTGGAGCGCGGAGGCCTCGTCCTGGCTCGACCTGCCGATCGAGGTGCGTCCCCTCAAGGGCCAGATCCTGCGCCTGCAGGCGCCCGGCCCGCCGGTGCCCTGCTCGGTCGGCTGGGGCCACAACTACGCCACCACCAAGCCCGACGGCCTCCTGTGGGCGGGCACGACCGAGGAGGAGGCCGGCTTCGACGAGGAGACGACGCGCGAGGCGCGCGACGAGATCGGCGCCGCGCTGGTGACGATGCTGCCCGCGATGGCCGACGCCCAGGTCGTCCACCAGACCGCCTGCCTGCGGCCGGTGGCCTCCGACGGCCTCCTGCTGCTCGGGCGGGTGCCGGGCTTCGACTCCGTCTACATGGCGACGGGCGCCGGCCGCAAGGGCATCCTGCTCGGCCCGGCCATGGGCCGCGCGGTGGCCGACCTCATCCTGACCGGCAAGAGCCCGCTCGCCCTCGAGGCCTTCTCGCCCGCGCGCTTCGCCCGGGCGACGGGCTGATCAGCGGAAGCGCGCGATCACGTCCTTGCCGTAGCGCAGCACGTCGTCGGGCGTCTTGAGCTGCGCGGGCAGGCCCGCCGCGGCGCTGACCGGCACCGCCACACGCGCGATGCCCTGCCGCGCCAGCGCCTCGATCTCCGCGACGTCGGTCGGCGCCGCCACCGTGATCTCGATGGCCTTCGGATCGCGCCCGGCCGCCTCGGCGGCGCGCCGCATCTCGTCCAGCAACGCGGGCGGCGGGGTCCGGGCGGGAAAGTAGCCATCGCCGAGCCGCCCCGCGCGCCGGGCCGCCACCACGGTGTCGCCTCCCACCACGATGGGGATGGAGCGCTCGGGTGGGCGCGGGCGGCAGAACACCTGGTCGAACGAGATGAAGCGTCCCTTGAACGTCGCGCACTCCTGGCTCCACAGCGCGCGCATCGCCGCCACGTACTCGTCGGTGCGCGGCCCGCGGTCCGCGAACGGCAGCCCGAGGGCGGCAAACTCCTCGGCGAGCCAGCCGACGCCGATGCCGAGCAGCACGCGCCCGCCACCGGCCAGGTGATCGAGCGTCGCCACTTCCTTCGCGGTCACCACCGGGTTGCGCTGCGGCAGGATGAGGATGGCGGTGCCGAGCTTGATGGTGCGGGTGGCCGACGCGACGTAGGCCAGCCAGATCAGCGGGTCCGGGATGGGGTAGTCCTCGAGTCCCGAGCCCATGCGCCCGGACGGGGAATACGGGTAGCGCGACTGGTAGCCCTGCGGCACCACCACGTGCTCCACCGTCCAGATCGAGTCGAAGCCGGCGGCCTCGGCGGCTTGCGCCAGCTCGACCGCGGCGGATCCGTTGCTGTAGCGCCCGAGGCTCGCGTATCGCAGTCCGAACTTCATGGCGACCCTCCTTTGCACGTGAGCGCGGCGAGCGCCCGGACGTCGGGGAGCGTGGGCAGGTGCCGGAGCATCTCGAGGAGCCGCCCGACCTGCGCCCCCGGCAGGACGACACCCGCGAGCCGTCGGAACTTCTCCTCCACCTCCGGCCGAGACACCGGGTGGCCTGGGGTGCCGCGCGCGGCGCGCACCACCTCGTCGAGCACGCGCCCGTCGCGCAGGCGGACCCGCATCCGCGCCTCGGGGATCCCCAGGGCGGGATCGGCCACCGGCCGGATCCGGCGGGCCAGCGCGACGAGGGCCGGATCGGGCGTCGTCGTGAACTCCGATTCCGCGGCCTCGCCGCCGGTCAGGGCGAGCGCGGCACAGTAGGCGGCGCTGAACTTGGCCTCGAGGCCGGTGCGGGGCTCGGGAATCGCCGCGACCTTGACCGCGAGCGGAGGCACGTGGCACTCGACCTCGGCGATCGCCTCGGGAGGTGGCGCCGAGCGCGCCCGGATGGCGCGGCCGGCGTCGATCGTCGCGTGGAGGAGGTGGCAGGCGGCGTAGAGCTTCGTGCTGTTGTCGAGGATCTCGAAGCGCTTGCCGAGATCCTCCAGCGTCGGGCTCAGATCGGTGACGCCGAGGAACGTGCCGGGCAGGCCGGGGCGCTCGTCGAGGATGCCGGCGGGGCCGGTGAAGCCCTCGCGCGCGAGCAGCGCGGCCAGGAGCCCGTTCATCGCCGCCTTGCCCGGATGGAGCGGCTTGCACATGGTGCCGAGCGACTGCTCGAGCCCCGCGGCCTGGGTGCCCGCGATCCCGAGCGCCCGGCCGAGCTGCTGGGCGGTGAGACCCAGCAGCTTCCCCGCCGCCACCACCGCGCCGAAGTGACCGAGGACCGCGGTGACGTGCCACCCGCGATCGGCGAGCATCGGGCCGATGACCCGGCCGATCCGCGTCTCGACCTCGAAGCCCGCGACGAACGCCTCGAGAGCGGCGGCACCCGGCCGTCGATGCCACTCCGCGATGGCCAGCACGACCGGGGCCACCGGCGCCGAGCCGTGGACGATGGAGGCCAGGTGCGTGTCGTCGAAGTCGAGCGCGTGGCCCTGCGCGCCGTTGGCGAGCGCGGCCAGCAGCGCGCTCGTCCGGCGACCCCGGCCGAGGACCGTCGCCTGCGGATCACCGCCGCTGGCGGCGACCACCGCGTCGAGCGCGGCGGCGAGCGGCTCGGTCGAGCCGCGGATGGCGGCGCCGACCCAGTCGGTGAAGGAAAGGCCCGCGGCCGCGACCACGGCGTCGGGCAGCGATCCGAGCTCGAGCCCGAGGACGAAGTCGACCAGCGCGTCCGCGACGGGCGTGCGTGCGTCCTGGCGCATCACGGGACGATCACGTGCTCGGTGGTGATGATGAACGGCGCGTCGCCGGGCGCGATGAAGTTGGGCTCGTCGGCCCGGACCCGCGGGTACGGCGCGCTCGCGGCCGACGCGCGCATGGCCTGGGTGTCGTCGAACCACGTGATCGCCACGCCGTCGTAGGCCGGCGTCCGCCCCCGCTCGTAGGCGGACGAGCGCGTGTGGCTCTGCACGTACCGCCGGATCACCGGGATCTGCGCGGCGAGCGGCCCGTGGATCTTTAGCCAATGGCGCTGGAAGTCGTGCACCGCGAGGCCGGGCTTCCGGGTCACGAACTCGACGTTCTTCACGCCGCCCGGCGGCGCGGGCCCGTCCTTGATCACGTGCTCATCGGTGAGGATCAGCCCCATCGTCGTGCGGTCGATGAAGACGCCCTCGTCGGCGGCGACCGCCTCGAGCTCCTTCGTGCCGCGGAGGGCGTGCATCGCCTTCGTGTCCTCGAACCAGAGCTCGGCGATGCCGTCGTAGATCGGCTCGCCCTTCCGGTACCCGGCGAGCCGCGTGTGCGACTGCACGTACCGGCGCACCCCCGGCAGCCGCATGACCGCGCTGGGGTGGGTGCGGAGCCAGTAAGCCTGGAACTCCTCCACCGGCATGCCGGCCTTCCGCTTGAAGAAGGACACCGCCTTGACCACGGTGGCTGAACGCTAGTCCGGGACGGGAACGTAGTCAAGGATGGGGCGGCCGTCTGCTGAGCCGACGAGTCGGGCACGCTGCGCCCGGCGATCGGGCAGAATGCCGCATCCGGGCGCTATCGTGCCGCTCGGAAAGCCCTGTCCCATCGCAACATTTGCGCTGGCACATCCCTTGCCGTCGCCCATTGTCGAATGAACCGCGACTCTGGCGAGGTGACCAACCATGGGCGCGACGAAACGGACGCTGATCTCCTCGGCTAGCATCCTGGCTCTGGCTGCCATCCTGTCGTTTCCCAGTCCCGGCCGAAGCGGGGAACGAGAGGTGGCGGGGATGATCACCGAGATTCACCTGGGGGAGGGCCGGGTCGAAGTCAGGTCGGCCGAAACTGAGCTCTGGCGCCCCGCGATGCCCCTGCTGACCCTCCGGGCGGGCGACACGGTGACCACGACGCAGGACGCGTGGGTAGTCATCGTGCTGACCGGCGGCCGCGGAAGCGTCCGGGTCGACGAGGCGAACGCTCCCTTCAGCGTCACCGCCCCCCTCGTGGACCGCGGCCCGCTCCACAAGGGATGGAGGATCCTCGAAGCGAGCTTCAACTTCCTGTCGACGACGCCGAGAGACCTACCGCTCGGGACCCTGGGCACTCGCGCCGGAATGAAGCCGCCCGCGATCCTGACCCCCCGGAATGGCCTCGTGCTTCCCGATTCGCTGGTCTTCGAGTGGCGCGGGAGCCGGTCTTCGCTCGTCACGCTTCGCATCGTGGGGCCCGACCGCCTCGTGTTCGAGCGCGCGAATCTCGTCGGCATGCGCTTCGAATACCCCAAGAACGCTCCACCACTGCTGGCGGGCGTGCGCTACAGATTCCAGCTCCTCTCGGCCTCGTCGCCGCCTCAGGAAGTCTGGTTCGAGCTGGTCAAGCCAAGCGACGCCCAGACGATCCGCCGTGAGCTGCACGACCTGGACGAGGCCCTCGCCGGTGCACCGCCGCCTCCCTCCACGCTCGCGGAGCTCCGGGCCGGGGTCCTCGCCAGCCACGGTCTCCTTCACGACGCCCGTCTGGGCCTCGCCGAGGAGATCGTCCGCCACCCGGACGAGCCCACCCTCCATTTCCTGCTCGGCGAGCTTTGCCTGCGGCAGGGGTTGTCGGAGGAGGCGACGGAGTCATTCGCGGAGGCGAGGCTGCTCATGAGCGGCCCGGTTTCGGCCCGCTAGGGCGGCACGCGCCGCTCCGACGACAGATCTTCGGCGCGGTGACGCGCGGCGCCCGACTCGCTTCGCGTGTATAGTCTCAACGCGATGTCACGATCGGGGTCCGCCGCGGTTCCACCGTCGACCCCGCGCGCCGGCTGGCAGGCGCGGCTCGCCGACCCGATGATGGGCGCGGTGCTCGCGCTCGGCATCACCCAGATCACGGCCTGGGGGACGAGCTACTACTGTCTCGGCGTGCTGGCGGGGCCGATCAGCCAGGACACCGGCTGGAGCCGGGGCTTCGTCTTCCTCGGCTTCACCGTCGCCCTGCTCACCATGGGGCTCGTCTCGAGCGCGGTCGGCCGCGCCATCGACCGCCACGGCGGGCGCGGGGTGATGACGCTCGGCACCGTCCTCGTGTCCGCGGGCCTGTTCGCGCTCGCCCATGTCCGCAGCGAGCCGGCGTACTTGGCGGTATGGGCGTTCCTCGGCCTGGGCATGCGCCTCTGCCTGTACGATGCCGCGTTCGCCGCGCTGGTGCAGGTCGCCCCCTCGCGCGGACGGACCGCGATCTCCTACCTCACCCTGTTCGGAGCGTTCGCCTCGTCGGTGTTCTGGGTGGTCGGCCACGCCCTGAACGAGCAGGTCGGCTGGCGACAGACCCTCGTCCTGTTCGCGCTCATCAACCTGGTGGTGTGCCTGCCCCTGCACTGGCTCGGCCTCGCCCGGCGCGAGACCGGCGCGGTGGTGGCCGCCCCGACGGCCGGCTCCACGGCGTCCCCGGACGGCCCTCCGCTGGTAGGGCGCGCACGCTCGGTCGCCATCGTGCTGTTCGCCCTCATCATGTCGCTCAACGGCTTCGTGTTCGGCGTCATCTCGGTGCAGCTCGTCCCGCTGCTCGAGGCCGCGGGCCTGGCGACCGCCGCGGCGGTGTGGGTCGCCTCGACGAAGGGCGTCGCTCAGTTCGGGGGTCGGGTGGTCGAGATCCTGTTCGCCCGCAACCTGCGCGCGATCACCGTGGGCCGCATCGCGGTCGGGATCCTGCCCCCGTCGCTGCTCCTGCTGCTGACCGGCACCGGGCACCTGGCGATGGTCGTCGCGTTCACCCTGCTCATGGGCGCGTCCCAGGGCGTCATCACCATCGTCCGCGGCGCGGTGCCGCTCGCGCTGTTCGGCACGAAGGGCTTCGGCGCGGTGCTCGGCGCCATCGCCACCCCGGTGCTCATCGTCAATGCCGCCTCCCCCACCGCCTTCGCGTGGATCGTGGACCGCTGGGGCTGGGGGACGGCGCGCGCGGTGCTCCTGGTGAGCTGCTCCGCGGCGTGGCTCGCCATGGAGCTCATGTCCCGGTGGTACGAGCGTCAGCGAGTCGTGAGACCGGTGGCGGCCGTCAGCTAGCCGGCGCCGCGGAGCCGGCTGGCAATCCGCTCCACCGCCTCGGCGCTGTCGGCCTGTGAGCCGAACGCGGTCACCCGGAAGTAGCCTTCCCCGCTCGGGCCGAAGCCGGATCCCGGCACGCCCACCACGTTGGCCTCGGCCAGGAGGCGGTCGAAGAAGTCCCACGACGACACGCCCGCCGGCGTGCGGATCCAGATGTAGGGCGCGTTGCGCCCGCCGTACACGGTGAGCCCGGCCCGCTCCAGGCCCTCGCGGAGGATGCGCGCGTTCTCCATGTACTGGTCGATCAGCCCGCGGACCTGCTTCTGGCCCTCCGGCGTGAAGACCGCCGCGGCCGCCCGCTGGATCACGTACGGCGGCCCGTTCGACTTGGTCGACTGCCTCCGCAGCCAGAGCTGGTTCAGGCTCACCGCGTTCCCGGCTGCGGTCCGACCCTGCACCTCGCGCGGCACCACGGTGTAGGCCATGCGCAGGCCGGTGAAGCCGGCGTTCTTCGAGAAGCTGCGCGACTCGATGGCCACCTCGCGCGCCCCCTCGATCTCGTAGATCGAGTGCGGCAGCTCCGGATCCCGGATGTAGGCCTCGTAGGCGGCGTCGTAGACGATCACCGCGTCCTGCGCCCGCGCGTAGTCGACCCAGCGCTTGAGCGCCGCGCGGGTCATCACCGCGCCGGTGGGGTTGTTCGGGTAGCACAGGTAGATGAGGTCGACGTGCCGGTCGGGCAGCGCGGGCTGGAAGTCGTTCTCGGCGGTGCACGGCAGGTACACGAAGCCCGGGTAGCGGCCGCTCGCCTCCGCGGGACCGGAGCGCCCCGCCATCACGTTGGCGTCGGCGTAAACCGGGTAGGCGGGGTCCATCAGGGCCACCACCGCGTCCTGCGCGAACAGCTCCTGGATGTTGGCCGCGTCGCTCTTGCCGCCGTCGCTGACGAAGACCTCGTCCGGGCCGAGCTTCACCCCGCGCGCACCGAAGTCGTGCGCCGCGATCTCCGCGCGGAGGAACTCGTAGCCCACGTAGGGCCCGTAGCCCTTGAGCGTCTCGGCCCGGGCCTGCTCGCGCGCGGCGTCCACGAGCGCCTGGACCACGACCTCCGGGAGCGGCAGGGTGACGTCGCCGATGCCGAGGTCGATCAGGCGCACGCCGGGATGCGCGTCGCGATGCGCCTGCGTTCGCCGCTTGACCTCGGCGAAGAGATAGCTCGCTCGCAGGTTGAGGAACGCCTCGTTGATCCTGGGCACGTCCCGCCTCCTTGCTGCCTGGATGCGCGCGATTCTATGCGATCGGGGCGGGCGACGCCACCGATGGGGCGGCGGGCGGTGCGCCTTGACGCCACCGCGGCCGGCGTGCAGTATCGCGCCGAAGGGAGCGCTCCCATGGCCACGGAACCAACCGGACGAGTCGTCGACGCCGACGGGCACGTGCTGGAGCCCGCCGACACCTGGCTCCGATACATCGACCCGTCGTATCGGGACCGAGCCATCCGGATCGACACCGATGCCGAGGGCTACGAGGTGCTGCTGATCGACGGCCGATCGCTCAAGACCCTGCGCGGACAGCTCGGCTCGCTCGGCGGCATCGAGATGGACACCGAGCGCCTCCTCACCCGGGGGCAGGTCACCTACGCCGAGGGCAGCCCGGCCGGCGGCTACGATCCGCACGCGCGGCTTGCCGTGATGGATGCCGAGGGGATCGACAGCGTCCTCCTCTATCCGACCATCGGCATCTGCTGGGAGGGACACGTCACCGACCCCGGACTGGCCACCGCCTACACGCGGGCGTACAACCGGTGGCTGGTTGAGTTCTGCCAGGCCGATCGCACGCGCCTCCACCCGGTGGCCCACATCTCCCTCCTCGACCCCGAGGGCGCCGTGGAGGAGACGATCCGGGCGCGCGCGGACGGATGCGTGGGGGTCTTCCTCTCGCCGGACGTGGCCGCCCGCGCCGGCCGGCACTTCGACGATCCCGCGTTCGCCCGCTTCTGGGAGACGGTCCAGGATCTCGAGATGCCGATCGCGTTCCACGTGGTGGTGCGCGACCGCCAGTGGTTCCGCCCCTGGCAGCGGTACGATCCCTCCGACGGCCTCTTCGGCTTCGCCTTCCTCGCCATCGACGTGATGGCGGCCTTCACGCAGATGCTCGCCTCCGGGATGTTCGAGCGGTACCCGCGCCTGCAGTGCGCGGTGCTGGAGGCCGGATCGAACTGGATCGCCTCCTGGCTCGACCGGCTGGACCACAAGCACCGCGTGATGGCGCACCGGACGCCGATCCGCATGGCACCGAGCGAGTACTTCTACCGCCAGTGCCTGATCTCGGCCGACCCGGACGAGTCCCTGACTGCCCAGATGGTCGAGCACCTCGGGGCCGACTACTTCATCTGGGCCTCGGACTACCCGCACATCGACGCATCGATGGGCGTCGTCCGCGAGCTGCGGGAGCGGCTCGCGCCACTCTCCGCCGAGGCGCGTCGGAAGGTGCTGGGCGACAACGCGCTACGGTTCTACAAGCTGGCCGGGTAGCGATCACGTCCGCGTCGCGGTAGCATTTCTCGATCCCGAATTCCGCGGCGGGGCGCGCCCACTCAGCCCATGCGCCAGGCCAGAGACTAACCCACCGCCTGCCGGTCCGCACGTATTGGCCCAAAGGCCAATAGACCCTTCCCATAACTTCAATGACACTCAGAAGCATGAGCGTCTATCACAAGCTACAGGCGTTCGTCCAGGCTCACCGCACCTGCGGCATGCTGCGCAGCCTCGCCGAGTCCCCGACCAGGACCGGCTACCTTCTCTGGATCGACTGCTCTTGTGGCGCCACCTTCGAGCGGTGGGTGATGTCGCACAATGAGGACGAGAATCTGCTGCGGGCGGCCCTCCTCGACCTCAAAGAACTCGGAGAGGTGCTCCCGTCTGCAGCTCCACGGTAGCGGACACGCGATGGGCGCCACCGCCTTGCTGTGCTTGTCGCCGGCGCACTCGAGCGAGGGTGTTTGACTTCCGTGACGCCCGTCAATTGCGCGAAGCGCTGCGCGGCGGCACTATCCCGTTGAGCCGGAGGTACACGACCAGGTTGCCGTAGTGGTTCATGTTGTCCTGGATCACTCCGAGAATGGCCGCCCAGCGCTGGGTTGGCTGGCCGCCCCTCCCGGCCACCATTTCCAGTGCCTTTTCTTCTGTAAGCCCAGCCCAGACCCCGGCTCCATAGTCGTAGCTTTCCCGGAGCGATTTCAGGATATCCGCGCGGCTCTTGAGGGTATCGAAGCGGGCGTTACTGCCAAGGTTGTCGCCGGAGACCCTGCTGAAAAACGTGTAGTTCTCCCCGATCAGATGGACGAGGATCTCCCGGAAGGTTCGCACCGCTGGAGTCGGCTTGAAGTCGTACTTGTCTTCGGGCACGGCGTCGGCGATTCCGAGAACCAGGGTGCGAACGCTTTCCCATGTGGCCTTGGTCGGCGCCAAAAAGCTCGTGGCCGGGAATCGGGGCTGAGCGCCCGCAGGCACGGGCCCCGGGCTGGCTGGCGTCTGCGCCATCCCCGGGCTGGCCCACAGCAGCGCAAGGGCGGCAACGACGACACTCTGTGCGAACGCGTCCTTGGTCATGATTCCTCCTGTCCGGTGACGAGACTGCGGTGGGCACCAACTGCCGCCCGCGTGACGCACTGATCCGGCTGAGACAGATAGTACCCCCCGGTAGGTCGGACGTCTCTACCGCAACTGGGAGCGGTGCGTAAGGTCATCTCGCGGTGTGCATGCCGCCTCGCGCCTTCCGTCATTTGCCGTGCTATCGTGTGATCCGCCGATGACGTCCTCCATGCTGCTGCGCGACACCCTCTGGAACGTGCCGTTCTGGGCCGCCCTCGGCGTGGCCATCCTGGCGGGCTCCTCCGACATCGGCCGCGCCGCCGAGCCGCCGGCGGGAGCCGCGATCCTGCAGCAGCTGCGCAGCTTCGCGACTATGGGCAGCGTGCTCTACATCGCCGCCCATCCCGACGACGAGAACACGCAAGTCATCACCTATCTGGCGCGCGGCCGCGGATACCGCACGGCCTATCTCTCGCTCACCCGTGGCGACGGCGGACAGAACCTCCTCGGCCCCCAGCTCGGCGAGGCGCTCGGCGTGGCGCGCACGCAGGAGCTGCTCGCCGCGCGCCGGCTGGACGGCGGGCGGCAGTACTTCACCCGCGCGAAGGACTTCGGCTACTCGAAGAACGCCGAGGAGACGCTGAGCGTCTGGGACCGGCAGGGCGTCCTCGGCGACATCGTGCGCGTGATCCGCGAGTTCCGCCCGGACGTGATCATCACGCGGTTTTCCCCGAAATCTGCGCCCACGCACGGTCATCACACCGCTTCCGCCGTGCTCGCCGTCGAAGCGTTCAGGCTCGCCGCCGACCCCGCGGCGTTTCCCGAGCAGCTCCGCAAGGTCAGGCCCTGGCAAGCGCGGCGCATCGTCCACAACGTCGGCCTGGGCGCCGCCGCGGCGAATCCGGGCGCCGGCATGGCCGTCGCCGGCTTGCCCGCGAACGTGCCGGATGGTCCGGGCGTGGTGAAGGTCGAGGTCGGCGGCCGGGATCCGGTGTCGGGCGAGTCGTTCGCGTCGATCGCCGCCCGCAGCCGGGGCATGCACAAGACGCAGGGCTTCGGCCTCGGCGGCCCGCCCGTGAACGAGGGCTCGCGGATCGAGCCGTTCGTGCTGCTCGCCGGCGATGCGGCGACGAACGATCTCCTCGACGGCGTGGACACGACGTGGAACCGCGTGCCGGGCGGCGCCCAGATCGCGCGGTCGATCGACGAGGCGATCGCGAAGTTCAACGCGCAGGACGCGGCCGCTCGCGTGCCCTCGCTGCTCGCGATCCGCCGCCAGCTCGCCGCGCTCCCCGAGGATCCCATCGTGAGCGACAAGCGCGAGCAGCTCGATCGGATCATCCAGGCGTGCCTCGGCCTCGAGGTCGACACCGTGGTGGATCGCGCCGAGGTCGTGCCCGGCGAGACCTTGAAGCTGCGCCACACGGCCGTCGTGCGGTCGCGCATCCCCGTACGCTGGACGGCGGTGCGGTACCCGAGCGCTCATCGCGCGATCACCAAGGCCGTCGCGCTGCGCCCGAACCAGCCGGTCGTTCGCGAGACTTCCCAGGTCGTGTCCGCGAGCACGCCGCCGAGCCAGCCGTACTGGCTGCGCGCGGAGGGCACGGCCGGGATGTTCGCCGTCGACGATCCGTCGCTCATCGGTCGCCCCGAGAACCCGGCCACGTTCCCGCTCGAGTACGTCTTCGACGTCGGCGGGCAGACGCTGGTGATCGCCGGCGAGCCGATGCCCGCCGCGGATCCCGCCCAGCCCGCCCTG
>WNFG01000552.1_pt1 | contig 31445 bp, 29 predicted proteins | sample 5400431 | NCBI WGS metagenome assembly WNFG01 (sample SAMN13153346, study PRJNA577476) | soil metagenome | isolation source: 120 cm saprolite under Douglas fir tree site 2 hole 3 replicate 2 | place: USA:California | collected 2015-04-18 | reverse complement strand
AGCCCTGGCCGGGCCAGGGGCGGGCCGAAAGGCCGGCCGTACGGCGTCTCCGGATTGGCCGCCTGCCAGGCCTCCCGGCCGGCATAGACGCAGATCGCATCGCCCGGCTCGAGCGTGATGCCGCGCGCCACCAGGATATCCTCCAGCTCCCAGCCGTGAATCGGCGAGTCCTGGGTCACTGACGGGACACCCCGATGTCGTGGCACATCCAGCATGATTCCTCGCGTGATGATGCCCTCGGCCCAGTGCTCGATGGAGCCCCAGGTGGCGCCGTCGAAGGTGATCTCCTTCTTCGGATCGCGCCCATTCCACATGGCGTCGTCGTCCCAGGTGTGGCAGAGCGCGTCGATGTGGGTCGAGGCGACGCCGTGGTAGTAGATGCCGTAGTAGTCGGCCGCGAAGGCACCCTTGCCGCGCGCGTGCGTGCGCATGTAGTGCTGGGCGGGCAGCGCGTTGTTCATGCCCGGGTCCTTGGGGAAGGGCCGGCTCAGCGAGACGGAGCGCCCGGTCTTGACGAGACGCGCCGCCGTCGTGCGCTTGGCGGGGGTGATCAGGTTGATGGCGCCGCGCTGGTCGTCCTTGCCCCAGCGGCCCCAGTTGCGCCGGTCGCGGATATAGGAGCGCACTTCCTGTTCGGTCGGCAGCGGCTTCTTCGGCATCGTGTTCCTCCGGGTCGATGAAATCGCACTAAAGCATGTAACGCCTGAGCTGGTGGGCGGGCGTCAGATACCGCCCCACGGCCAGGCGGACGAAGATCAGCGAGGCCATCGCCGTCCCCGCCGCGAGCATGAATACTACGACGATCTGGTACTCGATGGCGACCAGCGGCGAGGAACCGGCCAGGATCTGCCCCGTCATCATCCCCGGAAGCTGGACGACGCCCACCGTCATCATGCCGTTGACCGTGGGGATCATGGCGGCCCGCAGGGCGGCCCGAACCAGCGGCTGTACGGCTTCTCGACCGGAGAAGCCCAGCGAGAGCATGGCCTCGACCTCATCGGCGCGCGCTCGCAGATCGCTCTGCAGCCGGTCGCCCGCCAGCGCCGCCGCCGTCATGGCATTGCCCAGGATCATGCCGGCCAGCGGAATCACGTACTGGGGCTCGTACCATGGGCGCACCTGGACCACGACGCCGATCACGTAGGCGAGAATGGCGGCCGTGGAGAGAGTCAGCGCGAGCCCGGCGATTCCATGGCGTCCGGGGATGGGCTTCCTCAGCCGAGACACGGCGGCCCCAGTGGCCACGGCCGTCATAGCGATCAGCATCAGCAGCACCCAGTACCACCGGGCCGAGGCAAACACCGCGGCCAGGATGAGGCCGACCGCGTAGAGCTGGACTATAGTCCGGAGACTGCCGAGGGCGAGATCGCGCTCGAGCCCCAGCGACTGCCGGATCGAGATCACGATCACCACCACGATCAAGACGAGGGCGACGCCGACCTGCCAGTACGACAGATCGATGACGGTTGCCGGAGCGCTCACCGGGGCTCGGACGGCGCCGTGGGCAGCTCGCCGGCGAGGAAGGCCTGGAGCCGCGGATCCCCGAGGGCGGGCGCGGAGCCGTCCAGCGACGCCGAGGCTTCCACGCGGCCCTTGACCAGGTAGAGGAGCGTGCCGCCCAGCCGCTGCACGAGATCCGGCTGGTGCGTCACGGCCACGATGCTGAGCCGGCGCGACTCCCGTAGCCGCGAGACCGTCTCGATGACGAGCGTGGCGTTTGGCGGATCGAGCGCGGAGGTGGGCTCGTCGAGCAGGAGGGCCTCGGGGTTCCGGAGGATGGCGCGCGCGATGGTCACCCGCTGCTTCTCGCCGCCGGACAGCGTGGAGGCGTCGCGAGCGAGCATCGCCGGATCGAGCCCGACGTCGGCCAGGCTCGCCGCGAGGCGCTCATCGGAGAAGTCATCGTCAGCTCCCGCCGACCGGAGCCGGAGATTCTCGCGTACCGTTCCCTCGAAGAGGACCGGCGTCTGCATGACCAGCGCGGCGCGGCGTCTGAGCTCTCGCGGATCGAGCGAGCGGATGTCGCGGCCGTTGAAGCGCACCGTCCCGCCCGTGGGCTCGGCGAGGCGATTGAGACAGCGGAGCAGCGTGGACTTGCCGGAGCCGGACGGACCGATCAGAGCGAGGGCCTCGCCCCGCTCGACCTCGAGCGAGACGTCGTGGAGGATGGCCGCCGCTGTCTGACCCCGGCCGGCAGGATGGGCCAAGGAGAGATGCTCGGCCTGGAAGATTGGGTCCCGCGCCGGCTTGTTCATGTGGGCGCTCCGCCGCTCACGACAGGATAGCGCCGACGACGCGACTCGGGGGCTCGGACTTGGTCAGGCGGACTTGCAGGTGAAGGTGTTGCTGCGCTCCATGTAGCTCGGGAACTTCTTCCAGCCGAATGAGACGAGGGACTGGGTATAGAGGTCGGTCTGCGACACCCGTGCTTTCTCCGCCGCCGCCTCGCACGCGGCCTGGTTGTCGTGCACGGACAGCGGGCGCAGCGTGGTGAGGAGACGGTGCTTCTCGGGCTCGCCCACCTGCTCCTGCGTCCACCAGAGCGTCCACGCCAGGAGCGTGACCGTCACGACCTTCCGCATCGAAGCCTCCCCGGGGCTCGACCTCATACAGCCAGGTTCTATCACGGCATCCGCTCTCACTGCCAATTTCATCCCGGGGCCCGGCTCAGCGGGCGAGCGCCTTCTTCTTCCAGAGCTCCCAGGGCCGAGGTGCGGTCCCCGACACTGAAGCCTCGGCCAGGCGCGCCTCCTCGGGATCGAGATACGTGACCTGGCCCCCGAGCGCCATGGCCTGAGACTGGAGGCGCGCGTTGACCTCCGTATACACGCTGCGGAAGACGACCAAGGGCAGGCTCGCGCCCACGACCACGGCTCCGTGTCCGCGCATGAGGGCCACGGGCCGCGTCCCCAGCGTGCTGGCCAGGGCCTGGCCCAGGGCCGCGGTGCGCACCAGCATGTCCGTCATGCCGCCGCTGGCCTGGCGGATGTCGAAGACGGGGACCCCGGCCGACAGAAACGCGCTCATGTGATAGAGCGGACGGAGGGGCACCCCGGTGACGCCGAAGGGGATGACGGAGGGCGAATGGTTGTGGACGATGGCGCGCACGTCGGGCCGCACCCGGTAGATCTCGCCATGGATGAAGCGCTCGAGATAGCTCGTCCGGCCGCGCGCGTCCACGGGTACGCTGTCGAGGTCGTACTCCATGATGTCGGCCGCCGTCACCAGCTCGGGAGCGATCGAGCGTGACATCAGGTAGCGATCGGGGGATTTCTCGTGACGCACGCTCACGTGGCCGTAGCCGTCGACGACACCCTGATCGGCCAGGATGCGGTTGGCGGCAACCAGGTCCTCGATCAGCTTCGGATCGACCGGGCCCGCCGTGGCGGGGGGCGTCTGGGCAAGCACGTCTCTCACTCCCGCGAGCGCGCCGCCCGCGCCCGCGAGCACCCCAAGGACCCAGGAGACGCCGAGCAGGACATGACGTCGGGTGAAGAGCTCCACGTGTGCCTCCCTGTCGGAAAGCGCTGCGCCACGCCCAGACTATAAACCATCCCTCTCCCCCAGTGGGGGAGAGGGCCGCAGTTCGAGCCGAGACGCCCGCCTCGGGCGACGAGGCGAGGGCTGAGTAAGACGAGGGTACGGGCCCGCGGGCTCCCTCTACTCCCTCAGGGCGCCGGAGAGGAGGCCGCGGACCAGGTAGCGCTGCAGGCCGACAACGAGGGCGACGGGCGGGATGCTGGCAAGGATGGAGGCCGCCGCGATGTCGCCCCAGGGCACCTCGAAGACGCCGGGAAAGAGCGCGAGCGCCACGGGCACGGTGCGGCTGGCTTCGGTAGCCGTGAACGTGTAGGCGAAGAGGAACTCGTTCCACGAGAAGAGAAAGGTCAGGAGGGATGCTGAGGCGAGGCCGGGGGCCAGAAGCGGTAGCACGATCCAGCGGAAAGCGCGCGGTCGGCTCGCACCGTCCACGGAGGCGGCCTCCTCGAGCCCGACGGGGATCTCCTGGAGAAAGCCCGTGAGGAGCCAGATGACCAGCGGCAGGGCAAAGGAGGTATTGGCCAGGATGAGGGCCAGCCACGTATCGCGCAGCGAGAGCGCGCGCATCAGGAGATAGAGCGGGCTCACCGTGGCGATCTGGGGAAACGCGGTGCCTCCGACGATCAGGAGAAGGAGCAGCGCCTTGCCCGGGATCGGGTAGCGCGCGATGCCGTAGGCGCCGAAGATGCCCAGGCCGAGGGCGAGCACGGTGGTGATGATGCCGACGCCGAGGCTGTTGACGAGGGCGCGGAGCATCACGCTTTGTCCCAGGACGACCCGGTAGTGCTCCCACGTGAGCCGGCTCGGAAAGAGCGGGGGCAGGACCATGAGCTCCGCCTCGGGCTTGAGCGAGGTGAGGAGCTGCCAGAAGAACGGCGTCGCGTAGGCGAGGAGGGCCAGGAGCACGGCCCAGTCCCGCAGGGATCGCGGCAGGCCGGCCCGCCCCATCACGCGGCGAGGCCCTCGTGCCGGAGCGCGCGGAGGTACCCCCAGGCCACCAGCATCACGAGCGCGAAGACGACCACGCCGACGGCGGAGCCGAGACCGAGCTGCACGGCCTGGAAGAGGCTACGGTACGCGTAGACGGTGAGGGTCTCGGTGGTGCCCGCGGGGCCGCCGCCCGTGAGTACGAACATCAGGTCGAAGGACCGGAGCGCGTCCAGCGTCCGGAAGAGGACGGCGATGAGCAGGATGCGGCGCAGGAGCGGCAAGGTGATGCGCGTGAAGGTCGCCACGGCGCCCGCCCCGTCCATCTGGGCCGCCTCGTAGAGCTCGACGGGGATGGCGAGGAGACGCGCGTAGCAGAGCACGGTGACGAAGGGCAGCGTCCGCCACACATCGGCCAGGATGAGCCCGGGGAGGGCGAGCCTGGGATCGCCCAGCCAGTTCAGCGCGATGCCGCCGAGCAGGAAGTTCACGAGCCCCGCGGCGGGGTTGTAGAGCCACTCGAAGAGCTTGGCCGTCACCACAGAAGGGAGCGCCCACGCCAGGAGCAGGAACGAGAGACCCACCCGCGCGCCCGCGCGCTGGCCGCGGAGCGCGAGGGCGACGAGGACGCCCCCGACCAGCTCGAGCGCCACCGAGGCTGCCGTGAACACCAAGGTGACCTGGGCCGCCTTCCAGAAGCGCGGGTCCGTCGCGAGAAAGAAGAAATTGCCGAGGCCCTCGAAGCGCTCGACGCCGAAGATGGGGATCCGGCGCTGGAGCGAGAGCCAGCCGACCCAGAGCGTCGGATAGAGGGTGAGCGCGCCGAGGGCAAAGAGGGCGGGCGTGACGAGAAGCAGGCCCTGCACCGACGCGCGCCGCTGGCTTCGTATGACGGTGGCGGCCGGCCCGCCCCGGCTCATTCCTGGAGATCCCGAAGGAAGAAGTCGAGCCGCCGGCGCGCGTCGGCCACGCTTCGCGCGGGCGTCTTGACCTTGACGAGCGCGGCCGACAGCTCTGGCTGGAGCGTGGTCGAGATCATCACGTAGTACGGCGTGACCGGCCGGGAACGGCCGGCCAGCGTCAGGTCGTGGATGCGCGGGAGGTTGGGCGAGGCCCGCACGAGCTCCGCATCGTGGTAGAGCGCCATTCGGGTGGGCTTGGTGGCGCCGCTCGCCGTCATCGCACGCTGCGCGGGCGCGCTGGTGAGAAAGCGCGCCAGCTCCAGCGCCTCGGCGGGGTGCCGGGTGTGCCGCGTGATCGCGAGGTGCGCCCCGCCCGTCGAGCCCGGCGCCCGCCGCCCGGCTTCATGACTCGGCAGCGGGGCGAGGCCCACCTTGCCCCGCACCGGCGAGCCGGGCTTCTCGAACATGTCGACGGCATAGGGCCAGCTCCTGAGGAAGATCGCCTCGCCGTTGCCGAAGGCCCGCCGCGTGACCTCCTCGTCCCCCGCCGTCACCCAGCCGGGGCTCGCCCCCGTGTCGATGAGCATGCGCATGAAGCGCAAGACCTGCTCCGCCCGCTCGGGATCGGGGAAGATGCGGCCGTCTTCCCCCACGAGCGTGGTGCCGTCGGCCCAGAGGCCTTCGAGCACATTGACCACCAGCCCCTCGTACTGCTTGCCCTGCCAGAGATAGCCCTCGAGCTTGCGACTCTTCTCGCCGGCGCGGATCACACGGATCTGCTCGAGCATCGCGACATAGGTCTCGGGCGGCTTGAAGCCGTAGCGGCCGAGCAGATCGCTGCGGTAGTAGAGCAGCCCCACGTTCATGAACCACGGCAGCGCCCAGGTCCGGCCGCGATACGTGCCGGCCTGGACGGCCGAGGGGAAATGGGCCGCCAGCTCGTCCTGTGTGACGCCGGCCGTGAGGTCGAGAATCCAGCCGGCCCGCGCGAACTCGGGCACCCAGATGCAGTCGAGCATCATGAGGTCGAAGCCCGGCTGGCCGCCCTCGAGATTGATGACCAGGAACTGGCGCTGCTCGTCCGAGGTCCAGGGCAGCACCTCGGCCTTGACCCGGATACCGGGATGCGCTGACTCGAACTCGGCGAGGAGGGCGGGAATGGGATCGACGGGCCCGAGAATCTTGGCGTGCTTGAGGACGATGGTGAGCGGGCCCTTGGTGTCGGAGCCCTTGCTACAGCCGATCAACGCGGCAAGGCAGGCAGCGAGAAGGAGGACGACCCGGACAGCCGCCTCACCCTTCCCTCTCCCCCGAGGCGGGGGAGAGGGAGTCACGAAAGCTCTCCCCCGAGGGGGAGGGATGATGAGGTCATTTCGACAGGGTGGCGAGGAGGCGGTCGACGCTCTTGGTGAGACAGCGCTTGATCTCGTCTCGACAGGCGCGGTAGCGATCCTCGCCCTGCTGGAACGGGTCGTGGATGTCGCCTTCCTCGCCCGCCAGCTCCTTCAGCGTGAAGATCGGCCGCCCGTGCGCCTCCTCGTAGACGGCGAGCATCTCCTTCTGCTGCTCCGTCATGGTGACGATCAGGTGCGCCTCCGCGATCAGCTCGCGGTGGCGCCGCAGATCCGTCGACGTGATCTCGTCCTCGCGCAGATGGATCCCCTCCTCGCGCAGCACGATGCGCGCGTCGAGCGAGGGAATCATCCCGTCGCGCGCGTGGTTGGCGATCCCGCCCGAACGCACGAGCACGCCCGAGCGCGCATGGCGCTCATCCAGCATCTTCTCGAGCAGGACGTGCGCCATCACGCTGCGGCAGGTGTTGGCGTGACAGACCAGGAGGACTGTCCTCACCGCCCCTCCCAGGGCGCCTGCCAGTAGCGCACACCTCCCGCGAGCGTCTTCCACTCGGCCTTGGGTCGCTCCTCCAGGCCCTTCCCGAAATTGGTGCCGATCGGCTCCTGCAGGCCGCGTCCGAGCGTCTCGGGGAAAAGCTTCACCAGCTCTTCGGGATCGATGCGGCGTTCGGCCTCCAGCCGGCGAATGGGCTGGGGCGGGGCCATGAGGGCGTAGCCATAGCCGAAGGAGTGGAAGACCTGCCCGTTGACGTGCGCGGCGGCGTCGCTGGCCAGGAACACCACGAGAGGAGCGACGTTGTCCGGGTCGCGCTCGGTGCCCACCGCTTGCTCGCTCGGCCACTTGCCCGTTTCCTCGAAGACCTTGCGGCCCCTCGGCGTCGAGTCGATCATGCGCGTGGCCCCGCTCGGCATGATGGCATTGGCGGTGACGTTGTACTTTGCCAGGCCATTCGCCGTCGACCACGTCAGCCCGATGATGCCCGCCTTGGCCGCCGCGTAGTTGGGCTGGCCCGGCGCCCCGAGCGCCGACACCGACGACATGCTGATGATGCGGCCAAACTTCTGCTCGCGCATGGGGATGGAGGCGGCCCGCGTGCAATAGAAGGTGCCGTCGAGGTGCACGGCGAGCACGGCGGCCCACTCTTCCTTGCTCATGTTGAAGATCATGCGATCGCGCAGGATGCCCGCGACGTTCACCAGGATGTCGATGCGCCCCCACGTCTTCATCACCTGCTCCACCATCGCGGTCGCCTGCGTATAGTCGGCCACGGAGCCGAAGTTGGCGGCCGCGGTGCCGCCGAGCTTCTTGATCTCCTCGACGACCTGGGCGGCCGGGCCTGTGCCCACGCCCTCTCCGTCGAGCCCCGTGCCGAGGTCGTTGACGACGACCTTGGCCCCGGCCGCGGCCAGCGCCATCGCGATCCCCCGGCCGATGCCCCGGCCGGCTCCCGTTACCAGTGCGGTCTTCCCGTCGAGCAGTGCCATGAGCGCTCCTGTTCAGAGACGTGATTGATGGGGGCGAGGCTGAATGCCCCTGCCGCCGACACGGCGAGAACTATAAGCGACCTGAGGGCTCAGATCAAAGCGGGCCGCGCTACCTCACGTCAGGTCGCGGACCATCCGCAGCTCCGCGAGGGTGGGCGAGGGGGCGAGCGGCTTCGTCTCGCCCGTCGGCCGGAACCCGCATTTCCGGTAGAGCGCGATCGCCGGCTCGTGCTGGAGAAGACCCAGAGCGAGAGGCGAGCGGCGCCACGCGCCCGCGCCCAGGCTGCCACGCCCTCGACCAGCATGGCACCCACCCCATGGCGACGCTCCGTGCCGTCGACGAACATGCCCACGAGTACGGGCCCTGACTGCTTCGGATCTTCCGGGTCCTCGGCCAGCCCGGTCACCAGGCCAACCCACCGACCATCCTGCTCGGCGATGAACGTGATCCGGTCACCACCCTCCGCCCCGCCGGCGGCTCTCTCGTGCCAGACGCTCTCGGGGAACGCCTCCTCCCGAGCCAACGTCGAGCCAAAGGCCGTGGGCGCGTCAGCGAGAGCGTGAAGCCGGAGGGTGCGCAGCCGCAGCCCTTCCCCGGCGCGGATCTGCCGGATTTCCAGGTTCATGGCTTTTGCTCCGACGCCGGCCGTGCTCACTCTGCGCGACGGCGGCGCGCCTCGACCGAGGCGCGCGCGAGCAGCGCGTACTTGGCGAGCGTGTCCGCCGCGAGGCCCGGCGGCCGGCTCCCGCGCTCGACGAGCGCGAGGAAATCGGCGAGCACGAGCGGGAAGTGACTCTCGTGCCCGGAGGCGAGGGCGCGGGGCACATTGATCTCCCAGCCGGAGCCGACTTCGGACAAGGCGAGGCCTGGATACTCAGCGTGCCATTTCGTGATCGCCCGCTCGAGGGCGACCCTGGTCTGGCTCGCCTCTCCCCGTGGCACGACCGAGAGCCGGCGACGGAAGTCGGTCGCCGCGCTCTGGTCCACGCGGATCTCCACCCGTGTGCCGCGAATGACCGCGCGGTGAGTATCTCCGCCGCCCGGCGGCTCGGACAGATCCCATCGCGTGTCCACCGCCGCGGTGACGGCGCCGAGGCGAAATGACAGCTCGGCGTTGCAGCGGTACGACAGCTCCGCGCCGGCCACGGCGTCCTCCAGCTCGGCGGGAAAGTCGGATCGGCCGGTCACGCGCGCGAACAGGGAGCGAGGCACGCGCGTCGCCCAGCGCCGCGCGGCGATCAGCTCCAGCCCGCGCGACGGCGCAGCCGCGTCCGAGGCTGCGGCGACCAGCCGCTGAACCTGATCGACCATGTGGGTGGGGATGTCGGCGATGCCGTCACCCTGCACGCGGACGTCGAAGTACCACGCAGGCCGTCGGAGTGGCGCGCCGTTGACCATCTTCTCCAGGTGATGGACGCCCGAGATCTCGATGGCGGGCTTCCCCATCTCCTCTTCGTCGAACCCTCCGAACACCTCGGTCTCGCCCACGAGCTTTTGCGTGAGCCTTGACGTGATCTCGTGGCGCCCCGTCATGATCTCCACGGCGAGGGGACCGCCAGACAGCGTGTGGCGCAGATCCTCGAGGCCATCCGGCCCCGCCAGCCAGGGCTTGTCGGCCAGGATGTGAAAGCCCGCGTCGTGAAGCCGCCGCATCATCGATATCTTCCGATCGTTCCTGCCCGCGAGGATGACGACGTCACCCGGCCGGTCCGCGACGAGGTGCTCGAGGGAGCGATCGCCGGCCCGGACGACCGGCTTCCAGGCCGTGGGCCTCTGGGCGCGCCGGTTGAATGCCTCGACGAGTGCGAGGAAATCGTCCAGCTCCGCTCCAGGTGGCGCGTAGACGAAGATCTCCTCGCGCACGTTCGGATGCGGCGTGCCCAGAGTCAGCGCGGCGTGGAAGTGGCCGGGCTCGAGGAAGGCGATTGTGTGCATGACCGACAACGAGGGCTTCCGACCCTACGTCGCAGGTGCGCCGGTCTGCTCGAGCCGCCGGCTCACCGGGGCGCGCCGCTGAGGCCGAAGGCCGCCCAGGAATAGGGATGGGGGAAGGTGGCCATGGTCTCGATCTGCGCCTGGCGGAGGGCTTCCACCGGGCCCGCGCCGCCCAGGCGGTTGTAGAAAGCGCGGATCAGCTCGTAGCTCGCCCGATCGTCGACCTTCCACAGCGTGGTCACGACGGCGGGCGTACCCGCGTAGAGGAATGCCCGCTGGAGCCCCACGAGCTCATCGCCCCGGGACAGCTTTCCGAGCCCCGTCTCGCAGGCGGAGAGCACGACGAGCCGAGCATGGAGATCCAGACCGAACACTTCGCGGACCTCGAGCCGCCCATCTTCCCCTCCACCCGGCACCAGGAGGACCGCCGACGACAGCGGGTCGTTCTCGTTCAACTCGCCGTGGGTGGCGAAGTGAACGAGCCCCACGGATTCGAGCAGCCTCTTGACTTCGACTTCAGTGGCGTCAGTGCGCACCAGCACGGTCGCGCCGGGCTCGCGCTGTCCGACCATGCGCGCCTCGCGCTCCGCCCACGGCAGGGCGAGGTCGGCCCCCAGGTCGGGATTGCCGACGACGAGCGCGCGGCTGGAAGCACCCACGCCCTTGTCGGTGAGATAGCGGAGCACGCTCGCGCTGGGCAGCGTGCTGATGGCAAAGTCCTCCACCACCCACTTGCCCGCGGACGAGCGAAGCGCGGTGAAGGGCAGATAGTGCAGGACCCCATGGGGCACGATCACGAGCCGGCTCCCGAGGATCTCGGCCCGCGCGGGCTCGAGGAGCCGGCGATAGAGCGCTTGGGCCTGGGCCTGGACGTCCGTGATGGGCGCCATCTTGGTGATGGCGGCCCGGAATCGCCGAACCTGATTGATGAGCGATTGACGATCGCCGGGAACCCGCACCACCTTGAAGCGCTGACGATCCACGACCCACACGACGACGCCGTTCTCCGCGACGTGATACTCGAGGAGTGTCGTGCCCTCGGGGATCAGCGCTTGGATCTCGGCGAGGGTCACCGGCTCCACCGCCATGAGCGAAGCCTGCTCGAGGTTTTCTTTCCTCACGCGATCGAGGAAGGCGCGGTAGTCGCGGTCGAGCGCCTCGAGCTGGGTGCGGGCACGCGTCGACTCCGGCGAATCGCTCCCGTCCTGGGCCTCTGCCTTGGCCTCGGCCAGCCGGGCCCGGAGCCGCACCTCTTCGTCGACCAGTGCCCGGGTGCGGCCCTTGGAGAGCGTTGTCTGGCTGCCCAGGAGATCGAGGAAGGTCCGGGACCGGCTCCGCTCAGCGAAGGAAAAGGCCTCCTCCGGATGCTGGGCCTGCAGTGCAAGCTGTATCGCGAACTGATAGATGCCCTGCTTGCCTTCGAAGAATCCGCTGCGAAGGGAGGAGTCGCCCAGATCCGCGCGAAGCTCCTCGACGTACCGAACAGACTCCTGCGCCGCGGCGAACGCCTCTTCCGTGCGGCCGAGCCCGGCCAGCGAGTGGGCAAGGCCGTTGTAGAGGTACGGGTGGTCCGTGATGCGCTTCATCTGATCGGAGAGCGCAATGGACTGCCGATAGACCCCGAGCGCCTTCGACCAGTCCTGCCGCGACAGCGCCAGGCTTCCCTGGCCTCCCAGGAGGTCGATCTCCACTTCCCGCAGCGCGCTCAGTCGAGCATACTTCAGGCCCCAGCCGAACGCCGCGTCGGCCTCGTCGGGATGCCCGAGAGCGAGCTGGGCCCGCCCGATGCCGAGATACGAGGCGGCGGCCCATCGACGCATGTTCGTTCGGGCCCGCTCCGGTGCCAGCGGCTGAAGACGGGTCTCCGCGTCCTCGAAGAACTGGGCGGCCTGGGTGTTGCGCGCCAGGGCCGTCTGAAAATCCCGCTGCGCATAGGCGACCTGGGCGAGGTTGTTCAAGAGAAATCCCTCGACTTGCCCGCCATGCCGGCCCCTCATGCGGGTCCTGGCTAGTTCGAGCCCCTCTTCGAGGATCTTGCTCGCCTGCGGGAGGTCACCCACCACGCGATACGCTGCGCCGAGGTGGCTGTACGACGAACCCCATGTCCCGAGATCGCCCTGCGTCAGCTCGCGGGCATTGACCTTCTTGAAGAGCTCGATGGACCGGCTCGCCGACTGGATGCCTTTCTGATAGCGGCCGAGGCGATTCGCGACCACCGCGGCCGCGTGCCAGGCCCGCGCCGCTCGCACCTGATTGCCGTCCTTTTCCGCCTCCGCAGCCGCGCGCTCGTAGTAGGCGAGCGCCTGGCGACCCTCGCCGCGGTTGACGGCCTCGATCGCCTGGGAACCCTCCAGCGCGTACTCGCCCGGCGCAGGCTCCGCCGCGGGGGCCTGCTCGGGTGGACGCTGCCGCCCCTTGCCGAGGCCACGCTGAGCGTCGGCCGGCGGCACCACGATGACGACCAGCAGCGCGCCGGCAAGTAATATGCGGACCATGGAGATTGCGTGGCGGCCGAGCCGATTCGAGAGGCGCATCGCGCCCATGCTAGCCGGAAACGCTGCTGTGGGCCACCCACCCCCGCCCTTGACAACCCGCGGCCCCCTCGCCACAATCACGCCAGTTTCTCAGCCCGGTCGATGTGTCAGTGCGGACGCACGGCAGAACCAGCGACGGCCAACCCAGAGGAGACACGACCCATGACGACCATCAGCCGGCGGACCTTCCTCAAGACCTCGGGAGCGCTCGGAGCGGCGGCCGTGCTCGGCGAGGGCCTGCGCGCCCCCGCCTTTGCCGACAAGCCCGTCAGCTTCTCGGGCTGGGTGTTCAAGCCCGACACCGTCAAGGACTACGTCAACTACTACAACCAAAAATTCACGGGCCAGGTCAAGTACGAGGCGATCCCCTGGGCGCAGTACCACCCGACCATGGAGACCCGCGCCCTGGCTGGAGAGATCGTCGACGTCATGTACTGCAACCATAACAACCGGGAGCGCTGGTTCGAGAACGGCCTGATCCGGGCCGTCGACGATCTTCCCGGGACGGACGAGCTGAAGAAGAAGATGACCCCGGCCAACCTCGACAGCCTCAAGAGCAAGGACGGCACCAAGCTGCTCGGGCTCCCGTACTTCACCAGCCTCTTCATCCTGATCTACAACGAGCCCATGCTCCAGCAGGTGGGCATCAAGGCCCCCGCCAAGAGCTGGGACGAGCTGGTCGAGCACAGCATGAAGCTCAAGAAGGACAAGATCAGCGATACGCCTTATCTGCCGAACTGGAACAACAGCCCTTCGGGGACGATGCCGCAGTTCATGAGCGACTGCTTCTCGGAGGGCGCTCAGGTCTTCGACGCCAAGAACCGCGTCATCGTCGACCAGGAGCCGGGGGCGGCGAAGGCCATGGAGCGCTGGCAGAAGGTGTACAAGGCGGAGCTGGTGAATCCCGAGGTGCTGACCAAGACCTCCTCGACGGATACGCACCGCCTCTTCTGGACGGGCCGCTACGCGTACCACACGAACCACTCCTACTACCTCAAGACCATCGCGGGCGAGCCCGAGAACTCGAAGCTCGCTCCCAAGAAAGCCAAGATGGCCATGTACCCCGGCAACGGCAGCAGCTACATGTGGACCGACACGTACGTGGTCAACGCCAAGACCAAGGTCCTCGAAGACGCGTGGAAGCTCACGCGCTTTCTCGGGGGCAATCTGCACGGCGACTGGTACGTGCAGCGCCAGTGGTGCCTGATCTCCGGGCTCGATAACCCATACCCCGAGATGTACGACCATGCCGAGATCATCCAGTCGTACGACCGGTGGATCGACCTCAAGCTCCTCCGCGAGCAGTACAAGAAGGGCAAGGTCATCGCTGCCTACAAGGAGCCGTGGTACGGGGAGTACGACACGAAGGCCGTGGCCACCGTCCAGAACATCATCCGCGGCGTCACCACGGTGCCCAAGGGCCTCAAGGAGCTCGCCACGCTCCAGAAGTCACTGGCCTAGGCGGCGGCTGAAGAACGGGTGTCTGTCATCACACGCGCCCCCTCACCCTACCCTCTCCCCCGGTGGGGGAGAGGGATTCGGATCGTTATGATCCCTCGCCCCCGGAGGGGGAGAGGGCAGGGTGAGGGGGCGAGCCTAACGCGGGTTCCCCCGTGACCGAGCCGAATCGCTCGACGCTCCCTCAACCCATCTCCGGCCAGGCGGTGGCGCCCCGGCTCCATCTGCCATCGATCCGGCTCTCGGAGCGCTGGTTCGCCATTCTCCTTGTCCTGCCCGCGATCCTCGGCATCTTCCTCGTCGTGCTGTTCCCGCTCCTCTATTCTCTTTGGCTCTCTTTCACCGACGTCAACTTGCTCCGCACCACGGGGCCGGCCATCGAGCTCTTCGGCGTGCGGGTGCCGCTCTTCCGCTGGATCGGGATTCAGAACTACGTCAGGATCCTCGACGATCCGCTCTACTGGAGCTCGCTCTGGCGCACCCTCTACTTCGTCGGGGCCTTCGTGCTCGAGGCCACCGTCATCGGCATGGGCATGGCCCTCGTGCTGCACGAGCGCTTCAACGGCCGGCCGCTCATGCGAAGCCTCCTCCTGATTCCGTGGTCGCTCTCTCGCGTCGTCGTCGGGCTCCTCTGGGTGGGCATCCTCGACTTCGAGTTCGGGGCGCTGAACGCCCTGCTCGCGAAGCTCGGCCTCATCCACGGCTACATCGCCTTCTTCAAGGACGGCTTCAGCGCGCTGAATGTCCTCGTCTCCGTCTACATGTGGAACCAGGCGCCGTTCGCCACCCTGCTCTTCCTGGCGGGCATGCAATCGGTGCAGGAGGATCTGTACAGCGCGGCGGAAGTGGACGGGGCGGGCTACTGGCAGCGCTTCCGCTACGTCACCCTCCCCGCGCTCCGGCCCATCGTGTTCCTCGTCCTCGTGCTCGCCACGGTGAACGGGTTCCTGATGCTCGACCTGATCTACGTGCTGACCATGGGCGGCCCCGGGCACGACACGACGACCGTCTCCTGGCTCGGATTCCAGACGACCTTCACCTTCTTCAAGTTCGGCCCGGGCACCGCGATCCTCTACACGCTGACCGCCCTCTGCCTCCTCCTCACCTTCGTCTACCAGCGGCTGCTCCTGGCCCGCTTCGAGCCCGAGGCCTGAGGGGATGGCCATTATTGGAAAATCCCTCTCCCCTCTGAGGAGAGGGCCGCAGTTCGAGCTGAGGCGCTCGCTTCGAGCGACGAGGTGAGTGCTGAGTGAGTGAGGGGCCCACTGCAACAACTCGCGGTTATCGTGGCGGCAGCTACCGCCGGCGCCCCGCGGGCAGCCGGCTCGTGCTGTATGGGCTGCTCGTGGCGGTGGCCGTCTGGCTGATCGGACCCTTCGTCTGGCTCTTCATCACCAGCATTTCCTACCAGCGCAACCTCATGGCCCGGCCCCTGTCCTTCATTCCGCCCGAGGTCACCCTGGACAACTACAAGATGATCTTCGGGCTCGTCCGCTTCCATGCCGAAGGTCAGGCCGCCAAGATCATCCCCTCCATGCTCAACAGCCTGGTCGTGGCCTCCGTCGTCACCGCGCTCAACCTGGTGATCGGCACCACGGCCGGCTACGCCTATGCTCGCTACAAGTTCCCGTTGAAGACCCTCTCGCTCTTCGCGCTGCTCTTCACGCGGATGCTCCCCACGGTGGTCTTGATTCCGGCTTTCTTCCTGATGCTGCGCGCGCTCGCCCTCCAGAACACGCTGACCGGGCTCGTGGTCGCCTATTGCTCCTTCACGCTGCCCTTCACGGTGTGGATCATGAAGGCGTATTTCGAGACGGTGCCCGCCGAGCTCGACAAGAGCGCTCTCGTGGACGGCTGCAACCGCCTGCAGGCCTACCTGCGCGTGGTGCTGCCCGTGTCGGGCCCCGGCCTGGTGGCGGGAGGCGCCTTCACCTTCATGCTGTGCTGGAACGAGTTCATCGTGGCCCAGGTGCTGAACACCAAGCCGGGAACGACGACGCTGCCCCCGGTGATCGCGGGCATGAACGGGCAGGTCAACATCGACTACTCGGTGATCGCCGCCTCCGGCTTCCTCGGCGCCCTCCCCGCCGTGTTGCTCGTGCTGTTTTTCCAGAAATATCTCGTGGAGGGGCTGACCGCCGGCTCAGTAAAGGGCTAGCAGGCGGTGGAGAAAGGTCCAGATGCGAGGCGGCGAGGGCGGCGGCACCCCGAGGCGTACTTTCTGTACGTTGAGCGGGTGCCGCCGCCTTCGCCAACGAAGCAGATGGGCCTTTATCCGCCGCCTGCGCCGGTGGTGGCCTTGATGCTCCCCAGATGCTCGTTGACGTGGTTGATCAGGATTCCCTCGATGACCTGCGCGGACGTCATGGGCGGCCCGCCCAGAAGCGGCGCGCTCCGCTCGAGCTCTTCGTCGCTCAGCCCGCGGACCATGCCGGCGGCCTTGGCGCTGTTCTCCTTCGAGAGGGCGAGCGTCTCGGCCTTGGTGGTGTTGGCGTGCTCCTTGGCGTGCTTGGCGTTGCCCTCGTGGATCATGTCCATGGTCATGTGCGGCAAGGGCTTCCCGTTGGCGACCATGTCCACGAGGCCTGCGATCCCCGCGTGACTCTGAGCCACGTGATGGGCAACCACGCCCACCGTCCACTTCTCCGCCGACGTGGTCTTCTTCCAGTCGGCATCACTCAGCTTCTCGACGGTCGTGTGCATCTCCCGGCACGTTTCGTCGAACTTCTTGGCCAGCTGCTCGGCACGCGCTCCCATGTTCTCCTCCTCTGATGCGACGTGGTCGGTGTGCTGCACGGAGCCCCTTGCCCCCGGCGACCTCCACGATAAACCCGCCGTCAATTACGTCTCAGGTAGGCTTTCCATGGCTTCCAGTAGTAGTCGCGCCATCCTCGAGTGATGCTCGCGGCGTTCGCGTCCGGCACGTTCACGTGCGTCATCGAGACGCGGCCACCCCCGGGAGCCTTGCTGAAGGCGAGCACGAGGACGGAGTCGAGATCGCTCTTCTTCCAGTTGGCGGCGCGCCAGGCCTGGACGATCAAGCGCTTGGGCACGATGGCCACGTTCCTGCCTTTGAGGTGCTCGCCATGTGCGGTGAACTTGCCGCCGACTTTGCGGCTCATGACGGCCTTGGCGCCCGTGGCCGCCGTATGCTTCCGGGAGCTCAGGTAGATGTCGAACAACTTGTCCGGTGATGCGCGAAAGGTCACCTTCTGCTGGATCGTCCTGGGCATGATCGCTCCTTCAGGTGGCGGAGTGCCGGGGCCCCGTCATCCGGAATCCGCGATGCGTTTGAGAACCAGGCTCGACGGCGAGTCGGGAAAGGGCCAGCCGGGGATCCAGGCCGAGAAGCGCCCCGCCGTGCCGCCCGCCACGACGATCTTCACGTTGCCGGGCTCACGGAACTTGGTGACGCCGTGTCCGCCCGTGTCCGCCTGCGTCTGCTCCCACACGAATTGCCGCGCATCCGCCTTGGACCAGCCGTCGGCCGCGATCGTCCGCGCATGCTCGGGCCCGATGACCAGCACGGTGTCGCCGAGGCCGGCATGCGCGTCGCTGGCGATCACGCTGCCGCTCCGGGCGATGGTGGCCAGGATCTCGCGCGCCGTCCGGCTGCGCGTGTTCGCCACGACCTGGGGCGCCTCCGCGGCGATCGCGGCGACCGTGCTGTCCGCGGCCGCAAAGCCATGCTCGACGTGGAGCGGCTCCCACGGGCTCTCTTCCTCGTTCTCGCCGATGCAGTAGGAATAGCGGCCGGTCTGGGAGAACGTGGACATGCTGATCCCACCCGGCCTGGCCCCGCCGATGTTCTGCCAGATCAGGCGCACGGCACGCCCGATGGTCGCGTTGGCGCGCCAGCCCGGGCCGAAGACACCCGCGCCTGAATTGACATCGAGAAGCTTGCGGACGGGCCCGTTCACGATGAGGAGCGGCGCCACCGCGTCCGTGGTGCCCGACACGCCCACGAGGGCGAAGGCGGGATCGCAGATCGCCTCCACGCCCGCGATCACCACCGCCATGTACTCGGGCCGGCAGCCCGCCATGACGGCATTGATGGCGATCTTCTCGACGGTGGCGCGCCCCAGCCTCGGCGCGACCAGTGCAACCAGCTCGTCACCTCGTCGCCGACTTGCCTCCACCGCCGCCGCCACGCGCGCCGCCGTCGGGGGCACGACGGGCAATCCATCGGTCACGCCACGGGCGTAGAGCACCTCGAACGGGTCCGGATCGGTCGGCACCCCGCCACCTTCGCCGCGCGCGCCAGTACTGTCAAGCAGGCCCGCGTCACACGAGGGCGCCTCCGTACGCAATACGGGCAGCCCTCATGCCTCGGCACGCCGACTTCCCCTTGACACCACGTGGCAGCACGGGCACATTAAGCGTCCAACCATCACGGAGGCGAGCGCGACGAGCGCGCGCTCTGACCTGTACAGCTCGGACACGGAGGTTCGACTATGACAGCCACGCGAGGCACGGCGACCCTGTCCGACGAGATCATTGGCCGTTGCGGGGACCGGGCCGCCGCCTACGACCGAGAGAACCGATTCTTCACCGAGGATTTCGAGGAGCTCCGGGCCGCCGGCTATCTCAAGATGGCCATACCCGAGGATCTCGGCGGGCCCGGCATGACCCTGGCAGACGTATGCCGCGAGCAACGTCGACTCGCCTACCGCGCTCCCGCCACCGCCCTCGCCACGAACATGCACCTCTACTGGACGGGCGTGGCCGCCGACATGCGGAGGACGGGCGACAAGTCCCTCGAGTGGCTCCTGCGGGAAGCGGCAGCGGGCGAGGTCTTCGCGGCGGGCCACGGCGAAGCGGGCAACGATCTGCCGCTCTTCCTGTCGACGGCGAGGGCGGAGCGAGGCGACGGTGGATACCGGTTCTGGGGCCACAAGACGTTCGGCAGCCTTGCCCCGGTCTGGACGCGCCTGGGCCTTCACGCGATGGACTCCTCGGATCCAAAGAGCCCGAAAGTCATCCACGCATTCATGTCGCGCGCTACCAAGGACTACGCCATCAAGGAAACCTGGGACACTCTGGGCATGCGCGCCACCCGTAGCGACGATACCATCCTGGAGGGCGCGTTCATTCCCGACAAGTACGTCGCGCGCGTTCTCCCGGCGGGTACCGCCGATCTCTTCGTCCTCTCGATCTTCGGCTGGGCCGAGCCGACCTTCGGCAGCATCTATCTCGGTCTCGCTGAACGCGCGCGTGACATCGCCATCGCCGGCGTCAAGAAGCGCACGGCTCTCGCCTTGACGCGCTCGATGGCCTACCATCCGGAAGTCCAGCATTGCTTTTCCGAGATGCAGCTCGCCCTCGAGGCGGCCGGGGCCCAGGTGGACCGCGTCGCCGAAGACTGGTCGAAGGGTGTCGATCATGGCGCTCAGTGGCCCATGAAGCTCGTGGCGGCCAAGCACAATGCCGTCGAGGCCGCCAAGAAGGTCGTCGACCTCGCCATGGCCGTCTCCGGCGGGGCGGGCATGTTCAAATCCAATGAGCTGGAGCGACTCTACCGCGATGCCAGGTGTGGTGGCTTCCATCCCGCGAACAGCCTGCTCGTCCACGAGATCGTGGGCAAGACCGTGCTGGGCATCGACCTTGGCGAGCAGCCTCGATGGGGGTAGACTTTCGGTTCTCGACGGTGACGGCAACTTCCAAATCAAGGAGATGCTGACATGCCACTCTATCTGGACGTGCACAACAAGATCGAGGCCTTGACCGCCAATGGTGTCGCCGACGCCCACCGCAAGGATCTGGAGGTCCAGCACAAGCACGGCGTCAAGTACCTGAGGTACTGGTTCGACGAGGGAACGGGCAAGGTCTTCTGCCTCTGCGAGGCCCCGAGCAAGGAGGCCGCCTCGGCCGTCCACCGGGAGGCGCACGGCTTCGTGGCGGACGAGATCATCGAGGTCAAGGAAGGGAGCTAGCGATCGCGGCGGCCAAGGGCCGCATCCCGAGGGCCTCCGCGAGGGTGAGCGCGGCGCGATAGTGTTCACTCGCCCGCTCGACGTCCGGGGGAACGGCTTTCCCCGCCAGCTCGCCGAGCAGCTGCAGTGCGTAGGCTTCGTGTCCTCGTTCGCCGAGCCTTCTTGCCAGCTCCAGCGCGCGCAGCGCCAGTCGCGCCGCGGCATCCCCATGGCCCGCCCGCAGGTGCGCCTGGCCGAGCCACACGAGCCGGATCGCGTGGTTGCCGGCCCACTCCATCGCCTCAGCGCGCTCGATGGCATCCTGCAAGAGCGCCAGGCCTTCTTCGTGCCGGCCGGCGAGCGCATAGGCCCAGCCGAGGGGCGCGGCGACGAAGGGGAAGAGAAACGGGATATCGGACAGGCGCTCGATCACCAGGCCCCGCTCGAGAGGCCCCATGGCCTTCTCGCCATCGCCTCGAAAGAGATGGATCATCCCGGTTCCCGCGTGGGCGACGACGAGGCTGAACGCGTGATTCTCGGCCTCCGCGATGGCCGTGGCCTCCTCCGTGTGCGCGACGGCCTCGTCGAGGGCCCCCTGCTCTGCCAAGGTAAGAGCCAGCCAGACCCGCGAGAGGACCGATGGGAAACCGGCCAGCTCAAAGGTTTCCCGGCGCAGGTCGCCCTCGAGCTGCACGACGTTGCGTGTGAGAGCGTCAGCCGCCTTGGCGTAGTCCCCGAGCGAGTGGTAGATCTGCCCGAGCCGATAGTTCGTCATGATCGTCCATCCGAAATTTCGGAAGCTCGCGGAGAAGGTTCGCTCCCGGAGCGCCAGGGCGAGAGCCCGTTCATGCTGTCCTCGGAACCACAGATGGCCGGGAGCCTCGGGCCCACCGAACACAGCGTCGATGCTCGGCTTCGTTCCGGAGGAGCCGGTCTGGCGAAGATAGTGAAGCGCCTTGTCCCACACTTCGCCGCGGAAGGCATGGTGGGCGAGGCGGTCGACGTGCTCGGCCAGCCGGTCCGCGTAGACTCGCTCGATGACGCCGACGATCCGCGCGTGGATGGCGCGCCGGCGATCTTGAAGCAAGCTGCCGTAGGTTACCTCGTGGGTCAGCGCGTGCTTGAAGGTGTACTCGAGGTCGGGGAAGAGCTTGGCCTCGTAGACGAACTCGGCGGCTTGAAGCCGCGCCAGGCCGCGCCGGATATCGTCCTCCGGCCGTTCGGCCGCCTCGACGAGCAGGGCCCACGGCAGGTCCTTGCCGATCACCGACGCCGTCTGTAGAAGCTGCTTGTCCTCGGGCGGAAGGCGGTCGATACGAGCGGCCAGAATCGCCTGGACGGTCGCGGGGACCTGGATGCCGATAGGATCCTTGCCGAGGCGGTACGCGCCCCGCTCGCCGACGAGAACCTCCGTCTCCACGAGCGATCGCACGCTCTCCTCGAGGAACAACGGGTTCCCTTCCGTCCTCTCGATGAGCAGACGCCGTAACGGTTGGAGCCCGCGGTTGTCTCCGAGCAGGGTCTCCAGGAGCGCTTCGGCGGTCTCGGGGGGAAGCGTATCGATCCGGAGCTGCCGATAGTAGCTCTTGTTCCCCCAGGTGTGCTGATATTCGGGGCGGTAGTTCACGGCCAGGAGGACGGAGACGGTCGGGAGGCTTTCCACGATAGCGTCGAGCAGCGCCTGTGTCGCCTCGTCGATCCAATGGAGGTCCTCGAAGACAAGAAGCAGGGGCTGACTGCGGCTTTCCCGAAGCAGCACCCGGCGGACGGCATCGAGCGTGCGCTCACGCCGCTGGGCGGGGTCGAGCTTCAGGAAGTCGTGGTCCTCCGCTATCGCGTCGAGCAGCCAGAGTAAGGGGGGGATGCTGTCCTTGAGCGCTTCGTCGAGCGTCAGGACATTGCCGGTCACCTTCGCGCGAATCCCGCGCGTGTCGTCCCGGTCGGAGATCTTGAAGTAGCCCTTGAGAAGATCGATCAGCGGAAGGTACGGCGTTGCCTTCCCGTACGAGACCGAGCTGGACTCCAGCACGAGCCAGCCCTGGGTCCGATGAGAGTGCATGAATTCGTAGAAGAGTCGCGACTTGCCGACCCCCGGCTCCCCCACCACCGCCACGATCTGGCCACGGCCACCGGCGGCTTGCTCGAGGGCCTGGCGGAGCTGATCGACCTCCGCGTCTCGACCGACGAAGCGCGTGAGGCCGCGCGCCACGGAGGCCTGGAGACGTGTACGGGCCGCGCCGGCGGCGATCAGCTCATAGATGGGCACCGCCTCCGTCAAGCCTTTGATCGGCGTCGGCCCCAGCGATCTCACCTGCACGTATCCCTCCACGGCTCGCAGGGTCGTCTCGGTCATCAGGGTGACGCCGGGTCGGGCAAGCTGCTCCATGCGGGCGGCCAGGTGCGTGGTCTGCCCCACTGCTGTGTAGTCCATGTGGAGATCACTGCCGATCGAGCGAACCACGACCTCCCCGGAGTTCAGTCCAACGCGAATCTGGACGTCCGCCCCATGGCCACGGCGCAGGTCCTCCGCGTAGCGAGCGACGCTGTCCTGCATCCTCAGCGCGGCGTAGCACGCCCGCACCGCATGATCCTCGTGCGCGAGCGGCGCGCCGAAGAGGGCCATGATCCCGTCGCCCATGACCTGATTGACGGTGCCCTCGTAGCGGTGCACGGCCTCCATCATCCGCTCCAGCACCGGATCGAGGAACTCGCGGGCTTCCTCGGGATCCCGGTCGGCGAGCAGCTCCATCGAGCCCTTGAGGTCGGCGAACATGACGGTCACGGTCTTCCGCTCGCCCTCCAGCACGGCCTGAGAGCTGAGGATCTTCTCGGCGAGGTGCTTCGGGGTGTAGGAGGCGGGTGGGCCGAACCTGGTTTGTTGAGCGGACCCGGAGTCGGTCCGCGCTGATCCGCAGCCCCCGCAGAACTTTTCGCCCCCTTCATTCACGAAGCCGCAGGAGGGACACGGAAGGGCAAGCGAGAGCCCGCATTCGCCGCAAAAGCGGCGACCGTCGCGGTTCTCAGCCTGACAACGTGGACATTGCATGCTGGATTCTCTCACCCATAGACGGCGGAACGGTCGGTCAGATGCGGAAAGCCTAGTCTGATACGCGGGAGCGGTCAAGAACATGACGAGGGGGAACCAGCCTCACGCTCTCGGCCGCGAATAGGAATTCTTGCGTGAGGCGCCTCCTAGCTCTTCACCGCCCCCGCGGTGAGGCCGGCGACGTAGTGATCCACGAAGAAGGAGTAGATGATGGCCACGGGCACCGAGCCCAGGAGAGCGGCGGCCATGAGCTGGCCCCAGTAGAAGACGTCGCCGCGGATCAGCTCGGTGATGGCGCCCACGGGCACGGTGCGGATGTCGCTCTTGGCCAGGAAGATGAGAGCGTAGAGGAACTCGTTCTGGGCCAGCGTGAAGGCAAAAATTCCGGCGGACAACAGTCCTGGCGTGCAGAGGGGCAGCACCACACGCGTCATGGCCTGGAAGCGGCTGGCCCCGTCGATGCGCGCCGCCTCCTCGAGCTCGCGGGGCACGCTCTTGAAGTAGCCCATGAGCAGCCACGAGCAAAACGGGATGAGGAGCGTCGGATACGTGAGCATGACGGCGGTGAGGGTGTTCCCGAGATCGAGCCGGTTGATGATGTCGGCCATGGGAATGAAGAGGAGCGGCTGGGGCACGAGATAGGTGGCCGCCACGCCGATGGCCACCACGGCGGCCCCGGGAAAGCGCATGCGGGCCAGCGGGTAGCCGATCATCGCCCCCAGCACGAGCGAGACCGCCGTCGTCACCACCGCCACCAGCATGGTGTTGTACGTCCACGTCAGGAAATTGGTCTGGGTGAGCAGGTCGACGTAGTGCTTGAGCGTCGGCTGATGCACGATCAGCGGCATGATGCGCGCGTTGTAGAGCTCACGGTTGGGCTTGATAGAGGTGATGAGCATCCAGTAGAAGGGAAAGAGCATGGCCACGAAGAAGAACGCGAGGGGCAGGTACAGCCGCAGCAGCCGCGCGCCGAATCCCCGCCCGCCCACCATCACTCGCGCCTCAGGTACAGCGCGAGAACGACGATCACGAGGGCGAGGGCGGGCAGCAACGTGAGGGCCGCTGCCGCGCCCATGCCGAGCTGGCCCCCCGACATGCCGAGATCGAACGCGTACGTGACGAAGACCTGCGTCGCATTCGCGGGACCGCCGTGGGTCAGCAAGTAAACGATCTGGAAGTCCGCGAAGGTGAAGATGACCGAGAACATCGTCACGATGATCAGGATGGGCTTGATGATGGGCAGTGTCACGTGCCAGAAGCGCTGCGTGGCGCTGGCGCCGTCGATAGCCGCCGCCTCGTAGAGGTCGGGCGAAATCGTCTGGAGCCCGGCCAGGAGCGTGATGCCGTAGAACGGGATGCCGCGCCACGTGTTGACCACGATGATCGACACCATGGCCAGGGTGGCGTTGCCCAGCCACGAGAAGCCGGTGCTCACGAGCCCCGTTTTTACGAGCGTCCAGTTGATCACGCTGAAGGTCGGGTCGAAGATCCACATCCAGGCGATGGTGCTGAGGACCGTCGGCACGATGAAGGGCAGGAGCAGGACCGCGCGCACCAGGTTGCGCGCGCGGAAGCTCTGGTTGATCACGAGGGCCATGGCCAGGCCGCCGAGCAGCTTGAGGACGGTCGTCGCCAGCGTGTAGACGAAGGTGTTTCTCGTGACCTGCCAGAACACGTCCTCGCCCAACAGCGTGGCGAAGTTCGCCAGCCCCACGAACACCCCCGCGCGGGCGACGGGCCGATCTTGAAGGCTCAGATAGATGCCGTAGAAGAAGGGATAGGCGATGAAGGCGAGGAGGAACAGCACGCCGGGCGCGAGCATGATCCAGCTGAAGGCGCCCTCCCGCTCGAGCAAGCCGCGCAGCGAGAAGGGCCGGCCTGCGACCGGCGCCGGCCGCGCGAGAGGCGCCGGGCGGACCGACATCTTTACATCACTTCACTTTGTGGATCTGCTTCAGCTGGGTGGCCGCGGTGGCGATGACGTCCTTTGTCGAATCGCCTCGACACGCCTTGGCGAACATGTCGACGATGACGTACTTCGCCACGCTCTCCGAGGCGGCGAGGCCGGGGGGCCCGGGCCAGGCATGGAGCCGCGACGTCTTGAGCGACTCCTTGTACGGCAGATTGCGCGGCTCCGGCTCCCACATCGGGTGGTTGTCGTAGGCGCGAAGGAACGGCGCGTAGTAGGCGTCACCGGCGGTGAGCCAGGCCGAGAGCTGCTTGTCGTCGTAGAGCCAGCGCAGGAAGGCCTTGGCCGCGGCCACGTCCGGAGCGTGGGCGGCGATCGCGTGGCCCTGCACGTTCAGCAGGTGGAAACGGCCCTTGGGGCCCTGCGGGTTGAGCGCGTGATCCGTCACCTTGCCGATCTCGGGGAAATCGCGCTTGGCCACAACGAGGATCGAGGAGGCGTTGTTCGTGCAGGAGATCTGCTCGCCGAGGAAGGCCTTGTTGTTGTTGACGTCGGTCCAGCCCAGGACGTCCTCGAACATCGTCTCCTTGTAGAACCGGCGGCAGAAATCGACGGCTTTCGCCGTCTCGTCGGAGTCGATGGTGACGGTCTTGCCGCTCCTGTCCGTTTCTTGCCCGCCGTAGGACCAGAGGAGCGGATAGAGCCAGCCGTGATTGTCACCGAAGCCGTGGCCGAGCTCGAAGCCGAAGGGGTGGCCCTTCTTCTTGAGCAGGCGCCCGGCCGCGAGGAGGTCCTCCCAGGTGTCGGGAAACTTGGTGACGCCCACCTCCTTGAACCAGTCGGTCCGGTAGTTCTCGAGCTGGCCGATGTTCCCCCAGGGCAGCGACTTCCACTTCTTGTTGACCACCACCGCGTCGTGGACGTTATCGTGCCAGCCCCCCAGCTTCTTGCCGATCTCGCCGGCGACATCGCTGACGTCGACGAGGCCCTGGTCGAAGAGATGAGGCCAGTTGATGCCGGTGTGCACGATCTCGGGCCCCGACTTCGTCTCGACGATCGTGGTAAGCCGCGTCAGCATGCTGCCCACGCTCACCGGCTCGTAGTTGATCTTGATGCCGGTCATCTTCTCGTAGTCCGGCGCCAGCTTCTTCACGAAGAACTCGTCGAAGGCCTTGATGAACGAGCTCTCGTGGACGACCGACATGGACTTCGGGGCGGCGGCGGCGAGTCCAGGGGCGAAGGCCGCGGCCGCCCCGCCGGCGAGGGTCACGGTGAGAAATTCCCGACGAGTCGTCATTGGGAAAGCCTCCACGTCTCGAGAGTTCGGAGCCCGACGATGGGCGGACGATCGATGGCGGGGATAGTAGGCGAGGCGCCTCGAAGCTGTCAAGGCACTGGGCCAATTTGCTTCGCCAACTCTACTCAGCTCTCGCCTCGCGGCGGAGCCGCTCAGCTCGAAATGCCACGTTCTCAGTCGCCAGCGACGCTCAACGTACGAACAAGTACGCCTCGCGCCGCTGGCTCCTTCGGGCCTCGTCTGGCCCGCAACTTGGCCCAGTGCCGGGGTCGGAGGGCTACAGGGTCAGAGGGAGATCAGACCGTGGCGTACGCCGAGCGTCACCGCTTCCGTGCGAGTGGCCGCCCCCAGCTTGCCTAGGATCGAGGCGACGTGAAACTTGACCGTGTAGCCGGAGATCCCGAGACGAACGGCGATTCTCCGGTTGCTCATGCCCTCCGCCATCATCTCGAGAATCTCCAGCTCCCGCGGGGTGAGCCCTGTCCCCTCGCTCACTCTCCGCGATCCTGCCATCGGGGCGGGGCGGGCGATCACGGCGGCAGGGTGGAGCACGACGAGACCGGCCATCGTCGCCGCGACGGCAGCGGTGAGCTCCTCCGCCGTCGCGTCGTCACGAAGCACGCCGCGAACGCCGGCGCGGCGAGCCTGGGCCGTCCACGCACCGAGCGGCTCCGCGGCGAGAAGGATCACGGGGGGGACCCGCGGGCGGCTGCCCAGAGTGTGGAGCGCGGCGGCCGCGGCCTGGGGCGGCAAGGCCATGACGACGCTCGCGGGCTCGAGGTCATCGACGACATGCGCCAGCTCCGCGGGCGAGACCACCACCACGCGCCATCCCGGATGGCCGCGGAGCATGGCTTCGATGGCCGCGGCGAGCCGGTCGCTGCCCGCGATCACGAGCACGGGCGTCGACGCGGTGTCGATGCCAGGCCGCGAGCGCTCCCGGCTGCCCTGCCCCGGAGCCGATTCCCGGAACTCGGTCACGGGGACTCCACGCCGGCGGCGCGGACGAAGCGTTCCACGTGGGCCATGGGAATGGCGAGGGCCAGGGCCCCCGCCACCATCGCGTTCAGCCCCATCACGCGGCCTGACGCGTCGGCGAGAGGTCCTCCGGAATTCCCGGGCGCCAGTCGCACGTCGGCCTGGATCCAGGCGCGACCGCCGGGCGTGATCGGGCCGATCGCGTGAATGATGCCCGCGGTCAGCGCGCCTCGAACGCCGAGCGGGTGGCCCATGGCCACCACCAGCGCCCCGACCCGGGCCGCATCCGGATCGGCGATGGAAGCCGCCGGCATTCCCGTTCCAGCAACCCGGAGCAGGGCGAGATCGGAGCTCCCATCACGCGCGAGGAGGCGTCCTTCCAGGCGGCGACCGTCGACCAGGCGCACGGCCATGACCGATCGACGCGCGACGTGCGCGTTGGTGACCACACATCCCCGCGGCCAGAGCACCCCGGCGCCCAGAGACTTGCCCCCGTCCATGACCTCGACGGTCACGCGACGGAGACGATCCGCGAGGTCGGCCAGCTCGATCATCGCGCGTCAGGGGCGACGTGGGCGCTCGCCGACGGTGATCCGAATGTCCCGCGGCTCGCCGCCCCGAAGCACGGACACGGTCATGTCTTCGCCCACGTGATCGGGTCGTAGGACGCTCGCCAGATCGCCGGGGTCGGTGATGCTCGTCCCGCCGAGCGAGACGATGATGTCACCCATGAGCAGACCGGCGCTGGCCGCCGGGCTACTCGTTTGCACGGCCACCACGATGACCGCGGTCTGCTGCTCGAGGTTGAAGCGCTGGCGGAGCGCCTCGGGCAGGCTCACGGGCTGCGTGCCCACCCCCAGGTAGGGTCGGGCGAGGCGTCCGCGCCGCACGAGCTCGTCGACCACGCGGGTCACGGCGGCGGAAGGGATGGCGAGCTGCAAGTGCCGGGACGTGCCCGAGCTGTTCACGCCTATCACCTGCCCCTGCGCGTTGACGAGAGGTCCGCCGGAAAACCCGGGATAGAGCGTCAAGTCGAGACTGAAGAACCCGCCGCCGGCGCTCCGCGGCCCTCGTCCCTCTCCGATCGCGCTCACCACTCCCCAGCTTGCACAGGGGCCCCGGCCCACGGCAAGCACGAGGTGGCCGACGCGGACGGCATTGGACTCGCCGAGATCCGCCACCGCGACATCGGGAGCGTCCACCTTCAGCACGGCGATGTCGATGGCCGGATCGCGGCCGGCAACCGTCGCCGCGATCGCTCGGCCGTCAGGGCGAGTGACCGTGATGTCTTCGTCCACTCGCACGGTGTGGTTCGCGGTGACGATCAGGCCAGACCGCCAGTGCACGCCCGTCGACCCCAGGCGCGTTCTCGCGTTGACGCCGAACACGACTTGACCCGCCCGCTCCACGGCAGCGGCAAGGTCGTTCGAGAGAGTGAGCAACCCGTCCATTGAGCCCTCCTCTGGGTGTGAGAACCGTCAGGATCAGCATGCGGGCTCGAGACGGGAAAGGGAATCGCCCGAATGGGCGGGGCGCGGCGCGGTCGCTACGGGGCGATCGGGCGGAACCGATACCAGCGGGTGCCGCTGATGTGGGCGGGAATGACGTATCCGAGCAGCGCGAGCGACCTCTCGTCGATGCGCACGACGAGCCAGCCGTCGGCGTCCTTCGTCAGGTCGACGGTCACCCAGCCCCAGGCCGCGCCGACGTCGCCGGCCCCGCCGTCGGAATACCACACGCGCAGCGTCCCCTGGTCGCACCCGAACTCGCCCCTCTCCGCCACGAAGCGGAGCCGGCCGACGGGGTCGCGTACCTCGAGGAGACCACCGGCCGGCATCGAGAGACCGACCCACTTGGCTGGTCGCTCCCGAGCGCGCAGGCCCTCGAAATCGAGGATGCCGACGAGGGATTCCTTGCGAAGCCCGCTGCCTTCGCCCTCGTTTTCATAGGTGCCGAGCAAGGAGGCGCAGTCGCGCGCCTGGAAGGCCTGGGGCCAGGCGGGGGGATACTGGTGGACCTCTCGGGCACAGCCCACGAGGAGAAGGAGGGCGCCACACGCGCGCACGAAGGCGAGCCGGTCCCTGCCAACACGCGTGCCCCTCATCGACGCCATGGGAGCGATATTTTAGCCCAACCGGCCCGGAACAGCGTTTGACACGATCAAACCGGCATGACACATTCTCGGAACCGAGACGCTCTGGCAGCGCGCCCTAGAAGGGAGAGAGTCCAGATGGCCATCTCCGCCAGTCCGACCACCCACCCGGAAGTGACCGATTCCTATGCTCGACTGGAGGAGAAGGTCCTCGAGCGCGACCAGCGGGGGGCGAGCCAGATCTTCTATGACCTGGTCCGGGCCGGCCGGCCCCTGCCCGAGCTGGTGCGTGAGATCGTTCGCATCCACGCCCCGTACACGCACGTGCCGTACCATCAGCGCCTCGACGACGGCGTGGTTCGTTTCGTGAACAATGACCACTGCTTTCTCAGCTCGCGGGCGAGCACGGACCTGATGAAGCTCCTCAGGCCCGAGCTGGCCTATCTCCCGCTGGCCCAGACCATCTGGTATGTCCCTACCGGGCTCGATCCCTGGAACCAGCTCCTTGGCAAGATGCCGGGGCACTACGGGAGGCTCTACGAGCTGAAGTTCGAGGGCAAGCCGCCTCTCCCTCACGTCCACTGGAGCGACCAGCAGCCGCTCGCCATCGAGGGCACCTTCCAGGAGAAGCTGAACGCCTGGCTGACCCTCGTCCAGCGCGGCGAGGTCATCAACGCCTATCGCGTCTTCCTCGGCCTTTGGCACGAGGTCATGGGCGACGAGGCTCGACGCACGCAGCTTCTTGCCCACCTCGTCTTCGCGGGGCTCATCGACGTGCAGGACCGGGTGCTCCACAACCGCTCCTACACGACCGGCCACAAGTCGTACCGGGCCCGCGCCACCGTCCAGCTCGCGCGCATGGTGGGTTGGGAGCACGCGGGAAGCGTGCTCTACGCCGGCGTCCCGGACATGGCGGTGGGCCCGCGCTGGCACTCGACGTACGAGATGGCCTGTCTCGTCGTGCAGAACGTCCTGGGGGGCAAGGATCAGGACTTCCTCGGCAATGACGGGGCGCTGACTCCCGTGGAATCTCTGGCTCTCCTCGAAGCGCTCCTGAGCGGCGAGGAGCCCGGCTACATCGATCTGATCGTCGCGCTCTTGAGATCGGGCAAGGGATTGCGCCAGATCATCGACACCATCCAGCTCGGCTCCGCCCAGCTCATCCTCGAGACGGGGGATCCCAACAGCTACTCCATGCCCCAGCACAGCTACGAGTACTGCAACAACGTGCGGTGGTTCTTCGACAGCTTCGAGCACCCCCACCGGCTGAAGCTCCTCTTCGTGGCCGCGGCCTTCGTGAACCGCGCCGCGCATCACCAGATGCACACGCCCGACAACGGGCCCATCAAGATCGAATCCCCTCGCGGCGCGGAGACCATGTCTTCCCACGAGCTCCTCCAGCGGCTCGACGACGCCCTCATGGGTTTGCGCGCCTTCGAGGCGGTCAACTGGACGGCCGCCTATCTCCAGGCCGGCCACGATCGGGCCGCCCTCGTCGAGACGCTGGCCACGGGCGCGGCCAAGACCGGCAACGATCCGCACAATCAGGAGCTGGGCATCTGCCTGCTCGAGGATTACGCCCACAGCACCGCAAGAGATCGCGATCGGCTGCTTCTCGCTTCCGCCAAGCACACGGCCGGCCACCGGAAGTACGGCGATCACTTGGAAGCGTATCGACGAGCGCGATGCGCAGTGGCCAGACTCAGTTGATCGTCGGCTAAGGACAGAGCGCCCCTCCGGAGGTCCCCCATGGACGGACGACGACCTCGGCTGCTCAGACTCGCCTTCCTGACCTTCACACTCTTCGTGTTCACAGCTCTCGCCGGAATCGTGTCGGCCCGCGCCGACGAGATCACCGACTGGAACGTGGTCGCCATGGACGTCCTCGCCACGGGAGGCCAGAACCCTGTAGTCATGACGCGCGGGGTTGCCATGGCTCACCTGGCTGTCCACGATGCTCTCAACGCGATCGACCGGCGCTACGAGCCGTATCTCTACGACGCGCGGTCAGAGCCCGGCGCGGCGCCCGCGGCCGCGGTGGCCGCGGCCATGCGGGTCGCGCTCATCGGGGCGC
>WNFG01000547.1_pt1 | contig 31452 bp, 23 predicted proteins | sample 5400431 | NCBI WGS metagenome assembly WNFG01 (sample SAMN13153346, study PRJNA577476) | soil metagenome | isolation source: 120 cm saprolite under Douglas fir tree site 2 hole 3 replicate 2 | place: USA:California | collected 2015-04-18 | reverse complement strand
GCTGGCCAAGGAAAAAGGGCTCGACCTGGTGGAAATTTCGCCGACCGCCGATCCGCCGGTTTGCAAGATCACCGACTACGGCAAGTATCTTTACCAGGCTAACAAAAAAGCCCACGAGCAGCGCAAGAGCAGCCGCGGCTCGCAGTTGAAAGAAGTCAAGTTTCGGCCCGCCACCGCGGAACACGACTATCAGGTTCGCAAGAACCAGATCCTCCGCTTCCTCGGCGAAGGCCACAAAGTGCGCGCGATGATTTTTCATCGCGGGCGAGAAATGGCCCACCAGGAAGTCGGGCGCGCCAAAATGAACCGTTTGCTCATGGAAATTGGCGACCAGGGCCAGATCGAAACCATGCCGCGCATGGAAGGCAACGTCCTGGTAGCGCTGCTGGCGCCGAAAAAAGGCGTCAGCGTCGCAAAGCCAGCGGGCCAGCAGTCGTCCAGCGCCCAGCAGTCGCAGTAATCAGCGCGGAAGAACGCACTAGCAAGTTATCGCGGGGATTTGGTGGGGACTTTGTAGGGGCGGACTTCAGTCCGTCCTTCTTTAGGGCCACCATGATTTTGTAGGGGCGGGGCTTGCCCCGCCCGCCGTAGCCAACGGCACAGTCAAATTGTCGAGAGGATTTCCAGCAATGCCAAGGAACGCATCGAAACCGAAATTGAAATTGAAAACGCACCGCGGCGCCAGGAAGCGCTTCAAGTTTACCGCCAACGGCAAGATCAAGCGCGGGCACTCCGGCAAGCGCCACTTGATGGGCACAAAAAGGCCCGGCCGCATGCGCAAGCTCAAGAAGCTGACGCTGGTGAACAAGGCAGACGTGGCCAGCATCAAGCAGATGCTTCCGTACGGATAAAGACTTTCTTTGCTAGTCGGGCGCGGCATCAAGCGCCCTGCGAAGAAAATGCGGAACGAAAGTTTCGCGAATCGTGCCAGGCAGCGCTTCACGGGTGCCTGCCGGCCGATGGGCCGCGAATCTCAAGTGTTCGCCGCAAGGCGAAGCTTAAACGCGGCCAAGCAGTTCATACCTGGAGACAAACCCGTTGCGCTGAGCGCTTTCTCGCGCGTTCACGCGCCCTGTTTGTCTCCCGAAAAAATAGTTTGTAGCTCAGGCCTTCAGGCCTGAGGTTTTTCCGCTGCGGTCGCCACCTCGATCCGGGCGCAGAAAAGCCTCATCCCTAAAGGGATGAGCTACAGAAAAATCTAAGGAGAAACCCATGGCACGCGTAAAACGCGGCACCAAGCGCCGGGCACGGCGCAAAAAGTACCTCAAGAGGACAAAAGGCTTTTTCCTCACCAAGAGCAAGCTCTACCAATCCGCGCAGGAAGCCGCCAATCGCGCCGACCGCTACGCCAAGCGTGACCGCCGCGTCAAAAAACGCGAGTATCGCAAACTCTGGATTCAGCGCGTCGGCGCAGCCGCGCGGAACAACGGACTGACGTACGGCCAGTTGATTCACGGCCTCAAGGTTGCCGGCGTGGCTCTCGACCGCAAAGTGCTCGCAGATATTGCGGTAAAGGACGCCGCGGCGTTCACGTCGCTAGTGGCGACAGCGAAAGCCGCCGCTCCGCCCCCAGCCAAGGCCAAGAAGGCGTAGGCGCTCGACGCTCGATTTCTGTAGTGGCGGGGCTTGCCCCGCCCATGCGTTGCGTCTTGGCTGCCAACGCGCTTGCTATTTTCTTTTGTAGGGGCACGATAGATCGTACCCGTGTTCCTGGGCAGAGATAAACCATGCTTTCCGAAGATCCGACAAAGAAATCTCTCACAGAGCTTGGCGTCACGGATGCAGTACAGCTAGCACACCGGTTCTATGAGCTGCGTGCGCGTTTCCAGAGGGAACTCGCGCGCGCCGCGGAGGGGGAAGGCTGGGAAAAACTTCGAGACGAGTGGGTCGGTCCCGAGGGTTCTGTGCAATCGCGAGTCTTGGCCAACTGGATCCGAACTGCGCCGGAGCACCTCAAGGCTGGCCTAGTTCAAGACCTCCAGAACTTAATCAACGAGGTGTTTATTTTGTCCACAGTCTTGCAGCCATTAGATCAACTGCGAACCACAGATGCAGCGAAGATTGAGTCCCAATTTAGAAACCTGAGAGGCCTGTTTGACCGTGAAGTTAAGGAGTGCCGTGACGAAGTGGATTTGGGAATAACGGAAAGATTTTGGATAAGTCCGAAATCAGGCGTGCTGAAACACATTGCGACCAATTGGCGAAAGATGGCTCCGCGCGATTTGGTCCCCTCGATCGGTCGAGAAGAGAACAAACTCAAAGCGCATATCACGCACGGAATAGCCGAACGCCGAGCCACCATCGAATCAATCGAATCCGGCGCCGGACAATCCGCGCTCGCCCGTGAACGCGTTGACCTCTCCCTCCCCGGTGTCATCCGCGCCATCGGCTCCCATCACCTGATCCGCCAGGTCTTCCAGGAAATCGAGGACATCTTCGTTTCCATCGGCTTCTCCGTCGTCGAAGGGCCCGAAATCGAAACGCCCTACTACAATTTCGAAGCGCTGAACATTCCCGAATTCCATCCTGTCCGCGACGACATGGATACGTTCTATCTGGAATTGCCGAAAGCCGCGAAGACACCGCTTCTGCTCCGCACCCACACTTCGCCTATGCAAATCCGCACCATGGAAAAGCAGAAGCCGCCCGTGCGCGTCATTGTGCCCGGCAAGGTCTACCGCCGCGACAATCCCGACGCCACGCACTCTTTCATCTTTCATCAGGTCGAAGGCCTGGCCGTCGACACCGACATCACGTTTTGCGATTTCACCGGCACCATCGATTATTTCGTGAAGCAATTTTTTGGCCCGAGCGTCAAAACTCGGTTCCGCCCCAGCTATTTCCCATTCACCGAGCCGAGCGTCGAATTCGACGTCTCCTGCATTTTCTGCGGAGGCAGTGGCGCGGCCGCCGGTGGCGGAACCTGCTCGAAGTGCAAAGGCGCCGGATGGATCGAGCTGTTCGGCGCCGGCATGGTCGATCCCGCCGTTTATGGCTTCGTGAACTACGACGCCAAAAAAGTCAGCGGCTTCGCCTTTGGCATGGGCATCGACCGTCTGGCCATGCTCAAATACGGCATCGACGACATTCAGGTCTTTTTCCAGAACGACGTGCGCTTCCTCCGCCAGTTCCCGTAGGAAGCATTTGTAGAGGCCGGGCTTAAGCCCGGCTCTTGGTGTTGACTTACCAACAACTGAAAACTGATGACCGATAACTTTCCGCCATGACTTTCGCCGACGCCAAACAGCGCTTCTCCAATCGCGTGGCGGACTACGTCCGCTACCGCCCCAGCTATCCGCCCGCCGTGCTCGATCTTCTACGCGAAGATTGCGATCTGCGCCCAGGTCACGTCATCGGCGACATTGGCTCCGGCACAGGTTTCTTGAGCGAACTCTTTTTGAAAAACGGCAATCGCGTTTACGGCGTGGAGCCAAACGCCGAAATGCGCCAGGCCGGCGAGGAATATCTCGCCTCCTACGACGGCTTCTCAAGTATCGAGGGCTCAGCCGAATCCACGACCCTAAGCGATTCCAGCGTTGACTTCATCACCGCGGGGCAGGCTTTCCACTGGTTCGAGCCGGAAAAAACGCACGCGGAGTTCTGGCGGATTCTGCGGCCGCAAGGCTGGGTCGTCGTCGCATGGAATGACCGACGGATGGAGGAGAAACACCTGACTCGCGAATACGAGGACTTGCTCGAGCGCTTCGGCATCGACTACAAGCGCGTCAAAGATTCCTATCCGGAAAGCAAGGATATTCGCAGTTTCTTTGATGCGGGTGTTTTTTCCGCGCGCGATTTGCCGAACCACCAGACTCTGGATTGGGAGGGATTCCGCGGGCGTCTGCGCAGTAGTTCTTTCGCTCCCACGGAAGGGCATCCGAACTACGCTCCAATGATGGCGGAGCTGAAGCGCATTTTTCGCGTGCATCAGCAGGACGGCAGCGTGCGCATGGAATACTTCACGCGCGTTTACTTTGGCCGTCTGGAGTCGCGCTGACTATGCGCATCCCTCGAGCACCGCGCAGTGCAAGTGTCATCCTGAGCGAAGCGAAGGATCTCAACCGGCCGGTCACTACGATGCAAGATAGAACCCGCACCGTCACGTCGAGGACTGACGCATGAAAGTCGTCTACAACTGGCTGAAAGACTTCGTCGACGTTGCCGCGACGCCCCAGGAGCTCGCCTCGCGCCTCGCACTTTCGGGTACGAATATCGGCGGCGTGGAAGACGGAGCGCATGGCGCGGTGATCGAAGCGGAAGTCACTTCGAATCGCCCCGATTGCCTCGGCCACTACGGAGTCGCCCGTGAAGTCGCCGCGATCTACAAGCTGCCTCTGAAGCATGTTTCGCCTAAGCCGGCAGAGAGTGCGGCGAAAGTAAGCGACGCCGTAAAAGTGGAAATTCAATCCCCGGAACTTTGCGGACGCTTCACCGCCCGCGTCATTCGCAACGTCAAAATCCAGCCTTCTCCAAAATGGCTGAAAGACCGCCTCGAAGCTTCCGGTGTCGCCAGCATCAGCAACGTCGTCGATATTTCGAATTACGTGATGCTCGAGCTCGGCCACCCGCTCCACACATTCGACTACGACAAGGTTCGCAATCACAAAATTGTCGTCCGCCGCGCTAACCCAGCCGACAAAATGCGCACCCTTGACGGCATCGAGCGTCCGCTCGATTCGAACATCTGCATGATCAGCGACGGCGAGGGCTCGCGCGCCATCGGCATCGGCGGAATCATGGGCGGAGCGGAAACAGAAATTTCGTTTTCCACAAAGAATGTTTTGATCGAGTGCGCCTGGTTCGAACCGATTGCGATTCGCCGCGCTGCACGTTTTCTGAAATTGTACACCGAAGCCTCCACGCGTTTTGGCCGCGGCGCCGATCCGGAAATGGCCGAGCTGGCCTCGCGGCGCTGCGCGGAATTAATTCTGCAGCTTGTGGGCGGCGAGTTGCTCTCCGGCGTCGTGGATATTTATCCCGGCAAACGCGCCGCGAAAAAAATCCGCGTCACGCGTGCCGAAATTCTGCGGGTGATGGGCGCGGACGTCCCCGACAAACAAATTGAGGCTAGCCTCGGCGCGCTCGGTTTCGCCCCCGTTCGAATTGACCAAAACCGCGGCGCGGAAGGCTCGCTCCTCGCGGCCTGGGAATGCACCCAACCTTCCTGGCGCGCCGACGTCGAGCGCGAAATCGATCTGATCGAAGAAATCGCGCGCATTTACAGTCTTGATGAATTTCCGCCACGTCTGCCCGCAGCGCGGCAAGGCGCGGCGCGCCTTCCCCACTATGAAGCGGAAACACGTTTGCGCGAACGGCTTATCGGCCTTGGCTATCGCGAAATTCTGACTATTCCGCACGTCGCGGAAGAGCGCGATGTGCTGTTCCGTCCCGCGGGCGTTTCGCCAGCGCGCCTTTCGAATCCGCTTTCGGAAGAAGCCAACGTTCTCCGTTCAAACGGGATTGTGACCATGGCCGCCGCTATCGAACGGAATTTGAACCATGGCCAGCGCAATGCGCGCCTCTTCGAAATCGGCCGCCACTATCGCTTGAATGGAAACGCATCGATTGAAACGCGCGTGCTTACGATCGGCGCGACCGGCGAAGCGCGCGAAAAAGGACTCTACGACGCGGCGCGCGATTTTTCTTTCGCCGATCTTAAGGGCGACCTCGATTCGCTCGACGAACTTTGCGGTGGTTTTCTCTGGGAAGATGGCGGCGCGGAATGGCTGCATCCTGCGAAGTGCGGCTCCATCCACCTGAACGCCGTCCGTTCGAAAGACGGAAGCAATCTCGCTTCACTCGGTGTTGCCGGACAGCTCGCGCGTCGCGTCGCGGAAAAATTGAAATTGCGTCAAGACGTTTTCCTTGCGGAGTTGCAACTCGATCCGGTTTACGCCGCGATGCGTGCGGCAAAAGAAGCGCGGCGCTATGAGCCGTTGCCAAGATTCCCGGGCGTCGAGCGCGATTTTTCGCTGCTGCTTGCGGACGGCGCGAAGTTTTCAGAAGTTACGAAAACAATTCAATCGCTCGGCATCGCGGAAATTACATCGATCGAGGCCGCGGATCTTTTCCGCGGCAAGAATGTTCCTGCCGGAAAATATTCCTTGCTCGTGCGTGTGACCTTTCAAAGCCGCCAAGGAACGCTCACTGAGGCGCAAATCGCCGATTTCAGCGGCAGGATTGTCGCCGCCCTCGAGAAAAATCTGGGCGCGCAACTCCGCGCGCAATAAAAACTGTTTGAAACTTACACGCACGATCCGGCATGGTTCGACCATTCCAGTTGAATCGTGTAGCCGCCGAGGACGCGTGTTTTCCACGCGCAAATGTCCCCAATCTCGCCGTTGTTGTCGTCGTACCAACCCTGGCCGGGCACTGGATCCGTGATTGCTTCGCAAAGTTCGTGCGAGCTGGTGGAAGTGAGCGCGTCGGCGACGGTCAGCCCGCCAGTGCACCCCGAACAACTGGGGTACGGCATCACCGCATAGAAAATGTTGCCGCTCGCCGAGTCGTGATAGCCGCAGAAATCCTGGCAGGAAGCGCTGCCGCCCTGCACCACCTTCACGCCGGGAGGTAGAAAAACAAAATAAAGCGAGTTGGGATTGGGCGCTGGAAGATTCTTCGAGGCGATTTCCTGCTGCAGCAACTTTTGAATATCGCTGTCCTGCACGGAAGCGCCTGGAGCAGGTGAAGTGAGAATCGTGGTTCCGGAGCGCGCGCCGTGGCCGATATTTTTTCCGGGGACGCTGTATTCACCGAGCTGATCCATCAGCGCGCTCGTGAGGATATAGTCGAAGAAAAGATTCATGTTTTTCATGACCACGCTTTGCGGCGATTGGTTCCATTCGGCGCCCCAAAAAACCGTAAAAACCTCGACGGACGTGAGCAGCGGTCCCCCGCGGTAAGTGAGCTGGGGCGCGACTGCGGCTGCAACTCGTGCGGCTTCCGGGCGATGGAGCGGCACCACCCGGATGGGGTGTTGCAGCGCTGCGGGGGATTTCTTGTGGCGAGGCTTGGTAGCCATGAGGCGCTCCTTTTGCGGGCAGATCGATTCGCATTGCGCGGGCTGGGGAGACCAACAGGCTGGAGTTTCCACGGTACCGAACAGCGCGAATAATGTAAATGGGGCTTCGCGCAAGCGCCCACGCTGAGGCCAGGGATTTATTCGGTGAGCGGATGTGGTATTGTGCGGATAAGGACGCGCGGAGACTTCATGAGCGGGCCGGTGAAAGTGCAGATATTCGGGCAAACCTACTCCATCCAGGGCGACCTGGATATGAAATACGTGCAGAAGCTCGCGCAGTACGTGGACGAAAAGATGCACACCATCGCAGATGCGACGGCGACGGTGGACACACAGAAAGTCGCGGTGCTCGCGGCGCTGGCGATTGCCGACGAACTCCACAGCCTGCAGCGCGACCGCGGCGATCATGAACAATTAATGCGCGAACAAGCCGAGCGCTGCCTGACGCTGGTCGAACGCGCGCTGAAGCAAACCGCGTAATTTGTTTTTCCTAGACATAACAATTCTATTGGCTCCAACTGGTGGGGTTGCGGTCCCAGCGGTGGGCGCGGAGCTGTTTGTGGAGGGGGGCGGGGAGGGGGCCCTGGGTGCTGGCGGCGATGTTGGCTTCGACGTTGCGGCGCTTGCGCATGCCGGGAATGATGGTACCGACGTCGGGATTGTTGAGGATGAAGCGCAGCGCCATTTGGGCCATGGTGTTGCCCGCGGGAACTAGCGTGCGGAGCGCTTCGGCGCGGGCTACGCTGCTCTTCAAATTTTCCGGGACGAAATAGGTGTTGCGCCAATCGCCTTTCGGCCAAGTGCTATCAAGGGTCAACGTGCCGGTGAGTGTGCCTTCATCAAAGGGCACGCGAGCGATCACGGCGACGTTTTTCATGCGGCAGATGGGGAAAAGCGCGTCTTCGGGATTCTGGTCGAAAATGTTGTAGATGACCTGGACGGCGTCGGCGACGCCTTCGAGCACGGCGCGAATGCCGTTGTACGGCTCCCAGCGATTGACGCTGACGCCGACGGCTTCCGCCTTGCCGGTGGTTCGCAACTTTTCCACCGTGCGCGGGAGGCGTTCGTCGGTGAGCCAGCGGTCTTCCCAGGTATGAAACTGGATGAGGTCGAGTTTTTCGACGCCAAGATTGGCGAGGCTTTTGTTGACATACGCTTCGATGTGGTCGGGCGGATAGCAATCGTCGAGGGTGAACTCGCGGCGGCTGGGCCACTGAAGGTTCTTGGGCGGAATTTTCGTGGCGACGTAAAGTTTTCTGTCCGGGCCGGCGTTGGCAGCGTTTTTGTTGGCGCGAAGAATTTTTCCGAGGATCTGCTCGCTGCGTCCGTCGCCGTAAGCCCATGCGGTGTCGAAGAAATTGCAGCCGAGATCGACAGCGCGCCGCAGGGCGTCGAGCGATTCGGCGTCGTCGGAACCGGTCCAGCCGGCGAGTCCCCACATGCCGTAACCAATTTCGCTGACGTTCCATCCGGTGCGGCCGAACTTGCGATAGTGCATGGTGTGCTCTCCTGAAGTGGAGCGCACATTATACGGGGAAGAGAAAGTGGGTAGTGGTGAGTGAGCAGTGGGTAGACGAAGAGATCCCTCGGCTCCTTCGACGCGGAGGATTCAGGATAGAGATGCTTTCCGGCCGGACCGGAATCTGCGATCTTCGCATTTCTAGTTAACAATAACTGGACCCCCTCCCCCCCGTGTTTTTTGTAAGTGTTGCATTTAAAGGACTTAGGTATTCCGCAAGTCCTTTGTTTGCAACACATAGGAGGGGACTCAGAAGTGTTGCATCTAAAGGACTTACATCGCACCGAAATTGTGCAGGTTGTGGGGCCTCGCTGGATACCAAGAGGTCCCCCCCTCCCCCCAGCTTTTTTGTAAAAGATTGAGGAGACAGGGGTTAGAGGGTGGAGGTCGGCAAAAAGTTTGATTCCAAAGGAGTTAGGGGCGGTGGTGGCTCGGTACAGGCCGGTCTTCGAGGGGGAAGAGAAGGAAGAATACAACGCAGAGACGCTGAGAACGCAGAGGGATCGCGGAGAATGGGACGCGGTGAATCGAGCGAGTTGGCGAGTGACTATCAAGCCCAACGGTACACGAACGTAATGCAGTTGTCAAGTACGTATTGCATTAGCATTCGAATGAACTGTGGAAAACTCTGTGGGTTGCGTCTCTCTGACGCGGAAACTGAACCAGTGGGACCTACCAGGGGGCCAGGCGGGCCACAAACGTATCTATATCTTCAGGCGTGACGCGTCCAAAAAAACTGGCGTCTTCGTCGTCGATGAACCAGTGGTTTTTCCTTAGATCATTCTTAAGGTCGTTCAGTTCGTTAACCAAGGTCGCATCATAGTCTTTGGCCTCGGGTTGTATTTCCTTTTGCTTCGCAAAATATTGCAATTGGAATTCTTTCAGTGCGGCGACTGAAAGATCGAGAATTTTCTGCTCTCCTAATTTTTGTGCAAGGATGCCGATTCGTGCGATGAAAGTGGCTATTCTTGCGGCACTATGAAGTGTTTGTACCGGCTTTTCGGCGGCCTTGAGTGATATCGATTTCAGTTCACTAATAGCGGACTCCGCTACAGATGGGAACTTGGCATCGAGCGCTTGAATGCCAATGTGCGACAGCGTTGGAAAAAAGTCCCAAATGGCATTGATGTTTATCGGAGGTTCTAAGGCATCGAATATCCGCCAGTAAGTAGCTCCCACCATCCACTCGAGTTCGTGTAGGACGTCAGCTTCAAATCTCTCATGCAACCAAGCTTCGTGCGCAGAAGCCTCGTCGACTGCCTCAGGCTTCGTTCTGCCCAAGAACGCCAGCAACCAGAAACAGTGCTTCGCAATCTCTGAGATGTTTGTGTTCACGTCGAAAAGTGCAGATGAAGCGGTTCTTGCGGCTGCGGTTCCAATGGCAACGAGGCGGCCCCAAAGAGCGTCGTTGAGCTCCCTGATAGCCTCACGGTATCCATCGGCTTTGGCCACATTGCCTTCTTGCATGGCTGCGCTTAGTCCCTGGATGGCAAGGGCCTCCAGGTTTGAGAGTGCTGTGGGTTGTGTGACGTCGAGGAACGCTCCAAGCGCAAACCTCAAACTTTGGTCGAAGGCCGGAGACTTAAATTGCAGTTCTGCCACGCAGATCCGCTGCAGTGCTTCGAGCGCAGCATGGATCGTATGTCTTTCTGGTATCGGCTCAGCGACCGCCAGCTGCAAGACTTCGGCAATTCCTCTGACTGGCGTTCCTGTTACGTGGGCTTTTCGCTGCGCGATGCCGAAGTACGAAAGTTTCTCAATATCATCAATGGTTGTTCGGACGGTTAGGTACTGATGCTTTTTGAGTAGGGCTTTTGCAATATTCGTTTGAGCTCTTGCTCCGCCCATTGTTACGTCATCTAGGCCACGTATAGCGCCGTCTTGAATCGGGCCAGCCATGTAAGCCCGGATGAATGCGGTGGAGGGGTTTTCGTCAGGGCGGGCGAAGAGTGATTTTGTATCGACGCTCTGCAGAGCTAGGTACTCAAGCGCATCGGTGATTTGCTGTGAAAGCTGCACATCACCGCCGCGTATAGCGACCTTATGCAACGCAGAAATTCCCTCCAACGCTTCCGTAAGAACAGTATCGAACTCAAATTCTGTCGGCCCTATCATCGCGTGAAATGATGAAGGCATCATCAAATCTCCGTCACGAATGTGGAGGTATCCTGCGAGGAGTTTTGCAATGGCATTGAATGCGTTTAGGGTTACTTCGTATTTTTGAAGAGGTCCATATGTTCGTGCGATGCTCTGCAGTTCTGAAAGAGTGTTCCGTAAACCGTTGAAGATGTAGGGTCGATCTCGATAGATGACTGCGCGTAACTGCTCTAGCGAGTAAGATTGCTCCTTGTTAGCCATGGATCATTTCGTTGTCACGCCGGGGCCCTTTGGTACGATGCTCGCCCTAAGCATCTCTAGCCTCTTCAATTGCTTTTCACCCTCTTTGTAAAATCTTGACACCGTGTATCGAGGATCGGCGAATCTGACCACACGCCTGAAATGAAAATTAAGAAGGACAAAACTGAGGAACAAAGACAGAAGTCCTACGACTACTGTAACGGTATGGTATGTCGTAGCTGCCTTCAGCAGCGCCGCCGCGAAGCATGCCATCGCAAGTACGGCAAGGGCCCAATAGATCGCCCTTAGGACGCGGTCCTGGGCATACGCCTGGACAGTGGCTGGGGTACCTCGGTCAGCCACCTGTTGAATGGCAAATAAGCTAAGGGAAAATGCGATTGCGATTATCCCGGTGATGGCGGCGCCAATTCCGATCACAAGTTCCGATATGACAGGTTTTTCTAAGTTGGAAAGATAAGCGTCCAATGCAGGCCAGTACCTGAAGAGAAGAATCGCGACCGCAATGCAGGCGGCGATGCACGAAGTCCAGAAAGCTCTCCGGCGGTACTTGTACCACCAGGTGAGAAAGGCGATCTTCAACCGAGTCTTGGCGCCCTTGAACCAACCAACGACCTGCTTGCCGCCGTCCCGTGCTTTGACTCGTGCACGCTCAAGTGCCGTCCTCAATTTGTCCAGCAGATAACGCTTGGAACTACCTAATCGCGACGAAAGCGAGTTAACGATTCGGAGCACACTCAAAGGGATACACGCTATTGTAGGACTCCGCAACAAGCAAGTTCGGATATCCCCGTGGATGGGGTGGGGTGGCGGGATTCCACAGAACCATCGGGAATGCTAACGTCACAATTTGCGGGGAGTCATATTGGTTGATTGGGGAAGGGGCCAATGTTGCGATGAAGAGGAAAAACTTGCTGATGGTGAGGTTAGTGTACGCGGTAGCGGCGGTGTTTGCGGTGGGGGTGCGCGGGGATGCAAGGGAGGAGATTGGGCGGCTGGCGGAGTTGATGGGGTGGAAGGCGGGGACGGTGGTGGCGGATATTGGGGCGGGGGATGGGAAGTACACGTTTGCGGCGGCGGGGCGGGTGGGGGCAGCAGGAAAAGTGTTTGCGACGGAGATTGATGCGAAGAAGGTGGCGGAGTTGAAGGACGAGGTTGCGCGACGGAAGCTGGGGAACGTGATGGTGGTGGAGAGCAAGGAGGCGGAGACGAATTTGCCGACGGGGTGCTGCGACGCGATTTTTTTGCGGCACGTGTACCATCACCTGACGAAGCCGGCGGAGTTTGATGCCGGCCTGGTGCGGTCGCTGAAGAGCGGAGGGCGGCTGGCGATTATTGATTTTGCGCCGCGGGCGGGGCTGGAACCGGTGGAAGGCGTGCCGAGCAACCGGGGCGGGCACGGGATTCCGCAGAAGATTGTGATCGAGGAATTGACGGCGGCGGGATTGCGGGTGGAGAAGGTCGTGGAGGATTGGCCGGAGGGGAGTTATTGCGTTTTGTTTGTGAAGAGGTGAAGCAGAACGTTGGAAGGTCAGCAGGTTGGAACGTTAACACGTCTGGAAAAAACGAAAAGGAGAAGAAGGGCACGATGTATCGTGCCCCTACAAAAACAGGAGCACAGCCAGGAATGGCTGTGCCACGAGGCGCCGAGGTTCTGGTTTCTGGGCGGCGGGTGAGTTTGATAGACTGGCGCGGCTTTGAGGCACACGACACGAAGGCGATTTTTGGGGGAGGCTGCTGGTACGGCGGCTGGGGCGGTTGTTTGCGCGCCCGTGTGGCCGGGGCTGTTTGGGGGGATGGGAACGGCGTTGGCGGCGGATGCGGGGCCGAGCATGCGGTTTCCGGCGGCGGCGCGGGAGCGGATTGCGATTGCGTCTTATCCGTTCCGGGAATTCATCGTGGAGCGGGAGGCCGACGGAGGGAAGAAGGCATTGAAGGAGTTCATCCTAGGGCGCGGGGAAGACCCAAATGCCACGCAGCCGCAAGAAGCAGGCGTGACGGAAATGTTAGCGCCGGTCAAGATGGAGCTGAAGGAGTTCGCGGCGCACGTCAGCGCGAAATTCAATATTAAGAAGATCGAGCCGTGGAGCGCGCATTTCCGTTCGCTGGAGAAGGGGTACCTGGAGGAGCTGCGCGCGGCGGTGGCGCAGGCGGGCGGGGCGATCGTGAACATCGCGGTGGATGGCAAGCACAGCCCATACGCGGCGGACGGCGCGGAGCGGGAGCGGGCTGTCGCGTTCAGCAAGCAATGGATTGACGCGGCGGCGGCGATCGGCTCGCCGAGCGTGCGAACGAATATTCCGCCAGCGAAAGATGCGAAACCGGACGTGGAGCGGACGGCGGAGAGTTTGCGGCGCGTGGCGGAATATGGTGCGGCGAAGAACGTGGTGGTGAACCTGGAGAACGACAATCCAGCCAGCGAAGACCCGTTTTTCCTGGTGAAAGTCATCGAAAAAGTGAACAGCGATTGGCTGCACGCGCTGCCGGATTTTGCGAACACGCTGGCGGCTTTCGAAGACGAGTACGCGTACCGGGGAATCGAGGCGATGTTCGGGCATGCGTACAACATCTCGCACGTGAAGGAAACGGAAGTGGGCGAGAAAGGCAAAATCGCGCACGTGGATTTGGCGAAGACGTTCGGAATCGCAAAACAGCACGGTTATAAAGGATATTTTTCGATGGAGTGGGACAGCCCGGGCGATCCCTACGCGGGGACGGCGGGGCTGATTGAGAAAACGCTGCAAAACCTTTCCTAGAAAGATGGCTGGGAGTATCCTTTCGGCTGAGAGTCCGGACAAGGAGCCAGTGATGAAACTACGTGCGAGTTGGATTGTGGTAGCGATGTTGATGGCAGCAGGAGTAACCCAGGGTCAGCAGGCGGCCGCACCCGCGGCAAGCGCGCCGGCCAGCGGAGCGGTAGCGGCGGCGCCGGACATGTCACCGGTGGCGAATCCCGTGAGCGCGTTTGTGAAAGCGGGAGTGGCGCGATACGGGAAGAACATGACGGCAGCGGCGGAAGCGATGCCGGCGGAGAAATACGGCTTCAAGCCTTCGCCGGAGATGAATTCATACGGGCACCTGATGATGCACATCGCGCAAACGAACAATACCTTCTGCGCGAAAATTTCCGGGCAGGCGGCGCCGGACGTGAAGATCGCGGAGACGGATCCGAAGGACAAACTGGTGGCGGCGATCAAGGACTCGTTTGCGTTTTGCACGACGGCGCTGGAGAAGGTGGACGATTCGAAACTGGGGGAGCAATTCGTGCTGTTCGGCAACCGGCCGATTTCGCGGGGAGGCGCGCTGGTGGCGCTGGGGGGCAGTTGGACGGACCACTATGCGACGCAGGCCATTTATCTGCGATTGAATGGGATTTTGCCGCCGACGGCGCAGCCGGAAAAGAAATAGAACAAAGAAGGACGCGCTGAAGCGCGCCCCTACACATATAAGAAGCTACGCCTCCCTTGAGGATGACGGGACAGCCGCCAGCTCGCGCTGAGCGGAAACGCCGCCTTTCAATTCGCGCGCCGCGCGGCCGTGATGCAAGACGAGATGCAATAGAAACATCAGGATGAGGACGCCGCCGAAGGTGACGACGATGGTGGCGCCGGTGGGCGTGTCGAGCTGGACGCTCAGATAGACGCCCAGCGCGGAGACCAGGGTGCCCATCGTCCAGCCGATGGCGAGGCGAGGACCGATGCGGTCGGCAAAGAGCATGGCGCCGACGCTGGGGACGATCAGGTAGCAGAAAACCAGCAGGACGCCGGCAATGGCCACCGACGAAGTGACCACAAATCCAAAAGAAGCGTAGAAGAGAAAATCCCAGAAGCGCACGTTGAGGCCGGCTTGCTCGGCCTTGTTGTGGTTCATGGAGATGAGCAGGAATTTCTTGCGGAAGAGGAAGTGAAAGAGGCCGATACCGCTGTAGAGCAGAGCGGTTTTGATCACCTCGGGCCGGGAGACGGCGAGAATGTTGCCGACGAGCATGTCCTTGAGATGCTCGGTCTCGCCGGTGGCCTTGCTCATCAGGAGAATCGCCATGGCAGAGGCCACGGCATAAGCGATGCCGATGAAGGCTTCCTGCGGAATGTGACCGCGGCGGGTACGCGCAAAAGCGAAAATGGCGGCGCCGAGAAACGTGAACCCCAGGCTGATCCAGTAAGCGCCGCGGCCGTGCGGGTCCATCCCGACGATAATGGCTACGATGGCGCCCAGAGCGGCGATCTGCGCGAGGGCGAGGTCCACGAAGATGACGCCTCGCTCAACGACGTGCACACCGAGATAAGAATGGATGCCGGTCAGGATCAAGCTCGCCAAGAAAGGCAAAATCAGAAACGGAAGAATCTCCATCGAATACTCTCCTAGTGAGTCTCGTCAAAAGCCTTCTTGAGCTTGGCGATGTCGTAGTCGAACAACTTGAAGTAGTCGGTGATCTCTTTTTCGCCGCCGACCGAAGGCATCAGGACGACGACTTGCGCGCCGGTTTCGCGGGCGATGGAATTGGGCGTCTTCAAGTCAAAGTACGGCTCGACCATGATGATTTTCACGCCTTCGCGCTTCATTTGCCCGATTAATTCCACGGTGTGCTGCGGGCTCGGCGGAATGCCGGGGCGCGGCTCGACGTAGCCGACGACGTTGAGACCGAAATGCTCGGCGAAATTGGGCCAGGAACGATGATAGGTGACGACTTTGCGGCCAGCGTAGGGCTTCATCTGGGCCTGCCATTGCTGGTCGGATTGTTTGAGGCGCTGCTCGAAGGCATCGTAGCGCTGCGCAAAATAGGCGGCGTCATTGGGGCGCATCTCGCTGATCTTGTTCTGTATGCCTTTGGCGATGCGCAAGCCATTGTCCGGGTCCAGCCAGTAGTGCGGGTTCCCTAACGGATGAACGTCGCCTTCGGCGCGCGTGACCTGGCCGGTGGGGAGTTCCAGGATTCTTGCAAATCGCGAGGCGTCAAAATAGCCCGGCGCGCCGACCTGAATCCGCGGGTTGCTGGACTGGGTGATGAGCGGCGGCAGCCAGCCAATCTCGAGTTCGAGGCCGACGACGATGAGCAGTTCGGCTTTGGAGAGCTTCAGAAGAAAACTCGGCTTGGGATCGACATAGTGAGGGTCTTGATAGCCGCGAGCGACGGATTCTACGTCCACTTTGTCGCCGCCGACTTCCTGCGCGAGGGACGCGAGGTCGGTGGTGGCGGTCATGATGCGAATCTTGCTGTCCGCGCTCCCAACGATAGGAAAGAGCAGGGCAAAGACAAGCGCTAGGGGCATGGCGATCGCGGTGAGACGAGTCATTTTCAATAAGCGTGGCATCGAAATCTCCTCGAACGGCTCAGAACGGGTGAGCGCCGTGCGCACCCATGACGAATAGAAACTGGAAAAGAAATTCATTGGCATTCGAAAAATCAGTGGGGCTGGTCGCCAGATGGCCGAAGCGGTACTGCCCGCGGATCTGGCTGAACTCGCTGGGCCAATAGGTGAGGATACCGGAAAAGCCGGAATCCGTCAGACGGGCATCGGTGGCGTGGCCGCTGCGGTCGAAGCGTCCGCCGACGGTCCAGCGGCGATTGACGCGGTATTCCGCGGAGGAATACATGCCGAAAGCGTGTTGCGTCTGGAAAAGAGCGGCTGTGGAGACCTGGTCGCGGGCGCTCCAAAAAAGCTCAGTGCGGAAAAGGAACGAGTTGTAGATGGCGCGACGCAGCGGCCTCCAGCGCAGGGTGGCGTCTCCGCCATACAAGTTGGTGAGGAAATTGGAAGGAATGAAAGCTGTGCCGGTCCCGGCATTGTTGTGACCACGGGCATAGGAAACACCGAGATCGAGATTGGTCGATTCGCTCAGGTCGCGGTAAGCGCGGAGATGGCCGACGGCACTGACATCCTGGCGGCGACCGGCTTGGAATATATCGGAGGAATCTCCGCGGAAAACCTGGGCGGTTCCTTCGAGAAACCAATTTTTCGGAGCTGGGAGGAAACGCGACAGCGAAATGCCGGCATCGTCGATGCCGTCTTCGCCGCCGACAAGATTGTTAGTCGCCAAAGGCCGGTCGATGAATGGGAGGGCGTGATTGTGGGTGGTATTGACCTTGCCAAAATCAGCGCGCATTTTTCCAACTTTCAGAAGTAGCCCGGCAGGAAGCGCTGTGAATGTGACGTAGCCCTCCTCGACGTTTACGCCGGTTTCGCCGAACGAAATGAACGCGTCGGCGCGTGCGTAGGGGTCAATGATCGCTTGCATGCCAACTTCAGACTCGTGGAGCTCGAGCGAACGAGACGGAGAGACGGTGTTGCGTCCCGCCGTGCCGATGAAATCGCCAATCAGGCTGATGTCCGGGTTGAGGAGCTTTGCGTTGCCGGACGCACCTCCGAAAGTTTGTGTTTGTGTGGTCTGGGCGGGTGCCGGAGCAGGAGAGGCCGGGAGCATACCGGGCTCGGGGCGCGCGGAGGCTAGTAGCACCTGCGGGCCGGAGGATTCTTCCGGCGATTTGGTTTCGCGAAGCTCCTTTAATTCGTTGCGCAAGAGTGCTACTTCTCCCGCGAGCGTGCGGACTTGTTCTTCGAGCGCCTTCATGCGCGCGTCTTCCGGGTTTGCGGGAGAAACGCCGTGCTTAACCTGCGCGGAAGACCCGTCCTGAGCGTGGGCCATCGCGGAGAAAAGAAGCAGAGCTGACAGAACTGCGAATCGTTTCATGACATTTGCTCCTTGAGTTCAATGAGCTTGAGACTTTGTTGTAGCGCGCGTGGAGACCGCAATAGGAAAAGCGGAAAAGGCTACAGGGCGGGAGGCGCGCGAGGAGAAGTCGCGCGCGGAACTGCTGAGGAGACGGAACCGGCAAAAGGAACGACTTCGAGGCGGTTCGTGACCGGCACAATGGCAATGACGGGCGGTTGCGCGGCAAGCACGGAGCCGGCTGTTGAACAAACCGGGCAAATGTGCGAGGCGGACGGCGGGGCTGTCAGCTCGGTGCAAAAGTGGAACTGCGCCCCAAGGAAGATTACCCCGAGTAGCAACGCTAAAATGCGGATGCGGTGAGACTTGGACTGCATGTGCTTACTAAGACGAAGCTTAGGCAAGAATGGTTGCGGGGTCAAGAAATCCATTTACTGTCTGGGGTGTTTTGTTAGCAACCAACCCGTTTGTTCGCGCGTCTAAGGTGCTAAGCTAAAGTGTAGATAGATGGATCCGCAGGAACGCATTTTCGGGCGAACGATTGCGCGCCGCGCACTGGCGCTGCTGGCTTGCGCCGCGCTGCTCTATTTCGCCGCGGGCGGCGCTCTTTTTCACCAACATACCAGCGGATCCGAAAACGCCTGCCATATCTGCCAAGCGCTGCACATGCCCGCGCTGGCGGCGGCCCGGCTTGACCTAGTCAGCACGCCTCAGGTCATCACGTGGTATTCTTCGCTCCCGCAGCATGCGGCGCCGAGCAATTCCTTTTCCCTCCATCGCGCCGGACGCGCGCCTCCAACCGCCTGATTTCTCTCCCCTAACCTGAAGTGTATTTCCGTGCGCTGGCTTTATTTGGTTCCAGCGTCACCGCCATTTTCCCGGCGGTCCCTATCCACACAAAACACAGATAGCCCTCAAAGGGATGGAGAAAAAATGTTGAAGCGTTTGAGTATCAGCGTGGTGTTTGTTTTGGGGTTGGTTCTGTTGCTGACGGCAGGGCCAGCGAAGGCCCAGTTGGGCAATGCTGGATCGATTGAAGGCGTGGTAAAAGATTCCTCCGGCGGGGTGGTTGCAGGCGCGAGGGTCGAGATCATCTATCCCGTGACCGGTTACCAGCGGGAGACGACAACGGGGAGCGATGGAACCTTTCGCTTTTCAAACGTGCCGTTCAATCCTTATCACCTAGTGGTGACGGCGCCTGGGTTCGCCTCGTATGCACAGGACGTGGATGTGCGCTCCAGCGTGCCTACCAGCATACAAATAGGGCTGAAGGTCGGAACGGCGGCAACCAGCATCACGGTCGAAGCGAACGGTGGAGACATGGTGGAGAATGACCCCAGCTTTCATACGGATGTGGACACCGCTTTGACCGACAGGCTGCCGCTCGAGAGTCAGTCGTCATCGGTGAGTTCGCTGGTGACGCTGGCGACACCAGGCGTGGTGGCAGACTCGAATGGCCTCTTCCATGGACTCGGTGATCACGCCGAGAATTCCTTCTCCGTTGACGGCCAGCCCATCACGGACCAGCAAAGCAAGGTTTTCTCGAATCAGATTCCGCTGGACTCGATTCAATCGCTGGAAGCGGTCTCTGGAGGGCCTCCGGCCGAATATGGGGACAAGACGAGTCTGGTGATCAAAGTTACGACGCGGTCGGGCCTCGGAGTGACGCAGCCGACAGGTTCCGTATTCTCCTCTTACGGGAGCTTCGGCTCGGTAAGCGGCGGCTTCCGGCTGGCTTTCGGCGGCCAGAAGTGGGGGAACTTTATCGCGGCGAACGGCTTGAATACCAGCCGATTCCTGGATCCTCCCGAACTTCACGCCATCCACGACAAGGGCAATGAGGAGAATTTGTTTGACCGAGTCGATTACAACGTAACCAGCGCGGATTCGATCCACACGAATTTTCAATACACGCGCTCGTGGTTCCAGACACCGAATACGATCGACAACCTGAACGCGGGAGTTCTCGATCCGGTCACCAATGCACAACTGCCGGCGCAGGATCAGCGTGCGCAGATCAAGACGTTTAACATCGCGCCCGTTTGGACCCGCTTGATCAGCACCACGACGCTGTTTACCTTCGGTGGTTTCGTCCGCCAGGACCGCTTTAATTACTACCCGAGCGGAAACGTGTTTGCGGACGGCACGGGATTCATTCCCGGCGGTTCTTCGGCGACGCTAAACCAGCAACGAAAACTGACCAACGCGGGGCTTCGTACGGACGTGTCCTACGTGAAGGGCAAACACAACGTCAAAGCCGGGGTCACATTTCAGCACACGTTCCTGACTGAGAATTTCAACTTTGGAATTACAGATCCGGCGTTTGTCCCTTCCCTCACGGATACCAATGGCGCGCCCTGCTTCGCGGGCGGCGTGGCCCTGGCTGCCCCTTGCACGTTGCTGCTTCCCTTTGATCTCACGCGGTCGGGGGCGGTCTTCCCATTCCACGGGCGAACGGATGTGAAGGAGGTTGCGCTCTATCTGCAAGACACCATCACGCAAGGCAATTGGGCCTTCAATGTGGGATTGCGCGCCGACGTCTATCGCGGAATCCTGCATGATTGGCAGCCGGAGCCCCGCGTCGGTGTCGCCTATAACGTGAAGAAAACCAACTCGGTTTTGCGCGTTTCGTACTCGCGCATCCTGGAGACCCCGTTTAATGAGAACTTGATACTGGCGAGCGTGGGATCCCAAAACCCCGTCATAAACGCGGTGTTCAATGGCGCGGGCAGCCAGGCTTTCGCGCCGATTCGCGCGGGACAGCGAAACCAGTTCAATGCGGGCTTTCAGCAAGCGTTTGGAAAATACCTGGTGGTGGACGCCGATTACTTGTGGAAGTACACGCATAACGCGTACGACTTCAGCGCGTTCGCCAACACTCCTATCTTTTTCCCGATTGCGTGGAAAAGCTCGAAGATTGACGGGCCCTCGGTGCGCGTAAGCCTCCCCAATTACCATGGCTTGACGGCCTTCGCCGTGCTCGCGCACGTCCGGGCGCGCTACTTCCCGCCGCAAGTGGGCGGCTTGGGCGCTACGGTGGGCGGCGGTCAAGTGTTCCGCATCGACCACGACCAGGCGTTCAACCAGACGACGCACGTGCAATATCAGCCGTGGAAAACGCTGCCGTGGATTGCCATGAATTGGCGGTACGACAGCGGTCTGGTGGCCAGTAACCCGAATCTAGGTACTTTCCAACAAGCGATGAACTTCCTCGACGCGGACCAACAGGCGGCGATCGGGCTCTTCTGCGGCACGAACGTGGCAACCCCTGCCAATCGGATCACCAGCTGCGCGGCAGGTACGCCGCAAGGCGCGAAGCTAATAAACATCGCGGGTGCGACGTTTAACCAGGACCGCAATCCAACCCGCGTTGCTCCTCGCAACCTGTTTGACGCCAGCGTGGGCGAGGACAATCTCTTCCACGGCGATCACTACAAGTGGAGCCTGCGCCTTACCGCCATCAACTTGACGAACAAGACCGCGCTCTACAACTTCCTTTCCACGTTCAGTGGCACCCACTTCGTTACGCCGCGGGCGTACACGGCGGAGCTGGGCTTCCACTTCTAAACAAATGACGGAAAATGGGCGGGCCGTATCTTGCGGCCCGCCCGCTTTTGCGTTCAGGAAGCTTTCCCGGCCGTAAAAGATGACTACTTCTGCGCGAGATAGGTTTTGGCCTCGGCGAGTTCCGGACGATCGGCGCCCGCGCCGCAGACTTGGGCCAGTTTGGCGTAGAACGATTGCGCTCCACCTGCGTCGCCGCTTGCTTGCGCGGAACGAGCCGCACCCAGGAGACCGTCGAAGCGGTTCGGGGAATTCTTCAGGACTGTTTTGTATTCGGCGAGGGCTTCGGCCGGACGCTTGAGTTCCAGGAGCATGTCGGCAAGCATTTCCCGCGCGGGCACGGTGACGGATTCGCCGCCGTCTTTGTCCTGATGGCTGGCGGCGGCGCGCAACTCCTCGAGAGCTTCGTCCGATTTTCCCTTGGCGAACGCCAGCCAGGCTTCGGCTTCGCGGAGGTCGGTCGCCTTTTCGTTCGAGACGCCATAGCCTAGTTTTCGCGCGCGCTTGTCGCGGCGGGCGACGAGTTGCGTGAGTTCCTTGACGTCGGCTTCCGCGCCGGCAATGTCGCCGCTGCTCGCCGCTCCAATGGCGCGCGCCCAATAAATGCTATCCAGCCACTCCTTGCGGATCGCCGCAACCGTCAGAGCGGCTGCTTCTTTCCAGCGGTGCAATTCGAGCGCCGTGCGCGCGGCAAAATAGGCGCGGTGGTCGGCTCTATCCATATCACTCGCTCCAACGACGTGGTTCGTGTGTTCGATGACCTCGCGCGCTTTGGCTTCCTGGCCGCTCTGGAGATAGGAGTAGCTGAGGAAGTCCATGGCGTGGGTTTGGTAGTGGGACTCCGCGAGGTGCATTTCTGCGGCGTGTGCGCCGGAGGTGTTCGCGGCGATGTTCGAGGTGATGGAATCCTGCCACAGGCCGAGGCGCACGAAGATGTGGGAAGGCATGTGCAGGGCGTGGGCGGAGTCCGGAGCGATGGCCGCGTAGCGGCGGGCGGCGTCGAGGCCTTGGGCCGCGAATTCGGGGCGATCGGTGGCGTGAATCATGTAGTGTGCCACGCCGGGGTGGTCCGGATGCTGCTGAAGCAGCGGGTCGAGGATGGAGATGGCTTTCCGCCGGTCGGCGATTTCGTTGTCGTGGTCCTCATACGACAGGGACACGAGCGAGAGCGCATAGAAGGAGCCGATTTCGACATCGCCGGGATTCTCGCGATAAAGCTGTTCGAGAACCGCAGAGTACGCCTTGATGCGGTCGGCGTGGGACATTTTGGATTTTTTCTGGAAGAAAGCGGCGGCAGCGCTGATGAAGCCCTGTTCTCGCGGATTGGTTGAGTGGAGCTTTTGCGCTTTCTCGATGTCTTTGCGGCTCTCTTTCAGGGTTTTGTCGTCAGGAAAATCCCAGAGTTGATGAAACCGCGCCATCGCCTTGCCCCAGTACGCCGTGGCGCACTTTGGTTCGCGTTTGGCGGCGTCGGCAAAAGTCTGCTCGGATTCCTTGTACTGAAAGGAATGGAGGAGCGCGACGGCTTTTTCAGTCGTGGGCTGCACGGCGGCGGAGCAATTCGTCGGGAAATTCACTTTGCCGAGTTGATCGGGTGGTTTCGCGCTGGACAAGGTATCCGCTTGGAGCCCCAGGGATGGCAGGGCGAAAGAAATGAAGAGCAGCCCGAAAGCTGATGCGAAGCGGCGTTGATGGCGCATGATGCTTCCCCCTTTTGCTGGCAGTGATTCTACTCCCGGGAATTGTCTTCAGTGGAGCGAAACCTTTTGGCGACGGATAGCAGCAACGGTTGGACGCGGCTTTGGCGCTGCGGCTACAATGAGGGTGGAGCGGTTCTTCGAAGCAGGTGCGGGTGCGAAAGCTGTTTGAACCAATGACGAATCTCTGAGGTGCTGCGGATAGACAGCCTGTGTGCACGGCCTGTCCCGCTGGCGGGTCTCTTCCAAGCAAGGCGGAAGGAGACGCGCGAGCGGGGCAGGAAAGCCTAACGGCTGGCTCGTGGCGCCCTACTATTTCAGAGGTTCACGGCCTAGCTCTCCACGGCCAAGCGGTCCGCTCCATTTTTGTGTTTTGCCTTGGGAAAGGGTGCATGCGCGTACTTTTCGTCGGAGACATCGTGGGCTCGCCGGGGCGGCAGATCGTTCGTGATCGGCTGGCGGATATCGTGGCCCGAAAGCAGGTCGATTTGGTGATCGCCAACGGCGAAAATTCGGCGTCGGGATTCGGGATCACGCCGCGGCTGGCCGAAGAGCTGTTGAAAATGGGAATCGACGTGCTCACCGGCGGAAATCACAGTTGGGACCGCAAGGAAATTCTGGAGTTCCTGCCCCACGAGCCGCGGCTGCTGCGGCCGGCGAATTTTCCGGAAGGCAATGTGGGCAGTGGGCTTTACCTGGGAGCGGCGAAGAATGGCGTGAAATGCGCCGTCCTGAATTTGCAGGGGCGCGTGTTCATGACCCCGATTGACGATCCTTTCCGCAAAGCCGACAGCGAACTGGCGAAAGTTCCAGAGGATGTGGCCTTTGTGTTCGTGGACATGCACGCGGAAACCACCAGCGAGAAAATCGCCCTGGGCTGGTATCTGGACGGACGCGTGACGGCGGTCGTTGGCACGCACACGCACGTGGCTACGGCCGACGAACACGTCTTGCCGCAAGGCACTGCCTACATCACGGACGTGGGCATGACCGGGCCGCATGGCGGCGTGATTGGGATGGATCGCAACGGGATCATCGGAAAGTTTATTAACGGGCTTCCAGCGCGGTTTGAGGTTGCCTCCGGCGACGTGCAGATGAACTGCGTGCTGATCGAAACCGACGACGAAGGCCCGCGCAACGCCGCCGGCCGGCTGCGCGCCCGCTCCATCGAGCGCTTGCGCTTCTGCATTGACTAATCGTTACGGCATACGGCTGCAAGGCGGGGCAACCTGCACGCGTCCATAGTAATCTGAAGATTCATGCGACAGCCGAAGGGTCCAATCGTGAGAGTTCTGGGAGTGATGTGCCTGCTGGCATGCGCCGCTGGGAGCGCGGCCGCGCAGGACGATGGCGAACTCGACCTCACGGCCAGGCAGCGAATATTTCCAGGCGTAGGCCCCGGCTTGCGCACGGTCAAGCGGGGCGCGGACGGGCGGCTGTACATTCTTGCTTCGCCGTCGCCCGGGTTGCTGGTGTTTGACGCTCAGGGCAAGCAGGTTCTGTCGATCAGGGCCGCCGCGGCTTCCACGACCGCGGAGGTAAAGGCGGCGCAAACGATTGCCTTCGGGGAAGATTGCGATGTAGACGCGGCCGGCCGCATTTATGTCGCAGACCGCGGCGAGAATCTCCTTTCCATCTTCATGCCAGACGGCGAACTGTTTCGGAAAATTTCCGTGAAGAATCCGATTTCCGTTGCGGCTCTGCCCGAAGGGGAGGTTGCGGTGGCGACGCTTCGCGAGCCGCACTTGGTGATGGTTTTCGACAAAAACGGAAGAGACGTGCGCGAATTTGGCGATCCCGAGCCGCTCACGGAGCGCGCGGAGCTGAACCGTTTCCTGAACATCGGGCTGCTGGCCACCGACGCTCAGGGACATCTCTACTACGGCTTTTCGTACCTGCCGGAGCCCACGGTGCGGCAATATGACCGGCTGGGCTACGCCGGACAGGACATTCAGTACACCGCGCTGGAGGCTTTTCCCGTAGCGCAGGCCGCGCGCAAGGAGATCGTGCGCCAGGAAAACAAAGGGAAGGAACCGGCATTCAAGCGCATCCTCACGGCGGTGGGCGTGGACCGCGCGAACGGCGAAGTTTGGATGGCGCTGCAGAACCGGTTGCTGCATTTCGACGAAGAAGGGAACCGGCAAGCCACCTACAAGATCTACACGCCGGAAGGCGCGCGGCTCGAAGCCAACACTATTCTCGTGGAGAACGACCGCTTGATCATCGGAAACGACCCGCTGGGCATCTACGAATTCGCGCGGCCCGACAAGAAAAATCTGAAATAGGACGAGTTTTCCTCAGGCCCAGTTGCCCGAATTCGGTGCACGAATGCTGGCGCGCGTGAATAAGTGTTCACAAATCCCATAAAATCAGCAGCCCTCGGCGGAGTTGCACAAAGTTTGTGCTTGTGGAAAAACTGTGCATGGTGTGTGTACAGCGATGCAGGCCTTCTCCTATTTTTCTCTTGCCCCTTACGCGGCAATCAGAGACAATCCCGCGCTGACTCACAGCGGCGGTACTTGGGCCGACAATTCCAGACGGGCCGCGCGCGGGGCGACAGGGGCACAGTAGAGCGTTCCGGCGCGGGCAAGAATCCCGAAGCCTGAAGAAAGACGCAAATGGACCTGCTTTCCACAGCTTTTGCACAACTGTGGAAATAGCATAGGGGTTTCTTTTTTCTCTAATGACGACTGCTACTCAAGTTGGGCGCGAGCGCGAAGTGGCTAACCCCTGGGACAAGTTCCTGGAGCACGTGAAGTCCCGGGTCAGCATCAACACTTTTACGACCTGGTTCCAGCCGACGAGGCTGAACCGGGCCGAGGGCGATACCCTCTATATCCAGATCCCCAGCGCCGTCTTCCGGCAAGTGCTAACGCGCACGTACGGCGACATCGTCAAGGCCGTCTTTCATGAAATCGGGACGCCAAGCATAAAAGTGCAATACGTGTGTACGGAAGAGGAGCCGGTCCAGGCGGCGCCGGTGGTCAGCGGCGTGAAACAGGCAAAACTGGATTTTGAGAGCAGCGACCACCAGCTCAATTTGCGGTACACGTTCGATTCGTTCGTGGTTGGCAAGTCCAACGAATTCGCGCATGCCGCTTCGCGCGCGGTGGCCGAGCAGCCTTCGAAAGCCTACAACCCGCTGTTCCTTTACGGCGGCGTGGGCATGGGCAAGACGCACTTGATGCACGCCATCGGTCACACCATCAAGAAGCGCAATCCGGCGATGCGGCTGAGCTACGTCAGCGCGGAAAAATTCACCATCGAAGTGATCAATTCGCTGCGCTTCGATCGCATGATCAGTTTCCGCGACCGCTTCCACACCGTGGACGTGCTGCTGGTCGACGATATCCAGTTCATCGCGGGGAAAGAGCGCACACAGGAAGAGTTTTTTCATACCTTCAACGCGCTCTACGAGCAGCAGAAACAGATTGTCATTTCCTCGGACTGCCTGCCAAAGGACATCAATTCCATCGAAGAGCGGCTGCGCTCGCGGTTCGAATGGGGATTGATTGCGGACATCCAGCCGCCCGACCTCGAGACCAAGATCGCCATTCTGCAGAAAAAGGCGGAAAACGACCGCTTCAGCCTGCCGGACGACGTGGCGGAATACATCGCGCGGGCCATCAAGTCCAACGTGCGCGAGTTGGAAGGCGCTTTGACGCGGCTGATGGCTTACGCTTCGCTGACCGGCGCGACGGTTTCGCTGGGGACCGCGCAGCAGGTGCTGCGCAACATCATCGCTTCGCAGGAAAAGCGCGTTACCATCGACCTGATCCAGAAGCGCGTGAGCGAGCATTTTAATTTACGGGAACAGGACTTGAAGGTGCGCAGCAACACGCGGGCGATTGCTTTTCCGCGGCAGGTGGCGATGTACATCGTCAAGCAACTCACCACCGCGTCGCTTCCGGAAATCGGCCGCCAGTTCGGTGGTAAGCACCACACCACCGTGCTGCATTCCATCAACAAGATTGAAGAGTTGCGACGGTCGGACAAGGATCTGAACCGCACCATCACCCGCTTGATGGACGCTTTGCAGTAACCCGTCGGCTCTTTTCCTCTCGCCTAACTCCGAAACACAGGATGCTCCTTCCACCTGCGTTTCACGCTTTTTCCTAAATTGTCCTGCGCCGTGCTTTACAATCCTCTCAATATTCGCCCGCTACCATGTGCATACACGCTGTGGAGAAGGCTTGAGAAAAGGGCGGAAAATGTGTTGATAGGTGTGGACCAAATTCTGAAATTAACCTCTAACTCGCCGCTCGGGGTCACGTCTTCCGCGATACTCACAATGCGCCACTTCCATCGCGGCCCTCTAAGACAAGTACACGGTAGGAGTTTCCGTGGTTTCCACAGATTCACAGCGCTTATCACAACAACAAGCTTTATAGTTTTATGAACTTGAAAGATACTCTGTTGTGCTGATAGTGGTCGTGGATCGTTTCGGATGGGCCTTTATTTCGGGAGGAGCGGAGAGAATCGTCGTTTCCCACTCATTTCCACAGCGCTAAAGCGCAAAGTGGGCTTTATTAGTGGCTAAAAAGCGAGTAAAGTACGGCAGCGGTAGAATTAAGCGACGAAAGGCCTCATCCCGGGCCTGATCGAGAGTACACTTCAAAATGACCGCACCTGGAACGGCACGCGAGGAACATCAAGCGATGGAATTCAGCGTCAAAAAGTCCGCTCTGTTGGATGAACTCTCGACCACGCAAGGTGTCGTCGAGCGCAAGACCACCATTCCCATTCTTTCGAATCTTCTGGTCGAGGCCAAGGGCAGTCAGTTGACAATCACGGCCACTGACCTTGAGCTGAGCATTCGCACCTCGTGCGAAGCCACGATTAAGAAAGAAGGCGCCGGGACTATCCCCGCCAAGAAACTGCTGGAACTGGTGCGCTTGCTTCCCGAAGGCGAGATCAAGGTCAAACTTCTCGACAATCACTGGGTCGAGATTGTCAGCGACAAGAAGAAATACAAACTGGTAGGCATGGCCAAGGAAAACTTCCCTGCGCTGCCGGTGATGCCGCACGCGCTGGTGAAAATTCCGGCCGCGATCCTCGAGAACCTCATTCGGAAAACGAAATTTGCGATCTCCATGGAAGAGTCGCGCTACACGCTGAATGGAGGTCTGCTTATCCTGAAGCCGGACACGCTGGCGATGGTGGCGACGGACGGCCACCGCCTGGCGCTCGCGGAGACCGATCACAAACTTACGGGGTTGAACGGCGAAGTGAAAGTGCTGGTCCCCAAGAAGGCCATGGACGAAGTCGAAAAACTTTCCGGCGGCGCCGCCGAGGACGCGCAGATCGAATTTGCAAAAGACGAGAGCCATCTCTTTTTCCAGGTCGGCCATCGACTGCTGATTTCGCGCATTCTCACCGGCCAATTCCCGAACTATGAAGCAGTGCTGCCGCGGGACAACAACAAAACAGTCGTCATCGAGCGGGCGGAATTGGGCGATGCGGTGCGGCGCGTCTCACAGCTTGCCGATCAGCGCTCCCACGCCGTCAAGTTGGCCGTCTCGAGCGAAGGCATCGAAATCTCCGCTTCTAGCCCGGAGTACGGCGAGGCGAAAGAAAGCATCGAGAAGGAATTCAAAGGCGAGCCCATCGCCATCGGTTTCAATTCCAGCTACATGCTGGATTTCCTTGGCGCCGCGGCCGATGGCCCCATCAGCATCGAGCTGAAGGACGAACAATCCGCCGGCCAGATGCGCCCGCTCGCCGACGAATCCTACCGCTACCGCTACATCATCATGCCCATGCGCATTTGATTTCCGGCGCATCTCCAACGGGCGAGCGGGGCTCAAACCCGGCATGATTTACTCAGTAATAGATATAGCCATTGATAAAATCTGGTTTAGAGCGTAGCATGCGTGCTGTCATTGTTGAGGTTCCACTTTGGAACCTCAACTCACAGCTTCCATGCGCGCGCCTTCAGAAAACTCCATCGTTCCCATCGGTCTGATTACTCAGAAAATCTACTTTGTGCGCAGTGCGCGAGTCATGCTGGACGCCGATCTCGCCCGGCTCTACGGTGTCGCTACAAAGAATTTGAACAAAGCAGTGAAGCGCAACATGCGCCGATTTCCTCAGGATTTTATGTTCCAGCTTTCACTGAAGGAAATGCGGAATTTGAGGTTCCAGATGGGAACCTCAAGGAGTGGGCAAGGCGGACGCCGGTATGCTCCTTACGCATTCACGGAGCAAGGCGTTGCCATGCTCTCGAGCGTGCTGCGGAGCACGCGCGCCGTGCAAGTGAACGTCGCGATCATGCGGACCTTCGTGCGGCTTCGCGAGATGCTGGCCACCCACGAGGAGTTGCGCCGAAAAATAGACGCGATGGAGAAGCGGTACGACGCCAGATTCCAGGCGGTTTTCGCAACGATTCGGCAGATGCTGGAAACACCAGTGCCAGCGAAAAAACCGATCGGATTTCACGCAAAACTGGAACTCACCGCGAAGTCTGCCCAGACCAATCAGACAAAGCATAAATAGCAGAAAAGAAACACGTTACAGACCGGAAGATGTGACCTTCTGCCTTGAGAATGCCCTTCGATTGGGCTATACTTGCGGTGTTGTCGATTCGTTCCAGATTCCTCCAAATCGACACGTCCGCCAGGTTCAGGTGACCCGCAAATCGGGCTTCGCGCCAGGAGCTCGGGGGCACGGACCTGGAGAAACATGAGTCTTCGCCACGTCTCGCTGCGCGAGATGGGATGGAGCAGGAACCCTACGAGTTCTGGATTCGCCCGGCGAAACCGGAATCACAGGGTGAGGCGACGTACGGATCAATCCGCAAGCACGCCTTCCTTGCTTCACAGAAAACGAGTTTTGAGCGCGGACCCGCACTCCGAATTACGCGGAGTCTGTCCAACGCCGCGAATACACGCGAGAAGTTGCTGGGCCAGGAGAAAACATGGGCGACAAAGAAAACGCGGGCATCACGCCGCAAGGCGGCCACAAGTACGACGCGAAATCGATCAAAGTTCTCGGCGGCCTGGAAGCCGTGCGCCTCCGTCCCGCGATGTACATCGGCTCGACCGGGGACATGGGCTTGCACCATCTCGTGTGGGAGGTGGTGGACAACTCGGTTGACGAAGCGATGGCCGGCTTTGCCGATGAAATCAACGTCACGGTGCACGCGGACAACTCCGTCACCGTAGTGGACAATGGCCGCGGCATTCCCGTGGACATGCACGCGACGGAAAAGCGCCCCGCGGCCGAAGTCGTATTGACGGTTTTGCACGCGGGCGGAAAATTCGATAGCGACACGTACAAAGTTTCGGGCGGTCTCCACGGCGTGGGCGTTTCGGTCGTCAACGCGCTTTCCGATTGGCTGGAACTGGAAATTTCGCGCGATGGTGAGGTGTGGGAACAGACCTACGAAAAGGGCAAGCCCACCAACAAGCTGAAGCAAACCGGAAAAACCCGCAAGACCGGAACGAAAGTCACCTTTCATCCCGATCCGACGATTTTCGACAAAACGGAGTACAGCTTCGACACGCTGGCGCAGCGCTTGCGCGAGCTGGCCTTCCTGAACAAGGGCCTGAAGATTACCCTTGCCGACGAGCGCACGGAAAAGAACACTGAGTTTCGCTTTACCGGAGGCATCGGGGAATTTGTCAAACACCTCAACCGCGGAAAAACCACCCTGCACGATTCACCCATCTACATCGAAGGTAAGCGCGGGAACGTCGAAATCGAAATCGCGCTGCAGTACAACGATACGTACGGCGAAAATATTTTCGCGTTTGCGAATACCATCAACACTGTCGACGGTGGCACGCATCTTTCCGGGTTTCGTTCCGCGCTGACGCGTTCGATCAACAACTTCGCGTCGTCGGCGGGCATGCTGAAGGAGCAGAAAGACGAAGTCACCATCACGGGCGACGACGTTCGCGAGGGCCTGGTTGCCGTGGTCAGCGTGCGGCTGCCGCAGCCTCAATTTGAAGGGCAGACCAAGGGCAAGCTCAATAGCGACATCAAGGGCGACGTCGAGCAACTCGTGAACGAAAAACTTGGCGAATGGTTTGACAAGCACTCGACCGTGGCGCGCCGCATTATTTCCAAGTGCATCGACGCGGCGCGCGCGCGCGAAGCTGCTCGCAAAGCGCGCGAACTGACGCGCCGCAAGTCCGCGATGGATTCGAGCGGCCTGCCGGGAAAACTCGCCGATTGCCAGGAACGCGATCCGGCGCGCTGCGAGCTGTTCGTCGTCGAGGGTGAATCGGCGGGCGGCTCGGCGAAGATGGGCCGCGATCGAAAGTATCAGGCCATCCTTCCGCTTAAGGGCAAAATCCTGAACGTCGAGAAGGCGCGCTACGACAAGATGCTCGGGCACGAAGAAATTCGCGCCATCATTACCGCGCTGGGCACCGGCATCGGCAAGGACGATTTCGACGCCGGGAAACTGCGCTACCACAAGATTATTCTGATGACCGATGCGGACGTGGACGGCAGCCACATCCGCACGCTGCTGCTGACTTTCTTTTTCCGCCACATGAAGGAACTGATCGAACGCGGGCACATCTACATCGCGCAGCCGCCGCTGTACCGCGTGAAGCGCGGCAAGACGGAAAAATACATCCGCGACGAGCGTGATTTCGCGCGTGAGCTGATGAAGCGCG
>WNFG01002494.1_pt2 | contig 31525 bp, 36 predicted proteins | sample 5400431 | NCBI WGS metagenome assembly WNFG01 (sample SAMN13153346, study PRJNA577476) | soil metagenome | isolation source: 120 cm saprolite under Douglas fir tree site 2 hole 3 replicate 2 | place: USA:California | collected 2015-04-18 | reverse complement strand
GCGCGCGCTCCTCGGGTGTGACGCCGGCCGTGATGAAGGTCTCGATCGAGCCGTCAGCGTTGACGACCGCCAGGGCGCTATACCGCGACCCGACCAGTGTCCCCGCCCGCTCGACCACCTTATTCAGGACGACGTCGAGGGAAAGCTCCGCGGTGACGTCGAGCCCCGCGCCGTGCAACGCCAGCAGCTCTTCGTTGTGCCGTTCCAGGCGGTGCTGCATCCGTCCGACGGCGCGCACCATGCAGGCGCTCACGATCACCAGCGCGGCAGCGACCAGACCGTCGAGCAGGATCCGGCTCCGGATCGACATCACCCCGATCGCCGTCACGCGCGCTCTCTCCAGCAGCGCCACCACGACGATCGGCGCGGCGATCGCCAGCCAGCGCAGTTGTCTCAGAGTCAATTCCGGCCCATCCTCGGGGAGAGGTTAAGCCGGAAATGGCGTTCACGTCGATGATTCCGGGCGGAAGCACGGGCAGGTCCGACGCTTCACCGATCGAGAGCCATCTATTCCCGCGAGAGCAGTTCTTCGGCTCATCGGAGCACTCCCTGCCCATTTTCGAGAACAGTTCTTCTGCTCTCCAGAGCTAACTTCCTGATTCTGCGGAACTAACTTTCAGTTCTGCGGGATCGTTGCGGTTCTGGTCGTCACGGAGGCTGGCCGAGATCGAAAGAGTCGTCGATTTCCTCTTCCACCGCGCTGAACCGACGCCGGCCTAACGCTCGGTTTGGCTGCGCGGCCCCGCTTCACGCGCCTCGCAGCGGAATGTGTGGCGCCCGAGCAACGCAGGCTCGAGGGCGCGTCCGCCACAGCCGGGATGTTAGGCCGCATTTTCGCGCTGCGAGTGGTGCCGTGCGGGTGGCGGGTGGCGCAGCCGATCGCGCGTTTCGTTACGATTGCCACGTGACGCTGCCGCTCTTCGTGCTCTCAGGGATTGGCGGGGATGAACGCCTCTTCGATGCGCAACGCGCGGTTCGCGATATCCGGCCGATCACAAGGATTCTCCCGATCGATCGAGCCGAGACGCTGCAGCACTACGCGCGACGACTCGCCGACGAGATGCATATTAACGAGCCGTTTGATCTCGGCGGATCATCGTTCGGCGGAATGATCGCGCTCGAGCTCGCACGCCATCTCTTGCCGCAGAACGTTTTCCTGTTCGGAAGCTGCCGCTCTTCGCGAAGCGTTGCGCCATCGCTACACGCTTTTGGCCGCCTCGCGGGGATCGTCCCTGATCGGTTGCTCCACCCGCCGAGACCACTGCACCCACTAGTCGCGCGCTGGTTTGGCGCAACGTCGGCCGCGCACGTGCAGCTCTTCGCAGATATGCTGGCTGCGACTCCAACTGCTTTCATTCGCTGGGCATCGAGCGCCGTTTTCTCGTGGCCCGGTGTTGCTGAGTTACCGATGCCGATCCATCACGTTCATGGCGAGCGTGATCGACTGATTCCCCTTCGTCGCGTGACACCCGATCATGTGATCCACGGAGCTGGCCATCTGCTCAACCTCACGCACGCAGACGCAGTGAATGACTTCATCGTGCGCGCCGCCGCCAGTTGAAGACTCCGAGTCCCGAGGAGGTGATGGCGCCTGAGACGGCGAACATTTCTTGCAGCGGCCCACGAAGACATGCAACATCGGGAATCGTGTCAGCGCAACACAGAATTCTACCTCCGGTGCTCTTCCGAACCCAGAGAGAGATAGCCAGTCACATCACATCGTTTGGTTTTGGTACACGGTTTCCACCCGCTTGCCCTGAGTGCATCAAGCACAGCGATATTGCACGCAGCCTCGCCGGAGGTCTCCAGCAGACTCATATCAGTGGGCGTTCCGTGTGCATCGATGATTGCTTGATACCTCACGACGCGGCGGCTTTGCCGAGTGCACCGTTCAGCCACGTGCCGGAAAGCTACACTATCAAGTGCAAGAAGACCGCCATCGCCGGCTTTCATCGATGCCTCGCCCGAACTGATGTCTCGCTGATACGCCTCCGCTCGTAACGGGTTTTCAATCCGTCGCAATTCATCCACGGAGGTCACATTCGATGCTTTCGGTAGTGACGGCTGAGACGCGGGGCGAGAACACGAGAGGACCGTAAGGAAGATAACCCCAGCACCTTTATGGAATCGGTTCAAGGTATGCAAACTCCTTGTGGATATCGACGTAACCGTCCTTGTGCAACGGGGAGACATCATCTCACTTCGATGCGACACTCGACGGTAAGCGTTGCGTCCACGTAGTGATCGTTCTCCTTCGCAGGAACATACCTCTTCTGCATCAATGCATGAACGATGGCGTCTTTCAACTGCTTGTCCTCCGTGCCGCCTGTCACAGATGCGCGGACCGGCCTACCGTCCGCGTCGACTCGTACTTCGACGTAGACTCTCGTGGCGTCCACTTCGCGTTGCAGCAGTCGCTTCAGCTCATCCGTGTCGATACACGTGCTCTCCAATGCTTGCGGCGTTTTCGAGTAGTACGTGTTTGCGTTATCATCCCATCGGCCCAAGATTCGGCGCGCAAGTACATGTAACTGATCATCGTGGGCTTCGTCGCGAACTTTCTCGATCCTCTTCTTCGCGTCAATCGTCTTGCCGCGCGCTACTTGCAGCACCTGTTCGAACGTCAACTCTGCAGTCCCTCGGTCCGCCGCGGGCCTAGACGTCGCAACCTGCAGGTTGGTGCGATGCGTTTCACAAGCAGGCGTTGCGCTCGATGGACGACACGCAATGAACATCAGTAGCGCAGACAGCGAGATCATGAGGCGACGGCTTCGTCGTATCACCTATTTCCTCCGAACTGTGCTAGACACGCTCCTTCTCCAACATAGGCGGGGAACTCTTGGAACTGAACGATCTGGTTACCGCTCCAGTTCATATCCCATTGCCTCGTGTCCGTGAAGTGGATGAATTCGTGAAAGTTAACGCAGTAGTTGACGCAAGGATCTTTCGAATACTCCTGCCTGAAATCGTACGTTTTCGGGTCCACTGGATAGGGCGAGCAAAGACCGTTTTCGCAATTAATCGGCGACATAGTCGCCGCAACGACCTTCCCGTAAGGTGTCTTGCCTTGCATCATCCGGTCGATTTGGTAGTCAACATTGTCCGAAGCTTTCTGAATCGCTTGCTGCGAACAACATTTCTTCTTCGGCAGCGGTCCCGGCATCGAGGGAATGTTCGGCGGAGTCTCGAACATGTTGAAGACCTTCAAACCGCGAGGATCACTCCATCTGAGCGGATTATCATTCGCGTAGTCGTACGGATGGAAAGGAGCGTTGTCTCGGTCGGGATCGCTCTGGGTATACCGCCCCCACCCGCTCCGATACCATCTGAAGACGTTGTAGTTCAGGCCGCTCCCATCTTGCGCGACCTGGCCGGGGAAACGGAGGGGTTGGTGGAGCGAGGCTCCGGCGCGAAGTGTGTAGACGTCGCCGTACGGCGTGTACTCTGCACGCCATGCGACCGCTCCCGCTGTGTCGGTCAGGAGGAGTGGCGTGCCGAGGTGGTCCGTGGCGTACCAACGGGTGGTGTTCGTCGCCGTCTCGACGGAAGCGACCGGGAGATCACCGAACCAGAGATAGGAGTAGGCGATCGACTTTGCGGATGCGGTGGAAACTTCTGTCTCAGCGAGCAAGTTCAGCTCCGGCGTGTACAGATAATACCCGCTCGAATCTCCTACCGCCAGCGGCGTGGCGCGGAGCCCCGAATCGCTGAGATCCGTGTCGCTGAGACAGGGCGCGAGCGCCAGGGACGCGCAGATGATCGGGTCGTGACGTCCGAGGCTGGCCTGTTGCAGCGCAATCACCAGAACATCCACGGAGCGCGTGATGCCGGCGTACGTGGCCGCGAACGTGTTGCCGCGATTACTTCCAGTGAACGGATACATCTGGCCCCAAAAGTCGGCCGATGTAGCACCCGCGGGCACGAGCACGCTTGTCGCCGGCCCTCCGGACCCGTCAGTAATCACGATCGCATTCGTTCGGGAGCCCGTAATCGTCACGGTCGCTCCTCCCGCCGGCGCAGGCCCGGTGAGTGTAACCGTGCCGAGGACGGTCACCGGCGTCACCGTCTGGGGGCTGTTAATCGCTCGATATAATGTGTAGTCCTGGAAACTGTTTGAAACGTTTATCGAAGAGAGTGCGACGCCGCTGGCCGGAAGAACTAGCAGCGTTCCACTCCACGTAGTGCCCCCGCCTGTCGCCGTGATCGTGACATCCTTCGGCGTCGTTACACTCGAGGTGTTGACTGTGAAGGTTGCGCTCTGTGCGTTCTTGGGCACGGTTACTGTTGCTGGAACGGTTGCCACCGCAGTGTTACTGCTCGTTAGGTTCACCGTGGTTCCTTTCCCCGCGGTAGGTGGCGTGTTAAGAAAAACTGCGCAGGTCGTGGAGGTTCCTCCAGTCAGCTGGTAAGATGCGGGCCTGCACTCATCGACGTAGTTTGCAGCCGTGGGAACAAGCACGGTCAAAACGACACTCTTCGTTGTTGCCGAGTGCACCGCGGAGATCGTCACACTCAGATTCGTGGTGGTTACCACAGATGTCACAATGTTAAATGTTGCGGTGCGGCTTCCCGCCGGTATCCGGACAAGCAAGCCGGGATACGCGTATGCAGCACTCGTCGTCTTGAGGTCTACGATGATCCCACCGGAGGGCGCGACATCGGTCAGCGTCACGGTCCCCGTGAGTTTGTTCGACCCGATGATGGACGCGACGCTGAGCGTCAGCGAACTGAGCGTGACCGGTGCCGGCTGCAACGTGATGGTCTGCGAGGTGCTGATGCCGGTCGAATCTCTTGCCGTCACGGTCACTGGTGTGGAGGTGGTCACCGGATTGGTCAGAATGGTGGTCTGGCCGGCCGTCGAATTCGAGTAGGGAATCGGTTGCGGAGTGGCAACCAGGCTCGTATTGCTCGACGTGAACATCACGGAATAGCCGGCATTGAAGGGCGCTGGGCCGTTCAGGGTCGCCGTGGCAGTGGAAGGGTCACCGCCGGTGACGGCAAACGGCGAGAGCGATAACGTCGTGATCCATGGCGGTGTCACGGTGATCGTGGCCTGGCGCGTGACTGCGCCGTGCGTGGCCGTGAAGGTGACGGTTGCCGGAGTCACGCTGCGCAAGCTCGTGTAGATAGCGAAGGTGCCGCTCGTGGCGCCCTGCGGGATCGTGATCGAGGTTGGGTAAGGATAGGAATCAATTGCCGAGCTCGAGAGCGATACGACGATGTTCGATGCGGCGGTGGCGTTCAGCGTTACCGTGCCCGTTGCCGCGCTGCTGGTGATGTTGTTGAGAACCGATGATGGCGAGATCGACAGTGACGCGATCTCCGCGTCTGCAAGGGTGAGCGTCGCCGAGCGCGTAATGCCAGTCAAGGTAGCCGTTACCGTGGCCGTCCTGTTCGCGACGCCAGCGGCCGTCGTGATCGAGAACGTCGCTGTGGCGCTGCCGGCGGGAACCGTTACGGAAGCGGGCACGGTGACGGCGGTGTCATTCGACGAGAGCGATACCACCAGACTCGCCGCCGCAATGCCCGTCAGTGTCACCGTTCCGGTTGCAGGATTTCCACCGAGCACCGACGAGGGGGAGATTCCGAGCGCGGACAACTGCGCAGGCAAGACGGAGAGTGACGTCGCCGCCGAGTACTGATTGAATGTTGCGGTGATCGTGACTCCGGTTGTGCCCACAACGGATGTCGTGGTGATCGTGAACGAAGCCGTGGTGGCGCCCGAGAGGACGACGATGGTCGACGGCACGGCGGCTGCGCCGGGGTTGCTCGAAGAAAGATGCACGGTCGTATCCGTCGCGGCCGGTACGCTGAGCGTGACCGTCCCGGTCGCAACGCTGCCGCCGGTTACCGCCGCCGGCGCCACGCTCACCGCCAGGACTGAGGCCGTGGCGATGGTGAGCACACCGCGTCCATCGTACAGATACGAGGCTGCGTCGGCAGACGCGAGTTGGTTGCGCGGTGAGTACCCGAACGCGGCCGATCCGACGAATGTCTCATTGCCCGAGGCATCGTAGCTCAGCGCGCGCGACACGCCGTTTTCCACGACACTGCTGAGCTTAGGCGTCGATCCGACGAGCGTGGCAGTGGTCGACTTCCACGTGCCTAGCGCCGACGACGTCATGTTCCCCATGGCGTCGTAGGCGTAGGTTCCTGCTCCCCAAAGCGAGGCCCCGCTGTTTGCGGTCGTCAGCCGATTCAGGTCGTCGTATCCGAGGTCGCGGTTGTAGGCGGGATTCACCGCATCGTGAATGGATGTGATGTTGCCGGCCGCATCCTCGCCGTATGTGTAATCCGCGATCGTTCCCGAGGGGCCGGTGAGCTTGTTTTCGAGCGGGCGATAGCGCTGGTCGTACTGAACCGTGCGTGGTGCCGTTTCCGAAGACCACGCTCGTCAGCGGACCGAAGGGAAGGTATGTTGCCGCCGAGACGATGCTCGTCGATCCGGTTGAGAGAGAGTACGGCCGGTCGGCAAAGTCGAAGCTCGTCTGTGCCACAAGTCCTGATGGATAGCCGATGCTGCCGCGGTTTCCGTTCGCGTCGAAGCCGTACGTGGTCGTGTACGCCGCTCCGGCGATCGTTTTCGACTCATTACGAAGCAGGCCGCGGCGCTCGTACTGGTAGGCCGTCGATCCGGTCGGATCGTTCATTGCGGCCAGCCGGCCCACGCCGAAGTTGCCCGGCGTCGGATCGTCGTAGGTCGATGACACACTCTCCGATGCGCTGGCGCGCGAGGTTACCGCTGAGGTAACTCGATTCAGGGAATCATAGAGGCGCGTCGTTGTGGCGCTGTTCGCGTCGGTCGTCGATAAGAGATTGCCGGCCAGGTCGTAGACGTAGCTGGTCGTTCCGGAGACAGGGCTGTTCTGCCGCTGCATCCGTCCGAAGTCGTCGAACACGTAGGTGGTGAGGTTTCCGTTCGGATCTGTGACCGACGTGAGATTCCCCGCCAGATCGTAGGCGTACCGCGTCACGATCTGCCCGCCCGGGGCGGAAGCGAGTGTCTGCGTCACCGAAACAATCCGGTTCGCGCCGTCGTAGCTGTAGCTGGTGTTCGCGCTCGCGTGCTTCTCATCCTGCACGCTGCTCAGCGTGCCGTCCGGCAGGTAGGAGTTGACGATGCTCGCTCCGTCACTGTGGGTCACGCTCCGAAGATTGCCATCGCTCGTGTAGGCGTAGGTCTCGCTCTTCGTCGTGACCCATGCGTTGCTCGGGAACGCGCTCACGATTTCTGAGGCTTTCTTCCCGGTGGTCGGATCGTACGTGTAGTCGATCTTTTCGAGGGCAGCGCTGGCAGTTCCACGAGTCAGTGTCTGCAGGCGCCCGCGAGCGTCGTAGACGTAGGTGATGCGATTGCCGGCCGGGCGCTGTTCGGAACTGAGCAGACCAGCCAACGATGCATACACCCGCGTCGTCGTCAGATCCATGGCGCAGAGCGGGTCCGTTGCCGTGTTGCAGCCGGGAACGCCGGCGACGGTTGACGTGAGCATCCGGCCGAGCGCATCGAAGGTCGTCCGCGTTGCCACGCCGTTCGCATCGATGACGGTCGTGGCATGTCCGAACGCGTCGTAATCCTGAAAGCGAATGACATGACCGGCAGAGTTCCGCGCCGCCGCGATCCGGCCGCGCCAGGCACCCGGAACAGTCCCATCCAGTGGGTAATAAACAAAGGTGTCGACGTCAGCGACGTCGGTGCGAGGGCCGTCGACGAGTTTCTTCTGGCCCGAAGGCTGTGGCAGCGACAGCCACGCCGATTGAAAGGCCCCTCCGGGGTCGAATGCCGCCGCCTCATTGCTGCCGTATAACGTCGTCGTGGTGACGTGCGGCTCCTGATCTCCAGATGTGTCGATGGCGCCGGTCACGGTGTGCACGAGGGTCACCCCGGTAACCGCGTCGTAGGTGAACGTCTCGATTGCCGTACCACCCGGCTGGATCACGCTCGGGCGATCGGTGCGGGTCGGGTTGGCGGGCCAGTTCCGGTCAGCATAGACATAGTTCGTTGTTACCGACGCGGCGGTGAAATCAAGTGATGCGACAGCTAGAACGTCCGACGAAAGCCGGCAGTGCGCCGGGTCTGTCTCCGGGTTACAGCCCGAGGGTGTCATCGCGGTCGTTGACCTGATGAGGTGCCTGCCAATGATGTCGAAAACGGATACGGTGACGTATCCCCGTCCGTTCTGCAGACGGACGAGATTCCCGTTCCCGTCATACGCGGCGGTAGCGTCGTTCGAGCCGCATGCCGAACAGCCGCCGTCGGCGTGCCGCGTGACGACCTCGCCAGCGGAAAACTGCTGCTCGTAGGTGGCCTGACTGCCGTCCGCTCGCTGGACGGTCGTCGTGGCGATGTTGTTCGCGTCGCTTGCCGGATACTGGATCGCGCTGATGTCTCCGGAAGCGTCGAAGGACGAAGTGGCGCGCCCCGCGGCGTCGTAGTCGTGACGCTCGATGATCGATCCGGCCGCGTCGCGGATGAGGCTCAACTGGCCGCTTGCATACTCGTACGTTCGCCACGGACTACCGGCCGCACCGGCGCTCACACCTGTCAGCAACGATCCCGAGTAGGTGTAACTCCACACCAGATCGGGGCTGCCAGTGACGCTGATGGCGGTTACATGTCCGCCCGAGGTCGTGACGGCACACGACCAATTGCCTCTCTCGTCCGCGATTTGCGTCGGATTGCCGCTCACGTCATACGTAATCGACACCGCTCGATTGCGACGAAGATCCTGGAGGCGAACCAGGCGGTGATTGATGAAGGTGCGGACGACCGATCCGCCGGCCTCGCGGAATACGTATCCGTCCTGTTCCGATCCGGTGAGGGTGCCGGCGACGCCGCCCATCGGCCACTTCTGTATCCATTCGCCGGTGCTGATGTGGCGAAAGACCACCGCGGTTCGGTCTTCGGTTACCACGCGCACGCTCGCTCCATCCGTGCCGAGCGGCAGGGCGGATGCGTCGAAGAGCGATGTCCAGCCGGTCCCAAACTTGCCGTCGGTCACATTGCTGCTCGCGTACTGGCGGCGGAATTCCGTTCCAAGGGTTGCGGGAAGGGGGTCGGTCTCACCATAGGTCATGACGCCGTCGAAGAGCCGGACGGGACCCCCGACAGCCTTTGCCGGTCCCTTGCATTCACCGCAGCCCGTGACGGAGGCCTCGGCCTCGGCGCTTCCGTCGCACGCGGTTGCGAAGGCGCGGACCATTCGATCCGTGTCAAGCTTCCCGAGTTGCTGGACGATGCCGCCCGATCCGGCGAGATTTTCCCGCGTGAAGTACATGATTCCCGGTTCCTCCCCCTCAGGCAGAAGCTCTAACGATAGCGTTCCGCCTGATTGAGCGCCCTGCGACGGAAACGCGTACTGAACGCTCGCGGCGAATGTGCCGTCTCCGTTCCTGCCAATGGAGACAGCGACCGTCGGCGACACGGGTTGCGTGACCGACATCGAAAGCACTTTCCAGGAGGCTTCATCGTAGTGCGCATCACCGAAGGAATTCACGACCGTGATGACCACGCTCGATATTGCTCTGCCGCCGGTGCCAACCGATGTCGAAGGTGGCGTCCCACCGGATTGCTGCAGATCGCGCCCGGGAAACGGCACCAGTTGAGTGGTCGTGGTCGAGACGCCGTCAATCGTGTCTGTCGTTTCAACCTTGAGGGATTGGTCGGTCTTGAAGGCGTCGTTTTCGATCATGACGCTCAGGGTCGTGGCCGGACTGTTGAATGTCCAGCCTACCGCGCCGGAAACACAGGTATAAAAGTTTTGGCCGCCCCAATATGCGCTCACGCCGTCTGTCGTGACGAAATGCCCGCCAGTGAAGATGACGGCTGTCCCGCAGGCGTCTGAGTTCGAGACGATATCCCGGCCGCACTGCGTGTTGTTGCCGGACGTCGGCGGGAATACGATCGCTCCGGATTTTGCGCTCGTGACAAACAACAACGCCGTTACCAGAAACATCAAATAGTGTTTCACTCGCATGGATTTCCTCCTTGGACAGGCACGCTCATCGCGGCACGCGGACCAGATGGCAACGCATGACAGCAAAGGAGCAGTGACTTGAGTTGGAGTGTCGTTTGTTTTGGTTATGGAAACGCGGATCATGAGCGTACGCGGCGTGCGGCAGCGACCCGCACAAGACGACGGTAATGCAAGGGCAAAAGGATGGAGCAACGCATCAGGCTCTTTGAGCTTCCTCTCTAGTGGCGATCTGGAGGTACGGCAAGATATAGCCCGCCGGCAATAGGTGTCTAGAGGCAATTTTGACTCACGTGCATCACTCCATTCAAGTCTGTCAGGCGGATGTGCGGTAGGCGGGCCGCTCGCCGAACAGCCGGTGCGATCCGCCGTGAGACGATGTCACTTCGGCATAGACCGAGCTCGGGACGAGGAACGGTATTCGAGCGGACTTGTGTGGAATGTGCTGCGAAAGGCTCGGAAGAACGAACGTCTGTCGCCCGGCGCGGTTTGACTGATGATTGCTTCGATTGTGAGGTCAGTGGTCCGCAGCAGCAACGCCGTCTTCTCCAGCCTCTTCTGGCGCAGCAGTTTTCCCAGCGGCGCTCCGTACATGCGCTTGACATGCCTACGAACCTTCCTCGCGTTCCGGTCCAGCGACGCGGCAAACTCTGACGCCCTCGGTACGGAATGCGTTCGATAGCACAGCTCGAGGTATTCCTCGATTGCGCGCGTCATATCCTCCTCATTCAGCTCGGCGGCAGGGAGAGGCACGGATTCGTTCTCCAAAACACGGCAACGCCCTTCGCGCACAGTGCGTCGGGCCGTTCATGTATTCGCATCTGATGATCCCCATTGCCATCTGTGCACCTTCACATCCAATGACGTGCGAATTGCCTATCCCTCGGCTGGAAACAGGTCCGCCTCTGTGATGGATGTGTCGTTGGCCAAGTGGCGAATCACCTTGAGGAGACGAGCGCGTATCGGTGGACGGGCAGGAGCAATGCCACGCCTGAGCCTATTGATTCGCATCCGGTTCGTGCCGGCCAGACGTGCGACTGTCTCTACCTCCAGACCGTATCGGATGAAGGCCGCTTCGAAAGGCGTTCGTGGCTGTTTATTGCGGACTGTCATCGTCGTCGAGTGGAAACAAGTCGTTTGCCTTGATAGAGGGATCGCCTGTCAGGAGACGGGCGGCTTTGACGAAGCGCGGGATGGACTTGGCGGTGGGCTCCGCGTCGCCGAATCGCACCCTCTGCACCTGCTGCTTGCTGTAGCCGGTCGCCTTGGCGTATTTCACTCTCGCGATCCTCCTGGCAGCGAGAAACCGATCAAGGCGGGTATCGCCTTGCGTGCGTGGCAGGCGTTTATTCATCGTCGTCCAGCGGGAAGAGGTCGTTTGCCTTGATGGTCTGGTCAGCGGTCACTTCGCGCATGCCGCGGACGAGCTTGCGAATGCTCGACAGCATCGGCGATACCTTTCCGACGCGCCACATCTGCAGCCTGGAACGACAAACGTCAGAGGCCATTCCCACCTCAGCAGGGAAGAGTCCTCGGGCGCGGATGAAGCGCTCCAGTCTCGTCGTAGCAAGGCCCCGATACTTACAGCTTCGCTTCGTTCGAGCGGTTGGCGGCTCACGGCTGTCAGCAGTGAGAGAACGTATCTGGTCAATCATTCCGTGTTCGCTGAGCGGCTATCGTGACCGCGCTTGTTTTCGTCCGATGGAGTGTAGAATTCCGGAAGTCCGCGCGGCCCGGTGCAACGTCCTACGATCAAAGCGGAGGGCGCCCTTCAGAAGCAGTCGGGACGTGTCGGCCTATCCCCGCAGGCGCGCCACGTTGCTCGTAGCAAGTGACGTGGCGCGACCTGCACATTTCTGGTGGAGAGCGGAGGCGCCCGGCCGCCCGAAAGGATTGCTGGTGGTCCGAGCGGTCGCACGAGAAAGACATTGTAGGCACTAAGCACAAAAGGCGCAAGTACGCTTACTTGATGGTTGCATGCAGTAAGTGCGTCAGGGTAGACTCGAGTGCGGCATGGTAGGCTCACACGCGATGTCGTCGCAAACGCGCGCGCCGGACTCCCCGGACCTCGGCGCATTGATTCGCCAGTTCCGCGGTGAGCGGCAGATGACCCAGCAGCACCTCGCAAACCTCGCTGGCATACACGCGCAGACTGTCTCCGACATCGAGCGCGGAAAGCATCATCCATCCGACGAAACGATGGACAGTCTCGCCGCGGCGTTGGGTGTTACGCCATCGCAACTCGACGCACGGCGACTCGGGGATGCCGTCGCGCGTGACGCCAGGACGCTCGTTCAGCGGGAGGCCATCGCGCTCGCGCTGGAGCTGCCCGATGTCGATTTGAAGGCGATGATCGCGGCAATGCGGGCAAGGCAGGTGCGCCGCTCCAAGCGGGGCGGAGCTCAACGATGACGGCGAGTGCCCGCTGCCCGGAGCTCCAAGCTGTGATCGCCGCATTTTTCAGCAACGGCGTCAACATGACCAGGGAGGAGCTGGTCGCAGCGGGCGACGCGCTGCTCCACGCGGAGAAGTGTCCGGAATGCCTGCGCGTCATCGATGTCGCGAAGAGGTTGGATAACGCCTTCGACGAAGATCCGGATGCGGTCGAGCGGAGTATCGAACGCAACACCGAAGAGCTTCTGACGCGGCTGCCCGTTCATCGCTGGCCGACCGTGGCAGCAGGCGATCCCGCGATGCAGCACGATGATGTCATCACCTACCTCTTGAAGCGCGCCGATGCCGTGTCGGCCGCAGCAGACATGCGCCGAGCGGTCGACTACGCGAGTACGGCAGCATCGATCGCCGAGAAAATGTACGCAAGAGGTGATCTTTCGCCCGAGCGGATCGTCGAGGTGCTGAAAGATCATTCGACACACCTGCGTGCCGCCAGGATGTACGGGGCAGCATTGGCGGTTTTGGGCGTCGCCGAATCGATCGCCCCAGCGGCACAGGAACCCCAGCTTCAACTCGCAATCCTGCGATTGTGTCGAGCGGTGCTGTTCGTCGATTCAAACGTCTGTCGCCTCGACGAAGCAGAAGCGCTGGCATCGGTGTGTGAGCGCGATTTTGACGGGCACGATGCGCGAAGGTTCGCCCTGGCAACATTCGTGAGGGCGAGTGCGCGCCGACGGGGAGGCGATGCATCCGGGGCGCTGGTTCTTTTCCGATCAGCCCGAGAGGGGTTCGTGACCGCAGAAGGTGCGGATGCCCTCGATGTGGCATTTGCCGATCAGTGCATCGCAACCTGCCTGGTCGACCTTGGATACCCAGCCGATGCACGGGCGATGATCGCGTCAGCACGCCGCATCTTCGCGCAACACGTTTCGGCAGTGGAGCTTCTGCGGCTCGAATGGCTCTCGGCACGCGCCGATGCGATTGATGGATCGCCTGATGCCGCTGTCGCTGCCTTGCACACGGTGGCCAGATCGTTTCTTGAGGCACGGCTTTTCGATGAATGGGTGAGAGTCCGGCTCGACATCGTTGCCCTGATCCTCGAAGGCGATCCTGTGTCCGACGTGACCGATCTCTGTGAGTCGATTGCCGCGATGTCGATCTCTCTCGACGAACGCGAGCCGAATCGGAGCCGGCGCTGCACGGCCGAGGCGCTCGAGCACCTCCGGCAGATGGCGCTCAGGCGGTCGGTTACGGCCGAACTCGCGAAGTATGTGCGAAGCTACATCGCCAGCGCCGAATCAGGTCGTGCGGTGCCGTTCGTTCCACCAAGCACCCTTGTGATGTGAAGAAGGGCGAAGGCCACCGTCGCGTAGCCTCCGCGCCCTCACCGCTTTCCATTGCGGCACTTACGGCTTCGGCAGGCCCATTTCGTCCAACGCGCGAACGACGCCCTTGCGAAGTTTCACGAGTATTTGATGGACGACGCCGATACCTCCATCGTCGCTCCGCGGAGATGCGTTTACCGGCATCGAGATGGCTAGAACGGATACGACCGCCAGGGCACCAAAGATCTTGCGCATGTACTCCTCCATTTGTCGGAGGCTGCGCCATTCAGAAGCGAGAGGTAGTTTACGGCTCGTCAAAAGGATGTCACATCACGAGCGGGCGAGCGCGGCGGTACACTTCCTGTGTGAGGCAGTTCTGCATCGCCGCGTTCGTGTCGATCGCCGCAGCCGCCGCGTTGCACGCGCAAACGAGCGGTCTACCGATGGAGCAGGCCTCGGGGACGGGTCGAAATCCGGATGCGCCACCGATGTCGATGCTCATGACCTTCACGGGCAGGTAGACGCTGGCGCCGCTGCAAACAGGCCGGCACTTTCAGCCGCAAATCGCTCCGCCTAATCGAGCCTGTCCATAACGCCGGGATGGGCAAAGTAGCAGGGGAAAATGTCGTGAACGATGGCCTCGGCATCGCCAAAGGGCACGTGAAAGTCACGGACGGCGATCACGCGCAGCAAGCGTGCGTACCGTTCGTAAACCTCAGCAAATGGGACGGCCGGAAGCCGCACCGGTTCGCCGGTTGTTGTGCAAGTGCTGTTTGGGGCTGCGATTCTCGGTTGAGTCCGGACGTCCGGCGCGGGTGTGTCGGTTCCCATGCTGAAGGAGTGTCTCGGGTTACTAAAACCCTACCCCTTCCTGAGCGCGAAGGCTCGTACTCGCTCCCGTGACTTAATGATCGACATTGCGGGTAAGGTTCAATCCCGCTTCACCAAACGGCAACGAGCCATTTATTCCCGCGAGAGCAGTCCTTCGGCTTATCAGCGAACCACTGCCCGTTCTCTCGATACCAGTTTTCTCTACTCTTCCGAGCTAACTCACTGATTCTGCGTAGCTAACTTCTGCTTCGCGAAGATAATTTTCTGCTTCGCGAAGCTAAATTTCTGCTTCGCGAAGCTAGATTTTTACTTCGCGAAGCTAGATTTTTACTTCGCGAAGCTAGATTTTTACTTCGCGAAGCTAAGTTTTTGCTTCGCGAAGCTAGATTTTTGCTTCGCGAAGCTAGATTTTTGCTTCGCGAAGCTGAGTTTCTGCTCAGCAGAGCAACTTTTCAGTTCCAAAAACTCGTCGACGCTCCTCGTTAACGGGTGCTGTTACAGCTTCTTCAACAGCCCCTTCCAGCGCGTCCACGCTTCGTCGCGCGCCTTTTTATTTCCGGCGTAGGCGTCTTTCACCTTCTGATCCGCGTCGGCGGGAGGAGGCGGAGTATCGCCGGCGCGCATGAAACCGTGACCGGCGCCTTCGTACGTCACAGGCTCATAGTTCTTTCCGGCGGCCTTCATCATCTCCACCGTCTTCGGAACCGTGGCGCCGACGCGGGCGTCGTTGCCGGCATAGAAACCGTAGACCGGCGCTTTGATGGCCGCGGTCGCTTCGGCCGTTTCCGGGCCGGTTCCATAGTCCCCAGCAGAATCCGGCCACGGCGACCTTTCCGTTGGCGGCGGGGAGCTTGGCGACGTAATCGGCGGCGGCGTTCAGATCGGCGGTGATCTGGTCCGGCGGCAGATCGCGAATGGCCTTGCCGACCGCGGTGCCGTCCGGCAACGAGCTGGTCCCCCCTCCATTCGGCCCCATGCCTGACAGCAGATCGGGAGCGATGGCGATATAGCCCGCTTCGGCCACCTCGTCGGCCTCCATCTGCACCCAGTCGCTCATCCCGAAGATCTCGTGGATGACGACCACAGCCGCCGCCTTCCCCTTCACCTCGGGGTAGACGACGAAGGCGCTGATGACGCGGTTGCCGTTTTTGAGGTTCACCCATTCGTGATGCCTCGGTGATTGATCGACTCTCTTCTTCGCCCAATCCTGCGAGACGCTCGACGGAGCGGCAGCCATCTGATGTTCGGCGTGCGTAGCGGTTGCCTCCTGCGCAAATCCCGGGATGGCAGCCAACAGCAGCGCGGCGACGTTGATCAGCGATTTCTTCATCGTTCCTCCGATGGGGGGAGATCTTAGCGGGAAACCGGGGGCGAGGGCGACGGACGCAGGAGCCACCAGAGCGCGAACGGGGCGCCGAACACGCCGGCGACGCTGTAGAAATGCGCCGCCGCGCCCCAGAAGTTTCGCGCCACCGGACCATAGTGCCGTGCGCTCCACGGGCCGAGCCGCAAGGAGTAGATGGACTGGACATTCACGACGACGGCCGCGACATGCACGAGGACGAGCGCGAGACAGGCCAGCAGAAAGCACGGGATGTTCCGGTCGCTCAGCGGCTTTCGGGTCACGGAGAAAAGAGTGGTGAGCAGAATGATGTTGGCGGTGAGGTCCATGACCAGGAGAGCGGGCCGCGGCGATCCTCGGGGGAAGTCGTCGCGATCGACCGTCAGGTTCGTTCCGTCGGCGATGAGGCGGGTGACCGACGAGCCCGAGGAGGAAGCCGGCCGCCCGTTTAGCGAGATTCGGCCCGAGGTTTTTCCGCAAACTTCCAGCTCCACAGGATGAAGATCGAGATCGCCGCGAGAATGACCAGCGACTGCCAGACCGCCACATGGACGAAATCGAAGATCCGCCGGTAGTGCTCGCCCAGCCAGAAAAGAGAGCTGAGGCGCACGAGGTTCAGCGCTTCGATGGCGACGCTGGCAACCACCAGCCCGAGCAGCCGTGACCGCAGCGTCGCCGGAAAGGCGATGATGGCCGCGGCCAGCAGGATCACCGCCTCGACGCCGTTGCAGCCATTCCGGACGTCGAGCGCGAACCGCTGCGACCGCATCACCGTTCCCGTCACCCCCACGCCACTCTCGACGCCGCGCAGGAGCATCACCGCGCCCCGCGCCACGAGCTCGGTGAACGGAACGATGACGTGATCATTCACCTGGTTCAGCGCCACCACGGCATAGAGAACGAGCATCGCGACACAGAACTTTGCCACAAAGACGACGCGAGGCCGGAGCGGTCTTGATGCAGTGTCCTTCTGACGGGAGCTCACGATGTCAGATCGATAGCCTGTTCATGATGCGCTAGTCGTGAAGGATACGAGAACACAAGAGACCGATTTAACCACAGAAAAACTACGCCACCGCGTACCTCGCGCCCGCGGGCATATACGTGCAGAGCGGATCGGAGGCGAATACATGCCCCGTCATCGACCAAGCCCTGGCGCGCGAGCCGCCGCAGAGGTCGCGGAATTCGCAGAGGCCGCATTTCCCCTTCAGGTTGCCGCTTTCGCGCAGGCTGGTGAAGAGATCGCTGGAGCGATAGATATCGCCGAGCGATTGACGCCTCACGTTGCCCGCTTTCAGAGGGAGGAAACCGCTTGGAAAGACATCACCGATGTGGGAGATGAAGACGAAGCCCTTTCCTTCGTTGACGCCGCGCGGAGCACGGGAGATTGCACCGGTCTGCGCTTGCACGCCGAGGGGAATGGTGCGCGAACCATGCTGCAGAACACCGACCCGGCTCATCTCCACGCCCAACGTCGTCCGCGCCGAGTACCACGCTGGCTCCTCCGGAATGCGAACCGGATAGTGCGCCGCGTTCCGGCTGTCGGCGACGAAATAGCCATCATCGTCGTTCTGCAATGAGAAAACTGACTGTTTGGCGAACGGCTCGACGACCGGCACGTTGACCCAGATGTCTTTCGGCCGGGCCGGAATGACGATCTCCAGTCCCGACCCCAGGCCGGCGCGCGTGCGGCTGATCCGGCGTCCACCATTCGTGCGGTAGGACTCGCCGATCACCATCCCGCGGCAGAACAATTCGATCTCGAGCTCGACCGCTTTCAGCATGCAATCAGTGAACGGCGCGGGTGCTCGACGGCTCTATGACAATCATCACGTCGAGGTGTGATCACGGGTACGACATGGGATCGCATGCGGCTCAGGAATGGGATCAGCAATCGGAGGTCCCCATGCCGCAGACCGCGCCGAAACCGGAAACCTTATCCCGCAGTGGAGCGATCGACATTCTCCGCGACGAGCTCATCAAACTCGCAGGCGACGAGGCCTCGATCTGCAAGGTCGCCGCCGAGAAGAACATCTTCTGCCGCGGCCTGCATCGCTTCAGTGACGTCGAGCTCAGGCACCGGTTCGACTGGATCAACGCCAGGAACCCCCGCATGCCCCGCGCCGAGATGGAAGACATCGTCGACCGCTGGCAACTGGCCCGCCAGGAAGTCGACAACCTGCCAACCGCCTGCGACGTGCGGCAGCGCGAACACGACGGCTGCCGCAGCTGGGACGACTTCACCAACGAAGACCTCTCCCGTTTCTGCCTCGAGCTCACGGGACGCACTGTCGTCGTGAATTGAGCATCACAGCCCGCGATGTCGTGAGTCACGCCGCCACAGGTCGAGCTTGGGTTGTCGGTTATCGGTTGTCAGTTGTCGGTCAGGCTCTGCTGTTGACAACGGATAACCGACAACCGATAACCGACAACCGCAATTCACCAGCAACTCACCGCGTCGCTGAACGTTCCAGCCTTGTCGGTTTGACGCCGCGGAACGAATGCGTCGACGCGAATCTGCTGCCGACCGACAACCGATAACCGACAACCGCAATCACCAGCGACTACCGCGGCGCCGAACGCTCCAGCCAGCCTAGAACGTCGTTCGCCATCGCGTCGAAGCTCGGAGCGACGAACAACTTCTTCTGATACATCGTCGGGTCGTACGGTGTATCGGCGATCTCGTCGACGCTCCAGCGGTGCAGCTCCTCCTCGCCTTCGAAGCGGGCAAGCTCGCCGAACGATGAGAGGAGTCCCGCGCCGTAGACGCGCAGGCAGCCCGCTTCACGGACCACGCCGAATTCGAGCGTATACCAGTAGAGGCGGCCGATGCGCTCGATCATCTCCGGACTCTCGCCGGCGCGCAGAGCTGCTTCGCCAAATGCACGATTGAGCGCGACGAACGTCGGGTCCGCGAACGTGGCGGCATGGCCGATCAGCTCGTGAACGACGTCGGGCTCGGGCGTATAGAGCGGCACGCTGTGATGGCGCATGTACTGCGTCGAGAGGAACACGTCCCGGCCGAGTTGGGAGAGAAACGCCTTCGCGGCCACCAGCCCGGCCACCGGCACCATCGAAAATCCGAGGAGAGGGTGAATCGTGGCATTGACCTCGGTGAGCTGCGGAATCCGTTCGCGCGACAGCGAGATCCGATGGCCCGCTTCCCGATAGCCGCGGCAGGCGTACCGCTGGTGCAGCGGATCGAGATGCCGCCACACTTCGGCCCACACATCGTGCTCCTGTTCCGTGTAAGCGATCTCAGGCACCGGGCCCTCGCGGTAGTCGAGGGCCGCGCGCGCGATCTCGTTTCGCCGCCGCCGGTACACCGCGTCGTGAAAGCCGGGATGATCGGCATCGAGTTGCATCAGTTCCGTGGTGGAAGTCTCGTCGATCCGCGCCTGAGAGCTCAGCATCGCGGCGGGAAACCTACGCTGCCGACGCCAACATTCCGGCGTGACGCGAGGCACACTCCTTGCGTGACCCATGGACTAGCCTCGCCGCCACGGCGGCCCCATCATCCTGTTGGAAAGGAGCCCAACCCCATGTTCGAGAAAAAGAATACGTTCAGGAAGTACTTCTTCACCTTCACAGGCGGCCTCGTCACCGGAGCGATCTTCGGCCTGCTATATGCGCCGATCACCGGAAAGAAGATGCAGAAAAAGGTCGCCGGCGTCACCGAGCAGGTCATCGACAAGGTCGACGAGCTGCAGCAGACCGTACGTAAGTTCGCGAACGCCTGAATGCCCGTCAGCCGCGCGGCGGCGGGAACCAGTCCCGCCGCCGCCCGAACAGGTAGGGAAGTTCCGCCGCCACGACTCTCCATATGGTAGGAGAGACTCATGGGTGACTATCACTGTTGGGGCGACGACAAAGAGGACCTGATTGAGCAGGTGCGTGCGAAAGTTCGAGCTGAAGCGTCGGCCACGATGCGGGACACGATAGGCCGCGATTCAAACCGCTGGCGCGTCACCGGAATTAAGTGCAGTAAAGGCCATGTCAACTCATTCGCAGGCTACGGCGAACCTTGATGCCGCCGCCAACCGTGACCGATGAGGTCCTGTCGGACGCCGCGAAGACCCTTACACCCGACAAATCGCTTGATCGAGCCGAAAGCCACGCCAGGTATCTCTTCAGCACTGTCACGATCTTCGGCACGCTTCTGACCGCGTTTGGTATTCTCTCCGGTAACAAGGCCGTCGCCCGCGACCCCTGGCTGCTCGCCATCCCGCTGACGCTGATCTGCGTCAGCCTTGCGCTCTCGATGTACGTCCTCACGCCGAAGGGAGGAAACGTCAATCTCGACAACCTCATCGACGTTCAGAACTACTTCGGAAAGCTTATTCGCTGGCGCGGCCGCGCGACCTTCGCTGCCGGACTCCTCTTTGCGCTGGCGCTGATCTCGATCATTCCGGTCATCGCCTTCGGCAATCGCAACATCGTCAACGCCACGCTCACGGCGAAAGCGACCCGTGCCGCGGAGAGCGACAACATCGCCGCCTCGTTCAAATACGAAGGCCTCCCGCCTGGAACGCTGGCAACGATCACGGCCACCGCCACGCGCACGGATGGAGCAATCATCCCCGTCTTCGAACAGATCTCGAAACCGCACGATGGCGGCGATCTCACGGGCGACATCGCCGTCCCCGAGGGAACGGAGGTTCGGCAATTGACCATCCGCGCCAAGGCAACCAGCGGCACCAGGGTGATCCATGACGACACCATCACGCTGATACTCGCCCCGCGTCCCGCTCCGCCCATCCGAAGCCGGCGGCGAAGCCTGTTCGGCAGGTAAGACGGCCTTCGTACACACCCAGGGAATCGCAGTACCGGCAAATCGTCGCCTACGCGGCCACGATCAGCACGGGTCTGAACGCGCACATCACCGCACAGCGCTATTGCGATAGATCTCGTCCACGATCACTTCGGCGCTCAACGATGAGACTTCGACCCGCCCTCCTCTGATTGCGACACGCGTGGTCCAGGCATCGTCCGCGCCCCGGCTGTGAACCGCGATGCGCCGCTCGCGATGCGAGACGACGACGTACTCGCGAAGGGTCTGAATCGTCTCGTAGTACCCGAGCTTCGGACCGGTGTCGTAGTCTTCCGATGAGTCACTCGTCACCTCGACGAGAATCATGGGATTGAGTGCGGTAGCCGTCGGGCTGGGATCATGCTGTTGCATCGGCCCGCGGATCACCGAGCCGTCAGGAAACGTCGCCAGCCCAACCGCTTCGACATAGATGCGCAGGTCTGACGTGTGAACCCGGCAGGGACGTTCGCCGACGGCGTTCCCCAGTACCCGCACCATCTCCGCCGCCAGCGCGGAATGTTCCTCGGAACCGCCAGCCATCGCATAGATTTCTCCGTCGAGAAACTCGTGCTTGCCGGTGGAAAGCGACTCCAGCGCCACGTAGTCCGCATAGGTGTAGCGATGAAGTCCGCGCAGCTCGCTCATGAGGGGATTCTACTTCGGCGCCTGTTGCGCAACCACCCCGATGCTGGCGATCGTCTCCCCCTTCGTCATCGACGGAACCGCGCGGATGAACGTCACCACCCCGGCCGCCGGAGAGCGCGCGTCGAGGGTGGTCTTTCCCACGTAATCGGTCACGTACCCGAGGCGCATCCCCTGGGAGACGTAAGTTCCGCGTTTGACGAGCGGATAGAAGATGCCCGTCTGATCGCTGGTCACGCTCTCGACCTTCTCGATCCAGACCGGGTTCTCGACAGGTGCCGCGGTACCCGGCAGCATCTTCAGGAAGCGCATCACGTTGAAACATCCCTCGGCCAGCGCCTCGACGTCGTCGGTCTCGACCGTCCCGGCGTGTCCCGCCTCGACGGTGATCGACGCCTTGCCACGAGTAGAGGCGGTGTTCTCGAGATAGCGCGATGCGGCGGGATCCTTCGGACGGTCGGCGGAGATGATGATGTGATCGAGGCCGAACGCCAGGACCATCTGCTTCGACAACACGTCCTGCTGCGCACTGCCGGTGACGGTCCAGTAGCCGTACGGGCGGAGGCTTTCGTCGATGTCGCCGCCGTGCAGATCGATGAGATGGTCGCACCGCTCCACCACCTGCTTCGTGATCAGGTACGACGCCCGCTCCGTCTGCGTGCCGTCCATCCTGCCGGGGTAATAGCGGTTCATGCTCTTGTTGTCGAGCGCGATCTTCTGCTCGAACGAGCGCACATTGACCAGCGGGACGATGATGACCGTTCCGGCCAGCGCCGCCGGATCGAGCCTTTCGATCACCTTCTCCAGGGAGATGATCGACGCGTACTCAGTCCCATGCGCGCCGGAGACGAGCGCCAGCACCGGACCTGGCCGCGCGCCATTCACGACGACAACCGGAATGCTCAGCGCCGCATCGACCCCCGCCGGCACCTCGATCGTTCCCGCTGCTTTCTGACCACGTGCCGCCGTCGCCGTACCGACGGTGAAGGTCTCCTCAGCACTTGTGATGAACGAGTACGCGACGATAGCGACCAGACCGAGGACTCGAAAAAGACGCGACATAGTGGACCTCCAACACCGATAGCGTAAACGATGATGCCAGCGTACGCTGGCAATGGGAGCCGACCTCGTCGTTCACTCGAAGGCGGCAAGACCCACACATTCGCTGGTAACCCTCAGCGGCGAGACGCCAGCGCTCCGTTGCTCCGGCGCTCATCGCGCGATGACAATGCTCACCCGATCGAGGAGAATCCCCCCATTGACCCTCACTCATCGCGTTGACGGTGACGGCCCGCCATTGATCCTTCTCAACGGCGGCTTGATGTCCATCGCCTCATGGGATGCGCTCATCCCTGAGCTCTCCCGGCGATGGCGCGTCGTCCGATGCGATTCCCGCGGGCAGTTGCGCACCGGCGGCCCGTTCCCGCGATCCCTCGACGAGCACGCGCAAGACGTCATTGATCTCATGGACCTCCTCGGCATCGAGACCGCGCATTGGATGGGCGTCTCGTTCGGCGCGGAGGTGGCCATGGTCGGCGCGGCGCTCCACGGCCATCGCGTGCAGCAACTGACCGTGATCACCGCCACGGAGCGAACCAACGCCCGCATGCGCCGCGACGCCGCCGAGGGACGTGCCCTGGCGGAACAAGCAGCGGCGGGAGGTGAAGGGGGCGCGGAGCTCTTCCGGCAGATTTTCATGCAGACGTGGAGCGAACAATGGCTGGCGCGCCAGCCCGCGGACTTCCTGGAATCGCGCGTACGGCAGGTGGCCGCGCTGCCGCCCGAGTTCTTCGCCGGCTCCGCGGCAATCCTGGCCATCCTCGAGGATCTCGACCTCACCCCGATCCTCGGCCACATCACCGCGCCCACGCTCGTCATCGGGGGCGCGGAGGATCGCATGTTCCCGCCCGCGCACTCGCGCGCCATCGCCGAGCTGATCCCCGGCGCGAAGCTGGAAATCGTCGAAGGAACCGGACACGGCCTGCTCTTCGAAAGGGCGGACCGCGTTCTGGAGCTGCTGGCGTAACGAGAGAAAACGAGATACGCAGATAAACGCAGATAAAGAAATGACACGTCACAAATGATCCGCGTCCATCTGCGTCATCTGCGGATCGGTATCCTCTGTGTCCTCAGTGCCTCTGTGGTTGAAGGTGAAACCGTAACCAGGTCCGTTTCACTTCGTAGGCGCAACGAATAGACAGAACGGTCAACAGGACCACACGATCATGGCGGAGCCTTCAACGACCAGCCGTACCGCAAAGTAAGCACTCTCGAAATTCAATGACGCTGCCTGGAGATCGCGGATCACGATTGTCGAATAGATCACGCATGGTGCCACCAGAGCCAAACCTACTAGCTCTGAAAATAGCCACGCCCTGTGGTCCCGCTTTGTGCCTTCAAAGGAACAACCGGTCCGCCGGCGGCTATCGGCGCAGCGCTGTTTCGGTTCCGAGCGTCGTGCCACCCTTCACCGCCCACTGCCCATCGAGATAGCCGCCACGTCTGTGCCGGTATGCCGCAACCCCGATGAAGGAGAGATTGCCGTCGCTGTAGGCCACGGACAACGTGTCGTTCACGACGATGCCGACCCCCGTGTATTTCATGTTCGCGATCGACCAGCGCACTTCGTAGACATCACCCCGAGGAGTGATCATCAGCGTGCCTTGGTAAGCGCCGACTCCGGGATTCGTTCCGGTGATCGCGTACGTTCCGGAGAACCCTGATTGGGCCTGAGCCGCGCCCGCAACGAACAGGAAGCAGACGGAAAGCAGAAGAAGAGCGATACGTCGCATGGCAACCTCCCCTCGATCGCCCGGAATAGTACATCGTAGCCGGACTCAGCGGGAGATTCCATGTTCACGCGGAGACGCGGAGGCATGGGGGATGTGCTCCGCGCCTCAGCGTCTCCGCGTGAGTCTGATTTTGGAGTACGTGGGACATCCACATTTAGGCGATCCCGCTCTTCCGGAAACCCCACAAGAGTAGACAGGAGGAGACCAGAATCGCCAATGCCACGGACACGAAGCCGAAGGCGACAAGCAACTCCTGAAAGGGTTGTCCCTTGAAGGCACCCGACGCAAGCGGGGTCATAGCTGCCGTGCCGAGCACCGCGGCGAACGTCGTCGAAGCCCAGTTGGCATACGCGCCGTACAGCGCGGTACCGAATGCCACGCGCGCCATGCGACCCGTCAGTCGCACCTCCTGCCACGCGGCACCGAGGGCAAGCAGGAAGGTACCGTTCATCACCCCTTCGAGGTGTGCGGCCAGGCCCATCCGAGGATTCTTCATCTTCTGCTCCAGCAGGCCGGTTACGAGACCAAGGACGAAGAGCAGCATTCCGTGCCAGAACAGACGTCGACGTCTACTCTCCATGTGGTTCCGATCTCCTTTCAACAGGCCTCGGCGGAAACGCCGACTCCCGCGACGCGTTCGCGGTCGCAAAGACCGTGAACGTGGCGATCATCATCGTACCCTGTGAAGTTGCGGTTCCAAGTCCGGTGCAGGCGGCCGAGTCAAGCGCCCAGTCCCGATCTGGAAGCAGATCAGGGAGCGTATGGCCGATGCCCACAGATGGTGACAAAGGCGGGCAGGGATTGGGGCGGCTTGTTCGGCACGATGTGACGGGAAGCAAGCCTGAACTTCCCCTTTTTCCACACGAAACGATCAGTCTGGAATCCTTCAACGCACGCAGCGCAACTGTGGGACGACTGGCGGACCATCACGAGCTGCAAACGAAGAACACAAACGTCGATGAGGCCACCGTTCGCCCGGTCTCCGTCGGGAAAGTGAGCGAGAAGCACGAGCCCACTCGGCGACATGGTGTACACCAGAACATCTCTTGGCCGGCCGTGCCCGCCGCCGTTGTGGTCGACGGTTACGATGGCCTCTTCCTGTCCGTCCGCGGTTAAGTCCGCATAGAAAACCGATACCGCTGTGATCCGCGTGTCTGCCGGGTCGGTGAGATCAGACATCGGCGTCTTGCCGCCGACAGCGCGGACCGTCGCCTGAGCACCACCCGATAGGGGGAAACGAAAGTTCTGGAAATCGATTTTCCGGATGGCGTGACCGGCGTCCGCAGGCAGGAGAAGCAAAAATAGAAACACGAGTTTCATACCTTACTCAGGAGCTGGAGTTGTGCGGTCTGATGGCGACAGGACCTCAAGCACTTCAGCAGTTGTGACGAGCTTACCTGCCTCTTGGATGCGCCAGTGCGTGCCGACAGAAAGTTGCTCGGCGATGCCAATTACATTTAGGAATGTGATGACAAGTTCACGGGTCTCGCCCGGGCGAATCCACTCGCCATTCGGGACTTCGACCTGCCCGATAAAAAGTGACGATTGTCGGGCGCGCCAAAATTGTGGTTTGGCCGATAAGGTGCCCTAAACGGTTCGCGCCGACCGCCTTCCTCCGAGCTCAGCACACGAACGCGAGCCAACACCCGGACTGGCCTCTCGCCCGCCGGCCGAAGCTCATCGAAAAAGGAGAAGGCTTGTGGAGTTGTCACTTGCATGGGAGTCGTGCAGCCCAACGACCTTGCGCTTCAGCCGCGTAGTGCCGCACGCGGAAGAGTAACGCATTTGGGAGATCGCAGTATCGAGGCACCGATGCGGGGAAGCCGCCATTATCGGCCACCTTCACTCCGAAGTTCGGCGATCTTTTCCAGCAGAATCGTTTCGAGATCTTCGGAGCCGACGTACCCGACCCGGCGCATACGAATCTGCCCGTGGCCATCGACGACGACCAGCGTTGGAAATCCGGCCAGCCCGAAAGACCTTTCAAGCACGGCGCCGGCTGTCAACGTCCCTCTTCTGAATGGACGCGTTCTTCACTGACCCTTCGCGCGTACTCTGACCTGGTGCCGACGAAAATGAGAAGACGATCGCGTTCTGATTCATAGTCTGGTTCTTTGCGACGGCGATCGAGTTCGTCGGGAGTCACTCGCCCACTGCTTCCGCCATAGAAGTCTCCACCCCAGATCATTTTCTTCAGGTTCGTGGCGGGATGGCTGGAATGCTCGAGCAACACTCGCCTGCCGCTGCCGACGTAGTAGTACGCCTCCGAATGCATCGTAAGCTGGGCTGGCGAGCTCGTACAGAGAACGCCGCTCCCAGGAATGCTGAGAACGATTCCTTCCGCGCTGCGCGGAAGTGGCGGGCAACCGGGTCGACTGAATCGTATCTCGACCCACCCGCGATAGCCGTCCGGTATCTCGTAAATCTCTTTCATTCCGGGTTGACACGCGATTAGGCTTGCGAAAGCCGCGAGGAGAAACGTCAGGTATACCATTTTCCGTCTCATCGCTCTTGCCGCCCAATGGACCCAAGCTCACCGGCCTGGAGCCGCAGGCGAAATCGTAACGCACTCCGATGCAGAAGTTGCGGTTCCAAGTTGCTCACCATCTGCCGGTGCTTTCTCACAGACCCCGGTCGGCGTCGCGCCACTCTTTGGGGTTCCATAGGACCGAGGAAGCCCCGACTGGTTCGAAAGCAATACGTGGATCGGAGGACTGGACAAAAACCAGGAAGCGGCGCCCAGTCAGAAGCCACCTGCGAGAATTGGCCGCGAGGATGTCAAGGACCGCTTGCGCAGCAGGCTGGAACGGTACCGAGAATTGCTGGAATTCATGAAGCACCACAACCAGGCCGCCCTCTGGAGATATCTGAACGTCGGAAAGGCAGTCGTTGAACGCATCCAGGCTGCGGCCATAGTAGTCGGGAAATTGGAGGACTTGGCCGAGGGCAACAAGGTACTCCTGCGGAGAACGCCATTCTCCCGGCACTACCGAGCGCACATCGTAGCCGTGCCCACGCAGCCAGGAGAGGTCCGTGGCGAGAATTGGGCCGCTGTGGTAGAGCGTGACCGACGAGTTCTACAGCAACTGCCAGTCAAGCCGCTGCCAGGTTTCCGGATTGTCAGTGAACGCATTCATGTGCGAAAGAGTATCGCACTCGATGCAGGCGTTTGTTGGGCGTCACGTGCCCGGAGCTGTCCGGTGAGGAGCAGCCAACGCCCCGACTCCAACGCGTCATCGAGATCAAAGACGCCGGCAACCGGCGCGAGAAGCTCTTGCGAGTCCATGGAGACTCCGGGCGCCAACGGATTCTAATACTCGGTTAGTTAGACGCACCAGTCCGGGAACGAAGCCATGATTCCATTTGCGAATCCACGAAGGACGCGGCTTGAACGGCGACGGACTCGAAGTGCTCAAAGCCTGGGACTGTTCTTGAGAATTCGTACGACTTTGGCCCGAATTGGAACCAGTGATCGGGTTCGCCCTTCTCAGGCTCGGAGCCCAGGCGCAGCCGGTCCCGGAAGAACGCGACCGTGAGCTTCTCGATCGGAAAGTCTTTACCGTACCCGGTCGGTTTGCCGTTGGGTCCGGCCGCGACCACCTCGACGACAAAACTTCCACCTGATGTATTGAATTGCACACTCACATAGTCAACGCGATCCAGAGAGATCCTGCGAAAGTGCGGTAACGAGCCTTTGAAGCCCTTCTCGCGCAATTTTGGCGCGAAGATTTCACGCAGAGCTTTTTCCATCAGGTGTCGATGCTCGTTCAAGGTGTCGCCTAACGAACCCAAGCTCGCCAGCTTTGAGCGCGAACGAAATGGTACCGCGCTTGGGACCCTGCAGCTTACGGCTCCAAGTCCGGTACCGCGCCGAGATGTGGCTTCATCGTTAGCGCCAACGGATCCAAGCTCACCGGCTTGGAGCCGCACAGGACAATCACGTCCGAGCCGGGGCCAGACCTTCGATCGTCGCGATCGCGGCCGCGTCGCCCCGAGATCCCACTGACTTCTGACCCCACTGACTTCGAAATCTACACGCGATCACTTCGGCGAACGTGGCGGTGTTTGATCACGGCTTGACAGGAGAGCTTAGCAACTTTACGATGCCAAGTACTTACATCTCACCGGCGAAGCAGCCGCGGCCGAGCGGGCGGATATTCAAGGGATGTGCGGTATTGACGATGGCCGGCGTCATCGGCATCGCGGCGTTATTGGGGTCGCTCTGGCTGGAGCACCGGACGGATGTCACGCTGCCGGCACCCACCGGACCATTCGCGGTCGGCCGCTCTCAGTACGATTGGACCGACGATACGACTCCCGACATGCTGGCGCCCGTGGCCGGAACCAGGCGCGAGCTCCTTGTCTGGATCTGGTATCCCTGCGCTGTCGGGCAACAAACCGCGATGGACGATTACCTTCCCGTTCCGATGCAAACAGCGGCCGGAGCGCCCGGGAACCTGTCGATTTTCCGAGTCCTGACGCGAGATCTGTCGAAGGTCCATTCGCATAGTTTCCGTGACCCCGCGGTGTCACCGCGGCAGCGCTCGTATCCGGTGGTGATCATGAGAGCGGGGGCTTCTGCCGAGGTACTGAATTACTCCACTCTCGCCGAGGACCTCGCCAGTCACGGTTACGTCGTCGTCGGCCTGGATGCTCCGTATCGCACGGGGCGTGTCGTTTTCCCTGATGGGCGTGTGATGAGGAGGACGCCGGAGAACAATCCAGAGCTGGTGACGGGCCGGCAGTTTGAGCTCCGTGCGGAGAAGCTGTTGGCCGCTTGGACCGGCGATATGGCCTTCGCTCTTGATCGTCTGGCGCAGTTGAACGCCTCGGACCCGGCGGGCAAGTTCACGGGACGACTGGACATGTCGCGTGTGGGAGTCTTTGGCCACTCTTTCGGTGGCGCCCAGGCCGCACAGTTCTGCCACGAGGACGCCAGGTGCAAGGCAGGCATCGATATCGACGGTGCGCCTCTCGGCAGCGTCATCCAGGCGGGGATCGATCGGCCATTCATGTTCCTTCTGAGCGATCACAGCCATGAGTCCGGTCCCGAAAGTTCCCGGATCATGGCGAACATTCAATCGATTTACGTTCGCCTGCCCGTGGATGGAAGGCTGCGCATCATGATCCGTGGGGCGAACCATTTCACCTTCAGCGACGACGGTGCCGTGTTGAAGAGCCATGTCGTGCGGGGTGTGCTCCGTCTTATCGGTATGCTCGGCATCGACGGGCCTCGTCAGCTTGAAGTGACCGCGTACTGCGTGCACACCTTTTTCGACGCGTATCTCAAGGGGGCCGTCCGATCAAAGCTCAGGGTCGCCTCTCCGCGTTACCCGGAGATCCAGGTTCTCGAGTGAGGGTGCGTGAGGTTCACGCGGAGACGCGGAGACGCGGAGTAGGGGGAGTTAAGCCATCTGCAATGGCCTGGCAGGCGGCGCATGCTCGTCTACACGTCGCTCACAAGGCTCTCCTGGTTTGGATGACTCGATGGCTCATTGCAAAGCCTGTATTCGCGCATCCCGGCGTAGAGAGGAGTCAATGTGTCGATCTCACACGACGTGCCGGCGAAGACGTAGCTTGTTTCGAAGTCCTCGTAGCTGCGAGCGCGCCAGAGCCGGCCCTCCGGGTCGATCACGAGCGAATGTCCGATGCCACCACGGAAGATCGAGGAACCGTCGGTACCGACATGGCGCGTGCAGGTCCAAGGTCGCTCCTCCGGATGTTGCGCCATGTATTCTTCGATAGCGCGAACGAGTTGCGAAAAGAGAGGTCCGCGGTCGGCCGGAGGAGCCGCGAGGGCGTCAGCGATAGCGCCGCTGAGCATGGCATCGGCCGGCGACGTGAGCACGCCGGATTGAAGTGTCTCCGGCGGGCAGAGCTCCACGAAGGGCGTGCTCTCTGTAGCCTCGTGATCAGTCGACATGGCGTGGAGGTCTTTGGCGCCTAACGGACGTGCCCAGCGAGACAAAATGGTAACGCACTTGCGAGGTCCGCCGTCCTACATCCCGGGATACTTGCCCAGGAAGATGAGGATGACGTCGATCGAGTCCTGAACTCCGTGCGCGATGATCGGCACGGAGAGATTGCGATCCGTGCGCAGGTAGATCAGTCCGAGCAGAAGGCCCATCAGGCCCTCGTCGATCACGCCGGTCACCCCCTGGTACGCGTGAGCCATTCCGAAGCAGACGTGAACCGCGATCAGACTGACGACCCAGGCCCCGCGCGATCGATTCATGAGGTCCGCCACCCGGTTCATCATGTAGCCTCGGTAGACCATCTCCTCACCGAAGGCGGCCAGAATCCACGACAACGCCAGGGCGATCAGCAGCAGTTTCGGGTTGCCCACCACAGCGCGAAAATCGTCGAGGTCCGGCTTCTTCCCGGTCCATCGCACGAGCAGTGGCTGGCTGACGAAGATTTGGAACGCTTCGATGAGCAGCCCTGCGCCAAGGCCGGCCGCGATCGTGATTCTCCAGTTGCGATAGCGCGTCAGACCGACTCCACGCCAGGTGATCTTCCGCAATCGGAGCGAGAGCCATCCGAGCAGCAACAGAACCGGAGTCTTGCTGAAGAAAATGAGGTGCCGCGCATCGGCCACGAAGATCAGAACGACGACGATCAGCTCTCCGGCCGCGAGCCATTTGCTCTGCCGCCAGCCGGCGACGCGGCTCGCCGGCTCCGTGCTCGGCTCCTCGACGATGCTGCTCGCTGATTCGCTCATGAACGCCTCTTCTGTGATCGGAGGTTTATCCTCAGCCTCGAAGCCCGTGCGTACGCCGATACTGCTTCGCGCACCAGATCGCGAATCGCGTTGTCAGTGTCACGAGGCCGCAACCAACGACGATCCCGACAGGTACGATCCACCAGCCCAGCAGATCGTGGCCACCCGCGGGCGCGCTGCCGAACCCGAGCCGAAGTGAGATGTCCATGCTGTCGCTGCTCGAGGGAAGGCTCCATAGCCCCGCGGTCCGCGGGTGAAACGGTTTGAGCGCCGCGCAGAGGAGGAATGCCCCGCCGACTCCGTAGCCGGCGATCGTGCCCATCAGGACGAAGAAGCCGGCGATGCTCAGGCTCGCCCATCGGAACAGGCTTTCCAGAATCCGCAGCGGCGACCGGCTGACTTCGGCACGGGCCATCAGCTCATAGGTCACGTACTGGCTCGCCAGCTCTTCCGGACTGCCGAGCGCGGCCAGGGCGCCGCTGAACGCCGCGGCCGTTCCCCCGCCGGCCGCCGCTTTGTCCGCGATGTGGCCGCGAAGCTCCTCGACGATCTCACCGGCATGCTCGTCGCGCAGCCCGCGCAACCGCCGGCGAAGGCGGCCCAGGTAGGCTTCGGTTTTCTGCTGCGCGTCATCGCTTGTGGTGGTCATTTCTATCCCCCTTGAGCGGAGCGAGCAGCCTGCTCATGCTCGACGAAA